>Ga0187892_10004745_pt1 | contig 22369 bp, 10 predicted proteins | sample MA1701073metaG_FD_139345 | JGI IMG/M metagenome (GOLD analysis project Ga0187892, IMG submission 139345) | Bio-ooze microbial communities from a basaltic lava cave in the Kipuka Kanohina Cave System on the Island of Hawaii, USA - MA170107-3 metaG ... | reverse complement strand
CACACCCTGAGCTCGGACAGAATCACCTGCACCGGTTCCCCGCCGGACATCTCGAAGCGCGTCCGTAGTACCTCGTGCCGCCCCACCACCTCGTTCAAACTCCCCTCGAGCGCCGAAAGGTTCGGGCAACCGGAGATACGAAACGCGCCGAAAATGTTGTACAGTGGGTTCCGGGGAGCAAGATGGTGGAGGAACCAGCAGCGTGCTTGGGCTGAAGAGAGGAGCCGCTGGCTCTCCACGGTTCTCCGGGGGACCGGTGCGAGCTCCTGACTGAGAACGCCCTTCTGTTTTAGCTTCAACATCAGGAGTCTCTGTTTCGCATCCGACAGCAGGAAGCTCGATGGAGTTCTCACCTGGCCAAACCTCCACTAAGTTCAGGACGCGACGGGACGCTGTGCGTCGGCAAAGATGATAGGTGTTCGCGGTCAAGCGAATAGAAGGTCAGCGGGAACTGTCGGCATAGATCCTCGACCCTGTCTCGAGCGCCCCGCTTCACTGCAGCTGGCACAGTGTATTCTTTATCGCCGCGGGGCTCGACGGCTGATAGGACGGAATCGATGATGTTCGCGCACTCGACCATTTCTTTGGGACCGAGTCTCCTCAAAGCCGCTATGTTGGTGCCCAGTCGCATCCCGCTGGTCACAAGCGCGGGCTTGGTGTCGTTCTGGATGCGGTTCTTGTTAATGATGATTCCGCAATCTTCGAGGGACTTTTCAGCTATCACGCCGGTGATTCCACGGGCGAAGATGTCGACAAGGACAATGTGGTTATCAGAACCACCTGTGAGTACCGCGTAACCACGCTTGTGGAGTTCGGACGCAAGCATCCGGGCGTCGTCGGTGACCAGGCGTGCCCATTGACGGAAGGTGTCCGTTGCTACCATCGCTAGAGCGCGTGCCTTTGCGGCAATCTGGTTCGGACTGGGCGTGCCTTGGAACATTGGAAATACTGCCTTCTGCATCAACGCAGAAAGAGTCATCTTGCCATTCGGTGCGAGCCGGTCGAAGTCTCTACCCATCAGAATGAGGCCGCCCCGGGGCCCCCAGAGCTGCTTGTATGTGCTCGTGGTCGTAAAGTGCGCATGATCGATGGGGCTGGGGTGCTCCCCGGCGGCAACCAGGCCAGCGACATGCGAGATGTCGGCCAGAAGGTAGGCTTGAACCTCGTCGGCGATCTCACGGAATCGCTTGAAGTCGATAAACCGGGGATATGCACTAGCACCGCAGACAATCAGCTTCGGCTTTAATTGCCGCGCGAGCCGCTGTATCTGGTCGTAATCGATTCGGTTTTGTAGGTCAACGCCATAGCCCACCGCATTGAACACCCGTCCGGACAGAGAAGCCTTCGATCCGTGGGTGAGATGTCCACCGGAATTAAGGTCCATGCCGAGAATGCAGTCACCAGGCTGGAGCAGGCTGAACATCACGGTTTGGTTGGCTGACGTTCCTGAATGAGGTTGCACGTTCGCGTATTGGGCGCCAAAAACGGTCTTGGATCGCTCTATCGCGAGCCGCTCGACGTCGTCCACGAACTCGCAACCGGCGTGGAATCGCGCGCCAGGATAACCTTCCACCGTCGTGTTAGAGATCACGTGTGCTTGGCACGCAAGGACCGAGGGATCGGCGATGCTCGACGCGGCGATCATTGCCAACGTGTCCATCTGCCGGCGATACTCGCGGCTGAGGATCTGGTGAAGAAGGGGGTCGTCGCGCCGCAGGCGCTCTGCACCGTAGGCAACTATTTCCCCGAGAGTGGTTGTCATATGGACTCGTCCGAGGTGCGCGCGGCCAGGTTGCGCGCCAGTTCCTCAGGCATTGCGTCGATCTTCAGGAACGCCTCGCAGATGTTCGTGATTTCCTCGCTTCGACCGGCGCGATGCGCCATCACTTCGAGTTCGGTCGCGATTCCGAGTGCTGTGGGCTGTTCGAACACCACTCGAATGGGGAGGTTCAGCCCTAGGGTCTCCCGGAGCTGAGAAACTATTTGAGTAACCAGTAGCGAATGGGCTCCGATTTCGAAGATGTTCTCATCCAACGCAGTGTCCGCCAGTCCTAGCACACGTCCGACGATTCGTGCGACAAACGCCTGAAGCGCAGGCGCCTCCTCGGCCCGAGGCGGATCTGAACGGGACTCAACCGGCTGTATGTCCGGCAATCGTTTCCAATCGACCTTGCCGTTCGGTGTCATCGGAAAGTTTTGCATGACTACAAAACTTGCCGGGACCATGTATTCCGGCAGGCAGACCCTAAGATGTGCACGCATTTCGGCGGGTGACAGTGTAGGCTGCCCACATGGAACCACGTAGGCAACTAGGTGTTTGTCCGCGCTGGAGTGGCCCGCGGCTACCACTACCGCGTCTCTCACGCCCCTGTGCCTTCGCAAAGCAGCAACTACTTCGCCAAGTTCAACACGAAAACCGCGTATCTTCACCTGGCGATCGGCTCGCCCAATCAGCTTCAGCGTGCCGTCAGAGTTCCATCGCGCGATGTCCCCGGTCCGGTACATGCGCCCTCCCGGTGTGCCGTGGGGATTCGGCAAAAACCGCTCTGCGGTGAGTTCGGGGTGATCGAAATAGCCGAACGCAAGCCCGATGCCACCTAGATATAGCTCCCCAGGCACTCCGATAGGACAAACGTAATGACGATCGTCCAGGACGTACGTGGTCTGATTCGCCATCGGCTTGCCGTACGGTATGCTTTCCCAGACCGAATCGACCGCCCCAACTGGATAGATAGTCGAATGGATAGAAGCTTCGGTGGCCCCCCCCAAGCTTATCACCTGAAGGTTGGGCGCGTGCTGCCGTACGCGCTCCGGTAGGCCGACAGGGATCCAGTCGCCGCCGAGTAGCGCCAGCCTCAACGACTGCAAAGTGTATGTGCCTTGCGTTCGGAGAACACTGGCGAGCATTTCCATCAACACCGGGGCAGAGTTCCACACGGTCACGCTGTGTTCCTGAATCAGCTCGATCCAGTGATGCGGGTCGAGGGCTTCGGCTGGCGATGGCAAAACGACGGCTCCCCCAGACATCAGCATGCCGAATGTGTCATACACGAACATGTCAAACCCCACCGAGGACAGCGAGAGTAGCCGGTCACTCGGTCCTACGCCGAAACGGGCGTTAATGTCGAGTATGTTGTTCACTCGTCCAAGGTGGTCCAGCACGACACCCTTCGGTTGACCGGTCGAGCCTGACGTGTAGATGACATATGCTGTGTTTCGCGAACTGACCAGCGGCTGTGGGTTCGCGTCCGGACGTAACGCGAATGCATTAGCGTCACCGTCAATCAGCAACACACGAGCGGCGAGTCCTTCAGGGAGCACCCGCACGAATCGCTCTTGCGTGATCAGAACATCAGCCCTGCAGTTATGCAGCATGTAGGCCAAGCGGTCCGGCGGATACGCAGGATCGAGAGGAACGTACGCTCCACCCCCTTTTAGAATGGCGAGCATCGCCACGACGGTCTCGGGCACTCGTCCAAGCAGGATGCCGACACGCACCTCGGGGCCAACCCCAAGTGACCTGAGGTGGTGAGCCAACCGGTTGGCCCGCGCGTTGAGATCGGCGTAAGAGATCTCAGTCCCGCCAAAAATCACGGACGCTGCTTCGCCGTTTTCGATAGCTCGCGCCTCGAATAGCTCGTGCATGCAAAAGCTGGCCGGGAATTGCCAGCCGGTGCTGTTCCATCCACGGGTCAACGTCTCCGTTTCTGAGGCAGTAAGCAGCGGCAGATCTCCGATCCGCGCTTCCGCGTGAGCGAGCATTGATTCGAGGACAGTCCGGAAGTGAACCAACATTCTCTGGATCGTGCATCTGTCGAAGAGATCAGTACTGTATTCCACTTCGCCAGTGATACGGTCTTCTTCCTCGCGCAGGTAGAACGTCAGATCGAACTTCGCAACACCGTGGTCCAACCTAATATGCTCAACCTCAAGTCCCGGCAGGTATGGTCGCGCCGAGGTGGCGTTGAGCAAAACCAGCATCACCTGGAATAGGGGGTTGTAGCTGAGATCCCGCTCGGGCTGAACCTCCTCGACCAGCTTTTCGAACGGCACCACACTGTGCTGGTAGGCTCCCACGAACCCTTCACGGACGCGCCGGAGCGTTTCTCGTACTGTTGCTGTCGCAGAGAGCTCTGAGCGAATCGGCAGGCTATTGACGAAAAACCCGAACAGGCCTTCGACCTCGAGCTGGCCTCGGCCTGCCACTGAAGTACCGACGCAGATGTCGGTCTGGCCGCTATAGCGGAACAGCAAGGTCTTGAATGCCGCCAGTGCAAGTACAAATAGCGTCACACCCTCGCTCCGTGCGAAGTTGTACAGCGCTTTGAGACAGGGAGTCGTGATCGTGAAAGGCTCAAGCGCACCTTTGTGTCTGGCTCTTGCCGACCGAGGGCGATCCGTCGGCAGTGCCAGTACGGCGGGCGCATCTTTCAGCTGCTGTCGCCAATAGTCGAGATGAGGTCGGAGTGTCTCGCCATCCAGCCACCTGCGCTGCCAGTAAGCAAAGTCTCCATACTGCAGCTCGAGTTCAGGCAGGGGTGAAGGTCTGCCTTGCACGTGCGCCTCGTACAACGCCGCGATCTCTCGGGTGGCCACACCAACCGACCAACCATCACAAATGATGTGATGCATTACGAGGAGAAACACGTGGTCTTCTGGATACAAACGGAAAAGCGTAGCCCGCAGGAGCGGGCCTCTGCTTAGGTTGAATGGGTACCGCGCTTCTTCGTGCATTAACCGGCGAAGCCAGTCACCTACCGGTGGATACTGTGGAACCGCGATCTGCCGTAGGACGAGAGGTTCCCATGGCTGGATGACCTGCACCGGACCGTTTTGCCCTTCGCGGAAGACAGTACGGAGCACCTCGTGCCGCCGAACGAATTCGCCCAAAACGCGCTCTAGAACGTCGGCATTGAGTTCGCCGCGAATACGCAACGCAATGGGCACGTTGTACAGTGGCTCGCCGCAGAGAAGCTGATCGACCAGCCACAGGCGCTGTTGTGCGAATGAGCACGGGATCTCGGCGCCCAGCGGTGCCCGCTCGACGGGCGGGAGAGTCGCCTGTTTACGCGCCTCCTGCGCTAAATCCTGCACGAGAAGCTCGCGCTGCTCGGGAGTCAGGCGCGCTACAACGTTGGCTACCTCGGAATGTTCCGGAGGTGGTTCTGGCTTCTGCTGCATTCTTGTTTTTCTAATGGGATGTTGGAGAAATCAGACTGTGTCGCAACGCACGCTATTGTCTGCTTACGCCACCTCATTCGATGCGACTTCTTCCTGCGCCCTCAAGAGTGCGTAGTAGTCAGATCGTGCCGCCAACAACTCCTCGTGAGTACCACGCTCCACGATTCGACCTGATTCGACAACCAGGATCTGGTGCGCATGCATGATGGTTGAGAGGCGGTGGGCGACGATGAACGTCGTACGGTCCTTCATAAGCCTGGCGATGGAGTGGCGGACGAACGCCTCTGAGGTTGAGTCAACATTCGAAGAGGCCTCGTCTAGAATGAGTATGGAGGGATCCGCAACAACTGCACGCGCGATCGCCACCCGCTGCCGCTGTCCGCCTGAAAGCCGGACTCCGCGCTCGCCAACCACGGTGTCGTACTTGGCGGGGAACTTTTCGAGGAACTCATCTACATGCGCGATACGACAGGCTTCAAGCAGATCATGTTCTCTGAGGTCGCTGCGCGCAAAGGCGACGTTGTCGCGGACGGTACCATTGAACAGAAAGCTTTCTTGGGGGACCAAGCCGACGTAGCGGCGGTAGGATCCGAGTTGTACGACGGATAAGTCAGTGCCATCGATGATGATGCGTCCCTGACTGGGCGCATAGAATCCAGCGATGAGGGACAGGATCGTCGTCTTGCCACAGCCGGAAGGACCGACTATGGCGGTGACGGTACCAGGCAGCGCTCTGAACGAAATGTCGTGCAACACGGCTTTGCCCTTGTCATACCCGAAGCTGACTTGGTCGAACACCACCTCGCCTCGGACGCGCCCAAGTGTCACGCGACGATGTGTGCAATCTTCCTCGCGCGGTTCATTCAGTAACTCCTGCACCCGTTCGAAGGAGGTCGTTGCCTCCGTAACCTGCGATGCGATGGTCGAAAGCTGCGCTGCCGGCGACAGAATGGTTGCAACCAGCGTAATGAACGTCATCAGCCCGCCGATTGTCAGACGCCCGGTGAAGACCTCCTGGGCCCCGATATACAGAAGAAGGACTCCGCCGATACCGGTGGTGACGGCGCCGACGACGTTGACAACAGAAACGGCCGTCAGTTCGCGAATCTGACTTTTGTGCAGCCGCTCAGCGCCAACTCGGAATGCTGCTTCCTGGGTGCATTCCGCAGCATATGCTTTGACCACCTTGATACCTTCGAGCAATTCTGACAATTGTGCCGATAGTTGGCCGGTGAGCTCATGGCGCTTCCGGAAGAGCGGTCGGATCACAACCAAGGCGCGCCGGACTCCAAGCACATAACCGGCCAGAAACAACAGCGCCGTTCCTGCCATCTTTTGGCTCAGGCTAAACAGCACCGCGACGGCGACGAACATTGCGACCAGCGTCCCGAAGAATTCAGCTATGCCGCCGCTGACCAGGTGTCGGACATTGTCGATGTCGTTCATCATGCGCGATACTAGATCACCTGTCTTGCTCTCATTCAACACGGCGAGCGGCAGACGTCCCACGTGAGCCTGAACCTTCAACCGCAGTTCGGTATTCAAGGCCCGTCCCGTTTGGGTTAGGAGCCGCGCGATCAGCAAGGAGCTAACGGCTTGCAGCAGATTGGCGCCGACCAGCACCAGTACCAGTGGTAGAAGCCGCCCTCCGTTCCTCTGCCCGAGCACATCGTCGATGAAATACTTCGTCGAGAGGGGCAAAACGAGCGACGACAATCGGTTCACTGCGACTCCACAGAAGCCAGCCAGCAGCTTAGGGAGGAACGGCTGCACCAGCCGCCACAACCCACGGCCGGCCGAGGTGTTGCTGGATTCAGTCTTCGTCATGAATGTGGAACATGTGGCTATCGATAGCAACGGATATGCAAACGGCAAGCCCCTTCGGGTGCATGACGACCTCCGCAAATCGCCACCGAAGAGGGGTCACACCCCGGCAGTGTTCATTTTCTTGCGGAGGCTCAAAGGCCTCATGTCGGTCCAAACTTCTCTAATATAATCCAAGCACTCGGACTTCGTTCCGCTCTTGCCCGCATTGCTCCAGCCGGCGGGATTATCTCTATCGGCACGCCAGATCGAGTACTGGGCTTCATGGTTGACCACGACTTTGTATGTAGTGAGATCTTCTTGCTCGTCCATAGGTATTGACTCCTCCTTTATGTTGGATCGCAACTCAGCTGGGCCGTTCTTGTGACATTTACAGTGATTCCGAGTCCACCCAGACCGTATGAGTATGGATGGACGCTCCAGGGGGCGTTGTACTAAGAACCAGAACCTGCAGGGTTCTTGCTTGGCCGCCCGCCACGAGTCGGACAAAGGAGATCTCCAAAATCTCCACTTCGTCAGGGGCATTGGGGTAGGTGTAGTGCAAAGGACAATTATTTACGCAGCGTGGGCTAGGCTGAAACAAAATCGGCGGTCTTAGGAAACTGAACGAAAAACTTCACTTGGGGAGTCAGCTTTCATCCCATCGAATATGCTCTTGGTCACCATAAGTGTCGATACGATCGGCGTGCTGGAGACGATTACCCGCGCCGAACGTGTGTCAGCGTGACGCGCGGACGGACACCCCATGTGTTTTTGCGCATGAAGGAATCATCAAATCGGGCTTGGCGTTTGGGTCGCGCGTGCCCTGCTCGGACCGCTGGGAGATCCGTCGCAGAGCGGCTTCGACCCCTTCGCGGCCGGCCTTTTCGATCAGTAACCGTTCGATTAGGGCAGCCTGTGCAGCAATGGTGTTTGTGCCCGTGAAGACAGACGCAAGGGGCACCTGAATGTCGAAACGTTGGCGAATGCGTGACAATAGCTGCGTCGCATGAAGAGAGTGGCCGCCGAGTTCGAAGAAGTCACTGTCCGACCCTGCGCTCCGACAGGCTAGAACTTCTTCCCAGATAGTTGCCAGCAACGCCTCGATCGGGGTTCGGGGCGGTACAACAGCTGCGGAGTGACTGTCGTGGGGTGGCGGCAGTGCGGCACGGTTTATTTTTCCATTGGTATTCAGCGGCATAGCCGCAAGCGGGACAAAGCGAGAGGGCAACATGTCCTGTGGCAGGCGCTCTCGAAGCCAAGCGCGCAGTTCACGTGCGCTAAGGGACTCACCAGCAACGAAGTATGCGATCAAGTCCTTCGATCCAGGTGCCATTTGCCGCGCGACCACCACACAGTCTGTCACAGCCGCATGCTGACGGAGTGCAGCTTCGATTTCCCCTACTTCGATTCGGACGCCGCGGATCTTCACTTGGTGGTCGAGTCTGCCGAGAAACTCGATCGTTCCGTCGGAACGGTATCGAGCGAGGTCGCCGGTGCGATACATGCGGCAGCCCGGAATCCCCGAAAAAGGATCTGGGACAAAGCGGCTAGCGGTCAGGGCGGGGCTGCCAGTATAGCCTCGCGCCAGACACGGGCCGGCAATACAGAGTTCGCCGGCTTGGCCACAGGGTCGGAGTTGGATGTTAACATCCACTATGTAGATACGGACGTTGGCGATCGGACGTCCAATAGGGACAGACGCCGTGCCACTTTGGTGTGAGCACATATATGCACTTACGTCCACGGCGGCTTCTGTTGGTCCATACACATGGTGGAGGTCTGCGCGCAGTACTCTGAAAAAGAGGTCGTGCAGATCTTGAGGCAGTTCCTCGCCACCGACCATCACACGCCGTAACGACGTGCATCGCGCCGACGCAGGATCCGACAGAAACATGCGGAGCATGGAAGGGACGAAGTGCACGGTCGTGACGCGTTCGCGAGCGATAAGTTCCGCGATTTCCGAGCTGTCCCGATGCGCTGCGGGCGGAGAGATCACTACGCGCGCTCCGGCTATTAGCGGCCAAAAGAATTCCCAAACGGATACGTCGAACGTGAAAGGCGTCTTGTGGAGTACCGTGTCGTCCGAGGACAGGTCGTAGTGCTCCTGCATCCAGAGAAGCAGGTTACAGATTCCGCGGTGGGTGTTGACAACCCCCTTGGGCGTGCCGGTCGAGCCGGAGGTAAAGATGACATACGCCGGATTGTCGGGCAGAACCTGCGCCGTCGGGTTGGTTGACGGTTCGTCCTCGACCGAGGCAAGTCCCGATTCGAGCGGTAATATGTCTACATCGCAACCATCGAAAAGATGACGCCACGACGGCTGGCACAATACCGTGCGACAGCGTGCTTGCCGAACCATGCATCGAGTCCGTTCGCTCGGGAAGTGTGGGTCGAGCGGAAGGTAAGCGCCGCCGGCTTTGAGGATTGCGAGTGCGCCCAACACCATCTCCGCCGACCGTTCGGCGCACAGGCCAACCACCGATTCAGACGCCACACCGAGACGACGCAGGCGATGAGCTACTCGGTTCGCTGTTGCGTTCATTTCACCATATTCCAGTGTGCCGCCTTCCGAGACCAACGCGGTCCTTTTGGGCCAGCGTGTGGCCGCCGCCTCGATGTGCGCTTGAAGAGGTAAGTCGAGATTGTAGGGGCGGGCATTACTGTTCCACCACTCAAGCTGTTGCTTGCGTTCATGCTGAGTCACGGCTGGCAGGCTCGAGAGACGGCACTGAGCTCCAGGCAGTGCCGCCGCGAGTTGAATGAACCCCTCGACCAGGCTGTCGAGGGCGTACGGCTCGAATACCGCCCTGTCGCACTCGAAAGAGCCTACAATTAACCCGTCGATCTCAGCCGCGCTAACAGTAAGTTCGAACTGTGTGTACTTGCGCGGTAGAGGGAAGGATTCCACCTCAATCGCGCCTAGACGGAAGCGTCCACCGGGCAGACCCAACACGAGCGAAGTCAGGCCGGCCTCGTGCTTCGGGTATGTGCCTTGATACGCGAAGATCACCTGAATGCGTGGTGGACTAGAGTTCTCTGAGATCATGCGCTCGGCGACTGCAGCAAAGGGCAGCGCGGAATGCAGAAGAGCGTCTTTGGCAGCTCTCGTTACTCGGCTGCAAAGCTCCTCGAACCTAGGATCGTCCGAGATGTCAGCACAGATCGCGGTCAGTGCTACGAAATACCCGATTTCGTCTTGAAGATCGATTTCATATCGGGAATGAGTGGGGACGGCGATCAAGAATCGGTGCTGACCCGTTTGCTGGTAGAGCAGCACCTCAAGGACGGCCAGCAGCAGCGTGAAGGTTGTGGTTCCTCTCTCGCGTGCAAAGCGAAGCAGGTTCCCGGCGGCGTCGCCCTCAATACGGAACTGCCGCACCTGTGCTTCCCGAAGCACCATAGCTGTGCTTGCACGACCCTCGTTCAACCATAAGGGCGGCACATCCCTAGACAGTTGCTCGCGCCAGTAGTGCCACAGCCGTTCACCTTCACTTGACGCGAGCATCTTGCGCTCTGATTCGACATGAACGGCGGTACCCGAGAAGATACGGCCAGACTCCTCGTGGTATCCAGAAAACTCCCTACACAAAACTCCAAGAGACCATGCGTCGCAGATGAGATGATGCAACACCAGCAGCAGAAAGTGCTCATCAGGCGAGCGTTGGAATAACCGCACTCTCATGAGCGGGCCACGTTCGAGGTCGAAGGGCTCGCTAGCGACTTCAGCCATTCGGATCCTTAGATCGTGGTCGCCCCATCTGGGACAGTCGACTGTCTCGAAATCGACTTTCGCTGACGCCTGAACAATCTGGATGGGGCCGTCGGAAGTTGCCTCATATGTCGTGCGCAGCGCAGGGTGTCGACGGACGGCACGTCGGAGCGCTGCTTGCAACAGCTCGAGATCAAACGGTGAACGTGCTCGCACGCACCGCGCCATATTGAGGGTCGGATTTCTGGGCGTCAGGCCGTGGAAAAGCCACAGCGCGCGTTGCGACGCGGTCAGCGGAAATCGGCCAACCCGCGTGGTTGGGCAGGCTGTCTCTACGCCTGGGTCGGTTAAGACCCCTAGACGTCCAGCGAGCGACCTGATATCGTCTCCGGCGAGAAACACGTGGCCCGGTACTACCGAGATGCCCAACTCGGCCTGAACTGTGTGCGCCAACTCAGTCGCCATCAGGGAATCGAAGCCGAGGCTCGCCAAGGGAGCGTCTACAGTGATTTGCTCGGGCTCGATTTTCAGCATCGCAGCGCATTGTCTTCGCAGATAGCTCACGAGAGACAACTCGTCGTTTTCGGCCTGAGGCTCTAGGTGCCGTGGCACCATGGCAGCTGACGACCCAATGTTCCGAACCAGTAGCGGAGCCAGGTCGCCACATAGAAATCGCGAGCGGCAGAGGTGCCGCTGGATCTTGCCGCTAGAGGTCCTCGGAATCGCTCCGCGACGTACTAGGATGGCAGTGTCAATGGGAAGCTGGTGCTCCTGCGCTACAGCGCGGACCGCTGCCTCGAGCAGCTCGGACGATGCATCAGCTGGGCGAATCTCGATGACGACTACCAGGCGTTCGCTGTCGTCGCCGTCGACCGAGAATGCGGCGGCAGTCGAGAACGCCGGGTGCACGGCCTCGATGCTGCGCTCGATATCCTGCGGATAGTAGTTCTGACCGCCGACGATTATTAGGTCCTTGAGTCTACCGGTCACGAAGAGCTCGCCGTCTCGGACGAACCCGAGATCGCCGGTGCGCAGAAACGGACCGTCGCCCGTTCCGGCGAGTCTCGCGCGGAAGATGGCGTTTGAATCGTGGTTGCGGCCCCAGTATCCTTGGGCGACGCTAGGCCCGGAAACCCAGATTTCACCGATGTGACAAGCCGGAAGACGTATCGAGCTTTCCGGATCAACGATGGTAACTGTATGAAAGGAGTCGGTTCGTCCGCAACCGACAATCGCCCGCGCTTCAGCCCCTTTAGTATCCTCGACGCGGTTCGCCACCAGCGCCGCCGGATCGACCATCGCCACAGTCGCACCGGAGCCGAGCCGTGCGCCAGTCACTTTCAAAGTTGCCTCGGCGAGGCCGTACACCGGATAAAAGGCGCGGGCGCGGAAACCGCAGTCACGAAACGCGGTGTCGAAACGCTCTAGCGTGCGATGGTGAATCGGCTCAGACCCGCTGAAAGCAACCCTCCAGCAACTCAAGTCGAGCTGTTCCTTTTCTTGGCACTTTACACGCCGTACGCAGAGGTCGTATGCGAAATTGGGACCGCCGCTGTGGGTGACGCGGTAACGCGAGATCGTTTGAAGCCAGCGCACCGGCCGCTGCACGAACGAAGCCGGTGCGAACATTACAGTCAGTAGACTGTTATAGATAGGGAGGAGGGCACCGTAGACCAAGCCCATGTCATGGAAGAGAGGAAGCCAAGTTGCAATGATGCTGCTATCATCAAAGCCGCCTTGACTGGTCATGTACTCGAGATTAGCCATTACGTTCGCGTGCGACACCATCACGCCGCGCGGAGTCGACGTGGAACCGGAAGTGTATTGCAAGTATGCCAAATCGTTCGGCCTAGGCTGTGGATTCTGCCACGACTCCGTTAGATCGTCATGCCCTCCGTGGGTCACAAGCGCAGGGATAGGCTGCCCACAGGCAGCGAGGAACTGCTGGACGGACCTAGCTTCGTTTTTTGAAGTCAGCGCGACGGCGGGTTCGCAACTGGCAATGATGGCCTGCAACCGTGGCCAGTCTCGAGTAGAACGCGGCGCGTAGGCAGGCACCGCGATCATACCGGCGTACACGGATCCGAAGAAACCGGCGACGTACTCCAACCCAGGGCCGTATAGCAGCATCGCGCGCGCTCCGGGCGGAAAGGTTCGTTGGAGGCGAGCTGCCACCATGCGCGCCTCGACATCCAGGGCATGATAGTCCAGAGTTTTGACCTCAACTCCGGTGTTGCCCAACCAAACTAGTCCTTGTGGGGCTATCTCTTGAGAGCGGCTTGTCAGTAGATGCACCAGCGTTGGAAACCGCGTCGCGGGTTGCAGTTTTGCAGTAGATTCCATTTTGAGCCTGAAGGATTTAGTCCAGCAGAATTTCTTTCTCGCCAAATAACCGCTCAGCCTGCATTCCTCGGTTTCGACAAGTCTCGATGAGTTGGTTGGAATCGATAATCGGCCGTGACTGGTCGGTATACTTAATGCTCATCACATGGTTCAGCCACGGTTCCTGGCCCATCGCGTAGACGTATACCTCCTTGCACCTTAGCCGGTCCACCATCTTCATTGCTTGGTCGAAGTTGCAGCCGGCAAGTCGTCGCGATTCGTCGAGTGACCGCTCCACGTGCCGAGTCAGCAGCGGTCCATAGAGCCAGGTCAGCGGAGCCCCGTCGCATTCCATTCCGAGGAACAGCACATCGATGCTCTTTGCCCTGGCACGGATGTGATCGTAGAGCCGGGGCTCAAGGTTACAGGAGTCGGCGGCAAACATCATTGAGTGGTTTCCCACCCGAACCACGTAGGCGAGCTTGGTCCGAATGTCGAGGTCGGCGTGCTCGCCAAGAAACGGTACCCCAAGGATTGAGCCACCGACGAATTCGATCTCATCGAATTCGCCGACTTCCACGACGTTCTTGAAACCGATCTCGCGCAAGGCAAGGTACAAGGACGGATCCTGGAAGGAGCCGCCCGAACTCCTAGGAACGACAATCATTTTCGATTTGTGCCGGATTTGAAGGAGGGTCTCGATCAGCACATGATCCTGGTGGTTGTGCGTGATCAGCACAAAGTCCAAGCTGTCCGGGAGGTCGCTATACGTGTATCGTGATATGTCGCTTTCATAGGTGTAACTCAAGACTGGATCCGTAAGTATACTGAACCGAGGGGTTTCAACCAGGATGCAAGCATGACCGAAATAACGCCAACGCGCGCCGGCCCCGCTATAAGGCCTGTACCGAGGTGGCTGTGTGGTGGTAAGGAAAGTTTGGAAAGTCTCCTCCGCCGCCGATTCGAGCTTGAGTATATCGCGTATTCTAGGCCATGGGCGTGGGCAGGACTTTAGCCTGAACAACTCGTCGACGGCCGCATCGCTAAACTGCAGGGCCAGATGTGCTGACCCAGGCGTTTCCAAGCGGGGCGTACTCAGCACGAACGGACGGTCGTCGCCCGTGATGAGTGAAAGCATCAGCGACTGTGCCTCTTGACAGTAATAGGGGCTGCAATAAAGGAGCGGTTCGATCAGACGAAATGATGAGTGGTGATTAAGGTCATAGACCAACTCGACGTACCCTTTGAGGCAATCGGGAACACACTCATAGAATGGCTGCAGCGACGAACCTGTAACCTGGGTCCGTAAGGCCCCATCAAGTTCTGTGATCGCCAATGAAAGTTTCAATAAATCGGCCCGTACAGATACCGTGCGGTCTCGCAGAGCGCGAATCTCGTCGACCCTCCTACCACCATAATCGATGAAAGGTCCCCCTGACATCTTGGGATTCTTGACCGCAGCAGCATGAACATGAGAGGCCTGGATGTAGGAGTCCATGATTTTCAAGTGCCGCTCCGTAACATTCCGGGCCGCAGTTGCAGGCGAAATCAGATGGGACCAGGCGTACCACTGGTCGAACAATGGCTCCACCTGCACGTTCGGGCGCAAATACAAGTCTGCAACCATCTAACCTCCCCTCCACGAATCCGTTCGATATCGAGCGGACAACGTCCCAGTGAGTAGAACAGAGCTATGTGGACGCTCACAAGCAGGAAGAATCTTCTAGATTGGTAGCTTAACCGTGGGTCTGACTAGCAGAGATCGGAGGAGGTTGTTTGCTGGCGGGCTGCCGCCCTTGGCCTTCGCTCTGGTACTTTCATGATATGTGGGTAAATGGACAAATAGACTTACATCAGAGTTTCGGTATTGTCAAGAGTTTTTCGTGAGTGTGTCGTACCAAAGTAGAAATGTCCGCTCGTTACCAAAATAGAAATGTCCTCTTCATCGTAGCGGCGCATTTGCAGCGGAGTGAGGACAGAGTCAAGCTTACAGCGAGTCGAACGACGAGCGTTTGGCTGAAAGCTTGACTCTGCCGGAGCGGAGCGCATGCTAGCCGCTCGATGAAGGGACCAGTGCCCTAGGATGGGCGCTGCCCTTCAGATCCTAGCCTCCAAAAAAAGCGGACATTTCTACTTTGGTGAAAGCGGACATTTTCATTTTGGGATGACAGAGTTTTTCGTGAGTGTGAAACAAAAATGTAGGGTAATAATGTTCAAGTCCCTGCAGCGGTTACTCATCCCAACGGTTCCGCGAGCGGACCGCCACAGTGAGCAAATGGCGGCGGCGATTCGCACGCCAGGAATTCGCGGGGTTGCATAGGTTGCGGCCCACAGAGGGGCTCTTAGAACGCTATGACGCTGGAACACTGGATTCTGGAGCAACTCGACGAATTCCCACCGTCGGGCTATGCCATGTGGAACGGCACCTCGCTTTGAGCGACGTCTCGACCACGGATGTCTGGCGGGGGTCTTGCGGGGCAGGGCATCCAGTCCGTTGTCGCCGGTGGCGGGGTTTATCAAGCCGCGCTGGAGATCCTGGCGCACGTGCTCGACCAGCAGCGTTTGATGTTGATCGATGACGCCGGAGATCTGCTGGAGGAGGGGATCGAGGGTGACCTTCTGGGCGAGGAATTCGAGGTCAGCGAAGCTCCATTGCGGTGGGGCGGCTCGGGTCATAGTAGACTCTCAGCATTGTAGCGCAATCGGAAACCATGCTATCGGAAACTATTGACAACAGAAGATTGGCACCTTACTTTGGTGCTCATCAATCGACGACAGTCATCGCTCCAAGGCCGCATCAACCAAAGCAAGCTGTTCTCCGCTTGGGCCGTATTACCAGCTGAGCTTCACAGTTTGTGCGGATATTCGAGGGAATGGCTCCTGCCTAACGCCGCAGCATTTGCGAATGAATAGGTCGTGTAGCCTATGCGAACACTATGGTGGAATTGCAGGCCTTTCCTGGCGCTGGCGTTCTACTGGTTGGTTGGGTCGCTTACCCGTCCATTGTGTTCCGTGTTCGCCCAACCTTACCTAAACCGTACCTGCCAAGTCGCTTGAGCGATTCTGAATTTCCCTCCCTTCTCGTGTGTTCGTTGGTTTTCGAGCCATGGTCCCCTCACCGATCTTTCTCGCCTTCCTACTGACGCAGGCCGGAACGACCAAGGACTACCTGCGCAAAAATCTTGCGTTTCGTCTGTAACATTTCGCGCGTCTCAAGCCTCTTTATAGATAGACGACGATTTCATTCCGCTCATTGGGGGCAGGTGTGCATGAAGGCTCGGATTGAGGCACTCTTTCCAAACTCTAGCCAGGCGCTAGCAGGCGACTCCTCCCGCTTCATGATTCTGGTCTTTGGGTTGGCAGCTCTCGGCCTCTGGACTCTGTGGTTCTTTTTGGTACCGATTGCTCGTTTGGAAACATCCAGCCTCGCCAGAATTGAGGTCGATCAGGCGGCGTATCCCGTTCAGGCTAGTGTTTCCGGGCGCATCCGGCGCAGCCATCTGACGCTTGGCAAGGAAGTACGAGCTGGGGAGGTTCTCGTTGAGCTGGAGCAGGAAGGTCAAGCGCTTCAACTCAGGGAGGAGCAAGCCCGGCTGGCGGCCCTCTCGCCACAGATCGCAGCTCTCCAGAAGGAGTTAGCAACCGCCGAACAGGCCCGGGAACAGGAAAGCCAGGCGTCACAAACCGGCATTGCTCAGGCGCTGGCGCAGCTCAAGGAAAGTAGCGCACTTACCCTATATGCGGAACAAGAGGCAGAGCGGGCAACTCGATTACGTTCTGAAGGTCTGGTTTCTGACCGTGACCTGATGCTGGGTAAGACGGAGGCAGAACGTCGACGCGCGGCAACAGAAAATCTCAGACTGGCGACAACACGCCTCGACCAAGAGAGAAACCAACACTCCAAGGATCGAGAAGCACAAATGGAACGACTCCGGGCTGAGATCATCCAGCTTCAAAATCAAGCTCCCATAGCGGCAGCTTCCATTGACCGGCTCCAGTTCGAGCTGGCGCGAAGGACGCTCCGCTCACCGGTCGATGGCAAGCTGGGAGAAGTGGCTACTCTGAAGCCGAGTTCTTTCGTTCAGGAGGGAGATCGACTCGCGGCGATAGTGCCCCAGGGGAATCTCAAAATTGTTGCAGAGTTTCCTCCTTCGGCAGTCCTCGGGCGCATCAGGGCGGGTCAACCAGGCCGGTTGCGCTTGGATGGATATCCGTGGACTCAATACGGAATGGTCCACGCAGTTGTCACAACGGTCGGGAGTGAGATCCGGAACCAAACTGTTCGAGTCGAACTGGCGGTCGATTCGCACACGAGCCCGAGAATTCCTATGCAGCACGGGTTGCCTGGTCTCATCGAAGTCGAGGTCGAGAAGATTACGCCGGCAGGTCTATTGCTCCGTATTGTTGGTAAAGCCTTGTCAGACGGAAGTGTCAGCAATGGCAACCTCGCCAATCGCATCTGAAGCGAGCCCAAAGCCAGCGAGTCAATTGATAACTCAGTGCGCCTGAACTCCCACCACCGCGGACTACTAGTCTCCGAAGTCATCCAAACTTCGGACATGGATTGCGGGCCGGCCTGCCTCGCGAGTCTCCTGAGAGGATTCGACATCCAGGCGAGTTACGAGCGGCTTCGCGAGGCCTGTCACACCGGACTGGATGGCACATCGATCGACACACTGGAGGATGTGTCAAACCAATTGGGCCTCGAAGCAGAGCAGGTGATGCTGCCACTGGATCACCTTCTCTTGGCCCACACTCATACGTTCCCCGCAATCGTGGTTGTACGCCTCGGGCCTCAAGAGCGGACACACTTTGTTGTCGCTTGGCGAAAGCATGGGCATTTGGTTCAACTGATGGACCCCGCGGCCGGGCGGCGGTGGGTATCGTGCGAATCGTTTCTGAACGATGTCTTCGTGCATCGAATGCAAGTGCCCGCTTGCGACTGGCGGGCCTGGGCTGCTTCGGAAGAGTTTAGCGGAGCTCTACAGCTGAGAATGGCGGCTTTGGGTGCTTCGAAGAAGCAAGCAATGGCTTTGGTTGGAACGGCTCTCAATGATCCGGGTTGGTACAGCCTCGCCGCGCTGGACGCAGCAGTTCGCATGATGACGTCGCTAGAGCGGAGGGGAGGCTTGGGGCGAGGTCAGAAGACGAGTCAGTTGCTCGAAGCAGTTTTCCTGCTGGCGACTGAATCAAACGGCGAGCTGTCCTCAATTCCAGCTCATTACTGGTCGGTCCGAAGGGACAAGCAGGCGCCCGAGGACACTCTCGTCATGCAAGGCGCGGTTCTGGTGCGGGTGCGTAGACTAAGGGCAGGGACTAAAGTCACAACGAACGTCTCCTTCTCACCCGAACTGGAACCAGTCCGACTAGCGGCGCGGATTCGGCCAATAGCTGAGGTGTTTCGAATGCTAAAGGCTGATGGGCACTCTACGCTCGCTGCCATTGCCGTGGGACTCGGCGCTGCCACCGCTTGCCAAGTGGCAAAGGCAGTTCTGCTGCGAGGGTTCTTCGAAGTTGGTCGCGAACTCGCTCTCAGGGAACAACGCATTGGAGCCATTCTCGCGGTTTGTCTATTCCTCGCAGCTGCCGTCTGCATCGAGTCTTCGGTCTATGCCGGGTTGTTACGTTTGGGCCGCCGTCTCGAATTCAGGCTTCGGGCCTTGTTTCTTTCTGAGACGCGTGTACTTGGCGACACCTTCTTTCGCAGCCGCTCCAGTTCCGACCTGGCTGCGCGCAGCCACAACATTCACTGGATACGGCATCTTCCAGAACTGAGTGGGCGATTCATTCGAACGATTTGTGAGTTGCTGTTCATTGTTGGGGGGATCGCTTGGCTGGACCCAAAGAGCGCGCCGCTTGCTCTTGTGGCAGCAGGTTCTGCGATCTTCTTGCCCTTGTGTTTTCTTCCGGTTCTGATGGAGCGGGACCTGAGGGTTCGTACTCAGGCCGGCGGACTGTGTCGGTTTTACCTGGATGCGCTCCTCGGATCGTTGTCGATTCGAGTGACGGGTGCTGAGCGTGCCATGCGGCGAGAGCACGATGCCCTGGTTGGACACTGGGCGAGCGCCTCATTGAGATTGCATGCCAGCGTCAATTGGGTTGAGTCTCTGCAGACTCTCATCGGCCTCGGTTTCGCAATTTGGCTGGTGTTCCGCACCTTGGCACAACCTGCTGAGGCAGGTATGGTCTTGCTCCTCGTCTACTGGGCATTGAGTTTGCCTCAGCTTGGTTACCAGCTGGCGCTCCAACTCCGGCAGGCCCCTCATTTTCGCAGCCTGTTACTTCGTTTGCTGGAACCTCTGCAAGCTTCGACCCTGGAGGAGCCATCCATGATGCCGACTGGCACCATCAGGGGGGAGGATGACCTTTCCCTGCCCGCCTCCTTACCAACAAGTAGAAAACTGTCAGCCGAAACATCGCCGCCAGAGGCAATGGTGACCGAGTTCGGAGAGACAAAACGGCGACCGCCGCCTGAAGAGCGTCCCGGTGTTTCAATCGAGATGCGGGACCTTCATCTTCTCATCAACGGCCAGGCGATTCTGGAAGGCATCAATCTGTCCATCGGTGCGGGAGATCACGTTGCGATCGTCGGACCGTCTGGTGCGGGCAAGTCCAGCCTGGTTGGACTTCTCCTTGGCTTCAATTCTCTCTCCAAAGGAGAACTCGTGGTTGATGGACATCCACTCGAAAGGGTTGAAACCGCCCTGCTCCGAAAGCACACGGTGTGGATTGACCCTTCGGTACAGCTGTGGAATCGGTCACTGCTGAGTAACCTGTCCTACGGAGCAGGCTCCAATCAGGAAATCCCGTGGGAAGGAGTAGTCCAGGAAGCCGAGCTTCGCGGTGTCTTGGATAAGCTACCGGAGGGTTTCCAAACACGCCTGGGAGAAAGTGGAGGCCTTGTGTCTGGCGGTGAAGGCCAACGGGTTCGCATTGGCCGGGGTTTGACGGCTTCTGCTCCTAGACTTGTGATTCTCGATGAACCCTTTCGCGGGCTGGATCGCGAGCAGCGGCGGGAAATGTTGACGCGCCTTCGGGATCGGTGGAGACTTGCCACACTGCTTTGCGTCACCCACGATCTGGCCGACACGCTAGACTTCGACCGCGTCCTTGTAGCCACCAACGGCCAAGTGGTTGAGAATGGTCCTCCAGAGGAACTTCTTCAAGTCAAAGGCTCCCGATACCGCCTGCTGGTCGACCAGGAAGAGAATCTGCGCAGAGAGTCTTGGTCGAGCGCTCACTGGAGACGGATTTGGCTTGAAGGCGGGACTCTAGTTGAAGAGCCCGCGGATGAACCGTGTGCTGAACCGGTTGCAAAGCGGGCAGGAGCGTAAGTGTGTCTGCCGACTTAACCCAACTACTCTGGCCACTCTCCCGCCTGAGCCAGGCATTGAGACAGATAACCGACTGCCATAGGGTTCCTCTGGAGATTCCTGATCCGCCCTGCGACTGTGATTTCGACACCATCTCAAGATGGATCGAAGCTGCTGGTTCCTGCTTGGGATTCGAATCCGCCTACTCTACGCCGGAGTGTGGCAGACTTGAGCAGGTGCTCTCGTCATGTGGGGCTGCTCTGATCCAGGTGGGTTCGCACTCGGAGCCCCAATTCGTTGTCCTGCTCAGTGGTGCAAAGCAAAAGGTTAGTCTGCTTGGTCCTGACCTTCAAGTCCATCGAGTGCCGAAACAAGTCTTGATTCAGAAACTGCTCCAAGAACTCGAGACTCCACATGTAGCTGCTGTAGACTGCATGATCGAACGGGCGAAGATTCCGGCCAGACGCAGAGCTTCAGTCCGGCAAGCTCTCCTGAGGGACAGACTCTCACGAACCCAACTTACTGGCTGGTGGTTCTTGCAACTCCGTCCAGGTGCCAATCCTTTGGCCCTTTTGAGAACTTCCGGGCTGGGCCGGCAGATGGCCGGGTTCCTCAGTGCTCATTTCCTCCAGATTGCACTGTGGGTTGCCTCCTGGTACCTCGTCGGCTACGCGGCGCTGGTGGGTCGAATGGACATCGGATGGCTGGCCGGGTGGGCACTTTTGCTTTTGACCCTCGTACCTTTGCGTCTGTTGGCGGCGCGTTTCCAGGCGCGCATCGCCACCACAGCGGGGGTTCTCTTACGTCGCCGACTTCTCAATGGATCAATGAATCAACGGCTTGATGATATTCGTCATCAGGGTGCGGGACAGCTTCTGGGTCGCGTCATTGAGTTTGAAACGGTCGAGCTTCTTTCTCTCAACGGAGGGTTAATAGTCGTTGTCGCATTAGCTGAGCTGGTGCTTGCATTGATGGTGCTATCTCGGGGTGAAGGTGGACTCCTGGGCGCTGTGCTCTTGCTCGCTTGGGTAGGCGTAACGGCTGTTTTGGTCTGGCGGTACTATGTCCGGCGCCAGAACTGGACCGACGACCGTCTTGAAATGACTCATACGCTGGTCGAAAACCTGGTCGGCTATCGTACTCGCCTCGTTCAGGAAGATCGCAGAGCGTCGAATACAAACGATGATCGGGCATTGGAACAGTATCTCCGGCTTTCACATGGCATGGATCAATCGAGTATTCTTCTCTGGCTGATTCCGCGAGGTTGGCTTCTGCTCGGGTTGCTTGCGGTGGCTCCGGCATTTATCTCCGGTCAACATTCCACGACGTTGCTGGCTGTCGCCCTGGGTGGCACTTTGCTCGCTCAAAGCGCGTTTGAATCTTTGGTTGCGGGACTACCTCAGCTCGCAGGTGTTCTGATCGCCTGGAAGAAGGTGAAACCTCTGATCCAAGCCGGGGCAGATCCTTCAAAACCAGATACCACATCCAGCCTCATCAAAGCCAAGAGGGACAAACCCTCCTGCTCGCCAGGGCGTCCTCTGGTTCAGGCTTCTAACCTGTCTTTCCGCTATCGCGAGAGAGGCGAAGCAGTTATTCAGGATGGCCGCTTAACGGTCAGACACGGCGACCGGATTCTTCTTCAAGGTGTCTCTGGAGGAGGAAAGTCCACTCTAGCTTCGTTGATTTTAGGTTCCCGAGTTCCTGACGGCGGCACCCTGCTTCTGAATGGACTGGATCGCCAAACCCTCGGTTATGCGGGATGGAGGGACCACGTTGCGACAGCCCCGCAGTTTCACGAGAACTTCGTCTTCGCGAACACGCTGGCGTTCAATCTGCTCTTGGGGCGGATCTGGCCACCTTCTGCGAGAGATTTGGAAGAGGCCAACCAGGTTTGTCGTGAGCTGGGACTTGAGAGCCTGGTAGCGAGAATGCCTGGTGGCCTCTTTCAGTTAGTGGGAGAAACGGGATGGCAGCTATCACACGGGGAGCGCAGCCGTTTGTACATTGCCCGCGCGCTGTTGCGAAACTCCGACCTGTT
>Ga0187892_10004744_pt1 | contig 22371 bp, 23 predicted proteins | sample MA1701073metaG_FD_139345 | JGI IMG/M metagenome (GOLD analysis project Ga0187892, IMG submission 139345) | Bio-ooze microbial communities from a basaltic lava cave in the Kipuka Kanohina Cave System on the Island of Hawaii, USA - MA170107-3 metaG ... | reverse complement strand
GGAGGATGCCGGCGCGGTCTACGTCCGCTCCGAGAAGGGCGAAATGATCCCGCTGCGCTCGCTCGCGCGCATCGAGTACACGAGCGGTCCGGGCACGATGACGCGCTTCAACAACCTGCCGGCGGTGCAGATCCTCGGCGGCGGCAGGCCGGGGGTGAGCTCGGGCGACGCGATCGCGGAGATCGAGCGCATCGCAAAAGAAGTCCTGCCGCCGGACTTCAGCCTCGACTGGAGCGGCGCCTCGTACCAGGAGAAGAAATCGGGCGGCACCTCGATCCTGGTGCTCGCGCTCGGCGCGCTGATGGCGTTCCTCATCCTGGCCGCGCAGTACGAAAAGTGGTCGCTGCCGCTTTCGGTGATGCTCGCGCTGCCGTTCGGGACGTTCGGCGCGCTGGCGGCCGTCTATCTGAGAGGTTTGACAAATGACGTGTATTTCCAGATCGGGCTCGTCACGCTGCTCGGCCTGGCGGCGAAGAACGCGATCCTGATCGTCGAGTACGCCGTGCTGAAGCACGAAGAGGGGTTGTCGGCCTCGGCCGCCGCGGTCGAGGCCGCGCGCCTGCGCTTCCGGCCGATCCTGATGACCTCGCTCGCCTTCATCCTCGGCGTGCTGCCGCTCGCGATCTCGACCGGCGCCGGCGCCGGCGCGCGCATCTCGGCCGGCACCGGCGTGATGGGCGGGATGCTGGCGGCGACCTTCCTCGCGATCTTCTTCGTGCCGACCTTCTTCAAGCTCCTCACCGACCGCCACCTGACGGAGAGGCGCTCGAGCGCCGAGATCAAGGAGGAGGCGGCGCACGCGCGCACGGTGACACATACCCCCGTCCACCATCCTCGCGTTGCGCCTCACGGAGGGGACGAGTGAAAAGGGGTTTTGTGCTTTTGGCTTTTCTGGTCGGCTGCTCCGCGCAGCCCAAATACGAGAAGCCCGCCGTCGAGCTGCCCGCGGCCTGGAAGGAGACGGCGCTGCGCTTTGCCGAGGACGGGCGCTGGTGGCGCATCTATGGAGACGTTGAGCTGGAAAAAACCGTGGACGAGGCGCTCGCCGGCAACGCCGATCTCCTCGTCGCGGCCGCGCGCGTCGACGAAGCGCGCGCCCTGCTCGGCGAGGCGCGCTCGTTCTTCTTTCCGCGCGTCGACGCGCAGGCCTCGGCGGCGCGGCAGCGCAATTCCGAGCGCGTCGCGTTCTCGCCGCCGGGCGCACCGCGCGAGTTCGGCACCTACCGCGGCGCGCTCGAGGTCTCGTACGAGCTCGACCTGTTCGGCCGCCTGGGGGCGAACGCCGCGGCGGCGCGCGCCGAGCTCGAGGCGAGCGAAGCTTCGCGCGACGCGGTGCGCCTCGCGCTCGCGGCGCAGGTGGCGAAGTCGTACTTCGCGCTGCGCTCGCTCGATGAGCAGGTCGACCTGACGCGGCGGACCGTCGCCCTGCGGCAAGAGGCGCTCGGCTTGCAGCGCAAGCGCCTGCAGGGCGGCGTGATCTCGGAGTTCGAGCTGCGCCAGCTCGAGGCCGAGGCGGCCGCGGTGCGCGCCCAGCTCCCGCCGCTCGAGCGCGAGCGCGAGCGCGAAGAGGTGGCGCTGTCGGTGCTGCTGGGGCGCACACCAAGGAAGGTTTTTGAAGGGTCGATCAACCCAACCCGGGTATTCGATGCAACTCCGGAGCCTCCAGCCGTGCCTTCCGGGATGCCCTCCGAGCTGCTGCTGCGCCGGCCCGACCTGGTCGAGGCCGAGCGGCGGCTCGCCGCGGCCAACGCGCGCATCGCGGCGGCGCGCGCCGAGATGTTCCCTTCCATCGCGCTCACCGGGACGCTCGGCTCGGAGAGCTCGGCGCTGTCCGACCTGTTCTCGGGGCCGTCGCTGATCTGGCGGGTGGCCGCCGCGGTGACGCAGCCGATCTTCGCCGGCGGCCGGCTCGAGGCGCGGACCGACGCGGCCCAGGCGCGCGAGCGCGCGGCGCTCGCCCAGTACCAGCAGGCAATCCGCGCCGCCTTCGGCGAGGTGCGCGCCGCGCTGGTCGCCCAGGCGCGCGCGCGAGAGAGCTACGACGCCGAGTCGGCGCGCGCCGCCGCGCTCGGCGAGAGCCTGCGCCTCGCGCGCCTGCGCTACCAGAACGGGGTGGCGAGCCAGCTCGACGTGCTCGACGCCGAGCGCGGCCTGCTCGCCGCGCAAGTCGCGCGCATCGAGGCGCTGCGCGCCCACCGCGCGGCGGTGGCCGACCTCTTCAGAGCATTGGGCGGATGACCCTCAAGGAGACGAAATGATTTCGCTGAGCATCAATGGCAAACGCGTCGAGGTCGACGCCGAAGCCGACACGCCGCTTTTGTGGGTGCTGCGTGACTACCTGAACATGACAGGAACCAAGTTCGGCTGCGGCATAGCGCTGTGCGGCGCGTGCACGGTTCATGTCGAAGGACAACCGGTTCGCAGCTGCGTGACACCGGCATCTTCTGCTGCCGGCAAGAAGATCACCACCATCGAAACGATCGGCGCGACGAAGGTGGGTAAAGCGGTACAGGCGGCATGGGTTGCCGAGAACGTGCCGCAGTGCGGCTACTGCCAGTCCGGGCAGGTCATGGCGGCCACAGCGCTGCTGGCGGCGAAGAGCAATCCAACCGACGCCGACATCGATGCCGCCATGAGCGGCAACATCTGCCGCTGTGCGACCTATCCGCGCATCCGCGCCGCGATCAAGAGAGCTTCGAAAGGGCTGCAGGCATGAAAACCATCCGCAATGTCACCCGGCGCGAGTTCCTCAAGGCCTCGGGCGGATTGGTGCTCGCCGTGGCGCTGCCCGAATCGCTCGCGCAGTCCGGGCCCGGCCGCACGGTCCTGGCCGGCGAGAGCGCCGCCGCGTTTACTCCGAATGCCTTCATCCGCATCGGCGCCGACAACACCGTCACCGTGATCGTGAAGCACCTCGAGATGGGGCAAGGTACCTATACCGGCCTGCCCACGCTCGTCGCCGAGGAGCTCGACGCCGACTGGTCGCAGATCCGCGCCGAGGGCGCGCCGGCAGACGCCAAGCAATACAACAACCTCTTCTGGGGGCCGGCGCAGGGCACCGGCGGCAGCACCGCTCTACCGAACTCGTATGAGCAGATGCGCAAGGCGGGCGCCGCAGCGCGCGCCATGCTGGTCGCCGCCGCTGCAGAGAAGTGGCGGGTTCCGGCATCTGAAATCAAGGTTGCCAAAGGAATTGTTTCTTCGAAGGACAGGAAGGCGACGTTCGGCGAGCTTGCCGCCGATGCGGCGAAGCAGAAGGTGCCCGAAGACGTGCCGCTCAAGGAGCCGAAGGACTTCGTGTATATCGGCAAACCCGCGCGGCGCACCGACGCGCGCGCCAAGTCGAACGGCAGCGCGCTCTTCACGCAGGACGTGAAGCTGCCTGGCATGCTCACCGCCGTGGTGCTGCACCCGCCGAGGTTCGGATCGAAGCTCAAGAGCTTTGATGCCGGGAAAGCTAAAGCGGTGAAAGGCGTGCAGGAAGTCGTGGCCTTTTCGACGCCGGCGAGCGATGGGGTGGCGGTGCTGGCAAAGGACTACTGGACGGCGAAGAAAGGGCGCGACGCGCTGACCGCCGAGTGGGACGAAGCAGGTGCATTCAAAATGAGCTCGGCCGAGATTCTCGCGGAGTACAAGAAGCTCGCGGCCACGCCCGGAACCTCGGCGCGCAAGGAAGGCGACGCCGACAAGGCGCTCGCCGGAGCGGCGAAGACGCTCGAGGCGTCCTACGAGTTTCCCTATCTCGCGCACGCGGCGATGGAGCCGATGAACTGCGTCGTGAAGCTGGACGGCGGCGGCTGCGAGATCTGGAACGGCGAGCAGTTTCAGACGGTCGATCAGATGCAGGTGGCGCAAATCCTCGGTCTGAAGCCCGAGCAGGTGAAGCTGAACCAGCTCTACGCGGGCGGCAGCTTCGGCCGGCGCGCCAATCCGAAGTCGGACTTCCTGGTCGAAGCGGCGGCGATCGCTAAAGCTGTTCGAGTTCCAGTAAAGCTTGTATGGGGACGCGAAGACGACATGAAGGCGGGCTGGTACCGCCCGATGTACTACCACACGCTCAAGGCCGGGCTGGATGCCGCCGGCAACCTGGTGGCGTGGAAGCACGCCATCGTCGGCCAGTCGATCCTCACCGGCACGGCCTTCGAGAGCATGATGGTCAAGGACGGCGTCGACGCCACCTCGGTCGAGGGCGCATCCAACCTGCCCTACGCGATTCCCAACCTCGCCGTCGAGCTGCACTCGCCGAAAATCGGCGTGCCGGTGCAGTGGTGGCGCTCGGTCGGCTCGACCCACACCGCCTTCGCCACGGAATGCTTCCTCGACGAGATCGCGCGCGAAACGAGGAAGGACCCGTACGAGCTGCGGCGCGGGCTGCTTGCCAAGCATCCGCGCCACAAGGGCGTGCTCGAGCTTGCCGCCCAGAAGGCGGGCTGGGGCAAGCCGCTGCCGGTCGGTCGCGCGCGCGGCATCGCGGTGCACGAATCCTTCAACACTTTCGTCGCCCAGGTGGTGGAGATCTCAGCGAAGAGGATCGAAAGGGTGGTGTGCGCGGTGGACTGCGGCGTACCGGTCAATCCCAACATCATCGCCATGCAGATGGAGTCCGGTATCGGCTACGGCCTCTCGGCCGCTCTCGCCGGCGCCGTCACGCTGAAGGAAGGAAGGGTCGAGCAGTCGAACCTCCACGACTACCCGGTGGTGCGCATGAACCAGATGCCGCGGGTTGAGGTTCACATCGTCCCTTCGAATGAGAAACCGAGCGGTGTGGGCGAGCCGGGCACCCCCGTGATCGCCCCGGCGCTCGCCAACGCGATCCTGGCGCTGCAGGGCAAGCCGGTGCGCGCGCTGCCGCTCTCGGCTCAAGGGTTCAGCTTTGCATGAAGATCGCCTTATACCCGCTGATTGTCGTAGCTGCGGCATTCGCGCCGCGCCTGCTGGCGCAACAGCCATCTGCGCTCGAAGCCTTTGCCACGGTGCGGCAGGTGTTCCAACACCCGCGATGCCAGAACTGTCATATCCCCGGCGCTTCTCCGCTGCAGTACGAGGCCGGCCTGCCGCACGCGATGAGCGTGGTGCGCGGTCCGAAGGGCGACGGCGCCCCGGGTTTGCCCTGCGCCTCGTGCCATGGCGAAGCGAATACCCCCGCCGCCTACGGGCCCCATGCGCCGCCTGGAGCGCCGCATTGGAAGCTGCCGCCGCCGAACCAGAAGATGGCCTGGATCGGACTGTCGCCGAAGCGGCTTTGCGAGTCGATCAAGGACAGGAAATTCAACGGCAACCGCGACCTCGCGGCGATGCTCAAGCATGTCAGCGAGGACAAGCTGGTTCTGTGGGGCTGGAGCCCGGGCGGCGAGCGCGCACCGGTCTCGGTGCCGCACGACGAGTTCGTCGCCAAGTTCAAGATGTGGGTCGCTGCAGGCGCGCCTTGCCCGGCTGAGTGAGCAAGGAAGGCGGGGAGTGACGGCGCACCGCTGAAGCAAGTAGCCTTGCGCCATGAAGCACGCGGTCTGGATCGCGGTCGCTCTGTTCGTGGTGCCCTCGCCCGCGGCTGCCCAGTCCGGCAGCCAGTTCTACAAGGGCAAGGTCGTCGAGCTCTACATCGGCTACAGCGTCGGCGGCGGCTACGATCTCTATGCGCGGCTCCTCGCGCGGCACATCGGCAGGCACATCCCGGGCAACCCGACGGTGGTGGCGAAGAACATGCCCGGCGCCGGCAGCCTGGCGCTCGCCAACTGGCTGTACAAGGCGGCGCCCAAGGACGGGAGCGTGTTCGGTACCATCGGACGCGCGATCGCGTTCGATCCGCTGCTCGGCGGCGAAGGCGCGCAGTTCAAGGCCACCGAGTTCGGATGGATCGGCAGCGCCAACGACGAGGTGAGCGTCTGCGCCGCCTGGGGCAAGACGGGCATCAGCCGCTTCGAGGACCTCTATGCGCGGGTGGTGTTCGTCGGCGGCACCGGCGCCACCGCCGACACCGACGTGTTCCCGAGGGCGATCAACAACATCCTCGGCACGAAGATGCGCCTCGTCACCGGCTATCCCGGCGGCAACGACATCACGCTCGCCATGGAGCGCGGCGAGGTGGAGGCACGCTGCGGCTGGTCCTGGTCGAGCATCAAGTCGAACCACCCGGACTGGGTGCGAGACGGCACGATCAAGCTCCTGGTGCAGCTCGCGCTCGCGAAGCACGCCGACCTGCCGCACGTGCCGCTCATCATGGACCTGGTGAAGACGCCCGAGCAGCGCGAGGTCTTGCGGCTGGTCTTTGCCGGCCAGGTGATGGGCCGGCCCTATCTCGCGCCGCCGGGCGTGCCGGCGGAACGCCTCGCCGTGCTGCGCAAGGCGCTCATGGAGACGCTGCAGGATGGCGCGTTCCTCGCCGAGGCGCAGAAAATGAAGCTCGAGATCCGGCCGGTGAGCGGCGAGGCGGTGCAGAAGCTGGTGGCCGAGCTCTACAGCACCGCGCCCGATGTCCTCAGGAAGGCCGCGGCCGCGGTGAAATGACGCTCAGTTGAAGACGTACGCGTCCATCGCCAGCACGCCGCTGTCGATGGCGTCGTAGACGCGCTCGGGCTTCGCCTTCCCGGGCGCCGCGCCGAGCGCGAAGAACAGCGGCAGGAAATGCTCGTCGGTCGGATGCGCGCGCACGCCGTGCGGCGAGCGGGAGCGGTAGTCGATCAGGCTCTCCACATCGCCCGTTTTCAGCTTTTCGAGAACCCACGCCTGGAACTCGCGCGCGTAAGGCGCGGGCTCGCCTTGGCCGCGCGCCCAGTCGCGCAGGTTGTGCGTCATGTGCCCGGAGCCGACGATGAGGACGTCGTCGTCCTGCAGCGGGCGCAGCGCCCTTCCGACGTTCACGTGGTGTTGCGGCCCCAAAGGGGGCTGCACCGAAACCTGCACCACCGGCACGTCGGCCTGCGGATACATATAGAGGAGCGGCGACCAGGCGCCGTGGTCGAGGCCGCGGCAGCCGTCGATCGCGGCGGTGAAGCCGGCGTCCTTGAGCAACGCCTGCGCGCGGCCCGCGACCTCGGGCGCGCCGGGGGCGGGGTAGCGCAGGCGGTAGAGCGGCTCGGGGAAGTTATGGAAGTCGTGGATGGTCTGCGGCCTGGCCGCGCCGGTGAGCATCGGCAGGTTGGTCTCCCAGTGCGCGGAAGCGATCAGGATCGTTTTCGGGCGCGGCAGGCGCCGCGCGAGCGCCTTCCACGCCTCGCCGGCCGCGCCCGGCTGGAGCGCGTGCATCGGCGAGCCGTGGGAGATGAAGACGCTCACGCTGCCTTTTTGAGCAGTCCCTCCGCCTGCAGGGCTTCCTGCACCTTGGGGCGGGCGCCGACGCGCTTGTGGAACTCGGCGAGGTTCGGCCACCTGGAGAGGTCGATCTGCGTGGGCCTGGTCCAGCCGAGCAGCACGAAGGCATAGGCATCGGCCACGGTGAACTGCTTGCCGGTGAGGTAGTCCTTGCCGGCGAGCTGCTGGTCGAGCCAGTCGAAGCGAGTGGCGAGGTTCTCCTTCGCGATCTTCTTGTACTCCTCGGGCGTGTTCGGCTTGAAGAGCGGCGAGAACTGCTTGTGCACCTCGGAGGTGAGGAAGTTGAGCCACTCCTGCAGGCGGTAGCGCTCGAGGCTGCCTGCCTTGGGCGCGAGCCCGGCCTCGGGTTTCTTGTCGGCGAGGTACTGCACGATCGCCGGGCCCTCGGTGAGAACCTGGCCGTCGTCGAGCTCGAGCGCCGGCACGTAGCCGCGGGCGTTCACCTTCCAGTAATCGCCGCCGCCTTCGATGGTCTTGTCCTTGGTGTTGACCTTCTTCAGCTCGACCGGGATGCCGAGCTCGCGCGACACGATATGCGGGGACAGCGAGCAGGCCCCGGGTGCGTAGTACAGTTTCATGCGGTTTTCTCCTCTGTGGGAATTTTGCCCAGGCGGCCGGCGTGGTAGTCGGCGAACGCCTGCTGGATCTCTTTCGTGGTGTTCATGACGAAGGGGCCGTAGCCGACGACCGGCTCGTCGATCGGCGCGCCGCTCATGACGAACACGACCGCGTCGGTGACGGCCTCGATCAGCGCGCCCTCGCCCTTGCGGTCGAGAACCACGAGCTCGCCTTCGCCGGCGTCGCGCAGCTTCCCCTGGACCACGTAGAGGCCGGCGCTGTCGCTGTCGCGCAGGTCGAGGCGTAGCGACTGACCCGCCCGCAGATGCGCCTCTAGGAGCGTGACCGGGGTGAACGTTTGCGCCGGACCCTTCGCCCCGCGGTATTCGCCGGCGATGACGCGCACGCCGTCGACCACCGGGATGTCGCTCGAGAGCAGCGTCTGGTAGCGCGGCGGCGTCATCTTGGATGCCGCCGGCAGGTTCACCCAGAGCTGCAGCGCGTGGAAGGGCCCGCCGCGCCGCGTGAACTCGGGGCTGTGCATTTCCTTGTGCAGCAGGCCCGAGCCCGCGGTCATCCATTGCACGTCGCCCGGGCCGATGCGGCCGCCGTTGCCGGCGGTGTCTTCGTGGTCGACTTCGCCGTCGATGACCACGGTCACGGTCTCGAAGCCGCGGTGCGGATGCCAGCCGACGCCGCGCGGCTTGGCGGCGGGCGCGAAGTCCGCCGGGCCGGCGTGGTCGAGCAGCAGAAAGGGCGAAAGCTCGGGATGGCGCTGGTAGTCCAGTACGGTATGCACCGGGAAGCCGTCGCCGACCCAGTGGCCTTCAGGCTGGCGATGAATGCGGAGGACGGGTTTCATGGAGACAGTATGGATATGCGCCGTTTTGGGATAAAGTAGCCCAGTAGAGATAAATAGTCCCATAGAACGGGATAATGGATCGGCTCTCGGCAATCCAGGTTTTCGCCCAGGTCGTTGAATCCGGAAGCTTTGCCAAAGCGGCGCAACGGCTCGGGTTGTCCACTTCGGCGGCCTCACGGCACGTCGCCGAGCTGGAAGCGCACCTGCAGACGCGGCTTCTCAACCGGACCACGCGCCGCGTCAGCCTCACCGAGAGCGGGCAGGCGTTCTACGAGCGCGCGGTGCAGCTGCTCGCCGACCTCGGGGAAGCCGAGCAGGAGGCGGCGCGCGCCGCGGTCGTGCCGCGCGGCACGATCCGCCTGACGGCGTCGGTGAACTTCGGCGTGCGCCACCTCGCGCCGGCGATCGCCGAGTTCCTCGCCGCGCATGTGGAGGTGCGCTTCGACGTCTCGCTGTCGGACCGGGTGGTCGACCTGGTCGAGGAGGGCTTCGACCTCGGGGTGCGCATCGGCACCTCGGGCTCGGGGAACCTGGTGGCGCGCAAGCTGGGCGAGACCCGGCTCGTGCCCTGCGCCTCGCCGCGGTACCTTTCGGCGCATCCCCAGCCCAAAACGCCGGAGGAACTGGCGGCGCACAATTGCTTCACTTACGAGTACGTCACACCGCGCAACGTGTGGCGCTTCCGGGATGCCTCCGGGCGCGAGCGCGTGGTGCGGGTGGCCGGCACCCTGCACTCGAACAACGGCGACCTGCTCGCCGAGACCGCAGCGCGGGGCGCCGGGATCGTGTTCGAGCCGGCTTTCATTGTCGGGCCCGATGTGCGGGCAGGGCGCCTGGTTCCCCTGCTGCAGGAGTTCACGCCGCCGCCGGTGCCGATCTACGCCGTCTATCCGAGCCGCAAGCACCTCTCCGCGAAGGTGAGGCGCTTCGTCGAGTTCCTCATCGCGCGCTTCGCCCAGGGGCAGGACTGGAGCGCCGCATGAGGATCCTCGCCTTCCTGGGGACTGTTTTCGTCCTGCAAACCGCGCAGGCCCAGGACTGGGTGATTGCATCGTCCAGCGGGCGCGCCGAGGCGGGCCAGCGCTTCGAGATCCTGGTGCTCGCGCCGCAGGAGCCGCTGCTGACACAGGAGCTCGCGGTGCGGATCAAGCTGGAGGTCGCGGAGATCTCGCTCACCATGGCGGCCACGGGCCCGGCGCGCGACGGCCGGCGCAGCTACGCGGGAACCATGCCGGCCGCCGCCGCGGGGCCGGTGACGCTGCAGCTCGTGGACCGCCCGTCGAACGCGCTGGTGCTGGTCGTCGCGCGCGACGCGGAGCACGCCGCGGCCGGGCCGGCACGCGAGGAGCGCGAGCCGCCGCTCTCCGAGAACGACCCGATGTACTTCGTGGTCGGCACGCGCGGCGGGACCACCGCGCGGTTCCAGCTTTCCCTCAAGTACCGCCTGTTCGACGTCGGCTCGGGGATCGGGCAGGAAAGGCCGTGGCTGTCCGGCCTGTATTTCGGGTTCACCCAGACCTCGCTCTGGGACCTGTCGGCCGAATCGAGGGCGTTCCGCGATACGAGCTACCGCCCGTCGCTGTTCTGGAAATGGGAGCGCGCCGACGAGCGCAAGTTCCTGTTCGACGGCGCGCGCCTCGGGCTCGAGCACGAATCGAACGGCGGCCAGGGCGATCGCTCGCGCTCGGTCAACATCGCGTTCGTGCGCCCGGAGTGGCGCTGGAAGGCCGGCAACGGCGGCAGCTTCGCCTTCACGCCGAAGCTCTACGCCTACCTCGACAAGGAAGACAACCCCGACATCGACGACTACCGCGGCTTCGTCGACTGGCGCGTGCGCTGGGACTCGGGCGGCATCTGGATCGCCACCGCCGTGCTGCGCTACGGCACCGCCGACAAAGGCAGCGTGCTGGTCGATCTGTCGCGGCGCACGCGCGACCTCAAGTTCGGCCCGGTGAGCACCTACCTGCACGTGCAGTTCTTCGCCGGCTACGGCGAGGACATCCTGGATTACAACCTGCGGCGCAAGTCGCAGCTGCGCTTCGGCTTCGCGATCGTGCCGTAGAAAAAGGGGTCAGGACCCTTTTTTCGCCGAGCAACGCGCAGCTTGCGAAAAAAGGGTCCTGACCCCTTTTTCTACGTATCTTCGGTCTTCGGCGGGCGCCAGGTGTACGGCACCGGGCCCGGGGTTCTCAGCACGCGCAGCATGCGCAGCGCGCCTTCCTTGCGGCCCTCGCCGCTGCGGTAGTAGCCCGGCACCAGCACCGTCTCGTAGAACCCCATCGCGCGGTAGAAGCGGCGCGCGGCGTCGTTGCCCGCGCGCAGCTCGAGATGGATGCTCGCCATCCCGGCGACGCGCGCCGACTCGAGCAGCCAGTCGAGCATGCGCTGGCCGATGCCGAGCCGGCGGTGCGAGGGACGCACCGCGAGCAACACGAGGTGCGCGCGCTCGTCGCCGAACTCCATGATGGCGAACCCCGCCACTGCGCCTTTCGTGGTACTCGTCTTTGCCCCTTCGCACGCCACGACGGCGAGGGTCTCGCGGTCGCGCATCGCTCGCATCACGCGCGCCGCGTCGTACTTCCATCCCAGGCCAGACTCGATGAAGTCGCGCGACATCGCCGCGATCGCCTGCGCGTCGCGCGGCTCGGCGGGCCGGATGGTGATGGCGCGGGGCGTCATGGTAGAGATTGTGCCATGAGAAAATGGCCGGAGTCGATGAACCCCGTGGCGCAGCCCAATCTCGTCGTGATCCTGGTGGACGACCTGCGCTTCGACGAGACCGGCGCCTCGGGCCACCCGTACATGAAGACGCCGCACATCGACCGCCTGGCGGCCGAAGGGGCGCGCTGCGCCAACGCCTTCCACACCACGCCGCTGTGCTCGCCGAACCGCGCCTCGATCCTCACCGGGCAGTACGCCTCGCGCCACGGCATCATCGACAACGTCGGCCGCGACGCGATGAGCCATCGCCTCGCCAACTATCACCTCGAGCTCAAGCGCCTGGGCTACGAAACCGCGCACATCGGCAAGTGGCACATGGGCAACGACGCCTCGCCGCGGCCCGGCTACGACCACTGGGTGAGCTTCCGCGGCCAGGGGCTGCTCGCCGACCCGATTCTTTTCGAGAACGGAAAGGAAGGCCGCGTCGAGGGCTACGTTACCGACCTGCTGAACCAGCGCGCGGTCGATTTCGTGTCGCGCCGGCGCGAAAAGCCGTTCGCGCTGTTCCTCGCGCACAAGGCGGTGCATCCCGACGTGCAGCAGAAGCAGGACGGCACCATCGATCTCGCCAGCATGCGCGGCTACCTGCTGCCGCCGCGTCACGAGAACCTGTATCGCGATTGCACCTACCCGGCACGGCCGAACGTGCTGCCGCTCGAGAAAGTGCTCGAGCAGAAGCCGGCCTGGAAGGACGTGTTCGACCTTCGGTCGAGGCCGGAGAGCCGCCCCTTCCTCGAGGGGCTGCACAGCGGCACGCAGGAGGAGATCCGCCGCCGCGCCGCGATGATGGCCTCGGTGGACGAGGGTGTAGGGATGTTGCTGGAAGAGCTGCAGCGCAAGGGAATCCTGCAGAACACGTTCATCCTGTTTCTCGGCGACAACGGTTTCTTCTTCGGCGAGCACGGGCTCGGCGCCGAGCGGCGCTTCGCCTACGAGGAGGGCATCCGCACCGCGTTCTTCGTGCGCTATCCTCCGATGGTGAAGCCCGGCACGGTGATCGACCCGATGGTCATCGCGCTCGACATTGCCCCGACCCTGATCGCGCTCGGCGGCGGGAGGCCCGGCGCCCACGTGCAGGGCCGGTCATTGATCCCGCTGCTGAAGCGCAGAACCCGGGGCTGGCGCAAATCCTTCCTCGTCGAGTACTACAACGAGTCGGCGTGGCCCTGGATCGTCGGCATGAGCTACAAGGCGGTGCGCACCGAGCGCGCCAAGCTGATCCACTGGGTGCACAAGGAGGGGGTCGACGAGCTCTACGACCTGCGGCGGGATCCCTACGAGATCGGCAACGTGATGCGGCGGCCCGCCTACGGTAAAGTGCGCGCGCGGCTCTACCGGGAACTGGGAAGGCTGGTGGCGGAGGCGGCGGGGCTGTAAGGGAGAACAACATGGACAGCGACAACGCGCTCAATCTTTCCGACGAGATCAAGGCGCGCAATCCGGCCGGGGCGGCCGGGAAGCTGGCGAACCTGCAGGGGCCCGAGATCGCCGCGGAGCTGATGCACCTGAGCCCGGCCTTCGCGCAGGACGTGCTGGCGGCGCTGCCGAACGACGCGCGCGAGCGCGCCACCTCGGCCGCGCCCGAGGACATCGCGCGGCAATGGCAGCGCAACTCGCTCTACGACCCGGGCAGCGTCGGGCGCATGATGGAGCCGGTGGTGGCGGCGTTTCCCCCGGAAGTCACGGTCGCGGAGACGATCGAGGCGCTGCGCGAGCTGGTGACGCGCGCGCTCATCACCTACGTCTACGTCGTCGACCCCGAGTCCCGCCTGCTCGGCATCGTGACGATGCGCGATCTCCTCTTCAGCGACCGCGCCCGCACGCTCGAGCAGGTCATGCTGCGGGGCGCATTCGCGCTGCACGCGGCGCTACCGCTGCAGGACGCGATGAAGCTGGTGCTCGACAAGCACTACCCCGTATACCCGGTGGTCGACGCCGAGAGCCGGCTGATCGGCCTGGTCCGCGGCCAGACCATGTTCGAGGCGCAGGCGATCGAGATCACGCTGCAGGCCGGCAGCATGGTCGGCCTCGAGAAGGAGGAGCGCCTCGCCACGCCGTGGCTGCACAGCCTCAAGCTGCGCCATCCATGGCTGCAGCTCAACCTGCTCACCGCCTTCCTCGCCGCCGCGGTGGTCGGCGCGTTCCAGGACACCATCGACCGGCTGGTCATCCTCGCGCTGTTCCTGCCGGTGCTCGCGGGGCAGTCGGGCAACACCGGCTGCCAGGCGCTCGCGGTCACCTTGCGGGGCATGACGCTCGGCGAGCTCAAGCCCGGCAGCGAGCGGCCGCTCATGATGAAGGAGACCTGGGTCGGTTGCCTCAACGGCATCGGCGTAGGCATCGCCGCCGCCGTCGGCATGTACATCACCGCCACCGGCCAGCACCAGGATCAGCCGTGGATGCTCGCGTTCGTCGTGTTCCTCGCCATGGTCGCCTCGTGCATGGCGAGCGGCATCTCGGGCGCGATCATCCCGCTCACGCTGAAGCGCTTCGGCTTCGACCCGGCGACCGCCTCGAGCATCTTCCTCACCACCGCGACCGACGTGGTGAGCATGGGAATGCTGCTGGGCCTTGCGACCATCCTCGTCCGCTAGGGACAAGGGTTGAATTCGCAATTCTTCGCGGGGTTGCGTCCAACGTAGCTGCCGTCGGGACAGGCCTTCGCGTCCATCGTGCAGGCGATCTGCGGCTGCGGCGCGCAGGCGCCGGCGAGCAGCAATGCCGGAACCAGCAACCTAGACATAGATCATCTTGCGCGTCATGCCGCCGTCGATGACGAAGTTCTGGCCGGTGACGAAGCCGGCGGCATCCGACAGGAGGTACGCGACCAGCGCGGCGACGTCGGCGGCGCGGCCGACGCGGCCCACGGGGTGCTGCGCGTGGTCCTTCCTTTTCCGCAACGGGACGTGGCTGATCCAGCCGGGGCTCACGCAGTTGACGCGAATCTCCGGACCGAGGCTGATCGCCAGGCAGTGGGTGAGGGCCACCAAGCCGCCTTTGCTCGCGGCATACGCCTCGGTGTCGGGCTCGGACTGCAGCGCGCGCGTGGAGGCGATGTTCACGATGGCGCCGCGCGCGCGGCGCAGGTGCGGCACCGCGTGCTTCGCCATCAGGAACGCGCCGGTGAGGTTGACGCCGATGCGCCGGTTCCAGCGCTGCAGGCTCAGCTGCTCGACCGGCCCGTCGTCGGGCCCGGTGAGCCCGGCGTTGTTGACCAGCGCATCGATGCGGCCAGCTCTGCAATCGCCTTGCCTATTCCCTGCGCGCCGCCGGTGACGAGCGCAACTCTCTCCCCGCCCGGCATGCCAGTTGCTCTCATCCCCTCATGCTTTCCCTCGAAGATTGTATCGCCCTGTCCGGGCTGACCGAGGACGAGATCCTCGCATCGCGCAGCACGAACACATCCCGGAAATCGCCGCGGCGGAGCTCGGTAGTTACCTGTCGCGCTCGGCGGACGGCCGGCTCGCCATCAAGTCCATGATCCGGGACGACATCCAAGCCGCGGAGGCGTGCGGCGATCGCGAGCGCGTGCTCGCCCTGAAGGTGGTGCTGCGCAACTACGTTTCCGAGCGGCGGCGTTTGGACTAGACTTCTCTTGGGACTCACCTGCGAGGAGGTCGCGCCATGCAAGTGAAGGAGATCCTGCGCGTCAAAGGGAACCGGCTGCTCAGCATCGAGCCGTCGGGCCGTGCGGTGGACGCGGTCGCGACCATGGCGAAGGAGAACCTCGGCTCGCTGGTGGTGCTGGAGCAGGGGCGCATGGTCGGGATCCTGACCTTCCACGAGCTGCTGCGCGCGCTCGCCTCGCGCGGCGGCGCGCTCGGCGAGCTGAAGGTGTCCGACATCATGCTGCGCAGCCCGGTGACCGCGACCCCGGAGATGGAAGTGAACGACCTGCGGCGCACCATGATCGACAGCGGCGCGCGCTACCTGCCGGTGATGCAGGACGGGAAGCTGCTCGGCGTGATCTCGTTCCGCGACGTCGCCAAGGCGGTGCTCGAGGAGCAGGACTTCGAGAACAAGATGCTCAAGGGCTACATCAAGAACTGGCCTGCGTAGGAAGTTCCTTCTGGGGGGATTGGGGGTCGCAGCCGCCGCCGGGGGCCTGGCGGCGTGGCGCTACTGGCCCGAGCAGGGGCTCTGGAATCCCTGCCTTGCGCAGCTGCCGAGCCGGCTCGCAACGCACGAGCTGGTGGAATCCGCCTGGCGCGGCCTCGATGCAACGCAGGTCTGGGACGTCCACGCGCACCTCGTCGGCACCGGCGATTCCGGCAGCGGCATCTACGTCAACCCGGCGATGGAGAGCTGGCTCCAGCCCGGGCAATACGCGCGGCGCCTATTCTTCCTCAACGCCGGCTGCGCCCACGACGCGCGCGACAGCGTCGACCGCGCTTATGTCGAGCGGCTGCGCAACCTGGTCGACGGCCTGCGCGCCGGCTCGAAGCTGATGCTGTTCGCCTTCGACCGCGCCCACGACGAGCGCGGCGAGCCCGACCTTGCGCACAGCGCCTTCTACGTGCCCGACGCCTACGTGCGCGAGATGGCGCGCGCGCATGCGAAGTACTTCGAGTGGGTCGCATCGATCCATCCCTACGCCAGGGACGCGGTCGAGAGGCTGGAGCAGGCAAAGCGCGACGGCGCGCGCGGGGTGAAATGGCTGCCTTCGGCGATGGGCATCGATCCCGCTTCGCCAAGGTGCGACCGGTTCTATTCCGCCCTGGCGAAGAGCGACATCCCGCTGATCTCGCACGGCGGCGAAGAGCGCGCGGTGCACGGGCGCGGCGCGCACGACTACGGCAACCCGCTGCGGCTGCGCCGCGCCCTGGAGGCGGGCGCGCGCGTGGTGATCGCGCATTGCTCCTCGCTCGGCTCGGACCGTGACCTGGATCGCGGGGCGAATGGTCCCTACGTCGACAGCTTTTCGCTCTTCGTTCGGATCTTCGAGAAGTTCAGCACCTGCTATGGCGACATCTCGGCCGTGACGCAGATCAACCGCGCCGGGCCGGCGCTGGTCCGGCTGATCGAGGAGCAGGCCTGGCACGCGCGCCTCCTGAACGGCTCCGACTACCCGCTGCCCGGCGTGATGCCGCTCTTCTCCATGCAGCACTTCGTCTCGCTGAAGCTGCTGGACGAAAAAGCGGCGCCGGTGCTGACCGAGATCCGCCGGCACAATCCGCTGCTCTTCGACTTCGTGCTGAAGCGCCACCTGCGCGCGAACGGCAAGGGCTTCGCCGCCCGCGTGTTCGAGACCCGGCAGTTTTTCGTGAGATGATTTCCCCATGTCGGGCAACAGCTTCGGACTGCTTTACTGCGTCACCTCGTTCGGCGAGTCGCACGGGCCCGCCTACGGCGGGGTGGTGGACGGCTGTCCGCCCGGCCTGGAGCTCTCATCCGCAGACCTGCAAAGGGAACTGGATAGAAGAAAACCCGGTTCCTCGCGCCACGTCACGCAGCGGCGCGAGTCCGACGCGGTCGAGATCCTCTCCGGGGTGTACGAGGGGCGCACCACCGGCACGGCGATCGGCTTCCTGATCCGCAACGAGGATCAGCGCCCGAAGGACTACTCGGCCATCGCGGAAAAGTTCCGCCCCGGGCACGCCGACTACACCTACTGGCAGAAATACGGTGTGCGCGACGCGCGCGGCGGCGGCCGCGCCTCGGCGCGCGAGACCGTGATCCGCGTCGCCGCCGGCGCGATCGCGAAGAAATGGCTGAGGGAGCGCTACGGCGTGGTGATCCGCGGCTACCTGGCGCAGCTCGGGCCGATGAAGATCGGGTTTTCCTCATGGAACGACGTTGACGGCAATCCCTTCTTCGCGCCCGATGCCGGGCTCGTGCCGCAGCTCGAGAAGTTCATGGACGAGCTGCGCGAAAGCGGCGACTCGTGCGGCGCGCGCGTCAACGTGGTGGCCGAGGGCGTGCCGGTCGGCTGGGGCGAGCCGGTGTACGGCCGGCTCGACGCCGACATCGCCGGCGCGATGATGTCGATCAACGCGGTGAAGGGCGTCGAGATCGGCGCGGGCTTCGCCGCGATCGCGCAGAAGGGCAGCGAGCACGGCGACGAGATGACACCCGAGGGCTTCCTCTCGAACAACAACGGCGGGGTGCTCGGCGGCATCTCCACCGGGCAGGACGTCACGGTGTCGCTCGCGCTCAAGCCCACTTCCAGCATCCGCCTGCCGCGACGCACGATCAACACCCGCGGCGAAGCCACGACGATCGAAACCACCGGCCGCCATGACCCCTGCGTGGGTATTCGCGCCACGCCGATCGCCGAGGCGATGCTCGCGTGCGTGCTCGCCGATCATGCGCTGCGCCACCGCGCGCAATGCGGCGACGTGACGCCGCCGACCAAGGTAGTAAAGGCACGCAAAATCAATTAAAGTACGGTCATAAGCCAGGCGACAAAACCTCCAAGAGAGAAGAACATGAGCAACAAGGGGCAGTTGCTACAAGACCCGTTTCTGAACACCCTGCGCAAGGAGCACGTCCCGGTCTCGATCTACCTGGTGAACGGCATCAAGCTGCAGGGCCAGATCGAGTCGTTCGACCAGTACGTGGTGCTGCTGCGCAACTCGGTCACCCAGATGGTGTACAAGCACGCCATCTCCACCGTCGTGCCGTCCCGCCCGATCAGCCTCGGCCCCGACAAGGAAGCTGAATAGCTAGTTGAAAGAACGTCCCGTCGCAGCTGCCGCAGCCGCCGATCACCAGGCGGCGATCATCGTTTGCCTCGACTTCGGCGATGCCCAGTACGACGAGGGTGTCGCAGAGGTGACGCGCCTGGTGCAAAGCGCAGGAGTACCTCGTTTTCGGGTCTTGAAAGGCAAAAGAAGCAAACCCGACGCGCGCCTCTACGCCGGCAGCGGCAAGGTCGAGGAAATCGCCGCCGCCGCCGCGGAACTCAACGCCGCCACCGTCGTGTTCAATCACGCCCTTTCTCCCGCGCAGCAGCGCAACCTGGAGAAGGAGCTGCAGCGCCTCGTGATGGACCGCACCGACCTGATCCTCCACATCTTCGTGCAGCGAGCGCAGACCACCGAAGGCAAGCTTCAGGTCGAGCTCGCGCACCTGGAGCGTCTGTCCACGCGCCTGGTGCGCGGCTGGACGCACCTCGAGCGCCAGCGCGGGGGCCTGGGGAAGACCGGCGGCCCGGGAGAAAAGCAGATCGAGCTCGACCGGCGCTACATCGGCAAACGGGTGCGCGTGCTGAAGGACAAGCTCGACACCTTGCGCGAGCGAAGAGGCGTGCAGCGCCGCGCGCGCGCGCGCGGCGAGGTGCTTTCGGTCTCGATCGCGGGCTACACCAACGCCGGCAAGTCGACGCTGTTCAACGCGCTCGCCCGCGCCAAGGCCTACGAGGCGGACAAGCTGTTCGCCACCCTCGACACGACGACCCGGCGTATCTGGGTCCGGGAGGCGGGATCGGTGGTGGTGTCCGACACCGTCGGCTTCATCCGCGACTTGCCGCACGGCCTGGTGGCGGCGTTTCGTGCCACGCTGGAGGAAACCGTGCACGCCGACCTGCTGCTGCACGTGGTGGATGCCGCCTCCCCGGCGCGCGACGAGCAGGCGGCCGAGGCGAACAGGGTGCTCGCCGAGATCGGCGCCGAAACGATTCCGCAGGTCGTGGTCTGGAACAAAATCGATGCCGCGCAACTGGAGCCGGGAGTCGAGCGGGATCGATATGGTAGGATTTCCCGCGTTTTCGTGAGCGCGCGCACCGGCGCCGGGTTAGAGTTGCTGCGCGGCGCGATCGCGGAATTCGCCAAGGCCCGGGCCGCGGCGCGCGGCTCTCCCGCCCCGGAAGCTCAAATACTCTAACGCCCAACAAATGTCCTTGAACGACCCCAACTGGGGGCGCGGCTCCCGCGGCCCGCAGGGCCCGGGCGGCGGCAACCAGGGTCCGCCCGACCTCGACGAGCTGTGGCGCAACTTCAACCGCCGCCTCGCCGAGCTGTTCGGCCGGCGCCGCGGCGGCGGCGAGGAGCCGCCGCGGCCGCCGAGCGTGCGCGGCCTGGGCGGCGGCGCGGGCGTGCTCATCGCGCTCATTCTCGCGGTGTGGCTGGCGAGCGGCTTCTACATCGTGGTCGAGGGCACGCGCGGGGTGGTGCTCACCTTCGGCAGGTGGTCACAGGTGACCGAGTCCGGCCTGCGCTGGCGCCTGCCGTGGCCGATCCAGTCGCACGAGATCGTGAACCTGGCGCAGGTGCGCACGCTGGAGGTCGGCTACCGCAACAACGTGCGCACCAAGGTGGTGAAAGAGTCGCTGATGCTCACCGACGACGAGAACATCGTCGACCTGCAGTTCGCGGTGCAGTACACGGTGAAGGAGCCGCGCGACTTCGTGTTCAACGTGCGCCGCCCCGACGAGTCGGCGATGCAGATCGCCGAGACCGCGATGCGCGAGGTGATCGGCAAGAGCCAGATGGACGGCATCCTGTACGAGAGCCGCGACGAGATCGCCACCGCCGCGCGCAAGCTGATGCAGGAGATCCACGACTACTACGGCACCGGGATCAGCATCAGCGCCGTCACGCTGCAGGCGGCGCAGCCGCCCGAGCAGGTGCAGGCGGCGTTCGACGACGCCGTCAAGGCCGGCCAGGACCGCGAGCGGCTGAAGAACGAGGGCCAGGCCTACGCCAACGACGTGATCCCGCGCGCCAAGGGCACGGCCTCGCGCCTGAAGGAGGAGGCCGACGGCTACCGGCAGCGCGTGATCGCGACCGCCGAGGGCGACGCCTCGCGCTTCAAGCAGGTGCTCACCGAGTACTCGAAGGCCCCGGCGGTGACCCGCGAGCGCATCTACATCGAGACCATGCAGGCGATCCTCACCGCGACCAGCAAGATCATGATGGACTACCGCGGCTCGGGGAACCTGCTCTACCTGCCGCTCGAGAAGATCATGCAGAGCGCGGGCGCGCCGGAGAGCGCCCCGCCGCGCGCCGCGCCGGCCGAGCCGCCGGCGGACGCGGGACCGCGTTCGCGCGAAACCCTGAGGAACAGGGAAAGGGGAGACCGCTGATGCGCGCCGTCGGTCCTCTCATCGCCGCGCTCGCCATCTTCGCGCTGCTGCTCTCCAGCGCGATGTTCACCGTCGACCAGCGCCAGAACGCGATCGTGTTCCAGCTCGGCCAGGTGAAGGAAGTGGTGCAGCACGCGGGGCTGCACTTCAAGTGGCCGCTCCTGCAGAACGTGCGCCACTTCGACATGCGCATCCTCACCTTCGACGACGCCGAGGCGCAGCGCTTCATCACCTCGGAGAAGAAGCCGGTGCTGGTCGATTCCTTCGTCAAGTGGCGCATCCTCGACGTGCGCGAGTACTACGTCTCGGTTCAGGGCGACGAGTTCCGCGCCGCGACGCGCATCAAGCAGACCATCATCGACGGCCTGCAGGCCGAGTTCGGCCGGCGCACCCTGCACGACGTGGTCTCCGGGCAGCGCGACGACATCATGAGGGAGGTGCAGAAAAAGGCCGACGCGGATCTGAAACGCATCGGCGTCCAGATCATCGACGTGCGGCTGAAGCGCGTCGACCTGCCGCAGGAAGTAAGCGAATCGGTGTTCGGCCGCATGCAGGCCGAGCGCAAGCGCATCGCCAACGACTCGCGCGCCACCGGCGCGGCGGAAGCCGAGAAGATCCGCGCCGACGCCGACCGGCAGCGCGAGGTGATCCTCGCCGAGGCCTACCGCGACGCGCAGCGCGTGCGCGGCGAGGGCGACGCCAAGTCGGCGGGCATCTACGCCGCGGCGTTCAACCAGAACCCCGAGTTCTATTCCTTCTACCGCAGCATGGAGGCGTACCGCTCCACCTTCCGCGGCCGCAACGACCTCATGCTGCTCGAGACCAACTCCGACTTCCTGCGCTACTTCAGGGACTCGCTAGGCCGCAACCCCGCGACGCGCAAATAGCGCCATGGGCACGTTCGTCATGGCGCTCGCCCTGATGCTGATCCTGGAGGGCGTGCTGCCCTTCATCGCGCCCACCCTGTGGCGCGACACCTTCCGCCGCATTACCCAGATGAGCGACGGCCAGATCCGCTTCGTCGGGCTGTCCTCGATGATCGTGGGCCTGCTGCTGCTGCTGTGGGCGCGCGCATGAAATGGGTCCTGCCGGAGTACCTCGAGGACATCCTGCCCGCAGAGGCGGCGCGCATCGAGCGACTGCGGCGCGCGATCCTCGACCTGTTCTTCTCGAAGAAATACGAGCTGGTGATGCCGCCGCTGCTCGAGTACGTCGACTCGCTGCTCACGGGCACCGGCCACGACCTCGAGCTGCGCACCTTCAAGGTGGTCGACCAGCTCTCGGGCCGGATGATGGGGGTGCGCGCCGACATCACGCCGCAGGTGGCGCGCATCGACGCGCACCTCCTCAACCGCAAGGGGGTGACGCGCCTGTGCTACTGCGGCAGCGTGCTGCACACCCGCCCGCTGAGTCCCGGCGCGACGCGCGAGCCGATCCAGATCGGCGCCGAGATGTACGGCGCCCCGGGCGCGGCGGCCGACGTGGAGATGCTCGAGCTCCTGTGCCGGGCGCTCGCGCTCGCCGGCGTGCGCAACGCGCGCGTCGACATCGGGCACGTCGCGGTGTTCCGCGCCATCGCGCGCGCGGCCGGCGCGCCGCCCCCGCTCGAGGCCGAGCTGTTCGAGGCGCTGCAGCGCAAGGATGTTCCCGCGTTGCGCACTTTGACGAAAAAGCTCGAGCCGGGAACGCAAAAAGCACTTCTGCTGCTGCCGAACCTGTACGGCGGCGCCGAAGTGCTCGATGAAGCGGAGAAACGGCTGCCCAAGCTCCCGCCCCTGAAAGCCGCGTTCGCCACGCTGCGCAAGCTGGCGCAGGCGTGCAAGATCCCGGCGAGCTTCGACCTCGCCGAGCTGCGCGGCTACCACTATCATTCCGGCGTGGTGTTCGACGCCTACTG
>Ga0187892_10004739_pt1 | contig 22388 bp, 25 predicted proteins | sample MA1701073metaG_FD_139345 | JGI IMG/M metagenome (GOLD analysis project Ga0187892, IMG submission 139345) | Bio-ooze microbial communities from a basaltic lava cave in the Kipuka Kanohina Cave System on the Island of Hawaii, USA - MA170107-3 metaG ... | reverse complement strand
TGAAGAACATGAGGCTGACCAAGCGCGGGCCGTGGAAGGGGTTCTTGGAGATCAAGATGCCAAAGGTCTCGTGGCAGGACATGGAAGACTACGGCGCGAAGATGTGGAACGTAGCGATCAAGGAGGCCGTCCGGCTGTGCAGGACGACCAAACGGAAGCCCGAGATCGTGAAGGAACTGAAGAGGCAGTTGGTCAAGCAGCATGGCAAATAAAGGCACATGGTGGCTGGAAAGGCCCACCCAAAGAGGACATAGACAGCATTATGTTGTGTAGACGCAACAATGTGATACATTGTTTCGCAGGGAATGCCCATGGAACGGTATAGGCCACCAGATCGCTCAAAATACCTCCTAAAAGACGAGATTAAGCGTCTTTTGGCCTCCGCGAGGTCCATGGGAGACTTCGCCTTCCAGTACCTAAGTTTCGAGGCCAATACGGGAGTAAGGCCATCCGAGTCGAATACGATCACCGTCAGGGACGTTTCCGTGGCTGAAAATAGGGTCCGCGTAAGGACTCTCAAGCAGAAGGCCAAGGCAGGAGAGAAGGCCCGGGAGGTCCATAGGGACATCGACCTGTCTCCCGGCTACTCCAAGCAGTTAGATAAGTACCTACGAGGCAGAAGTCCGGAAGAGATCCTTTTTCCTAAGTCCCGGGTCACACTATGGCGGATGTTCAAGGACGCTGCCCGACGGGCTGGCCTATCCAAGTCGTACACGCTATACGGCCTTCGGCATAGCCGGTGCATCTATCTACTGGAATGGGTCAACGACTTGTTCTACGTCAGCCAGCAGATGGGGCACTCGTCGCTCGACGTCACCAAGGTCTATTACCACTGTATGCCGTCCAAGAGGGAATCCTATGTCAACACCAAGCTCGGAACCTTTTAACGATATCAAGTTCTTCGAGTATCTCGGGCGTATGCTGGTGAAGTCAAAGTTGGCTGCGAAGAATTTCGGTTATTCAAATATACCTCAGGAGGAAATTCCTAATGTCTAAAGACGGCCTCACATGGTACGACGTCCTCCAAGCCGCCCGCAAGGCGGCCACGGATAGGCTTCTTACGTCTGTAGACCTAGGCCCCAAAGTAGGATTAGAGCCTAAAGTCGCCTCTGCTTGGCTTTCAAAGTTCGTCCATTGGGGGTATTGTACTCTTGAAGGAAGCAGGGCCGGGAACTCGAGGTGGCTGCGCGTCTACCGCATCACGGACTGGGGGATGTCCTACAGGCCGGGGAAGAAGTTCGGGAAGGTCAAGAAGGCTGACGGAACATTGAAGTAGGCTGAGAGCCTTATAGAGAACTTCCGTAAGATGAGAGCTAAGGCAAAGTCGCAGAAGAAATAGTTGAGTACCGTCCGGTGACACCGAAATAGAGGAGAGAGTTGTGGACGTTTTGAAAACTTCAGCCAAAGAAATTTTTTCAGCTTCCAGTTTTATTATTCTTCTACCGCTAATTGCGGTCGGTACATTGCTAGGCATAGTCTTAAATTCAATTTTCATCGGAATGGCCACCGGGAAAAAAATAATCACTTGGATCAATGACATGTGGGGAGATTCTGAGTGAAATGGTAGCTACCCGGGCCAGAGGAAAGGCCGAACGTAAGTAGGCTGATGCCCGAGGCCCACCTATTTTGGAGAGAAAGCCATGTCCAAGCCGGAAGACGAAGAGAAGGACGTCAGGAGAGCGGAAGTGGTCAATCGGGGAAAGGAAGATGGTCCGTGGACGCTCACGGATGCCCTTACCGAGGCGTTTGTCCTAGGGTACGAGACCGCCGAAAGGGACACCCACAAGGACGTGGACGATGCCTTGGAGGACGCGGACGTCGCGGATCGTATTGGACGGATCCACGAGAAGTTCGGCTCCGATGCGATCAGCGCCATGGAAGACCTCCTCGACATGGAGCCCGAGGAGTAGATGGAACCGGAGAAGCTGCCAACTCGAGTTCTGGAGATACTCTCCAAGAACGAGGAGCTCTTTGCGGCATGTATCGTCGCGGCCCGAAGGCTCATCGACAGCCAGAAGGTCATGCCGAGCCACATTGAAGTCGCCAGAGACCTGTTCGGGGCTACACTGAGGATGTACATGGGAGAGGCAGAAGGGGAAAAGCAGGGTGAAACGGCTAAAACGTGACGTTTGGGCCATCATCAACGCATTCGACCGGGGAGTCTTGGAGAAGGTCCGTGGTCGTTCTCTATTAGATATCGCCGTCGGGAATCTTTCCAACAAGAAGCCCGCGTTCGGCCATGTCTACGTCGCAACGGACGACGAGTACGTCGTTGCTGCGGCCAAGAGACTAGGGGCGGAATTGCCTCGCCGGGTATTCACAAGAAGACCCGACAACATACTCGACCATCGGGCCACGGCCTTCCATGCGACTGATTACATCGTTCAGGAGAACGCCGGAAGAATGTATGGCAGGAACGAGCCCAAGCGAATCGTTGCCGTGGACCCATTCTACCCGTTCACATCATGCCCGACTCTTGAAGACGTCTACGACGGGGTCATGCGCTGCACCTTGTCCATTCCCGTCGTAGACGTCGTTCAAGGACTCGTCATGCCCGTTTGGTCGATCTTCGGGCACCTGTACTCTCCTCCGGGAACGAGACCGCATGAAGACTACGATCAGTTCTTGGCGTATACGGGAAGCAAGCACTTCACGGTGCAGATAGTCCGAGTCAACTCTCTCGCGGAAGTAGCATCATGCCGTGACAGAGACGTATTTAATAACCTAAATAACCTAACGAGAAACAGAGCCTTTAGGCTGCAACTCGACATAAGCTGCGAGACTCTTTACGTCCCCAACGGGAACTCTTGGGGCTGTTATTTACCTGTAGACGCCGACTTCGTGTATGATGCGGCGCACGACGTCAGGATCTTCAGAAACGGAGAGAAACATGCTCGTTCCGAAAGCGCTAAAGTCGGACATCACGTTCTTCAACAGACTGCTGAAAAGGAAGAACACCGCAGATCTTGACGTCTACATTTCTCCCTGCAAGCTCATCGATAGGGAGAGGAAGACGAACAAGTCACGGTTCGCGCACGTAAATCACAAGCCCGACTTACTGTGTTGCACGTCTGACTTCTGGAAGCAGACGCCTTCACGCCGCCGGGGACTGATTGCTCACGAGTTCGGGCATATGCTACTCATCAAGAAGGGCAACGTCAACCACACCGAGCATGAAGCCGACCTCGAGGTCAAGCGCGTTCTTGGCCTGAAGGTCAAGTACGACAAGAAGGGGATCCAGCGGCTCTAAGAAGGCGTCTTTAGTCGTTCCTCAGACTCTTTCGCACAGGTCCGGATGTATTCTCGGGTCCCGTCACTCTCTTGGGCAATTTTAAGTTTCGCAAGCACCTCATCGATGTGGACTTTCTTGTCCGGTATCGAATCGGCTTGCTGACGGACGGCAGTGATACCGTCCACCATCGACTTCAAGGCGACTCCAACAGGACCGGCAAAGAGCGTCGGGAAGACCGTCACGAGACCTCGAACCAACGCGCCTCCTACCCCAAGGCCAGAAATGGCCGTGAAAAGCATCGTCCACCATGGGGTCTGATGGCTTTCCGTGGCCTTCTTCCGGGCTGCTTCCGATGCTTCTGGACTATAGGGCTGAGGGTTCTTCGGTTCGCCAAGGTTCTTGAGAAGGACTTCCGAGTTCTTCTTGATGTCCATGACGGCTTGTGCCTGACGTGGACCAAATAAGTCATTAACAAGTATTACTTCTGACGCCCTGTTGATTTGATCCACAAGCTGCCTATCGCCTTCGGCTACGCCGACGCAACTTACGAAAAGTGCGATCGCGCAGGATAAAGACAAAAATCCGAGAAGCCTCATGAAATACTCCTATTTTTTGGCCGCCCGTCCGTGCTTGCAAGCATCACCCATCGAAAGGGACGGGTAGGACGGACGGCACTTCCCGAGTGGGAAGTCACTTCGGAGCGACACGCTTTGCTTTCAATCCTAATGCTTCCCTAAGCCGAGGCGACCAGCCTGTCTTTTCGATGATGGGGTTCACGATCTCATCGATCTCCGCCATGGTGGCTGGCGCGTCGGAATAGGGATGCATCGACCGGTAAAGGCAGTAGTAGATCCCCTCGAGGGCCTCGTCCGAGAAATCAATGTCGATCTCGCGGTCAGGGTCGATCATGTTCCAGATCGGCCCGTCGTCATTCACCGTCTTCTTCCAGTTGTCTTCGGAGCCGAAGCAGTTCTTCCCGAAGCGCTTGATGATCGGTGAGACGACTCGAAGTTCCTTGCGAAGGACGGCGGTACTCTCGTTCGCCATCCCAACTTCGTCAACCGTGAACTTCTTGTCCCCGAAGGCAAGCGGGTAGCGGTTTCCTGAGTATCGAAGGAGAAATTGACCTTCGATATACCTGTGCTTTGTCATGGATTCTCTCTCCTAACAGTAAGAAGAGACTACCATTTACCCTGCGATGAGTCCATGCCCCGTCGAGGCGCGGACGCGGGCCAACAGATCGTTGATGGCGGTTCTTGCCTCGGCGTCGATGACCGCTCCTCCGGCAGCATCAGCCACGGCTGCGCCTTGGGCTCCGACGACCTGCGTAGTTCCCTGCTTTAGAGACGCTGACATATTTATCGATCCGACAACGTCGAGCTTTTCAGTCGGCGTGCTGGTCCCGATACCAACGTCGGCCCCGTCACCGAGAATGACTGTGTTGTCCTGAGTGACGACGGCTCCATACCCGATGGCCGTGGCGTTCGTCAGACTGCCGGTCGATCCGGCGTTTCCTGCGTTTGCGCCGACGTAGGTGCATTGCGTCCCGCTGCTATGAGCGTATCCGGCCCTGTACCCGATGGCGACGTTGTCGTCTCCGCTGGTGGTGTTGGCACCCATCGCGTCGGCTCCGACCGCCGTATTCTCGTTGGACGCATCGCTCGAGATAAGCGCCTGGTGCCCGACCGCCGTGTTGTCGGTTCCGGTCGTGGACTGATTCATCGCGTCCTGACCGACGGCGGTGTTGAAGTTTCCGGTGGTGTTCCCCCTGAGAGAAGACTGACCGAAGGCGGCGTTTCGCTCCCCGGTCGTATTGTTGAGCATCGCGGTGTAACCGACGGCGGTGTTCTGGCTTCCCGTGGTGTTGGAAGACATTGACGACGCGCCAACGGTCGTATTCAGTCCGCCGGTCGTGTTCGCACCCATCGCGTTGAAGCCAACCGCGACGTTATTTGATCCGGTGACGTTTGTCTGGAGGGACAGCTTCCCGACCGCCGTATTCTGAGATCCCGTGGTATTCCCTAGGAGCGAATCGGTGCCCACGGCTGTATTGCTTGAAGCGGTGGTGTTTGCGAACAATGCGTTTGAACCGACGGCGACGTTGTCCCCGCCGGTCGTGTTCGTGACCATCGCGGACGATCCAACAGCCGTGTTCCTTTGACCCGTCGTATCTGACGTAAGTGCGCTAGAACCAACCGCGACATTGTCCGATGCGTTAGCGGAAGCCAGCGCACTTCGTCCGACGGCGACATTTGCGCCGCCTCCCGCGTTCGCGGAGAGAGCGTCCGCGCCGATCGCCGTGTTAGCACTCCCGTTGGTATTGCCGAAGAGTGCGCTAGCGCCGACCGCCGTGTTGCCCGGTGCGTCTGAGTTTCTAAGCGCCTGAAATCCGATGGCCGTGTTTTCGGACCCGCTATCATTGGCCTCGAGCGCCTGCCTTCCGACGGCGACGTTGTTGTTTCCGGTGGTCAGGGAGTTCAGGGCGTTGACGCCGACGCCGACGTTCGAGCTCGACCCGGCGTCGGCGTCCCCGGCACCGTTTCCAACGAACACGTTGAAGGTTCCTGATGCGATGTCGAGCCTTCCTTCGACTCGGGTGTCACCGACGACGCGAAGGGCTTCCGTTCCGACCGGAAGCGTATCCCCGATGACCACTTGATCGGTGACGGTGACGAGACGGACGACGGTTCCGTCGTCCTGCCATCCACTAGCCACGACTGGCCCTCCTGTCATGAAGGCAGGGAAACCGAACGGTCCAGATGCGGTTGGCATTACATTCTCACTTCGGCATACGCTCAAGGACGCGGTCGAGCTTCTCGCCCTGCTTATCGAGCTTCACGTCCTGCTTGTCGAGCTTGTCATTAATGGCCTTGATGATCGCGTCCTGCTCGATGTTCTTCTGAGAAGCCCCGTGGGCCATCGTGAAGACCAAGCCTCCCCACGCCACGGTGAAGAATCCGACAATGCCAAATAGCGTAACAACCATCCTGCTCGGGTCGTACCAACGCTTTCCATTCGCATAATGCTTGTGAGATTCACTTGCTGGCTCGTCACTCATCGGTACCTCCTCCCTCTTTGGAGGCATCTTCCAATTCAGGATTTGGCTTAACTGGACCCATCTCATTCTCCTTCACGGATCTTCTTTAGGTGCCCTTAGGGGTGACGATAGACACCCTTAGGGGTGACGATAGACACCCTTAGTGGCACCGAAAGAAAAACCGTCATTCGATCCATACGCTTCTCGCCTGTCTCACCTGAGCCGCTCCGTGACTCGTATTGAAATCCGCTTTCGCTTGTGAGTTGACAACGATGACGTCCTCCGACAAGAAACTCCTAGCAAAGGTCGTCGGATTGTAGTAGCACACCCTGAACTTCTGACGCTTCGAGCCTACATTGGCCGGGGAGAACGTATCCGCCGTGAAATTGAACAGCCCCACCGAACCCCGATAATACGGGACATACCTCGGCCCACGACGCTGTCTCGATCCAAGTGCGTTGACGTGGAGGCCGCCAGACTTCGCGTTCCTTCTCCAGAATTCGACGACATAGCCGGTAAGTTCGGGGACGGTGATCCCGTTTGGGGCGTTGGAAGTGTTCTGCGACCACTTGACGGTCATGTCGGGGACCGGCGGGCTTCCTGTGAGCTTCGCTTTGGCGACGGGGATTGGGGTCTTGAAAAGCACTCGCTCGTACCAGGTGAAGCGAAAGGTCTGACCCGCTGGCGGAGCCGCCACAAGATAGAATCCGATCACGAGATCGAGGACTGCTGCCGGTGATCCTGACCGGATAAATCCCTTGAAGTCCAGCCCGTAGGTAAGGGTGACGAAGCCACCTCCCGAGTCCCGCTCTAGGACGCACTCGGATGGCTCGTTCGTGAACCAGTCCCCGACGGGGATGATATATCCCTGCTGACCCGCCACCGATGGGACCGTCATCTGATGTACGAAGGTCATTTCGGCGGGGCCGTAATAGGGATTCTCCGCCCCGCTCTGCTGGCGGTTCTCTCCAAGTATTCTGAAGAAGGGTCCGCTCATTAATCATCTACATCAAGTTTACAACACTATACGCTTTCCCCGCGATGGTCGTCCCGGTAGGTTCGAGCGCTCGACTCACGCGCTGACCCGGAATCGTCGTTCCGGCGATCTGATTTGTCGGAGTGCCAGCCGTATCGACGATGCAGTTGTCTCCAGTGGTGACACTGGCATCCGAAGAAACGAAGACCATTCCGCGTCGGACGAGAACCTGATTGACACCCGCGACGGCGCCGACCGCGAAGAGGTTGATGCCTTCGACGGAATTCGTAGCGGTCTCTGCTGTAGCGTCTCCGGCAGCATCACTCGTCATAAGATCGCCTTGGGCGTAACCGGCTCCGTCCGATGGCCACAACTCGTAGTCGTCGATCTTTTCCGGCATGAGATCACGGACACCGGCTAAGGGATCGCACTTCCAGAGTCGGTAGGTTGCTGGTCGCGTCCCCGTTCCCACGATTGACTTGTCGCCGGTATCGCCGTCGATGATCGCTTCCCACATCTCCAGATCATCGAATGGATCCCCGATGAACGAGAATCGACCGGCAAAGTGCGGAAATCTAAAGAAGAGGACCGCGTTGACCCATGTGATGGTTCCCGCCCCGGTCTGCGTCTCGAAGTCCGTCGTCGCAAGGAAGTCGCAGTATTCAAAAACCGATTCCGCCGGACCCGTGAGGGTTCCTGCGGAGTTCACGATCCTCATGGTCCCGCCAGCACCCTCAAAGGAACAGTGGTCGAAGAAGATATTCCCACCGCCAGCGACGACGGATGTAGCAACCTCCGCGAACAGCATGGCGAAGGCGCTGCGGAATGTCATGTCCGTCAGGATGGTGGCTCCGGCCCTCGTGACGGTACAGGACGTTCCGCCGCTGCTTCTAGCGTGGTTGATCCGGACGTTGTTGTGGGTTCCGCCTTTCAACCTCCACGTTCCGCTAACTACAAGCGTGGCTGTTCCGTTGGCGAATGCCGCCGCCACGCCGACGGAGCTCCCGAACGCGGCATTGAAATTTACATTCCATCCACCGCTGATGACCCACGACCCTCCAGAGATCCCAACATCGGGGAGTGTCCCGGCTGGATTGAGGAGGGCTATCGTCCCCGCCGAGGCGTTCGAGGATATCGTCCACGTCCCGACGGTGATGGAAGTGACGGCGGTATCAAACCCGAACTGGTCGAGTCTAAGAGCTCCATCGACCTCAATTGTCTTCCCGCCAACCGTTGCGGCTGGTGTATCGGCGGTCTGGTTGACCGAGAAGTAGATCATTGAGACGTACTGGCCGCCTCTTGTCTTGATTGACCCAGTACCGCCGATGGTGGCTGAGCCGGTTCCGGTGATAGGACCATTGATGAGGATATCCGCAAAGAACGCCTGCCCGAGGTTAACAATGATGTTAGCTGTTCCGTTGAGAAGGACAGGGCCGGTCGTCGCTGCCGTCCCATCAATCGTTACCAAGCTGGACATTCCGCCAAAAGCGGACAAGTCTAGCATGACGTCTATGGCCGGGCTGATCGTGAATGTCGCTGCGGCTCCCGTGAAGCCGCTGGCCCGGATCAGCGCGAAATCAAGAGCGATGTCGGGATCGTCCGTAGCCGACCCGTTGTTGATTGACCCGCTCGAGATGGCGATTTGACCGTCCGTCATGCCAGCAACGGAGGCCCCGCTTCCAACACACATAACTACCGCGAACGAACGGGGAGATAGTGTATTCCCCTGGGTGTCATTCATCGGCGGCTTGATGTTAGCGAACAGCGACAAGTAGTTCGGAGCTCCTGAACTTATAAGCTCTCCGGGGCCAGCGTAGAAAATAGCTCCAGAGAACTCACTGTCGATGGAGACGGCTACATTCCCAAGTGTTCCGTCGCGGACAAGCCGATAGACGATGTTCCCCGATCCATCCTCGATCCCGATATCGGTGCAGTCCTTAATGACCCACCGAACCGAGCTGCGATGACCTTCGACGGCACCTCGGAATTCGCAGTCATAGCATTCGACGGAACCGACGCCTCCCGAGAACGACATGAGGAAGGCGAAAATCGTCGCCTCTCTCGCGGAGACCGTCAGTTTGTCCATCCTGAGCGCGAAGCCGCTATGTGTGATTCCGTTTGAAATGACTCCGTCCTTGACCCACGCGAAGACCGAGGCTCCTGTGACATCGAGGCTTCCAATAAGCTGGTTTCCAGCGAAGTCGAGGATGAGATTTTTTGATACGGAAACATCCTCAGTCAATGGCGCAAGAACCGTCACCTGAGCCGGGAAGACGGCATAGATGTCTTCACCGACGCCGAAGTCTATCGGTGAGTCTAGTGTCGCCGTTCTCGTGGCGCCGACATAGTCGATGATGCGTGCCCACACGGCGGCCTTTCCGCTACCGGGTGTGGAATCGGTCAGGACTACGAACGCTCCTGTCAACGCATCGTCTACGGCAGGCCACGCAGCGGTTCCGACGATAATGCCATTCGTCGTTCCAGCCACCGAGACATCGGCAAAGACCGTGTCCGTCTCACCGGCAATTGCCGCCGCAATGGTGGCGTAGCTGGTTCCACTTCCGCCAATGACAGGCCCAGCGGCAAACGGGCCTCCACCAACGGTCGGGAATCCAAACTGGCAATAAGCGATGGGCATTAGGTCACAAACCTCGACCGCATCGAGTTATCCACGATCTCAGCCGGGAAGAACCACCCCATGATGCGACCGTAAGCGACGTAGGGTGCTGCCCCAGGATTACTTGCCTCGAAGTCAATCGTATCCGTCGGCTGAAGGTGGATCGGCGCTGCGATCTTGTTGTTGAACGCGATGTTCCCTAACTGGATGCCGATATTGTTGTACTGCTCGACCGGGCGACCGTTCCTCATGATCCGCCAGATGACGGAGTCGAACCCGTTCGGGTCGTCGAGTTCCTGACCGATGTGCCACACGACACCGACGTTTCCTACCGGGATCGTGAACGGACCTTGAACGACGCTCGTGAATGGAGCAGCCGCAGCCAGAGCAACGCCACCTTGAGGCGAGAAGAGATCAAGACACCTCGAAAAGAACGGCGGCTCCATCCATCCGGGTTGCTGGACGTGGACGCTAAGCTGCCTTAGCGTGTTAACGATGTAGTCCATCGCGGCCCGCGTGAACTGCACGGGCATCGGATGGAGTTCGTCATGATGCTCGACGCCTGTTTCTGGATCAACAAGCGGAGGAGGAACCTGCCCGGTATTGGCACCGGGCATTCCGGGCGGATAGGGATACCCTCGCTTGGCCCACCAGCCGCCGACCGGCTTGCCGATGGGGTTTCTTCCGGGAGATCTGCCCGGAGGATTGATCGAAGACGCCCCTCGGCGTCTAGGACGCGTCTGATTCTCCGGGTGAGACTCCGGAGAAATATCTCCTAGACTGCGCTCGCGGCGGTCCTGAAACTCTTCGTTCGCCATTTGACCCTCGGGTTCATGAGAAACCTATCACATCGTCCGAGTGGTCAGGTTCAGGTTCGAGAGGTCGTAGAAGACCTTGTAACCCCACATGGCGATCCAGATGAGATCGGGAGCGGTCACACCGGCCACCTCTCGCGTGATCCTGAACTGAACAGTCGTGTTTCTCCACAGGATGCGAGGCATCGAGAAGATACCGGGCAGCTGGGCGGTGCCGAAGAAGCTGTCCTGAGGGATGGGCGTGTTCTGGAGCTGACGGCTGGTGTCGCTCGTGATGAACTCGACCGACCACGTATTCGCGGGGTCACCCTTCACGAAGGACTGCACGATCTTCGTGGCGACGAAGTCGGCTTCCTGCGAGATATTGATGGGCATTGAAATGACGGTTCCGGCGGCGATAGCAAGCGAAGAACCGGCTTCAGCGGTGCCGTAAATGAAATGCTCTTTACGGCTGTCGGGAACGTCGCCGTTCTCGTCGGTGATGTCCCTGAGACCGTATCGCTGCTTGGCGATCTTGGAGTAGGCCCTGTCGATTGCTGACATCGTCGTCTCCTTCGCGTTTTAGACGTGCATCGGATACGACAACAGAATAGCAAATAGACGGCTAGATCAGGTGATTTGTCTTTAGTTGTGGGATGCTGAATATCAGCGGTTGACGGCGGCTTCTAGTATTGCCTGCTTTCGGGTGATTGTGAAGCCGATTTTGTCGTAGAAGGCTTTGCGACCGTTGTTGCCTCTAACGGTAAGCGTGAGGAAATATCTCATTTTGTTACGCTGCTTGTGCCAGCATTCACCGAACCGGCTTTCAATCCCGAGATCGGTAAGTAGCTTTTGGACCTCTAGCAGACCCTCCTTGTTGTTGACGCCGATGATCACCTGACCTCTTCCGTTGGAGTTGACACTACCCTCTGAATCGAAGAACCCTTTCAAGAATTCGACCTTGATAGGATCGGCCCCGTTAAGAACATCCTTCGGGACGCGCCATTCGTAACACTTCGGGTTTATGCCGCCGAAGTAGCCGAGTAGGTCTGCGTGAATTTGGTTTGAGCTGACGTCGCACCTGAAAGACGGTCTCTTATCTTCATATACTCTGCACGATTTCCCGTACTGACAGAGGACCTTCTCAGCGAAACGGTCTATGAACTCCCGATCCATAACATTCAGCGATAGGAGATACCCGCCTTCTTTCATCCAGCCGTCCCCACACAGAACGCCAAGGATATATGCCTTGGCTGGCGTAAGAGCTTTTGATGATTCAGGTATGTGATACTCCTGCTGGTATCCAACTATTGATCGTGGTTTGACGCCATTCTTCCACGACTTAACGATATCCCACGGGATATTTAACCGGCGGCCAGTTTCTCTAAGGCCAACGCCGTTTCTTACGGATTCCATCACAGCATCATATTCTGCCGGTGTGTAATGCCTCACGCGCAGTCTCCCTAAATCGAATGTATTGTACACCGATAGGTATAACAATGCCAGTAAATACTGATTAAGTAGGAAACTGAGTAAAAACAAAAATCCCGGCCTTTTGGGCCGGGATTCTTGCTTTGCTCTGATTTCCGAGTACTGTACCTGGGGCTACTGAACTTCCCGGAATAACGTTCCAAACAACAGCACCATGATCTGGCGGCTGGCGGCCAGACCCGCAGGAGCCGTAGACCAGTTCAGCGTCACGAGGAACTTCTGCTCGGGCGGCAGGACGATGGGAAGCTTGTTGCCCGTCTTCTGCCGGAGACGGGTGACGGGATCCACGACCTCTTCGTGAACCCACAGCGGGTAACGCTCGTGGAAGCTCGGCCAGCCGTAGCCGTAGCTGAACCCGGTCGCGTTGGCCGCGCCCACGTCGGACAGGCCGTAGATGAACGTCCCGGCGGGGACCACGCGGAGCGGTATGGTGACGTAGTCCTTCGAGCCGACGGTCAGGACCATGTACCCGGTCTCTCCGAGAAGCGCGAGGTCAGCAACCGGGCAAACCTTGTCGGTCTTCCAGTTGGTCTCGTAGATCTCGAAGAACTTCGGGCTGGCGATGGCGAACTGCTTCTCCGTGTTCGTCAACGACGGGTCGCCAACCGTGTCGAAGAATACCATGCGGGTCGTCGCCGCCGTGATGAGCTTCGTCTGGTAGCGCGGCTCGTAGAGCGCCTCCAGCGTAGCCACCGCCGACGGGTTCGAGCTTGCAGGCCCGCGCCTGCCTCTTCCTGCGATCATGACTGTGCCCTTTCAAAGTGTGGGATTTTTTCTACCCACATCGGGAGGCCCCACAGCCTCCTCCTGTGTTTCTACACTAATAGGTCTCGACGTAGTCCCCAACGCCACGGCCTTCGTTCGTCTCGACGTAGTCGGACATCGCACCCGGGACGTCATACTGGACGTAATCCGAGAGATCGTCTTCGCTGCCCGCGAGCAGCGACTTCATCTTCGGATCCGTGACCCAGATGTTGGCGACCTTCCGGATCCAGTTGATGGCGACACCGGCGGCGAACAGCGCCGCGGCGTCATGACGCTTAACGAACCGGATTGCGATTCCTGCGCCAACGGAAGCCGTAACCACATGGGTCAGCGTGTCCCACACAGTATTCGCAATCTGCTTCGTGGTGTCGGTGGACTTTTCCGTCCACTTATTGACAGTCTTCACCCACAGCGGAGCCCACACGTACTGATCGACCAGACGGACTCCGACATATCCGAGGCCGACCGGAATTGCGGTATTCACGAATCCCGTGACCGTTCTTCCGATCCCACCAACCGACGTCAGATTGCTCGGGATAATCCCAAGGACAGCAGGGTTACGGCGGGAGTACCGACGCGACCGACGACGGCCACGGTTGAACAGCTGTAGCGTGGATGTGGCGTTCCGACGCGACCGACGCCCGCTGCGCCGACGCTTGCGGTTGTAGAAGAAGGGGTTCCGGCGCGAACGCCGACGACCACCGCGCCGACGGCGGTTGGTGAAGAACGTGTTCCGCCGGGAACGCCGACGCCGACGGTTCCCGAGGACGAAGGGGTTCCGACGGTTCGAACGACGACGCTTTCCGTGACGACGCCGCTTGTTCACCCTGAGAAGAAGTCCGGAAGCGTTGCGGCGACGATACTTCCGGCTGTGCTTGCGCCTACGAGCCATGGCATTCCCTTTCACATAGTAAGGAGACCTGACACCTTCGTCGCCACCCTTCGGTGACTTCGACCAGTAGACAATTCGGTGACGGTAGTGCTTGCCGGGTCCAAGCGCCTTTCGGATCTTCCGGCCACCTACCGTCTTAGACGGCGGATGCGCCCTTCTCGCGGAAGGACGCCACACCGTCGGCTTCGCAGACTTCGGAAGACCCGGGCCGTGCGTAGCGATCTTGCCGGGCTTGTATTTCCGGCGCGGGTATTTCCCGCCTCGACCGCCCATGCCACCGGGGTTCGGAAGAATGTAAAGCATCTGTTGTGCCTATCGTTTTAACAAAAAGAAGGCTGCGGCGAGAGCGATTGCACCCGGGATGAGATACTGCGTACCAGACCCACCCGGCGCACTTCCGCCGCCACCGGGACTTCCGCTTCCACCGGATGCGCCACCTCCAGCCCCACCTTCCGCTGTGACGCCGACTTCGTAAGGGTTCTGTATTCCAGACTGAACGACGTCTTTCGTCAGACCCTTTCCGTAGCGGTCCATCGCGGTTCCTGCGGTTCTCCCGAAGAGGCCACTCCAGAAGCCGCCGCCTGATCCAGACGGTTCTTCCTTCTTGACGTACTCTCCCCGAAAGGGATCCCACTCCGTTCCTGCCGGTGCGCCGGTATCCGCAGGAACACCCGGGACGGTGCTTCCGGGAAGTAACGGGCTTCCCTTGGTCAAGAACCCTTGGGTTATCCCAGCCCCGGTCGCAAGAGAGGTCAAACCGGTAGCAACGGTAATCGCACCGCCGTATTTTGCGAACCTGATTGCGGCTCTCTTCTTTGCTTCTCGATTTCCCTTAGTTGTCGCGCCTACGGCAGCCGTGCCAACGGCGGTTCCTGCGGCAGCACCGGCGGTTCCTCCGAACGCCATTCCGACTATAGGGGCAGCGTAGCCGACCGCTTTTCCGGCGTAACCGTAATACTTCTGAACAGCCGGTTGGACCTTTTCGACGATCTTCTCGGCTTTTGCTTTAAGACGCTTTTTCAACGACTTACCGAGATAGAAAGGATAGTTCTCCGGCGTCCCGCACAAGGCGGCGGCAAGCCGATCCTGGTTGATACTCTGACTCGTGATTGCGTAAGTCATCTTAGTGGTGTATCCAGTCCTTTACTTTGAACCTCGACGGTAGGTAGTGCAAAGTTTTTCCGCTGGGGTCTGTCACAAGCATCGGCTTCGCGTTCTTCTTCTCGCCCCTCGGGAGTTCATCCCCGAACTTGTGGACGTACTTTCCCTTGCCGCCCGCGAAGAACTTGTTTGACGCTTCATTCGTCGATCTATATTCCACGCGATCCGACCAGCCGAGTCCAACATTGACAAGCGGGAGCCCCATCTTTCCATGATCGACATTCCGAGCGATAAGTTTCTTCGGAAAGCATCCATGAAACTCATAATACTTCTCCACGCCTTTCAGGATCTCTGGCTGATCCTTCTTTGGTGCCCGTAGGATCTGCCGTTCAAGAGCGACAGGCACCTTAATCCCATGACGGGGAGGGTTCCCAATGACAACAAGATTAGGATTGTCAAAGACGTAGTCTCCTTCCTTCTTCACCTTCGGGGTGTGAACCACCTGAAAGGGGTGGCCATATCGCGCAGCCCCACCATGATGACGGCCCATTGTCTTCGCAAAAAAGTCAAAACGCGCCTTGGATTCATAGGCGTCACCTCTGTCATCGTGCGGCTTCCCGACCACGGTGAAGTTCCGGTCAACGACGCAGTACGGGTTCTTCTTGCTCAGTAGCGACATCGTCGCGCCGCTGGCGATGCCCCCAGCGATAGCGGCAGCCATGTCGATTGGATTCTCACGCTCGAGTGGCTTCTCTCCCTTGATCTCCGCAAGAACCTGAGCCTCGATAGCTCCGATCCTTCTTCCTTTTGACCCCGCCCTGCGGCCCCCACCACGGGCTCTCTTGCGCGGAGTGCCGAAGACGGTGAACTTCTCTGGATCGAGGCCATGCTCCGTCATTTCCTCTTCCGTGAGTCGCTGCATTCCTTCAGCGCCTTCCTTCGGAAGATCGGCTTCCAACTCAGCGATCTCTTCGTCGAGTTCTGCGACGGTTTTCGGTTTGTGCTTGGAACGTTCGCGCCGCTGCCATGCCTGAAACTCTGCGAGACTACCTACCGACGCGCCCTCGTCGTCTTCCTCGGATTCAAACGGCAACGCCTTGCTACTAGGGGCTAAAGACGCCCGATACTCGTGGGCGATATGCCTCTCGTCCAGCTTCCCCGGCGGGACATAAGCGAGACGCGCACGGTAAGCGTCGATAGTATCTTGGTCCCAGTGTTCTCTCTTGGCCTTCGCAAGCAGGGCCTTTTCAAGTTCTGCCGCAAAGAGGTCAGCGTCGTCTTTCTTGTCGTAAGCTCCCAGCGGGACGCCCTTCATGGTCATGAGCCACGGGTTCTTCTTGGTGGATTTCTCGGCCTTCTTCCCTGCGGCCATGTCACGGGCCATCCACTTCGCCCGCGTCTCCCTGAACAGCTTTCGGAGCTTTTCTTTCTCGTCTCCAACGGCCTTCCGCATCTTCTGTAGGAGAGCGCCGATGTCCTTGGCGGCTTCAGAGCCCTTCTTGGGAAACCACATCTTCGGCTTACCCTTCATGGTCGGGTTCTGTAGCCCCAACTGCTTGCGCGTCACCACCCGACCGTCGCGGGCGATCAAGTCTCCCGGCTCGACGGCGCTACTGGTATAGAGAGCCTCGAACTTACGGTTAGGGAACATCCTCTCCATGTCGCGGAGTTCATCGGAAGCCGAGGCTTCCGTAAAGTGAGGAAACGCGGACGTGACCTCGAGGTTCGGCTTCACGACGACATAGAACGGGTTAGTCTTCACGCATGGATTATTCTGGACGTTATCTCGCGGAATAAGAACAGCCTGAGCCTTAGTCCCGGGTGACTTTTTTCCGCCTTTAGTCTTGGGGTGGCCTATGATCAGTTTCTTGCCCCCGGGTAAAGACAGCGTCCTGAACGAGCCTTTGATAAAGCTGGAAGGCGGCGCGATCCGCTTGCGGATGTAGCGCTTCGTAACGTGCGTCTTGAGGTATTTCCGGGCCAAAAGCCACCTCTAAGGCGTGAAGCCGGGCGGAAACATCAAAGACTGCGTCTTCCTCTTGCCCTTGGACGGACGGCGGTGCTTTCTCGGTGGCCTCGACGATGACGGTCTCGCGGCCTTCGGAGTCTTCGGGGCCGACAGCTTGGCGAGGGCCATTTCAGCTTTCTTGGCTTCGACTTCCGCGCTGTAATACTTCGCCCGCTCGATAGAACGCTCGGACGCGGATTCTTTCCTTGACCCACCAAGCGCGATGCGGCCCCCGATGCCGCGACCAACCGACCCGATGACGCCGGTGTCAACAAGGAAGACCTTCGCGGCCCACAGACCTACAGCCGCAACGGCAACCCATCCGAGAGTTTTAAAAAAATCGCCTTTTTTGTCGGGGTTCGCTTCCCTCAGCGTTATTTCAGCGTCTCTCTTTTGGCTTGGAGTAAGATTAGTGTCTGCATTGATTTCCTTAAATCCTGCGATCTTATCTTTGGCGATCTCCACGTAGGGCCTAGGCGCTCTACTTTGTCTCCATCCGTAGATGATAGCGGCAAGCCCGAGGCCGACACCAAGGATGATAAGAAATACGCCGCTGAGTCCAGACTGCTTCTTCTCCTCTGCACTCAGCGCATTGACTGACGTTTCGTATTTAATTTTGATGTCATTGAAGAGATCCGTGTCCTCGCGGGACCAACCTTTGGAAGAAGCACCAATCAGGCGCTCTACCTCCTGTATCGCAGCGGCGGCATTGCCGTACAGATCTCCAAGGCTTCTCCACGCACTTGTAAGTTGAGGATACTGGACATCGAAATTGACGTTCGGCTCGTATTTAAGAATCAGGTCTAGCGTTTTCTTTATGCCAAGAACCTCATTGGCGAGTCCGTCCGCCGTCTTCTTCAAGAGCGGGTGGACCTTCTGCTTCAAGAACCCGACGGTCGCCGGATCGTCTCCACTGAGCCCGCGAAGGCTTGGGTCGAACTTGGACTTGACGATGTCGGGACGCCATTCCTTCGGGGTTCTCGTGATGATGTCCTCGCGGAGCCGCTTCCGGTTCCCATAGTAGGGGCCGGGAAGCTGCTGCTCGAATCGGGACCGGAGAAACTCCGGCCTCGTCCTGTACGGGGTGCCGTCCAAATCGAGCGAACTCATGGTCTCTCCGATATAGAGGCTACTTTCGCTTCTTCATGTCACGCACAATCAGAATCACACTAAGGATCAATATTGGCGTCGTAATCCATGACCAATCAGGACCACTCGGTAGCGGTACGCCGGTCCAAAGCTGTCCCATCGAACCAAGTCCATCCACCGGCCTCGTCCTGTACGGCCCGACATGCAAACGGATCGGTCTCATGACTTACCGACGCCTCATGAAGAAGAGCATCGCTGCCAAACCACCGATCCCGATAAGCGCCATGGTGGTCGTACTCATGCCTTCCGGGAGCGCAGGAGTATTCTGGATGATGTTGCTGACCGCCGGGGTGTCCGCGCCGGGGATGCCAGCGGGAATCGGCATTACGTTGGCCTTGTATACGCCGACCGCGTACTGGATAGAATCGGGGCCAGTCAGCGGGACAGCGCCACCCGTTGTCGCCTTCTTGAATATCTCATTCGCTTTCGCAATGCGATTAGAGTCACGAAGTGTCGCCTTCTGAGCTTCAGTCCCGGTCGAGCGAACGACGGCACCGAAGATCTTATCCCATATCGACCCGAGGCTGAAGGTCTCCTGATGCTCAGGAGTGTCGGAGAGAACGGATGGAGCGCGTCTGGCGACGGGTCGCACGATATGTGACCGCCTACGGAGTGCGCTCATCGCGGCGGCTCTGCTAGCGCCGACGGAAGACCGCCTTCCAAGCATCTTGGGAATCCTGATGTTCGGGTGCATCGTGTACTCTCCTAATGGCTGGTAAGTCTTCTTGGCCGTGAAGACGGGTGCGGAGTATCCCGCACGACGCTTCTTAAGGATAGGATCCAAAGGTATCCACTCATTGTCAACCAATGCTTCAAGGTAGATATGCTGCATCCTGTTCATCGCGTCCCTGTTGGCCCTAGACAGGGTGACGAACCTTGTGTCGATCCCGACGGCCCTCAATAGGGCGGCCTCGAAGATCACGAAGTCGTCGCAGTCACCCGCAAACGACCCGTAATCATTGTACATCTGCATGAGGCCCATCGGCCCCTTGATGCTGGTGAGGACTTCGGCATCCACGGAGTCGTTGGTGTACCTCGAGTTCCGCTTGACCCACTCATGGATCATCACGACTTCGCCGTAGTGGTCGCGCTCGGGAACACCGGCACCAAGAAGAATGCGACGTGCCAGCGTGATTATTTCGGGATCCTGAGACCCGTCGATGGCCAACCGGCTTGCTTCCCCGACCGTCATGTCGGTTCCGCGAAGACCGCTTGGAATGAACTTATTGCTCATAAGGCCGCCGCCGCGATTCTAACGCGACGGCGGCCTGAGACGGGAGAGGATTTAGGATTTGGGATTCTGCTGTTCATTCCCGACGGCGTTTGTTGAACTCGTCGAGGTCGGACTTGGAGGCGTAGACGAGGTTTCGGTAGGGGCTGGCTCCGGCACTAAAGGTCTGGACGGGAAGTCCTCCGTTTGCATGGATGCGCCAAAGTGTTGATCTGGAAAGACCGGTGTAGACAGCGATGGCGCTCCAGCCATATACGCATGAATGATCGGCTCCAACTTCACCGACAGGAGGAAGACTGATCCCCTGCCATCGCACTCCTCGCAGATCGGGAAGTCCTCCGGCTTGAGCTTCTTGTCCTCGTGGTGCGTGAAGTTCCTCGGGTCCACGGCTAGGCCCCGCCTTCCCCTTCCACGACAGACTTTGCATTGGATCATGACGTTTGCTTCCATTGGATGAAGCATGACGCACGGGTCCTTTTTTGACCGCGAATGGCTTGGAGCCACGAACCGTAGGAATAATATCGTTAGCACTATTCCGACGCAGAACGCGACTTGCGTTTCGGTCATTTCTGCTCCCTCGCTTTCCCTGCATTGGCGACTATCCCGTTTATGAGACTGCTGACGACGCCGACACCGCCCTGAATCTTGCTGACCCTCTCAAACACCTGCCGCATGGCCGACGTGTTGTCCGCGATCTCATTGAGACACTCGGCAACCTCTGATTCCTCGATGTACTTTTTGATCCACGACAGGAGGCTATTGGTTTCCTTGATCTCGCCGATCAAGGCGTCGATCTTTGCCTCCGGTGTCTCTTGACTGCTGCTCTCTTGTCTTGAGTATTTACTCATGCGTCACTATTGACGCCATAGCGTCACGGGTCACGCCGTAGGTTTGTCGTCTTTCGCCGTAGGCTCATCCCCGCCTTCGTCATCATTATCTGACTCTTGGTCGTCTTCGGCTTCTTCGTCTTCAAGGCCAAGAACGGCTTGATGAAAGTGCTTGAGCCACTCGGCCTTGTTCTGGTCCGAAATAGCCATATTCGTGATGCGGTCCAGCATCACCTTCTCAGCGTAGGGTTCGATAGCGGCGACTAGAACCATAGGATTAGGCTCTGATTCGATCTTGTTCCGCATGACGTCGGGGAGCCCAAAGTACAGCTTCTCGATCTCCTCGAAGACAACGGATGGGTCGCTTCCAAGGCGCATTTCCGTCTCGACGACTTTCAGGATGCGGTTCACGCGGTCCCTGATGATCGGCGTGATGTCGTCCGTCTCTGCCGCCGGTGGAGCGGTTGAACCTTCCGGGAGTGCCGTCGGCTGCTCCTGCGTCGGCTGAGGCTGGTTTGGGTCAGCGGGAGGATTGAGACCCAACTTCTGAGGCTCTTTCTTTCCCTCAAGAAGTTTCTGCTTGTTCGGGTCGTACTTCCGGTTCTTGAATTCCGTGATCTTGTCTGCGGCGAATCCTACGCCGCGCTTCATCATCCCCATCAAGAACTCAGCCTTCTCGGGAAGGGACATCGTCTCCCAGTCTTTTTCTCCCGAAGACAAGGCATGAAGGACGATCTCCTGCATGATTGCCATGCGGGACTTCTCGAGTTCCGCCGACTGCTGCATCCCCATCATCTGCATCTGCGACATCATGGGGAGGAAGTCCTTCATGGAAGACTTCTGATCCAGCATCTTGACGAGCATGGTCTGTAGCATGCCTTGATTCGGGTCTTGACGATTCATCATCGCCATCATCATCTGGAATTGCTGCTGGCTCTGCTGTTGCTGCATCGCCATAGCTCGCTCGTCACTCTTGGACTTCTCGACGCTGTCGAGCCTCTTGTCCAAGTAGGAGAAGGCTTCCTTCATTTCCTTGACGAGGTCGCCCAGCTCGCTCGATTTGCCGTTGGATTTCCCGTCACCGTCTTCCAGCATCTTGCTCAACTGCTTCATAGTGAGTTGAGCCTTCATCGTCTTGATTAGATCGGTCTGCAACCGGGCCATTTCGTCGGTGTCGCCACTCTCGGCGGCCTTGGTCTTTTTGGCCTCCAACTCTTCAATGGCCATCCTGTTACGCTTGGCCGCATACTGATATTTCGCCCGGAGGGCTTCAGATCTCTCCAACTGGACCGGATCGACCTCGTCGTCTCGGTGCGTCCCGTTGACTGGTGCACCTACCGCTGTTGCTTCAGCGGCGTCGAACTCGGTCGTCTCCTTCGTGACGGTCTTCTTACCCATCGACGTTACCCTCATCAGCGTTCTTGAATTCGGACTCAGAGAGCTTCATGATCCCCTTCGGCGTCGGGACGTAGACCATCTTGCACTTGGAACACGAGAACTCGAGGATCTGCGCCGGGCCGCAAGCCTTTGGGTTCAGCCGGTCGTACATCAGCACGAGTTCGTTTGTGGGGATGAATCTCTCGCCGCCGCACTCGCACTTGAACGCTTCCATCGTGTCAGCCGAAGGGCCGCCACGACCGGGGAATGGGATGTTGCGGTTCGCCATTTCTCTCTCCTTGAATTGTGAAATCCGCCACGGACAATTTATTGGGAAAGCCTTTTCGAGTCAACAGTTATCGGGTAAAATTCCCGCGTGTCAGGCACTCCTAAAAGAGACATCGACAGATCACCCCGGCAATTAGGAAGCAGCCTTCGTCAGCTTGGAATCAGTCCGCGCCAGCTTGGCATCGGCAAATACTGGTTCGCAAGGCCCTCTGAATTCTGGCAGAGCCGATGGGTCAACACGTACTCATTAGGATTCACTCGTTACGATCTGGAGCCTCAAGAAGAGTCTCTGGCCATGCGCCTGTTCCCGATGCAGTACGAGCGCGGCGGGAAGCATCGGTCTGGACTCATCGGGCCGAAGAGACCGGCGTGGGCATTCGGATAGAGATTGCGACCAAGCCCACGTAGGCAGTAGGCCGACCAAGACCCACAGCGACCAAGACCCTCATACGGGAAAGGCTAACGCCTGACCCGCAACCCGAGCCAGAACTACAGACAGAGCTTCCGTCCACCGCTTCCGTCCACCGCTTCCGTCCACCGCTTCCGTCCACCGCTTCCGTCCACCGCTTCCGTCCACCGCTTCCGTCCACCGCTTCCGTCCAC
>Ga0187892_10004738_pt1 | contig 22390 bp, 22 predicted proteins | sample MA1701073metaG_FD_139345 | JGI IMG/M metagenome (GOLD analysis project Ga0187892, IMG submission 139345) | Bio-ooze microbial communities from a basaltic lava cave in the Kipuka Kanohina Cave System on the Island of Hawaii, USA - MA170107-3 metaG ... | reverse complement strand
CGCCGCCGTAGCCCCCGGTCATGGTCGCGAGGCCGAGGCGGGCGAGCGCGCCGCCGAGTCGGTGCGCCTCGTGCCAGCCGGGCTCGGACTCACGCAGCGTGCTGCTGCCGAAGACGGCGGCGATCGGGCGGCGTTGCGTCGGGATGGGCACGAGGGAGGCTCCCGGTCTGGTCGCTCCGCGCGGGGCGCCATCATGCCACATCCCGCCCGCTCGCTGCGGGCGGGCGGCGACACGGGCGGCGCGCCGCCGGGGCCGACGGCTCCAGCCGGGCTTCGCGCGATTCCGGTCTGGTCCCCGGAGCCACTTCCCGCTAGGCTCACGGGGCCACTTGCGGCGATCCCGCTTCCCGCGCGAGAGGACCATGCCCCGCCGCCACGCGTTCACGAGCTTCCAGGCGCTCACCCTCCAGGGAGGCTCGGGCGAGCCGCTCCACCGCCAGCTCTACAACGAGCTGCGCTCGGCCATCCTCGGCGGCCGCCTCCCGGCCGGCTGCCGGCTCCCGGCGAGCCGCGAGCTGGCCCAGGTCACGCGGCTTTCGCGGAATACCGTCCTGAGCGCTTACGACCAGCTCATCGCCGAGGGCTACATCCTGAGTCGCGCCGGCTCGGGCACCTACGTGGTCGGCTCGCTCCCGGACCAGGTCCTGAGCGGGCCCGCGATGGAGCCGATCCCCGAGGGCGCGCGTGGCGCGCGCCGGATCTCGCGCCGCGGCGAGCGGCTGCTCGAGATCCCGTTCCGGCGCTGGCCGCCGCCCAGCACCGGAGAGTTGCTGTTCCGCGCCGGCCTCCCCGCGCTGGACGAGTTCCCCATGGACATCTGGCGCCGGCTCACCGAGCGCCATCTGCGTCACGCCTCGGCCGAGACGCTGGCCTACGGCGATCCTCAGGGCCACCGCCCGCTCCGCGAGGCCATCGCCGCGCACCTGGCCGCGGCTCGCGGCGCGCGCTGCGAGGCCGGGCAGGTCGTGGTCACGGCGGGCTCACAGCAGGCGATCTCGATCGCGGCCGAGGTGCTGATCGACCCGGGCGACACGGTACTGTTCGAGGAGCCCGGCTACTTCGCGGCCCGTGCCGCGTTCGAGGCGGCGGGCGCGAACCTCGTGCCGGTGAGCGTGGACGGCGAGGGCTTCGACGTGGCCGAGGCGGTACGGGCCTCGCCAAAGGCCCGGCTCGCCTACCTCACCCCCTCGCACCAGAACCCGCTCGGGGTGACGATGAGCCTGCCGCGGCGACGCGCGCTGCTCCAGTGGGCGGAGTCGGGCGGTAGCTGGATCCTCGAGGACGACAACGCCAGCGAGTGCCGCTACCACGGCCGGCCGCTCGCGGCGCTCCAGGGCATCGACCCGCACGGACGCGTGCTCTACGCCGGCACGTTCAGCAAGGTGATGTTCTCCTCGCTCCGGCTCGGCTACCTGGTCGCGCCGCCCGACCTGCTGCGGGCGGTGATCCACGCGCGCGAGCTGCGCGACCGCCAATCGCCCGGGATCCAGCAGGCGGTGATGGCGGACTTCATGCTCGAAGGCCACCTCGCCCGCCACCTGCGCCGCATGCGCACGCTGTACGCCGCCCGCCTGGAGGCGCTCCGCCGGGCCGTCCGCGAGCACGCCGCCGACGTGCTCGAGCTGGGCGAGGCCGAGGGCGGCGTGAACCGCGTGGTCTGGCTCCCTCCGGGCCTCTCGGACTCGGTCGCGGTGGAGGCGCTGCAGCCGGAGGGCTTCGCCTGCCTGCCGCTCTCCGAGTTCCGCATGCGCGCGGGCGGGCGCGCGGGTCTGGTGCTGGGCTTCGCGGGGATGACCGAGGCGGCGATCGAGGACGCCGTGCGGAGGATGGCCGCGCTCCTGCGGCCGCTCGCCCGGCTCGCCTGACGGTCAGCGCCGCCGGGCGGGCGAGTTCCGGTTCACGAGCACGCCCCGGTCGGCGACGTCCAGATAGCCCACGAGCCGGGCGTGCCGGCGGATGGCGTCGGACAGGTCGCGGGCGCGGCCGTCGGCCGCGATCTCCCCCGCCAGCGCGGCCGAGAGCGCCACCGGGTGCCCGCGCTCGCCGCGATGGCGCGGGACGAGCGCGTAGGGGAAGCGCGCGGCGGCGCGGCCGCCGAACGAGGCGAGCGCTTCGATCAGCATGCTCCCGAGCGCCTGGACGGTCTCGTCCCGGACCAGCGGATGGTCCACCGGGTGCAGGAGCACGCCGCGCGGGCGGAACGCGAGCGCGCTCGCGAGCCCGTGACGCGCGGAGCGGAACATGCCCTGCCGCCACTGGCGATTCACCGCGAAGTGCACCTCGAGGTCGCCGGTACGGCCGCGCGGTCCGGCCGAGAGGTCCGGGGCCAGCAGGCCGCGCTCGACGAGCGCGCCGAACTCGGCGCTCGCCCGCTCCTGGACGGCGTCGGCGCCCGAGCCCAGCACCACGACCACGCGGTCGCACGCCGACCACAGCGCCCGCACCCCGCGCACGAGGAACGACTGTCCGCGCGAGCGCGCGAACGCCTTGGGCTCTCCCATGCGGCGCGAGGCGCCGCCCGCGAGCAGCACGCCGACGATCATCTCCCCGCTCCCTTCATGCCCGGGTCGGCGGCCACCGGCGCCACGCCGGGCTCGCGCCGCGCGCGGGCGGGCGGCAGCCAGCCGCGCTCGGGGGTTCCGCCGCGACGGACTGCGATCAGCTCGGCCACGATGCTCACGGCGATCTCCTCCGGGGTGCGTGCGCCGATCGCGAGCCCGACCGGTGAGCGGAGCCGCGCGACCGCCTCCTCCTCGAAGCCGCGCGCGAGCAGCCGCAGCGCGAACTTCCGCTGCTTGGCGAGACTGCCGATGAGCCCGGTGAAGCGCAACTCGAGCGGCAGGATCGCCTGGACCACGCGCTGGTCGAGCGCGTGGTCGTGGGTGGTGACGACCGCGTGGTCCGCGGGGCCGCCCGGCCACTCGCGCGCCCACACCTCGGGGTCGCGGAGCATCCGCGCCGCGTCGGGGAAACGCTCGGCCGTGAGCCAGTCGGCACGCGCGTCCACCACGGTCACCGCGAAGCCGGCCCCGGCGGCGAGGGCGGCGAGCGGGCGCGCCACGTGTCCGGCGCCGAAGACCACGAGCCGCGGCAGGGCCTCGAGCACCTCCATGTGCACCACCATCTCGCCGCCGCAGCACATGCCCAGCTCGGTCGTGAGCTGGCGCCGTACCGTGCGTGTGACGCCCGCGGGGCCTCCGCTCCCGGAGCCCTGTTCGGAGAGCAGCGCGCGCGCCTCGCGCAGGCAGTCGTGCTCGATCGCGCCGCCGCCGATCGTGCCGGCGGTCTCGCCGCGCCCGCCGAGCAGCATGCGCCCGCCCGGTTTCTGCGGCGTGAAGCCGCGTGACTCGACCACGGTGAGCAGCACGAAGCGCCGGCCCTCGGCGCGCCAGCGCCCGAGCACGGTCCAGACGTCGGCCGGATCGTGGTTCTGCGGGGAATCGGGCAGGGGCTCAGGGGTCACGCGGCCTCCCGGGCGAACGCCTCGCGCAGCGTGCGCGTCACCATCACCGGCACCATGGCGTGCCGCCAGTCGTCGTCGTAGGGCACGTTGATGAGCGGCCGGCACTGCTTCGCGGCCGCCGCCGCCACCGCCGCGAACGTGGCCTCGTCGGCCGGCCGGCCGTCGGCGAGCGGCGCGAGCCCGCCCAGGAGCCGCGGCTTGGCCCCGAGCGCGCTCACCACCACGCGCAGCGACGCGAGGCACCCCGCCTCCCCGCGCGCGGCCACCGCCACCGAGAGCATCGGGAAGTCGATGGCCGCCCGCGGCCGGAGCTTGCCGTAGGCGCCGCGCTGGCCGCGGGAAGCGGCCGGCAGGACGACGCGCGTCACGAGCTCGTCGCCCTTCAGGACGTTGTTGTGGATGCCGTCCCCGACGAAGAACTCGTCGCACGGCACGCGCCGCACCCCGCCGGGGCCGGCGATCTCCACCAGGGCGCCGTAGGCGATCAGCGCGGGCGAGACGTCCGAGGAGTGCGCGGCGACGCAGCGCCGGCCCTGAGGCACGACGTGGCAGCGCACGCCGTCCTTCTTGAGGCAGAAGCCGAGGGATTCGCGCCAGAAGTAGGTCTGATTGTAGTAGGTGCAGCGCGTGTCCAGGCACAGGTTCCCGCCGAGCGTGCCCATGTTGCGGATCTGCGGCGAGGCCACGAGCGAGGCCGCGCGCGCCACGCCGGCGAAGTCGGTCGAGAGCCGCGGCTCGCGCGCGAGCTCGGCGAGCGTCACGAGCGCACCCAGCTCGAGCCCGCCATCGGCCTCCTGCACGGCGCGCAGGGCGCGGACCCGGCCGAGCGAGACCACGCGCCGGGGCTCGTGCAGGCGGTGCTTCAGGTTCGGCACCGCGTCGGTGCCCCCGGCCACCAGCAAGCACTCGCCCGGGTGCGCCGCCAGCTCCTCGAGCACGGCGTCCACGCTCGTGGGGCTCACCCACTCGAAGCGCGGGAGCGTGAGCACGTCAGCGCCCCGCCCCGGCGGCCTGGCGCACGGCCCGCGCGCGCTCCCACGCGGTCCGCGCGTCGCTCGCGCGCAGGAGCTCGAGCACGGCGGGCGGGTCGAACGGCAGCCGGTCGCAGCGGATGCCGAGCGCGTCGTGGATGGCGTTCGCGATCGCGGGCACGCTCGGGTGGAGCGGGCCCTCGCCCGCCTCCTTGGCGCCGTAAGGGCCCTCGGGGTCCACGCTCTCGACGATGAGCGATTCGATCTCCGGCGAGTCGAGCGAGGTCGGCATGCGGTAGTCCAGCAGGCTCGGCCCGTGGTGGAGCCCCGGCCCGTGCCCCTCGACCGCGGGCTTGAACGTGTGGGTCTCGAACAGCGCCTCGCCGAAGCCCATCCACGCGCTCCCCTCCATCTGGCCCTCGACCGCGACCGGCGAGAGCGCGCGCCCGCAGTCGTGCGCGACCCACAGCTTCACCACCTTCACCACGCCGGTCTCCGGGTCGCAGTCCACCTCGGCGACGTGCGCGGTGAACGAGTAGGCCGGCGAGGCGCCGATCGTGCCGCCGCGGTAGTCGCCGCCCAGCTTCGGGCTCTGGTACCAGCCCACGCTGCCGAGCGTGCCGTGCCGCGACTCGGCGGCCTGGAAGGCCTCCTTCACCGTCATCGAGTGGCGCTCGGGGTCGCCCGCGGCCACGGCCATGCCGTTCGCGAGCACCACCTCGCCCGGCGGCACGCCCCAGCGCTCGGCGAGCGTGCCGGCCACGAGTTCGCGCAGCTTGCGGGCGGCGTCCAGGCAGGCGTTCCCGCACATGAACGTCTCCCGGCTCGAGTACGAGCCCAGGTCCACCGGGGTGAGGTCGGTGTCCGCGGCCACCACGCGCACGTCGCGCAGGTCCAGCCCCAGCTCCTCGCAGACGATGGCCGCGAGCACCGAATCGGCGCCCTGCCCGATGTCGCTGATGCCGCAGAACACGGTGGCGCGCCCGGAGCGGTCGAGTTTGAGCTGCACGCCCGACTGCGGCATCTCGTTGGGATAGATGCAGTAGTTCGTGCCCGAGATGTACATGCTGCCGGCCACGCCGAGGCCGCGCCCGTGCGGGAGCCGCCGCCAGCGCTCCTTCCAGCCGGAGGCGCGCTCCACCTGGTCCAGGCACTCGAGGAAGCCGTTCGAGGTCACCCGCATGCCGTTCACGGTGCGCGCGTGCTCGCCGATGTGGTTCCGCCGCCGCAGCTCGATCGGGTCCATGCCGATCCGCTCCGCGAGCTTGTCGAGCTGGCACTCGAACGCGAACCGCGGCTGCACCGAGCCGTGCCCCCGCTTGGGGCCGCAGCACGGCTTGTTCGTGAACACGCGCGTCGAGTCGAAGCGGTAGGCCGGCAGCGCGTACGGCGCGGTGAGGAGCTGGCCCGAGTAGTAGGTGGTGACGAGGCCGAAGCTCGAGTACGCGCCGCCGTCGATGGCGATGCGCGCGTCGGTCGCGGTGAGCATGCCGTCGCGGCGCACGCCGGTGCGGTAGCGCATGCGCATCGGATGCCGGCCGCGGTGCGCGTAGAACACCTCCTCGCGCGTGTACAGGAACTTGACCGGCCGCCCGGTGAGCATCGCGAGCTTCGCCGCGCAGAACTCGAGCGAGAACGGCTCGCTCTTGCCGCCGAACGCCCCTCCCACCACCGGCTGGATGACGCGGATCCGCTGGGTCGGGAGCCCGAGCACCTTCGCCAGGTCGCGGTGCAGGTAGTGCGCCACCTGCGTGCTCGACCACACGGTCAGGAAGCCGGTCGCGTCGAACTCGGCGACGCAGCAGTGCGGCTCGATGGGGGCGTGCGTGCTGCCCTCGTACCAGTACTCGGCCTCCACCACCTCGTCGCTCGCCGCCAGGATCCCGTCCACGTCGCCGAACTCGAGGTGCACGTGCTTCGAGACGTTGCCCTCGGTGGCCTTCTCGTTCACCTGCCGCTCGGGGTGGGCGAGCGCCTCATCGATGCCCATGACCGCGGGCAGCACCTCGTACTCGACGCGGATGCGCCGCAGCGCCTCCTCGGCCAGCCACTCGCTGTCGGCGGCCACCGCGGCGATGGCGTCGCCCACGTAGCGCGCCTTGGTCTCGCACAGTGCCTGCTCGTCCTGGGTCCACGGGATGATGCCGTAGTACTCGGGCAGGTCGCGCCCGGTGATGACCGCGTGCACGCCCGGCATCGCGAGCGCCGCGCCCGCGTCGATCGAGACGATGCGGGCGTGGGCGTGGATCGAGCGCAGGAGCTTGCCGTGCAGCATGCGCGGCAGCACCAGGTCGTCGGCGTAGATCGCGCGCCCGGTGACCTTGGCGAGCCCCTCCACCTTGCGCTGCCGCGTGCCGATCACGTGGAATCGCCCGCCGTTGGGCGGCGCGGCGCGCCCGGCCGCCCACTCCGGCGGGCGGAGCCGGTCGTCGCGCGGCATCTGCCGGCCCTGCGGCACCGCCATGCCCGGCTTCCCGCCGGGGGCGCGATGCGGGCGCTCCGGGCCGCTCACCCCGCGCTCCGCACGGCGCGCTCGCGCAGCTCGGCCGCGGCCAGCTCCACGGCGTCGAGGATCTTCGTGTAGCCCGTGCAGCGGCACAGGTTGCCGGAGAGCGCGTGGGCGATCGCCTCGCGCGTCGGGGCCGGGTCGCGCTCGAGGAGCGCGTGCGCGCTCATCAGCATGCCGGGCGTGCAGAAACCGCACTGGGCGCCGCCGGTGCGGTCGAACGCGTCCTGGAGCGGGTGGGGCACCCCGGCCTCGGCCAGGCCCTCGACGGTCCGCACCGCGCGGTCCTCGCAGGCCAGCGCGAGCGTTATGCAGGCGAGCACCGGCTCGCCGTTCACCTGCACCGTGCAGGCGCCGCAGTCGCCCTTGTCGCAACCCTGCTTCGAGCCCACGAGGCCGAGCCCGTAGCGGAGAGCCTCGAGCAGCGTGGTCGAGGGCGAGACCGCGCATTCGCGCACGTCCCCGTTCACGCGCAGTCGGCAGACGAAGGTGGCGGACGGGTCCAAGACGGAGGCTCCGCGGGGTTCGCGCATGCGGCCGGTGGAGGGATACGTTCCGATTGAAGCCCCTGCGCCGGGGAGTGTCAACGCCGCCGCCGGCGCGCGCGCGCCCGCGGCCGCGACCGCCGCGACTTGCTGCGCGCATCGGCGAGCCGCAGAATGGACGCGTGACTTTGCCCTCCCGCACGCCTCCGACGCCCTGGTGGGCCGCAGCGCCGCCACCCTACCCCGGGCTGGCCGACGATCTCGAGACCGACGTCACCGTGATCGGCGGCGGCATCACCGGCATCACGCTCGCCTGGACGCTGGCCGAGCAGGGCGGCGCGGTCGCGCTGCTCGAGGCCGGCCGGCTCGCCGGCGAGGGGAGCGGCCGGAACGCGGGCTTCCTGCTCGCGATCCCCGCCGAACCCTACGCCGAGCGCGTGGCGCTGTGGGGGCGCGAGGGCGCGCGCGCCCTGCTCCAGGTGAGCCGCAGGAGCCACCGGCGCATCGCCGCCTGGGTCGAGAGCCTGGGGATCGAGTGCGGCTACCGGGTCCCGGGCAGCCTGCGCCTCACGCGCTCGGAGGAGGAGACGGAGGACCTGCGCGCGGCGCTGCCAGAGCTCCGCCACGACGGCTTCCCCATGCGCGAGCTCTCGCCGGCGGACGTGCTGCCGGCGCACGCGCGCGGCGGCTTCCATGGCGCCTTCGAGGTGCCGGAGGACGGCGTGTTCGACCCGGTCGCGTTCCTGCACGGGCTCGCCGCCGACGCGGTGCGGCGCGGGGCCCGTGTGCACGAGGGCACGCACGTGACGGGCGCGCGCTGGCGTGACGGCATGTGGGAGGCGCAGGCGGACGGCCGCCGCGTGCGCTCGCGCGTGCTGGTGATCGCGAGCAACGCCTGGGCGCCGCGGCTCGTGCCCGCGCTCGAGCCGCTCATCGTGCCGCGCCGCGGCCAGATGCTGTGCACCGCGCCGATCGCCGCGCGGCTCGACCCGCGGCCGGTGTACGCGAACTACGGCTACCAGTACTGGCGGCAGCTCGACGACGGCCGGCTGCTGATCGGCGGCTGGCGCAACACCGCGTTCGAGGCCGAGACCGGCTACGAGACCGAGCCCACGCCGGCGATCCAGGCGCGCATCGAGGAGGGCTTGCGCGAGCTGGTGCCGGGCGGCGCGGCGGTGGAGTGCCGCTGGGCGGGGACCATGGCGTTCGCGCGCGACGGGCGGCCGCTCGTGGGCTGGCTCGACGCGGCCCACCACCTCGCCATCTGCGCCGGCCACACCGGACACGGACTTGGGCTCGCCCCGGCCTGCACCGAGGACCTCGCCCGCGTCCTCGCGTTCAACCGCGCCCCCGGCATCGGCACGTTCGACCCGCACCGCTTCGCCGAGGTCCGGAGCGCCCGCGACGGCATCGTCGCGCTCGGGGCCGCCTCCGCCTGAGCGCCGGGGTCGCCGGTCGCAGTCCGGCCGACGGCAACCGTTTACGCAGCCCGGGCCGCGGACTATAATCCGTCGACGATTGTCCCCACTCACCGGACCCCGAACCGCGCGACCCTCCCGCCGCCCCCCGGAGGCCGGCCGCAGGGCCCGCCCAGGACTCCCCCCATGCCCACGCTGCTCAAGACCCTGGATGAAGTGCGCCAGGCGGTGGCGGTGCTCGCCACCGGCAACAGCGACGCGCTCGACCGGCTCGTCTGGGCTGGTGTGTTCGGCGCCGACGGCGTGCGCGAGGCCGCCCGCCAGGGCGTGCTCGATCAGTGCCGCTCGAACGGCCTCTACCCCGCCTCGATCCACGAGCTCTACCTGGCCCGCGGCCGCGGCGATGCGCCTGCCACGTTCACCGTGCCCGCCATCAACATCCGCGGCATGGCCTACGACACGGCGCGGGCGCTGTTCCGCGCCCGCCGGCAGCTCGACGCCGGCGCCGTCCTGTGCGAGATCGCCCGCTCGGAGATCAGCTACACCGGCCAGCGGCCCGCGGAGTACACGTTCGTCGTCCTGGCTGCGGCCCTGCGCGAGGGCTGGACGGGGCCCGTGTTCCTGCAGGGCGATCACTTCCAGATCAACGCGAAGAAGTACGCGGGCGACCCCGAGGGCGAGAAGACGACCGTGCTCGAGCTCACGGCCGAGGCGCTCAGGGCCGGCTTCTACAACATCGACGTGGACACCTCGACGCTCGTGGACCTCTCCCAGCCGACGCACGAGGCGCAGCAGGCCGTGAACGGCCGGCTGTGCGCCGAGGCCACCGCGTTCATCCGCCAGCACGAGCCGGCCGGCGTCACCGTCTCGGTGGGCGGCGAGATCGGCGAGGTGGGCGGCAAGAATTCCACCGCCGAGGAGCTGGTGGCGTTCGTGGACGTCTTCCGCCGCGAGCTGACGCGACTCGCCCCCGCCAAGCCCGGCATGAGCAAGATCTCGATCCAGACCGGCACGAGCCACGGCGGCGTGCCGCTCCCGGACGGCACGATCGCCAGGGTGAAGCTCGACCTCGACACGCTCGAGGCGCTCTCGAAGCTCTCGCGCGAGCGCTACGGCTTCGCCGGCGCGGTCCAGCACGGCGCCTCGACGCTGCCGGCCGAGCTGTTCAGCGAGTTCCCGAAGCGCGGCGCCTGCGAGATCCACCTCGCGACCGAGTTCCAGAACATGATATTCGACCACCCGGACTTCCCCGCCGAGCTCAGGGCCTCGATCTACGACGGGCTGCGCGCGAACGAGGCCGGCGAGCGGAAGGCCTCCGACACCGACGAGCAGTTCTTCTACAAGGTGCGCAAGAAGGCGCTCGGCGCCCGCAAACACGATCTGTGGAGCCTGCCGGACGAAGTGCGCGCGGCTATCGGCGGGCGTCTCGAGGAGCGGTTCACGTTCCTGCTCAGGCAGCTCCGGGTGGATGGCACGCGCGAGCTGGCCACGCGCTTCGCGCCGCCGGTGCCGGGCTCGTTCCCGGTGTTCGCCGAGTCCGTCGGGTCGCGCCGGGGCCCGGAGGACGTCACGGGATTGTCGGATTGACCACGGAGACCGCCATGAGCGATCGCGCCGTGACGCTCGCGCAGTTCGTGCTGCAGCAGGAGCGCCAGCACCCCGAGGCCAGCGGGCAGTTCACGAGCCTGCTGCTCGACATCGCGCTCGCCGCCAAGATGATCAACAAGGCCGTGATCCGCGCCGGACTCGTGGACGTGCTCGGCGATACCGGCGGGACGAACGTCCAGGGCGAGAAGGTCCAGAAGCTGGACGTGTACGCGCACGAGACCATCATGAGGGTCCTGGGCTCGACCGGGCAGCTGGCGGTCGTGGCGTCCGAGGAAGACGAGGACATCGTCCAGGTGCAGGAGGGCGCCCCGATCGGCCGTTACGTCGTCAACTTCGACCCGCTCGACGGCTCGTCCAACATCGACGCCAACGTCAACATCGGCACGATCTTTTCCATCCTGCCGCGACTGACGCGCACCGGTCGTGGAACCCACGAGGACGTGCTCCAGGCCGGCCGCCGCCAGCTCTGCGCCGGCTACGTGCTGTACGGCTCGAGCACGATGCTCGTGTACACGACGGGAGACGGTGTCCACGGCTTCACGTACGAGCCCAGCATCGGCGAGTTCCTGCTCTCGCACCCGAACATCCGCACGCCGGAACGCGGCCGCATCTACAGCGTCAACGAGGGCAACTACGCGAGCTGGTCGGAGGGTGTGAAGCGCTACGTGGACTACCTCAAGTGCGACGACAAGGACACCGCGCGGCCCTACAGCGCGCGCTACGTGGGCTCGCTCGTGGCCGACTTCCACAGGAACCTCCTGTACGGCGGGATCTACCTGTATCCGGGCGACCGGAAGAACCCCAACGGCAAGCTTCGATTGCTCTACGAGGCGGCGCCATTGGCATTCGTCGCCGAACAGGCCGGCGGCGCGGCGAGCGACGGCCGCCGCCGCATCATGGAGCTGCCCCCGGCCGCGCTGCATCAGCGTACGCCGCTGTTCATCGGCAGCCCGAAGGACGTCTCCGAGGCCGAGACGTTCGTGCAGGAGAAGCACACCGCGGTGACGAGCGAGCGCAGGCTGAGGTAGCGCGGGCCCGGGGCCCGCGGAGCGGTCGCGTCCGCGCCGCGTCTAGCCGCTCCTCGGCCACAGGCTGGCGACGCGCCAGCGGATCTCGTCGCGGACCTCGCGGAAGATCTCGAGCTGCTTCGCCCTGGGCGCGGCGCTCGGGTCGGGGAGCGGCCAGTGCACGCGGCGCACGACGGCGGGCAGGGGCGGGCACGCCTCGTCCGCCTCGCCGCACAGCGTCACCACCGTGTCGGCCTCGCGCCACGGGACCTGGTCCAGGTGTTTCGAGCTCTGGCCGGCGAGGTCCACGCCCACCTCGGACATGACCTCGCGCGCGCGCACGTGCACGTCCCGCGGCTCCGTGCCCGCGCTCATCACCTCGACGCCGGGCGGCGCGATCAGGCGCGCGAAGCCCTCCGCCATCTGGCTTCGCGACGAGTTGTGGATGCACAGGAACAGCACCCGCCCGGGCGGCCGGGTGACGAACGCCGCCGGGCGCGACTCGGCCGGCGTCACCGGGCCCGCATCAACGCGTGGTGGACGCGCGCGGCGGCCGCCCCTCCGAGGAGCGGCGCGAGCCAGTAGGCCCAGTGGTGGGTCCACACGCCCGAGGCGCAGGCGGCGCCGAAGGCACGCGCGGGGTTCATCGCGGCGCCGGTCAGCGGCCCGCCCACGAGGATGCCCGCGGACAGGACGAGCCCGATGGCGAAGCCGCCGAGCTTGGGCCCGCGCTCGTCCACCATCGTGCCCCAGATCACGGTCACGAGGAAGAACGTGAGCACGAATTCGAGCAGCAGCGCCTGCGACGTCGACACGCCCTCGGCGATCATCGGGACGCCGAAGTGGACCGCCTCCCCGGCCTCCCCCGGCACGATCGAGCGGAGCAGGAAGCTGGCCGCGATCGCCCCGGTGAGCTGCGAGAGCCAGTAGGTGATGGCGGACGTGAGCGACATGCGCCGCGTGATCACGAAGCCCAGCGTCACCGCCGGGTTGAAGTGGGCGCCCGACCAAGCGGCGAGCGCCGAGATCATGGTGGCGAGCGCCAGGCCGTGCGCGGCGGCGACCACAAGCAGGCTCCCGCTGCCCTCGGCCTGCTGCAGGACGATGGCGCCCTGACCCACGAAGCAGAGCGCGAACGTGCCGAGGAACTCGGCCCACCACGACTTCGGTCCGTGATCCATGTCACCTCCCTGTGCGGCGCCGCTCCCCGGCTCGCGACGCGCGGCACCGTAGCCGCGGCGCTGGGGGCCGTCAACGCGCCGGCGCCCGGATCACAGCGGCAGGCCCGAGCGACGCAGCAGCTCCTCCATGAGCTTGGCGCTCCGCGCCGCCTGCCCGGCGTGGCAGTTGTTGAAGAAGAGATAGGTCTGCTTCGCCTGCTGCGCGAGCGACTGGACGCGCGCGATCCACTCGGTGAGCTCGCGCTCGGTGTAGTCGTGGTCGTAGCGGAGCTGCTCGCGGGAGCCGCCCGTACGGCCGCGGGCGGCGCCCGCCGCAGCGGCGGCGCCCGAGCCGCCCGTGTCGCCGGAGGTCGCCGCGGCCGGCGTGCGCCGGCCGCTCCCCCACCAGTTCCGTGCGTTCCGGCCGTGGAAGCGGACGTAGCCCGTGCCGTTCGTGACGTGCGCGACCGGGGGCACGAGCCCCGGGAGCGCGGGCTCGTCCACCGCGCAGTAGCCGATCTCGCGCTCGGCGAGCCAGTCCGGGAGCCGGGGGTGCATCCACGAGTCGTGCCGGAACTCCACCCACAGCGGCTCGCCGGGCAGCGCCGCGCGCAGACGCTCGAGGTGCGCCTTCGCCTCCGTGTCACGCCGGAACGCCCACGGGAACTGGGCGAGCAGCCCGTGGTACTTGCCCGCGGACTTGAGCGGCTCGATGGCGGCGAGGAACTCGCGCACGAGCGGTGGCTCGAGCGAACGCTCGTGCGTCATCGCCTGGTGGAGCTTGACCATGAACCGGAAGCCGGACGGGGTCCTCCCCGCCATTCGCTCGAGTGTGCCCGGGAGCGGGATGCGGTAGTAGGTGGCGTTCACCTCGACGCAGTCGAAGTGGCGGGAATAGTGGTCGAGGAAGTCGGCGCTCCGCGTGCCCGGCGGGTAGAAGGGCCCCACCCAGTCGGCGAACGAATAGCCCGACGTGCCGATCCACACCGCGCGTCCGGCGCTCATCCGCGCTTCGCGCCGCGGGGGCCGCGCGGCTTGATCTGCGTGGGATCCGGAGCCGAGGGATCAGCGCCCTCGCCATAGCCGCCGGGCACGTGGCTCGCGCGCCCCGCGGCGCGCGTGCCCGGCTCGGCGCGCACCGCCCCGAACGGCACGTGCCCTAGCGCGCGCCGGTAGGCGAGCGAGCCCGCGGGCACCACGGACGCCTCCCCGAGCCGGTCGCGCACTCGGTCGAGCGCCTCGCGCAGTGCGCGCGAGCGCTCGTCGCGGGCGAACAGCTCGAGCTGCTCCTCGCTCGCGTGCTCGAGCGCCGAGGCCGAGACCCCGAGCAGTCGCAGCGGCTCGCCCTTCCAGTGCTCGCGCCACAGCGCGCGCGCCACCTCGAAGATCCCGGCATGGTCGTCCGCAGCGCTCCCGAGCGCCCGCTGGCGGGTGATCGTGCGGAAGCGGAAATCGCGGAGCTTGACCGTGACCGTGCGGGCGCGGAAGCCGTCGGCGCGCAGCCGGCGCGCGACCTGGTCCGAGAGCCTGAGCAGCGTGCCCTCGAGGAACTCGGGCGCGCGGCAGTCCTCGGGGAGCGTCACCTCGTGCCCCATGGACTTGGGATCCACGCCCTCGTGATACGGGATCACGGGCGTGCGGTCGCGGCCCCACGCGGCCTCGATCAGATGTTCGCCGACCACGCCGAACGTGCGCTTGAGCAGCGCCGGCGGGGCGTGCGCGAGCTGGCCCACGGTGGCGATGCCGAGCGTGGCCAGGTGCTCGCTCAGCCTCGGACCCACGCCCCACAGCGCCCGCACCTCCTGCGGCCAGAACACGCCACGGAACTCCTCCTCGCCGAGCGCGGTGATGCCGCGCGGCTTGTGGACGCCGGACGCCATCTTGGCGATCAGCTTGTTCGGGCCGACCCCGATCGAGGCGCCGAGGCCGTGGTGCTCGTGGATGCGCGCCTGCAGCTCGCGGGCGATCGCCTCGGCCTCGGCGAGCGTGCGGCCGCGCCCGGGCAGGCGCTGGAGGTCGAGGAACGCCTCGTCCACGCTGAACGGCTCCACGTCAGGCGTGAGCTCCAGGAAGAGCTCGAGCAGCTCGAGCGACTTCTCAACGTACTTGCGTGGATCGCCCTCCACGTACTCGGCGTCCGGGCACAGCCGCCGCGCCTCGGCGAGCGGCATGCCGGCGCGCACGCCCGAGGGGCGCGCCTCGTACGAGGCCGCGGTCACGACGCCGCGGCGGCTCGGGTCGCCGCAGACGATGACCGGCCTGCCGCGCAGGTGCGGGTGCTGCGCCTGCTCGACCGACGCGAAGAACGCGTCCATGTCCACGAGCAGGATCACGGCGGAGCGCTCATCCGGGCCCCACCCAGGCGCGGCACAGCACCCAGGCCGGTCCGCGGGCGTCGTAGCAGAGCTCGTAGCTGTCGTCTCGGGCGCCCTGGACCGCGAAGTAGCGTAAGACCGTCTGGCCCTCCCGCCGCGCCCACTGGCCGGTCACCCGGCGCACGCGCACGACACGGCCCTGCCAGCGGAAGCGGATGGGGCGCATGGAGCCGTCCACGAACGCGGTGAGCACGTCCACCGGGTCGTTGAGGGATTCGAACATGGTCGGGATCCGGCACCGGGCGGAGCCTACTGCACGGATGAGCAGTAAGCAAGCCTCTGGATCCACGTCCGAAGCCGCTCGCGAGGCCAGCATGCAGCGTCCGCAGCGGTGGTCCGGGGAGAGGGGGTCTCGCACAGGGGGCGCCCGGCGGCGCGCGGGAGGCAGGAAGCCGGAGCGCGCCGCCGGACGAGCTCGCCGGGTGCAGGGATGCACCCGGCGAGCGTCCCCCGAAGCGAGATCCCCCGAGCCCCGGACCACCGCGGCGGACGCGGCGGAGTTCGCAGGCGGTCGCGGGATCGCCGGCCGCTACGCCGCCGCGCGCTCCCGGCGGACGTCCTGGATGCGGCGCGCCATGGACAGGAACGCGCTCAAGAGCATGACCACCGCGCCGAGCCAGACCAGGTTGATGAACGGCTTGGTGCTCACCTCCACCGCCAGCGTCTCGCTCTCCTTCGCGGCCTCGTCGCTCGGCAGCGCGAGCAGGGCGCGTCCGGTGGACGGATCGCCCGAGACGATGGTCACCGTGCCGCCGCTCGGCAGATAGGCCGGCGTCACCGTGCGCTTCGCGTCCGCCGACCGCACCTCGAACGTGGGCCTGAGGGGCACCGTGCGGCCGCCCACGTCGGCCACCAGCATCGCGGTCAGCTTCATGCCGCCGGCCAGCGCCTCGGGCACGAAGCCCTGGAACGTGTACTTGACCGCGCCCACCTGCTTCGTCTCGCCGGGGTCGAACCACGTGCCGCCCTGCCCGTCGGCGCCCACCATCTCGAGCGGCGAGATGTAGATGTCGTGGGTCAGGAACCGCTCGATGTGCGGCTTCTTCATGTAGCCCTGGTTGTACTCGCTCCAGTAGAACTTGGCGTGCGCCGTGAACCGCCGCTCGGGCGCGACGACGGCGATGACCGCCTGGTCCTTGCCCTCGGCGTCGCGCTGCATGCCCTGGAACACGAGGTCGTAGCCCAGCACGCGGCGGGCCTCGCCGCGCGGGAGCTGGAGCTGCGCCTCGCGGCCGTAGCCGCCCGAGGCCACGACGCCGATCACGAGCACCGAGGCGCCCATGTGGCCCAGGTAGGCCACGCCGTGCTTCCAGCCGGCGTGGAACCCGCGCAGCGTCACCATCAGGTTCGAGGCGATCGCGAACGCCATCGCGAACACGATGGCCGCCGGCAGCGGCTCGCGCACCCCCGAGAGCACGCCCACGAGCCCGCCGACCACGCCGAACACGATGGACGGGAGCGCCGCGCGCAGGAACGCCTCGGGCTCGTGCTGCCGCCAGCGCAGCAGCGGCGCGATGCCGAGCAGCAGGCCCATGGCGATCGCGAGCGGCGCGTTCACCAGGTTGTAGTAGCTCGTCTGCACGTTGCTGGGCGGGCCGAACAGCCGCGTGATGAGCGGCGCGCTCATGCCGACCGTGACGAGCGCGCACATGAGCATGAACACGAGCTGGCCGAGCCACATGAACGACTCGCGCGAGAACGCACCCAGCGGCTCCGCGGCCCTCGGGATCTCGCGCAGCCTCGCGAGCAGCAGGCCGAAGCCGGTGAGCGCCGCCATGCCGATGAGCCCGACGAGGAATCCACCGAGCCCGAACGGGATACGCCAGTCGTCGTTCGCCGCGAACGAGTGCACCGAGAAGTCGGCGAGCACGCCGCTGCGGGTGAGGAACGAGGCGTAGAGCACGAGCACGTAGCTCGTCACGGCGAGGACGAAGTTCGTGCGCCGCAGCGACCCCGTGACACGCTGGACCAGCAGGCCGTGCACGAGCGCGACGTTCGCGAGCCACGGGATGAGCGAGCCGTTCTCGACCGGGTCCCAGCCCCAGTAGCCGCCCCAGCCCAGCACCTTGTAGGCCCACACCCCGCCCATGATGAAACCGGTGGCCTGGATCGCGGTCGAGAACACGGCCCACGGCAGCACCGGCTTCACCCAGCCGTCCCAGTCGCGCTTGACGAGTGCCGCGCACGCGATCGCGAACGGCACCACGAACGAGGAGAACCCGGTGAACAGCACGGGCGGGTGGATGGTCATCCACCAGTCCTGGAGCAGCGGGTTCAGCCCGACGCCGTCCACGAACGCCTGCTTGCTGGCGAGGAACGGCCCCCGCACCACGCCCACGAACGTGAGCATCACGACCGGGAGCTGCAGGAAGAACAGCGAGGCGTCGGTGAGCGCGTGCCGCCAGCGCATGAGGACGAGCCCGAGCGTCGTCGTGAGCAGCGCCCACAGCAGGAACGTGCCCTCCTGCCCGCCCCAGAACGCCGCGTACACATAGCGCGCCGGCATGTCTCGCGAGGAGTAGTCGTGCACGTACTGGTACTGGAACTGGTGGCTGAACAGGATCCACCACAGGAACGCGGCCCCGCCGAAGAGCGCCAGCCACTGCACGCGGAACGCGGCGCGCGCGATCGGCGCCGCGCCCTCGCGCCCGAGCAACCCGGCGAACCACGCGAACGCGGCCGTCAGCGCGCTCAAGAATGCCAGCCAGCACGCCACCTGGCCCCAGTTGAGCGCCCCGGTCGCGGCCAGGCCGCCGCCGAGGAGCAGCGCCGGGACCACGAGCGCGAGCGTCGTGACGAGCGCCGGACGGCTCACGAGGGCCGGCTCTCCACGGTCCGCTCGGACTCGGCCTGGTACTTGGACGGGCACTTGACGAGCAGCTGCTGCGCCTCGAAGTGGTCGCCCGCGTAGCGGCCGATGGCCACGACGCTCACCGCCTGGTCGAAGTTGCCCGGGATCACGCCGCGGTACTCGACCGGCATCACGTCGCCGTGCTCGTCGCGCAGGTTGAAGCGCAGGAACTGCTCCTCCGGCTTGAGGACGTAGTCCTTGTCGGCGAGCTTGCCGTTCACCTGCACGAGCCCGCTCGCGCTGCGCGCCTCGGCGAAGCCGATGTACGGCGTCATCGTGCGCTTGAAGCTCGTCACGCCCACGCTCACGGCCAGGATCAGCAGCGCCAGCGCGGCGATCATCTTGGGGTTCATCGTCTCTCCATGTCGTGCAGGCGCCGCTCCACCCGCAGGATCCACGCGAACAGCAGACCCCACACGAGCAGCGAGACGCCGAGCACCACCCAATTGCGGTCCATGACGGGCCCTCGGGGTCAGGTCGCGAGTCGCCGCTCGAGCCGGGACACGCGCACGCGCAGCGACTGCAGCCAGGCGAACAGGAACGTGAAGCCGACCAGCATGGCGGTGAAGCACAGGCGGATCGTGGGGTCCATGTCCACCCTGCCGGAGGCGTTGAGGATCGGGTCGGGGTGCAGCGTCGAGTACAGGCGCGGCACCACGAACACGAGCGGCGGCACGGCCACGAACGCCGCGATCGAGTACACCGCGGACAGCCGGGCGCGCTTCTCGTCGCCCTCGAGGCTGCCGCGGAGCGCCAGGTAGGCGCCGTAGATCAGGAGCAGGAAGAAGATGCTGGTCTCGCGCGGGTCCCAGTTCCAGTACGAGCCCCACATGGACTTGGCCCACAGCGAGCCCGAAACGGTCGCGGCCACACAGAACAGCAGCCCCAACTCGGCGGCCGCGGCGGCGTGGTCGTCGTGGCGCAGGTCGCGCTTCCACAGGTAGAGCACGCTCTGGATCATGGACCAGCCGAGCGCGATCACCGTGACCCAGGCCGCGGGGATGTGGAAGTAGAGCACGCGCGTGGTCTCCTGCAGCACGGGGACGAGCGGCGCCCACAGGAATGCCGCGGCCATCGCGGCCGCGATCCACACGAAGATGCCCCACCGCCAGATCATCGTGATCGGTCCGGGTCGCCGGTGCGGCGGCCGCGCGCGGACCCATCCGACCCGCCGCTTCCGCGGCGGGCGCCCCGACGGGACCCCCGGATCATTCCTCCCAGAGATGGTCGTACAGTAACAGGCTCACCGCGAACAGCGCCACCGCGTAGGACCCGAGCAGCCGCGCGTCCGCCGCCACCGGCAGCCCGTCCCACTGGGCGCGCGTGCCGGCCACGCCCGAGGCGAGCACCGGGAGGAGCAACGGCAGCGAGACGGCCGCGAACAGCGCGCCGCGGTTGCGCGACTGGGCGATGACCGCTCCCACCAGCGTGCTCGAGGCCGCGAGCGCGAGCGTCCCGAGCCCGAGCACGGCGCCGAACGCCGCCCAGCGCAGGGGCGGCGCCCCGGTCAGCAGCAGGAACAGCGGCACCGTCACCGCCTCCACGACGAGCAGGAACAGGAGATTGAACCCGAGCTTGCCGAGCGCGATCTGGGTGGGGCTCGCGACCAGGCGCAGGAACAGCAGCGTGTGCGCCTCGGTCTCGCGCACGAACGCGTGGCTCATGGACGAGAGCGCGGCGAACAACAACACGATCCACAGCAGCGCCGCCAGCAGGTCGGGCCGGTCGGGAAGCCGCCCGGCCGCGAACGTGACCGCGGTGAGGCTCGCGACCGCGAACAGCAGCGCGGCGTTCAGGCCGTAGCGGGTGCGCCATTCGCTCCGGCACTCCTTACGCAGGATCGCCCAGACCGCGGGCCACGAGCGCGAGCCGTCGCTCGGCAAGCCGCACCTCCTCGGGATCGTTCGTGGCGACCAGCACCAGCCCGCGCGAGGCGGCATCGCGCACGGCCGCCTCGGCGGCCGCCCGGCCCTCCTCGTCGAGGTGGCTCGCCGGCTCGTCGAGCAGCACGAGCGGGGGCTCGTGGAGCAGCGCGAACGCGAGCCGGAGCCGCTGTTTCATGCCGCTAGAGTAGGCCGCGACCCGGTCGCGCGCACGGCGCGCGAGACCCACGCGCTCGAGCGCGGCCCCGGCCGCACGGGCCGGCGCCGGCAGGCCGCGCGCCTCGGCGGCGAACACGAGGTTCTCCTCGCCCGAGAGCTCGTCGTAGAACGCGAGCTCGGGCGAGGCGAGGCCCGCGCGCGTGCGGCGGAGCGTGCGCGGCAGCTCGCGACCGTCCAGCGTCACCGCGGTCGAGCCCTCGCTCGGCCGCAGGAGCCCGGCGAGGATGCGGAGCAGCGTGCTCTTGCCGCTCCCGTTCGGTCCCGTCACGGCCACGACCCCGGGGCCCTCGAACGCGAACGTGAGTCGGGCGACGCCGGTGCGGATCCGCCCGTAGCGATGCGTGAGCCCCTCGGCGCGCACGCCGACCGCGACCGCGCTCAATCCGCGGCTCCGCCGCTGCCGGGCGGCGCGGCCGCGGACCCGATCCGCGCCGCGTCCGCCGCGTCCGGGCTCGGCGCGCCCTCCGGTGCCGGCCCGAGCGCGGCGATCAGGCGCTCGAGCTCGGGCAGGATGCGCGCGCGGGCCTGCTCGCGCGTGCCGCGGAGCTGCACGCCGGCCGCGTGCATGTGGCCGCCGCCGCCGAGCCGCGAGCAGACGCCGTGCACGCTCACCCGGCCCGTGGAGCGCAGGCTCACCTTCACCCGGCCCGGGTCCACCTCGCTGAACAGCGCCACCGCCTCCACCCCCTCGATCGCGCGCGGCAGGTCCACGAGCCCCTCCGTATCGGGCCCCGACAGACCGTGCCGCTGGAACGCCTCGGGACCCACGTCGAGCACCACCAGCCGGCCGCCGGCGTGCTGCTCGAGAGCGGCCAGCGCCTCGCCGAAGAAGCGCAGCCGGCCCGCCGGCGCGGACTGGTGGACGCGCGCGTTGACGCGGGCCACGTCCACGCCGCGTTCGACCAGGTCGGCGGCCATGCGCAGCGTGCGCGGGTCGGTGTTCGAGTAGCGGAAGTGGCCGGTGTCGGTGGCGAGGCCCACGTAGAGCGCGTCGGCCGCGAGCGCGTCGGGCGGCACGCCGGCCTCGAGCATCAGCTCGTGCACGATCACCGCGGTGGCAGCGCAGGCGGGCTCGATGACGTTCACCTGGCCGAAGCCGTCGTGCGTGACGTGGTGGTCCACGACCGCGACGGCGATCGCGTGCCGGTCGAGGTGGGCCGCGAGCCGGCCGAGCCGCTGGCGGTTGCCCGTGTCCAGCACCACCAGCGCGTCGGCCTCGGCGAAGCGCTGCTCGGCGAGCGGCTCGGTGTAGCTCTCCACCGGCCAGCGCCGCGTGAGCCATTCGAACGCGTGCGGGACCACCGAGTCGTTCAGGATGCGCACGCTCTTCCCCTTCGCGCGCAGGAGCTCGGCGAACGCGACCTCGCTGCCGATCGCGTCGCCGTCGGGGTTCACGTGCGTGGTGAGCAGGAAACGCGCGTGCCGATCGAGGAACTCGTGCAGCGCGGCCCGGGCCGGGCTCGCGGGGGGTAGCCGCGCGAAGCGCGGGTCCGGGCTCATCGGTGTTCCGCCGGCCGGAGCCCGGCGACGTCGCGCAGGAACCAGGCGTGGAGCCGGCGGTCGGGCGTGAGCTCGGGGTGGAACGCGAGTGCGGCGAGGCGGCCCTGGCGCACGCCCACCGGCTCGTCGTCGAGGCGCGCCACCACCTCCACGCCGGGGCCCACCCGGCGGATGCGGGGGGCTCGGATGAAGACGCCCTCCACCAGGTCGCCCCCGGGCTCGAGCCGCACGCGGCCGGAGAACGAGTGCACCTGCCGGCCCCAGGCGTTCCGCTCGGCGGTCACGTCGAGCACGCCGAGCGTGGGGCAAGGCAGCCGGTCGGCCTCGCGCGCGAGCAGGATCAGGCCGGCGCACGTGCCGAGCACCGGCAGCTCGCGGACCGCCCGCTCGAGCGGAGCGCGGAGCCCGGTGGCCTCGAGGAGCCGCAACATGGTCGTGGACTCGCCGCCGGGCAGGATGAGCGCCGAGAGCGAACTCAGGTCCCCGGGGAGCGAGACGCGCACGGGCTCGGCGCCCAGCTCGCGCACCGCGGCGGCATGCCGCGCGAAGTCGCCCTGGAGGCTCAACACGCCCACGCGCGGCCGACCCCCTGCGCCCGCGGGCCCGACCGCGCCCGCCCGGGGCGGTGCGCTCCGGCGCCGCGGCCGCGCGCCGCCCGCGACGGCGCGGCCCACCGATCGCTTCCGCCCGCGCTTCAAGCCCGGGTCACCAGCCGCGTTTCGCAAGCAGCTCGCCCTCGGACAGCGTCTCGAGCGAGATGCCGCGCATGGCCTGCGGCAGCCCGGTGCTGATCTCCCTGAGGACCTCGGGCCGGTCCCAGTTGGCCACGGCCTGCACGATCGCCCGCGCCATGCGGGCCTGGTCCTCGCGCGCGGAGTCCGGGCGCTCGGGGTCGCCCACCTCGAAGATGCCCGAGCCCACGAACACGGCCTCGGCGCCGAGCT
>Ga0187892_10004736_pt1 | contig 22396 bp, 18 predicted proteins | sample MA1701073metaG_FD_139345 | JGI IMG/M metagenome (GOLD analysis project Ga0187892, IMG submission 139345) | Bio-ooze microbial communities from a basaltic lava cave in the Kipuka Kanohina Cave System on the Island of Hawaii, USA - MA170107-3 metaG ... | reverse complement strand
GTTTGGCACGTATGCGGCGGGAGATCGTTTGAAGGTAGCGGTCGAGAGTGGCGTGGTGAAGTACTACCGCAATGGGTCGCTGGTCTACACCAGCACGGTGGCGCCGGCTTATCCGTTGCAGGTAGATACTTCGCTGAACACTGTGAATGCCGGGGTCTATAACGTGGTCATCTCGGGCACGCGCCTGGCAGCGAGTCCCACCAACTACGTGCTCTCGGACGTGCAAGGCTCGACGCGGGCGGTGATGAGCGGCAGTTCAGTAGTTGCACGGCATGACTTCCTGCCGTTTGGGGAAGAGATCGCGGTCAACGTCGGAATGCGCACCAGCGGGCAAGGATTTAGACTACTCAACAGCATGGGCTTACCGGTGGACGCGCAGGGCGCGATAGCGGACAAGATCCGTCAGCGCTATGGCTTGACTGAGCGCGTGTTTACAACTGGCGCCACTGTGTCGTCATGCGCGAACGCGTTGCTCGCTGCTGGGGCAAACGAGGTGTACGTTCTTACAATTGCCCGAATTTGGCGATAGCGTCATTCTCTATGTCTTGTTTCCGTGGTGAATAAGTCCTAAATCACCCCGGAGAGCGGTTCCACTTGTACGTCGGTTAGTCAGTTTCGCAATCGGTTTTGTATCATGAGTCCTATGAAAACCTATTACCCTCTAATTGAACCTTTCGACACCGGGCGTTTGCGCGTCTCGCCTATTCACGAGCTCTACTACGAACAGATCGGCAACCCAAATGGGCAGCCCGTGGTTTTCCTGCACGGAGGACCAGGTGGCGGCCTCGAGCCTGAGTATCGCCGGTTCTTTGATCCAGAGGTTTATCGGGTGGTGCTCTTCGATCAACGCGGCTCCGGACAGAGTACGCCGTACGCCAGTCTTGAAGACAACACTACCTGGCATCTGGTCGATGACATTGAGCGTTTGCGCGAACACTTGCGTCTCGATCGCTGGCAGGTGTTTGGTGGCTCCTGGGGCAGCACGCTCGCGCTCACTTACGCCGAAACTCATCCTGACCGCGTAACCGCTTTAGTGTTGCGCGGTATCTTTCTGTGCCGGCAGAGGGAGATTCGGTGGTTTTATCAAGAAGGAGAAGGTGCGAGCGCGATCTTTCCAGACACTTGGGAGCAATACGTAAAGATCATTCCCAAGGCTGAGCGCGGAGACATGCTCACGGCGTATCACAAACGCTTAATGAGCGAGGACGAAGCCGTCCGACTGGAGGCAGCCAAAGCGTGGTCGATTTGGGAGGGAAGCACTTCAAAACTGTTTCCAAATCCCAATCTCATCGAACATTACGGCGATCCACGTAAGGCACTTGCACTCGCGCGAATCGAATGCCACTACTTCGTGAACAACATATTTTTTGAGACCGAAAACCACCTGATTGAAAACGTTCACAAGATTCGACACATTCCGGCGGTCATCGTTCAGGGTCGCTACGACATTGTCTGTCCTATCATGAGTGCCTGGGACCTTCATCGCGCCTGGCCGGAAGCCGACCTGCGGATCATTCCCGACGCCGGCCACTCCATTACCGAACCAGGCATCATCAGCGCTTTGGTTGATGCGACGGATCGTTTTCGCGGGCAAACTTCTGGTGTGGGACGGTAAGCATCCGCGTAGATCCGAATTTGGCCTACTTGTTCAATCAAACGTCATTAGCCACACATCAGCTTCAGCAGCAGGCTCCAGGAGAAGAGCGTCCGGGTCTTTGCCGTTGTCGGCGATCTTGAAGCGCGCGGGATTAACAAAGAAGAGTGCATTGACGGCGTGCAGATGGTTCTCGCAAGCGAGATCGGCCGTCTTTTTGAAGATCACCAACAGGTCTGGCACTGGTGATTTCCCGGTACGCCCGAACCGGGCAACATCTCACGATACCAGGTTCAATCAGTTCGCTTTACGGTGTGAGGCCGACGCGCCGCAGCAGGTTTGCGTAGCGCGAGTCTGGGCGTAAGGGATCGAAGACGGGATCAACCTTGAATACCGCTAGCTCGCTAGAGCGTTCGGCATATGCTTTTTCCAAAAATTCAAAAGCGCGTTCTTTGTTGCCGACACGCACGTACATTCTGGCGAACTCAACAGGCGGGATGTATTTGTGTTTCGCCCTCTCTCGGTTAAGTTCGATTTCTTTACGCCAATAGCCGCGCCAGCCGGACGCGCTGTAAGCGGCGCGCAACGTTTCAATCTCTGCCGCACTATCGCCCTTGAGCGACATCATTTTCAGGCGCGTGGCTACGGCCTCGTCGTACATACCTTTCTGCTCGTAAGCTAGCACGAGCCAATAGTTGCTGTCGCTGAAGTTCGGCTCCAACTCGATAGTTTTCAACCCGGCGGCAATGGCTTCGTCGTACTGTCGCGCAAAATGGTAGATGCGGATGGCGCAACTGTTAATGTGGATTGATATTGGGTCCTGTTCCTGACCCTTTGTGATAATGGCGATTGCTTCTTGATGGCGTCCGAGCGAAGATAAAAATGTCGCGTACCACAGCGGCGGGTAAGGCGGATTGCTTTCTACTACCCGCTGAAACTCTTTCTCCGCCCCGGCCCAGTCCCACGTCAGCCATTTGAGGTGCCCCAGCGAGCCATGAACAGAAATCAGGCTGTCATCAAGTTGCACCGCCTTTTCAGCCGCGGCCTTGGCTTTGAGCAAACCCTCATGTGGCGGCACCAGTCCCGTCGAAGCCTGCACTGAATAATTGTCGGCCAGCCCTGCGTAAGCCAAAGCGTTGTTCTGGTCCAGCGCGATGGCTTGATTGTAATAATCAATCGCTTTCTGGAAACCTTCGGGCGTGCCTTTGGCCCACCAGTAATGCGCCTTCAGACATAATTGATACGCTTCGGCGTTGGCCGTGTAGCGCTTAACTGAAGAGTCCTGCGCCGTGCCTGTCAGCTTGAGCGTCAACGAGCGCGCGATCTGTTCGGAAAGGGCGTCTTGGGTAGCGAAGAAGTCTATGATTTTGGCGTCGAACTTATCGGTCCACAGGGCCGCGCCGTCGGCGACATTCACCAGTTGCACGAAGACGCGGACGCGGTCGCCTTGGCGCTGAATGCTGCCGTCCAAAACGGCGTCAACTTTCAGCGCGCGCCCGGCTTGCATGGGGTCTGCGTTTTGTCCTGCGTATTTGAAGACCGCTCCCGAAGAGCGGACACTGATCTGCTCGACGCTGCTCAATCGCGTGATGAGCGTATCGGCGATGCCCAAGGCTAATGTTTCGTCGCGCTCTTGTCCGCCGACGAACTTGAGCGGCAATACAGCGATTGAACGGACGGTCGCGGCGGCACTCGTCTCGGCAGGGCGCGTCCTCTGACGGTAAAGAGCGAACAGGCCGAGCGTGAGGACAGAGATGACGAGGACAGCTAGCGCCAGCTTATGCCGACTGATTTCGGTGACGAGATACTCCGCGCTTGATGTCGGTCGGGCCTGCTGCATATCCGTTCGCGCGTCAGATGATTCGCCGCCTGAAGGCGGGGTTCCAAACTTCTCTTCTGAGGTGGAGCCCTCAGTTTCCATCTCCACGCGCTTTTGCAAACCCTTCAAATCAACGAGCAAATCTTTCGCAGTTTGATACCGCTCGCCCGCGTCTTTCATCAAAGACCTTCCCACAATCGGTTGCAGTTCGCCGGGAAGTTCTGCCCAGGACGGTTGATCGCGCAGAATCGCGGAAATCGTTTCCGCCTCCGTTTCACGAACGAAAGCAGACTCTCCGCAAGACATCTCGTAAAGCATCGCACCGAAACTGAAAATATCCGTCCTTGCGTCGAGTCTTTTTCCTCGGACCTGTTCGGGCGACATAAACGGAACTGTTCCCATAATAGCGCCCGATTTACTTAACACTTCTGCAGTGGCAGTTTTGCTTGTCGCTTCGAGATTTTCCGCCGCGAATTTTGCCAGGCCAAAGTCGAGCACTTTTGCCTGTCCTTTATCGTTGACAATGATGTTAGCGGGTTTGATGTCGCGGTGAATGACATGTGCCTGGTGTGCTTCTTCCAAAGCAGCGCAAACTTGAACGGCAATGTTTAGAACTTCGGACAGACTCATCCTTTCCCGTTTGAGTTTACTCGCCAGCGTTTCGCCTTCAACGTATTGCATCACGATAAAACAGAAACCGTCCGCTTCGGCAATTTCGTGAATCGCGCAGATGTGCTGGTGTTCGAGCGTGGCCGCCGCGCGCGCTTCACGCCACAAACGCTGGTTGGCTTCCTGGTTGGAATTCGTTGCGGCGGACAAAACTTTCAAAGCCACGCGCCGATTGAGGCGCGTATCCTGCGCCAGATAAACCTCGCCCATTCCGCCCTCACCCAGGAGAGAGACGACCTCGTAATGGCCGAGTCGTTTCCCGACAAGGGACTCTGACTGATCACCGCTAAATAGGTCAGCCGCAGCTTCGGCCACAGGCGTCTCGATGAAGTGGTCGGACTCCTCGAAAGAGGCGAGCAATGATTCGACCTCCCGTCGCAAGCCGTCATCGCCGTCACAGGCTCGCTCAAGGAATGCGGCGCGATCCTCGGTTCTCTGCTCCAGCGCGGAGCGGAACAGCTCTTTAACCTGCTGCCAGCGTTTGGGTGTCAATTCGCTTTACCTCCGCCGATCTCACGGCGTAGCCACGCCTTCGCGATGTTCAAATCGTCCTTAACGGTCGTCAGCGACACCCCGATGACTGCGGCCGTCTCTTCAATAGTCAGGCCACCGTAGAATCGCAGTTCCACAATTTGACTCTGACGTACGTCAATCGCAGCCAGTCGCGTCAGCGCCTCATCGAGCGCTAACAGGTCCACTGATTTCTCTGCCGCCACCACCAGACCCTCGTCCAGCGGCAGGGCGATGCCTGACCCGCCTCGCTTGGCGCGATGGCGTCGCCGCGCGTGATCGACAAGGATGCGGCGCATCGACCGTGCGGCCACGGCGAAGAAGTGCGCACGGTTTTGCCATTGCACATTCTTTTGATCCACCAGCCTGAGATAAGCCTCGTGGATTAAGTCTGTCGTCTGGAGCGTGTGGCCGGCGCGTTCGCGGCGCAGATGACGGGCAGCCTGTCGGCGCAGTTCTGTATAGACCACCGGCATCAGCCTGTCGAGCGCCTCGCGGTCGCCGTTGCTCCAGTCAATGAGCATCTGGGTGATGTCTGGTAGTGACGGCTCCGTCATCGAAGGCTCCTCTGGTAGGTCGAAGATGTTTCTGCGTAGCCGCAACGAGAGGATATGCCCACGGATGGTCGAGGTCAATTTGAATAGTCGGTGGCGCCCACAAACGCTTTTTGCGGGATCTCAAAAAAGCTCCGGCCAGTTTCGATCAAGTTAGCGCTTTTATGAATGAGAGCAGTAATCGGCCGCTTTGAAGTGCTAGAAGACCGAAAAGGTGAAACGATGATGAACGCGAGAAGCAAAAAAACTCTGACGGCCCTGGCCGTAGTATTGACCCTTTGTTTTTTCTCTTTGGGACAATCAACCTCTGCGCAAAAACAATCAATATCCGCGCAAGATCACTCAACATCCGCACAATCAGCGCGTAGCAATTGCAGGAATGTCAAAGGCAAGCTGAGTGAAGTCAGCAATGCCACCGGCACGACGGGGAGGATCACTAACGGGGGACTCCTCAACGGCAGGACCCAACTGGTCTTCACGAGTGGTGTCGTGCCTACCCCGGACCCTACCACTGTTTCCTACACTGACGACTTTACCATCACAACCAACAGAGGAGTTCTAAAGACTCACAACGTCGGTATCTTTGAGTTTGCGACTGGATTGTTCACTGAAATTGCTCGGATTGACCCGCACGCCAGCTCCGGGGGATTCGCGGGAGCGACGGGTGTGCTTTTCACCAGTGGCAAGACGACTGACGGTGGAGCGACCTTCCAATCGCGCATTACTGGTGAAATCTGTCTCGCGCATGATGATGGTGAGGATGACGGCGAAGATGACGACAACAATCGATAGGACCGCAACCCTGACTCACACGCGGAAATCAATATCAGAAAACGTTGAGCGAAGGTAGTCAGAGCAACCACGCAGGAGACAAGGTCATGAAACGAAGAATCTACCTTTCTATATTGATAAGCGCGATAGCGGGACTGGCCGTGTTCGGTGTAGGTGTCCCGAAGGGTCACACGGTTCAGGATCGTATGCGCACCGTCCCGGAAGCGTGGCGTGGGATATGGGAGGTGACGGTTGCTTACCGGGATCACGAGACGGGTGCGCTCGTCACGACCGATGTGATCACGGCGGAGATATGTCCGGGCGAGCCAATCATTCCTTCGCAGTTGAATGCGTTTGTTCGTTGCTTGGATGAGGTTGCCGACAACGAAATCGGCACCTCGTGCCGCAACAGGCAGAGGATGATCCGTGATCGCGGGTGCGACGTCTTCGGAGCCGCCGAGCTTACCAGCCAACGCGACGGGGACTCCTGGAGTGGCACCGGAAGCTGGTCGGTTAGTTTCGTCGGACAGTGCAATCGGTCCAATCTCGCCGAAGACTTAGTCGTAACGGGAACGCGCATTAGCACCGCAGCGGCGTGTGATGGGGAGTCGTCGAGTCTCGTCCAAAGGTTCTTCGCCCATAGTAGGCTCGTCCCCATGCTTTGAAGGGAGTCACTGACCATGAATAAACCTAACCAGAAGGATCAGAGAAACGAGATGCGGCACGAGGTGAGTCAATCTCGCAAGAGGCTCGGCCTTTTCGTACGGCTAGGGTTATTGGCGCTCATGATGATGATCGCTCTTGGCAATCGAGGCTGCATTGACGATCGGCCGCCGACGATCACCTGCGACGAGGTCCCTGTCCTGGTCGAAGCAGGTACGTGTACGACATTTCAGAATCCGTGCAGAGAGGATCAGTGGTTGCGTCCCGACCTACCGGAGGGATTTCGCCTCGAACCCGAGACCGAGGAAGAAAGAGTATTTATTCGCGCCCATCAACTCTCGCTGCGCGAGACGCGAGTCTCGCTGCCGGATGGTGCCGAGAGGACTCGCTCGCTTTGTGCCGGGCCGGACGCGCCGCTTGGCCAGAAAAGAATCCCGTTTACGTACGCCCTAAGCACTAACTACGGAACTAACAGTCTCTTAGTAACGGTAGCCCCGGTGCTCACGGTGACGGCGACCGCTTCACCTTCGGCAATCTCAGCCGGCGAAAGCTCGCAACTCGTCGCGCAGGTGTCCGGCGGCATTCCGCCCTACTTCTATTCGTGGGTTCCAACCGCAAACCTCAACGACGACGACATCGCGGCGCCGATCGCGAGGCCTAATTTCACGACGACGTACCGCGTAGGCGTGGCTGATTCTGGCGGACAACAGAAGGAAGCCGAGGTCACAATCTTCGTCGACTTTGACGTCGCAGTCACAGCCAGTCCGAGCACAATCAACCTCGGGGAGAATTCACAGTTGGAAGCCAACGCAGTCGGCGGTACTCCGCCATACACCTACTCGTGGACACCAACCGTCGGGCTGAACGATCCCCTTCGCGGGGATCCTGTCTCCACCCCTACGGCGACGACGACTTACACTGCGCAGGTGACTGATGCGACGGGCGCGACGAGGGAGGGCTCAGCCACGATCACAGTCGCAGCGGGACCTTCGCCGGTCACGGCGAGCTTCGTCTTCAACATTATCAACGGCAACCCCCCGACGGTTAACCTCGACGCGAGCGCATCGACGGGCCCCATCGTTTCCTACACCTGGGACCTTAGCTGGACCGCCGTAAGCCCGGATCGCGTCACATCGTCACCGACGACTTCGTTCACTTTCGAGGAAGGCGACCGTGGCACTATCACGCTCACGGTCACCGGCATCGCCGGCGACACGGCCACTGTGACGCGGAATTTTCCCTCCGCCGGCTCTTCACCGAATCGGCGCTTGCGCGGGCGAACGCAAAAATAGCCAAGATAGAGTCTGCACGGGGCGCGCGCATCTCATCGATACCTGCCCCAAGGCCTTCAGGGCCCTAAGACTGGCCAAAAATCATTGCTCTTCCGACACTGTTTTTTGACACCCTCGCGCGGGCTCGCGTAATATCGGCCTTGTATGAACGGCCGAGTACTCGTATTGAACGCATCCTTCGAACCCATCAACGTGTGCACCGAACGGCGCGCCGTAGTGATGATCTTTAAGGGTGTGGCCCGGGTCGAGGAGCACAACGGCCACATGCTCCATTCGGCCAGGCTGGCGATTCACGCCCCGGCGGTCATTCGCCTGACCGAGTACATTCACATCCCATTCGAGCGGCGTTCCCTGTCACGTAAGAACATTCTTCTGCGGGATCATTCAACCTGCCAGTATTGCGGCCGCCAATATCCACCTTCAGAGCTCACGCTTGATCACGTGCTGCCGCGCTCACGAGGGGGCGAGTCGGCATGGGACAATCTGGTAGCATGCTGCAAGCGTTGTAACCATCGTAAGGGAAACCGAACTCCAGAAGAGTCCGGAATGCATCTGCTGCGTCGGCCGCGTGGATTTTCTTTGCATGTCAATCGGCAAATCATGCGTTACCTGGGCCGGGCTGACGAGACTTGGAGGAAGTATCTCTTCTACGAATCCAACTCTGATGCCTAAGGTGGCCCAGCAGAAACTAGTCGTATGCCAGACTGAAAAGAGGCACTGATGACTCAAACAATACTAGCTATCGGCGGACTGGGAACTCCTGAGCTGATCTTGATAGCTGTCGTGATCGTTCTACTTTTTGGCGCCGCCAGACTTCCCCAACTCGCAAAGGCTCTGGGTCAGAGCAAGCGCGCTTTTAAGGAAGGTTTGGACGAGAGTGAAAAGGAAGCACGAAAAGAAGCTTCCGAGAAGTAGCGTCAGCGTCAGCGAATCACAATACTCGATCCTACCTGCACCAGACGGATCTTATTCCCCACCTGCGGATCCGCTAGTGGCTACGAGCTTTCCGACCAACGACTAAAGTTGCCTTGACGGTAAGCATGAATTCCGCTTCATGCCGGTCCTCGTTTACGACGCGGACGATCTCCAGCCGAACACACTCCGTCGACTCCGCCGGAATAGTCTGAAGCCAGCGGCTCAGCAGAAACTCAGAAACCAACGGCGAATCAACAAACTTTTCGCCCGAGTCGAAATCAAACTCTTCAATTCGAGACCAGGATTGGACGTCTTCAAGTCCCTCTTGCTGCACCATCTCCTCAATATTGAATACGGACGGAAGTTGGGTGATAAGACTCTCTACGTAGGCTTCGTGATCTACTAGTCCACAACTGTGCAGCACCTCCCAGTATATCGAGAAGAATTCCCCGAAACTGGAAGCTGTCGGAAGAGCGAAGGCCACGGTAGCGCCGGGCTTAGCTACTCGCACCATTTCTCTCAGAGTCTTCGGAACGCGGTCAGGTGCCAGGAGCGAACCATCACCGACCACCAGGTCGAATTGGTTGTCGTCAAGCGAGAGTTGATCGACTCTCTCGAGTTGAAAGTTGGCGCTATCTTTCACAGCGGACGCTTTGGCTCGCGCCAGTTCGAGGTAATCCTCGCTTTCTTCAACGCAAAGAAAGTCGAGATGTTCTGCTCGTTCCTGTAGTGCAATGGCATGGCCACCGGTGCCCGACGCCAGGTAAAGTGCGCGACCTTTATCGGGAAGAGCAACGTGCTCGTCCACCAATTGAGCGAAGCGTTCGCCCCAATCCGTCGCCACAAACAAGTCGTGGAGAAATGCGAGTTCCTTCTGTGATTTTGGTGTACTCATCCTGGTATTAATCTAGTCTTCCTCGTAGTACTTATGTCCTTGCAGGCTCTCGGGCAAACACGCCATCTCGTCCTTTGCGTTCGGATCGCTGTGAACGTATCGATACCCTTCGCCATAGCCGAAGTGTTTCATCAAGGGCGTCACCGCGTTTCTCAGATGAAGCGGCACCGGTTCTCGAGCGGTTTCCATCGCATCTGAGACTGCGGCATGATAGGCATGCTTAACAGTATTTGATTTCGGCGCCTTCGCCAGATAGATGGTCGCCTGAGACAACGGGAACAATGCTTCAGGTAGGCCGATGAGCTGCACTATCTCCGCCGCCGCTGCCGCCTGGACCATCGCCTGTGGATCGGCCAATCCAATGTCTTCAGACGCGAGAATACATAGTCGACGTGCGATGAAGACCGGATCGGCTCCTCCTTCGATCATTCGCGCCAACCAGTAGAGAGACGCATCAACGTCTGAATTCCGGAGCGATTTTATAAGCGCGGAGGCGAGATTGTAATGCTCTTCGCCGCCCTTGTCGTAAGCATAGTGAGCGCGACCAAGGGCTTCCACCACTACTTCATTCGTTACCTTCCGAAGGCCGTCATCCCCAGGTTGCGTAGACTCGACCGCCGCTTCGAGGGCGGTAAGCGCAACCCGCGCGTCTCCTCCGGCCGAGTGCGCGATTCGCTCGATCAAGTCGCCCGAGATCTCCCCATGTAGTTGTGCCAAGCCACGTTCGTGATCCTGGAGCGCTCGCTGAAGGATTGTTGCTATTTCCTCCTCACCGAGTTGGTTTAGCATCAGGACTCGGCAGCGCGAGAGTAGGGCTCCGGTAACCTCGAACGAAGGGTTCTCGGTGGTTGCACCTATCAGGGTCAGCGTTCCATTTTCAACGGCGTGCAAAAGCGCATCCTGCTGAGCTTTGTTGAAGCGATGGATCTCGTCAATGAAGAGTACGGTGCGGTTGCCGAAGCGTCGTTCATTGCGAGCGTTCGCAATTGCTTCGCGCAGGTCTTTGACTCCCGAGAAGACGGCGGAAAGCGCGATAAAACGAGCGTCGGTTTTCTGGGCCAGCAAACGCGCGAGTGTGGTCTTGCCTGTACCTGGCGCGCCCCAGAGAATCAGTGAGGGAAGATTGCCCCGACCCTCAATGAGTCGCCGCAGGATTCGTCCCTCACCTACGAGGTGATCCTGACCGACGAACTCATCCAATGAACGAGGACGGATGCGCTCTGCCAGGGGTGCAAACTTCGCCGCTTCCACGTTTGGTTCAGCCGGCGATTCACCAAAGAGGCTTCTGTTTATCGGATGAGACATCTGAATTCCGAACCTGATTATCGCCGAATTCATTGCGCACGGCGACCGCAGGGATGATATAAGACGCTATGATTGCGGTTTCAAAGCAAAGCTTAACACATCCGCCAAAGGCCTATTTTATCGGGCTTGCAGGAGCAGATCTTCCAGGGAACGCCCGGACACTTGTCTTCGTATACCGAGGCAAGCGCTGAAAACCGGGCAATTCGGCAAAGCGTATCGAAGGAATGAACTAGGAGATTAGAGATGAGAGAAACGAAAGACGTTTTGCGGGTTGTCGGGATAGTGGTTCTCGGAATCTTTGTTCTGGTAGTGGTTGCTCCGCTGGTTATGGCTGCCGCGGGGATGGCGCTGGGATTTCTGTTCCACCTGGCCGTCGCCTTAATAAAAGTGGCCGTGGTAGTCGCGGTTGGTTATCTCGTTCTTGTTGGTATTCGTGCCCTGCTGCGGTAATAACCGTCGACGGTTAGTTGGCAACGCAAACGGCCTGATTGTTTTCTCGGATGAGTCAACAATCAGGCCACTTTCGTTTTCTTGACCTTTCCGCCCGCCCATGATGATATGTCGGGAAAATTCCCTCACCGAAAGGTCACGATATGACTCCCGAACAAAGATTTGACCGCCTCGAGCGCATAGTTAAGCTGATGATAAAGGCCGGGCTAAGGGCCCGTCGCCAAGTGCGTGAGCAAGGCGAGAAGATTGACATGATCATCAATATGCAGATCCAGACCGAAAGCAGGTTTGCCAAGAACGAAGAGAGGTTTGCCAAGAACGAAGAGAGGTTTGCCAAGAACGAAGAGAGCTTGGGCAGGCTTATTGAGTCTCAAGCCGAGACCGCTCGTCTACTGCGTGCTCTCATTAACCGGCCTAATGAGGGTCAACCAGGTCGCTCATCGGAAGCCTAATGACCTCACACATTGAATCGGAAGTGGACGACGTCGCCTTCCTGCATCACATATTCTTTGCCTTCAAGCCGCAGGATCCCCTGGTCCCGCGCGTTAGCGTATGAGCCGGCACTCAACAAATGCGCATAGCTGACCACTTCCGCTCGAATGAAGCCACGCTCGAGATCCGAATGAATCGCACCGGCCGCTTGCTGGGCGCGGGTACCCTGAGGAATAGTCCAGGCACGCACCTCTTTCTCTCCGGCGGTGAGAAACGACATCAAGCCCAGCAGCCGGTAGGCGCTTTGAATCAAACTGTCGACGCCGCTACTCGTCACGTCGAGAGCGCTCAAGTAATCACGTCGTTCTTCAGGCGCCAGGGCAACCAACTCTGCTTCCAGCTGCGCGCAGATAACCACACATTCGGCTGCTTCTGCCTCGGCCACCTGACGAACTGCTTCAACCTGCGGGTTGCCGGAGCTGTTTGCCAGCGTAGCCTCGTCAACGTTTGCCGCATAGATCGTTGGCTTGGTTGTTAGCAGGAAAAATCCACGAGCGATGGCCCTTTCATCCTGGGTTAGCGTGACACTGCGCGCTGGCCGAAACTCTTCAAGCGCTGGCTGGAACTTGTCGATGACTTCCAGTTCGGCACGAGCAGTCTTATCGCCGCCCTTCGCGTTTTTCGTGGCGCGCTCTCGACGGCGTTCCACGCTGGCCAGGTCTGCCAGGGCCAGCTCGATTTGAATTGTTTCAATATCTCGCTTGGCATCAATCGATCCTTCGACGTGCACGATTTCATCGTTCTCAAAGCATCGCACGACCTGGACGACTGTGTCTGACTCGCGAATACTCACGAGAAACTGATTGCCCAGGCCTTCACCTTTCGATGATCCTCGCACCAGTCCGGCAATATCCACGAACTCGATGGTAGCCGGGATGATGGTTTCCGTTTTTACCAATTTTGCTAACGGCACCAGACGTTGGTCCGGCACCGGGACCACGCCGACGTTCGATTTGCTCGTTGCAAAAGGATAGTTGGCAGCCAAGGCCGACGTTTGCGCGGTGACTGCGTTGAAGAGAGTCGACTTGCCAACGTTAGGCAAGCCTACAATACCGGCTCGAAGCATTAGAGTTGTAGCACCTTTCAGATTCGAAACTAGCTGATAATTTGCGACGACGCAGTTCGATAGCGGTGGCGATCTTAAATCCGAGTGTCGTGAACGACTCAGTATTAGTTAGAACATTCCACGAAACCAAACCGATTGTCACCATGAAGGATTTGGTGCTGCTCGGTGTAATTTAGTGGATTGTTTGTAAGCCTTTAAAGCGGACAACCCGAAACGTGACATTGCGCTCGCGCGCAAGCCTTCGCGTATAATCTCCGCCGTCACAAAAGAGCTCGACGACTAGATTGAGAAAAGGAACAGGCGGACAAAGATTTGAGCGCTAACCTCAACTTTCGCTGTCTCCCGAGCGCATGATAGTTTCGCTCGTGCTTGTGTTGCTCGTCACGGCGAGCGGCACGATTGCGACATATCTCTACGACTCGCGCGCATCTTTTGCAGCGCGTCTTTGTGGCGGTGCTTGCACAGGGTTGGCATCGCTTGGACTGATCGGTTTTATATTCGCATCGTTCCTGGGGCTCACCCCGGTCGCCATTGGACTGACAGTCCTGCTGATTCTCACCGTCCCGTTTTTCGTGCTGAAAAATTCTGCGCGCAGCAAAGCAGTTCAACAGGACTTCACCTATACATTGCAAAGCATCCGACGCGGTTTGCTTCATCCAGGCAGACTAAGGCCCGGCTATATTATTTTTTACGTCGCGGTTGCGGTAATCCTCTGGCGAGTTTTTGACCGCGCCATGTTTGAACTACCTGAAGGCATATACACCGGTTTATTGAATAACTTTGGCGATCTTCCGTTCCATTTGAGTGTTATCACCAGCTTTGCATACGGAAACAATTTTCCGCCAGAGGATCCAACCTATGCGGGCGCGAAGTTTACTTATCCGTTTCTGTCAGACTTCGTCTCGGCGATTTTCGTCCGCTGCGGAGCAGATTTGCGGCAGTCGATGTTCATTGAAAATATCGTCCTGGGCGTGTCCTTTGTCGGGCTCCTTCATCGATGGGCGCTCGAACTTGTAAAGGATCGCCTCGCCGCGGCGATTACGCCATTGTTGGTTCTGCTCAATGGTGGTTTCGGATGGATTCTCTTGTGGGAACAAGCGCAGCAAAACGAACAGGGCCTGTGGGGGGCTGTGCGAAACCTCCCACCGTCTCTTACGGTTATTCCCGAAACCACGTGGCGCTGGGGGAACGCCATATCCACGTTGCTTGTTCCGCAACGGGGCATTCTGCTCGGGTTGCCTATTGCAGTCATCGTCTTCACCCAATGGTGGATATCAAACGAAGGGGAGATGGGGAGACAGGGCGACGGGGGGAACGAAAGACGAGACTCAAGCTCTCGAGAAGCTAAGGCGAAGATCGGGACCAAACGCGGGAAGGATCACCCCGTCACCCCGTCTCTCCTTCGCCCTGTCTCCTCGACCTACCAGATGATCGCGGCCGGCGTGATCGCCGGCTTCCTGCCGCTGGTTCATGCTCACAGCTTTGTCGTGGTGATGGTGGTCGGCGCTTGCCTAGCACTGATTCAGCGACGTTGGCGCGACTGGGCCGTGTTCTTCGTGGTTGCTTCACTTATTGCCCTGCCGCAGATGTGGTGGTCAACTCATGGCAGTTCAGTGAAGGCCGCAGCTTTCTTTGACTGGCAGTTTGGCTGGGACCGCGGCAAAGACAACGCGGTTTGGTTCTGGCTAAAAAACACCGGGATTTTCATTCCACTCATACTGATGGCAATTCTTTGGCATGATAAGAAGTACCTCATTTCGAGGCGTCTCCTCTTGTACTACCTGCCATTCACACTTTGTTTCATCGTGCCCAATCTGGTCAAGATGGCACCCTGGATCTGGGACAACATCAAAGTCCTTTTCTACTGGTGGCTTGCTTCTGCGCCAATTGTAGCAATGCTGCTCGCGCGGCTATGGCAACAAGGGAGAATGCGACGACTACTCGCCCTCGGTTTGTTTGGGGTGCTAACACTAGCTGGCAGCCTGGATGTTGTTTCGATTGTTTTGCGGTCGACGAAATACCAGATTTTTGATCGCGCCGGGATTCAGTTTGCTGAAATCGTCAAGCGTGAGACTCCACCGCGAGCTCTTATTATTCACGCCCCAGTCCACAATCATCCCGTGTTTTTAACTGGGAGACGATCGTTGATGGGTTATCCAGGTCATATCTGGACGCACGGTCTTGATTTTGTTCAGCGTGAAGGGGAGATTAGGCGATTCTACACGGGGGGGCCCGATGCGTTTACTCTGCCAGCAAAATACGGAATCACACACGCAGTCGTGGGACCCTTGGAACGCAACGCCTCGCAGGTCAACGAGCAGTTTTTCTCGCGCTTCTTGAAAGTTGGAGAGTCAGGTGAGTACCGCCTCTACAAAATCGCGCAACCGTAAAAAGAAGGGTCGAACTGAAGCCGCCGCTTCTAAAGGGAAGCCCGTGCCGCCCTTCGATCCGAAAGAATCATTGCCAACCGATCTTTCGGAAAAGGCCTGGCGCATCTGTAGTCTTTTGATTCTGGCCGTTGCCGCTTTTCTTCGTCTCTATAAATTGGCTCTTGTTCCGTTCCATCATGACGAGGGCGTAAACGGCAACTTCCTGGTGCGCCTGGTTCGCGAAGGCGTTTATCAATACGATCCCGCCAACTATCACGGACCGACCCTTTATTATTTCTCGGCCAGTGCCGCCTGGGTTCTAAAGTTTCTTTTCGGCGCAGCCGCTCAGGACAAATACGGACTACATACGGTTACCGTCAGGCTGGTGCCGGCAATTTTTGGACTTGCAACGGTTGGGCTGGTGCTCCTGCTGCGACGGCGACTCGGGTCAGTGGGCGCTCTTTGTGCCGCCGCTCTGATTGCTGTTTCTCCAGGCGCGGTCTACCTGTCACGCTATTTCATTCACGAGACGCTATTCGTTTTCTTCACGCTCGGGATCGTCGTGGCTGGACTGAAATACTACGAAGAGCGGCATCCGATTTATCTAATACTGGCCTCAGCCTCGGCAGCGCTCCTCTTCGCAACCAAAGAGACTGCCGTTATTTCTGCCGCGGTGCTGGTAATCGCCCTGGCGACGACTCACATTTACCTCTGGCTAAGAAACCGAATCTGGCCAGGGGAACGCAAGCGCCGAGATTTTAATGCTGGGCGTCTCGCTCGAATAGATCAGCTCTCAAGCCTGGTCGAACGATTCGGAGGTTCACGGAGGTTAATGATTTGGTCGCTCGTGGCCGTCATAGTATTCGTCGGCATAAATGTTCTTTTCTATTCTTCGTTTTTCCGCAACTACCCAAAAGGCGTCTACGACGCGGTGAAGACTTTCGAGTTTTGGACAAAAACGGGAAAAGAGGCACATGTCCATCCCATCACGACCTATGTTGGATGGCTCCTGCGGCAGGAATCCCCACTCTTAGTGGGAGGATCCATCGGCGCTGCAATCGTTGTCTTGAACCCTCGGAATGTGTTCGCGCTGTTTTCAGCGCTGTGGGCCTTCGGGTTGCTGGCTGCCTATTCTCTGATTTCTTACAAGACGCCCTGGCTTACTCTCAATTTTATTGTGCCGTTGGCTTTGATTGCCGGCTATGCACTTCAGGTTCTCTACGAAAAAGCTTTGGGGCAGCTTCGCGGTGTGATTGTAATCATGGCAATCGCTCTTGCCATCAATGGCTACCAAGCCATCGACCTCAATTTCTTCAACTACGACAACGACGACAAATACTATGTTTACGTCTACGCCCACACCCGCCGTGACATGCTCGCGCTGGTCGACGAAATCGACCGAATCGCTGCTCGCACCAATCAGGGCAATCAGATGGGGATTAACATCGCTTCGCCAGACTACTGGCCGTTGCCCTGGGATCTCCGCGATTACAAGCACATCGGCGGCTACCAGGGTCGCGTAACGCCGACAACCGAACCCATCATCATTGCCTCCGAAGGTCAGGGCGCGGAGGTCGAGACGACGTTTGGCGATCGGTACCGTCAGGTGAATTCAGGACTCAATCAGGCTGGAAGTTATCGCCTCCGTCCCGGCGTAAACCTGCTGCTTTACGTCCGACGAGACGTCTTCGAGCGAACCCGTTTGAACAATTGACAACCCTCAACTTCCAGATTGCAGACAGCAGCCGACCCATATGTTCGAGATGCTCATACCCACCAGAAATTAAGCACGTCGCCTAACTTTGCTCCTCACTTCATTAAAGTTGTCTAACTTCAGGTTTTGGTTGACATTCTAAGCGACTCCAACTTATAGTGGCAGGCCTGTCTGGTTCTTCAGCGGATCATCACTTTCGGGTCCGGGGCTAGCCAACAAAGACGATTTGCACGCATGTTCAAACTCCAACGGCTAGAGATTACCGGGTTCAAATCCTTCGCAGACTATACCGAGATTCTCTTCACCGGTGACGGCATCACCGCCGTTGTCGGCCCAAATGGCTGCGGCAAGAGCAACGTTGCCGACGCGATTGCCTGGGTCCTGGGGGAACAACGCGTAAAGCACCTCCGCGGCGCCGAAATGAAAGACGTGATCTTTCAAGGCTCGCGCAACCGCTCGCCCAGCGGGATGGCCGAGGTCGTGATGCACCTGATTCGTGACGAAGTCATTGAACACGAGCCCGACATCGAAGACATCGACTCCACGCTTGAAGAGATTGACGACAAGGTAGTTACGCTGGATGCAGTGCTTGTCGAAGACGCTGGTGCCCCGCCGCCGACAGCTGAGACCACAATCCAAGTTGAAGCGATCCTTGACGGACAGTCCATTCCGGATACCGAGGGTGTAACTGCAGAAGTTTCCGCTTCGCACAAGACCGCCCACAAGCGTCACTGGCGACGGCGGAACCTGGCTCTGGAATTCCAGCCAGGTGAGTCGGTGGCGGTTACCAGGCGCCTCTACCGTTCCGGCGAGAGTGAATATCTGCTGAACAATCGTCAGTGTCGCTTGCGCGATATTCAGGATCTGTTTTCGGGCACTGGCTTGTCAGGTGGTCATTACGCAATCATCGAGCAGGGCCGCATCGGTCAGATTCTTTCTGCCAAGCCGATGGACCGTCGCACAATCATCGAAGAGGCGGCGGGCATCACGAAGTTTCGAGTACGCCAACGCGCAGCCGAAGCGCGGCTCGAATCCGCCCGCGGGAACCTGTCCCGCATTTCCGACATCATTTCTGAGATCGATCGTCAGGTGAATAGCCTGCGTCGACAGGCTGCCAAGGCCCGTCGTTACCGCGTGCACCGCGAAGAGTTGCGCGAGCTCTTGCGTCATGTGTTCGTGGCGGAAGAGCAAAAACTAACCAATCTACTGTCCGAGACGCAGAGCAAACTCCAGGATGTTTGTGCCCATGAGCGCCGCATGGCTGATGAAGTGTCGCAACGTGAGGAGGACGCTCGCTCAGCAACGCAACAAGCGCGCGACATAGAAGACGAGCTGACGGCTGCTCGCGCGGCCGCAGCGGAAGCGGTGCTGCGCCGGGACCGTGAAATTCGCGAGCGCGCCTACCAGGAAGAGCAGGTAACGGCGCTTGAAAAACGCGAGGTCGAAGTAGACGCAGAAATCGAAGCCTTATCTGCGCGTCTCGTGCTGGTTGAAGCCGAATGCAAGCGTTTGCAGGAGGAAGACAGCAAACTCAGGACCCAGGCAGACGAGAGTGCCGCATCTTTAAGGACCGCTGAAGAAACCCACACGTTAAAGCTCGCATCTGCTGCGCTCATCGAGACGGAGATAGAGCACTTGCGCTCAGAATTGCTCACGCAAACAGCTGTCGCGGAACGCCTGCGGGAAATTGCCCGTCAGCTTGAAGGCACCATCGAACGCCTCGTTGTTCAATCGGAAGGGCTGGCACGCGAAGGTGAAAGGGCTGCCGCGCAATACGCGGAACGTCGGACGGAGTCAGAACGGTTTAGCGTCGAGATAGGCGCTGCACGTGAACGCGCGTCCGAGCTGAATGCCGAACGTGAAACAGCTGTACATGCAGTCGTCGAGGGCCACGAGGCTGTCAGCGATGCAGATGCTGAATTGACAAGAGTGCGCGATGAATGTTCCCGCACCACGCATCGGCTCGAAAGTTTGAGGGAACTCGACGAGAGACGCGCCTACTATTCGTCGGCAGTGCAGCTCCTGTTGGGTCCAACTGATCAGCCGCGCGACTTTCACTACATTGGGACTTTAGCTGACGCTCTCAAAGTTGAAGCCAAATGGGAACGCGCGGTCGAAGGGGTTCTGGGTTCATCTCTCCAGTCAATAGTTGTGCCGACGCCGGATGATGCGGCACGTGCGGCCCAGTGGTTGAGGGAAAACAACGGAGGACGCGCAAGCTTCCTGGTTGCAGGATTGCGAGGCGGAAGCAACGAAACTGATACGTTGTTGTGCAAGCTCGAGGAGCGGCCAGCCTTATCGCTTTCATATACGAATGAAGATCTAGATCAGCTTCGCGTCAAAGACCTTCTGGGCGCGCCCCGGGAATTGGTCTCGGTTCTCGAGCGCACCATGCCGCAACGAATGAGCGCTCGTCTGGCGAGTAATCTTGACGATGCCATGGCAAGGTCGCTGGCTACCGGCGAAGTCTATGTCACGCTTAATGGCGACTGGGTGGCAAGCGGACAATTTGTCAGCGCTGGTGACGCGCGTTCCCTCGAAGAAGGCGCGGGCCTCCTGGCCTTCAAACGAGAATTGCGCGAGTTGGGCGCGCGTGCTGAAGTGCTTCAGTCAGAAATGGCCACCGCGGAGCAAGCAGCGAAACTTGCACGTACTCGTCTGGTGGAACTGGAAGATGCCGTAGTTTATCTGAACGAAGCCATCGGCCGGGAAGAGCGCGAGGCTATGACGCGCGAACTGACTGCCGCCGGTCTAGCTCAGGAAATCGAGCGGGCCGAGCGTCACATGCGGGTTGTGGCCGAAGATACCGCCCGGGTTGACGAAGAACGAAGAGATGTTGAACAACGACGAACTGCCGCATTGTTTGACGCTGAGGCGGCCGAGAACGCCCGTCTGGCATCAGGACAAAGCGTACTCAGAGCTTCAGCGTTGCTGACGGATGCTCGCCGCGAAGTCGAATTGGAAAGCGAAGGGTTGGCAGTGCAGCGCGCAGCCGCAGCGGCTGCGGCTGAGCGCAGACGCGCCACCTCCGCAGAACTGCGGCGAATGGAAGCCGAGTATGCCGATCTCGCCGCAAGGGTTGAGCGACACCGGCTTGAGGTGATTGAGATCACCAGTCGAATCCAACAATTGCGCGAATCGATCGCCGAGCTTGAGCGCAAGGCCAATACGGTTACCGAAGAACGGGAACGTGAAGAGCAGGAAATCGCCGCACTCACCGTGAAACTCGAGCAGTCTCGCCGGCAAGCCGACGCATTGTCTGCCGAACTGTCAGAACTAAACCGTCGTGCGGCTGAAGTGCGCGACTCGCGTGGCGCAATTGAGGTTCAACGCGCTGAAGCCCAGGCTCGGTTAACGTATGTGCGCGAGAACTGCGTCGCGGAATTGGGTCAGTCGCTGGAAGAGTTAGCCCGAGAGCACCCGCCAGAAGAAGGCTTTGATTTGGAGACGGCGCATACCCGGGTCGAAGAGTTGCGATCGCGAATTGAAGGCTTTGGGGCTGTCAACATGATGGCGTTGGAGGAACTGGCGGAGTCGGAGGAACGCCTGCTCTTCCTAACAGCGCAGCGCCAGGACATTGTGGACGGCGTAGCGTCTACTGAAGAAGCCCTGAGGGAAATCAAGCGGCGATCTCGCGAGCGGTTCCGTCATGCTTTCGAGCAAATCAATAAGAACTTTGGTGAATTGTTCAGGGAGCTCTTTGGCGGCGGTCGTGGTGAGATGAGCCTGATCGAGGCCGATGACATTTTGGAATCAGGCATAGACGTGATTGCCCAGCCTCCCGGGAAGCGTCTGCAGAATGTGCTTCTGTTGTCAGGCGGTGAAAAGGCAATGGCTGCGCTGGCTTTGGTGTTGGGGATCTTCCATTATCGTCCGTCACCATTCTGTTTGCTGGATGAAGTAGACGCTCCTCTCGACGAGGCTAATGTAGGGCGCTTTACCGACAAGGTCGCACAACTGTCCACCGACACGCAGTTCATCGTCATCACCCATAACAAGAGAACCATGGAGATGGCCCGGGCGCTTTACGGCGTGACGATGGAGGAAGTTGGGGTTTCGAAACTTGTCTCCGTGAGGTTCGAGTGATATCAGTAGTGTCGTGAAACTAGTTTTCGGTAAGCGCTTTCTCCCCGCCGCGCTCGCTCTGAGCGCGGCGATTTTTACGTGCGCGGCCAGCAACGCACGAGTAGCCCAGCCGTTTGCAGCCCAGGTGACGCAATCGCCTCAGGCGCCAGGCAAAGACAATATCCGGCCACAGGATTCAAGTAAGGCCATTATCCAGCCCGTGTCGAAACGGGTTTCGGAACCAGTCAGTTATACCTATGAGTTCTCTCAGCCCGAATTTTTTATCAGGCACATTGTCATCGAACACAACGAAAATGGTGTCGGCAAGATATCCTTCGAGCGCAAGAGCGAAGAAGTCACGATCGTCGAACCAATAGAAGTATCGCCAGCCGCGTTGTCACGCATCTCCACGCTCTGGGAGTCTCTCCAGTTCCTGGATTCCGAAACAAACTATCAATCGAGCCGGCAGTTTCCTCACCTTGGCACCATGCGCATAGCGATGGCCCAGGGCACTCGCAAACGCACCGCAGAGTTCAATTGGACCAACAACACCGGCGCATCCTCATTAGTCAACGAGTACCGGCGAGTTGCTGACCAGGCGATCTTCATATTCGATCTGTCAGTTTCTCGCGAGAACCAGCCGCTCAATTCGCCGAAGCTGATGGAGCAGTTGGAAGCCATGTTGAGAAGAAACTGGCTCTCAGACCCGCAGCAGCTCATTCCACTCCTCAAAGACGTCAGTATCGATGAGCACCTGCCTTTGATCGCCCGCAACCACGCCCTTCGTCTGATTAAGAAAATTGAGAAGTAGTATGAGGGGTAGATCCGATGCCCGGCCCCGGAACACTGCTGTCAGGCGAATCCCTATTGACAGCTACGGTTCACGGTACTAGCAGCCACGCGACAGCATAGCTGATATCCCCCCACATAAGAGTCACGTCCAGCTGCCCGAAGACCTCTCGTCTCCGACAGATTCTCAACCTTCAAAAGGAGCCGGCCATGTATCGTTAACTCGCGCTCAAAACTGCGAATGATGCCAAACTTTTTCGAAAGTCTGTGCGAAAATTCCTAACGCGAGAAAAAGCTCTTGACGAGTAAAAGAACGGGCGTATGATTGGCCCACTCCTTTAGGAATAATCCCCCGGTTTGAACGTTGAGATTTGGCCTCACACGGCTTTCCTCAACCTTCTTCACTCTTGAAATCAGGAGTAAGCCTCATGCGCCTCAACCTTTCCTCGAAGGTAAGACGAATT
>Ga0187892_10004735_pt1 | contig 22397 bp, 14 predicted proteins | sample MA1701073metaG_FD_139345 | JGI IMG/M metagenome (GOLD analysis project Ga0187892, IMG submission 139345) | Bio-ooze microbial communities from a basaltic lava cave in the Kipuka Kanohina Cave System on the Island of Hawaii, USA - MA170107-3 metaG ... | reverse complement strand
CGCCGACCGCTGCGAGGCCTACTTCGGCTATTGCGGCGATCGGCGTGCGTGGGACGTCGACATGGCGGCCGGCTTCGTGCCGACCGAACACGAGAAACTGATCGCGCGCTGGCACAAGCCGCTTCACGACAACGTGCGGCGCGCGCTGGTCGCGAAGGCGCACGCGCTCGGGCCCTTCTGAGGTGGTGTCGGTACCGGAGCGCACGACGGTCATTGCCACCGTCCTTTGTGCTGCGCTGACCGCCGCGTTCGGTGTCGCCGGATGGCTGACCGGAGGCATGTCCGATCACTTCCGGGATCTGTACCACGCGGATGCGATCCTGCGCGGACACGGTTTTCCGACCCATGGGCCACCGATCCACCAGACGCTCGATCTCGGTCCGTGGTGGTACTACGTCGTCGCGGGTCTGCTTTGGGTCTCGCAGTCGCTCGCGGGGGCGACCGCGCTCATAGCCGTGCTTTCCGCGCTCAAATTCATGCTGGCGTGGCGCCTGGGTGTTCGCCTCCTCGACACGCGCCTGGGACTCGCGTTTGCCGTCGCGATGACGCTGCCCGGATGGTCGGTGACGCCTCTCGGGTTCCCGACGCACACCGCTCTGGTCGAGACCGCGTTGCTGTTCTACGCGCACGTGGTGCTGCGGTGTCGCAATCGCCTTGACCTTCCGGCCGGTCTCATCCTCGGCCTGGCGGCGTCAGCATGCCTCCACGCTCACCCCTCGACCGCGCTGCTCGTCGTCGTCGGCGGGGTGGCTGCATGGTGGCCGCACCGTACGCGCGGCATGCCTGCAATCATGCTCGTGCTTGCCGCGACGACCGCGGCACTCACGTTGCTGCCGCCGCTTGTCGCAGATGCGAACGGCGCAACGGCGCTCGGCGATGCGCTCGTGAGATACGCCGGCGCAGACCTGGGTCACGATCTGGTGTCCCGTACGCTTCGGCTTCTCGGCGCGCTCGCGATCGGCGGGGCGTGGCACGGACTCCTGCTGCTCGCCGAGGTCCCGGCTGCCGAAGTCCTGGCCGTGTTCGTCCAGGCTGTTGCGCTGTTGGCCGCGGCCATGGGGGTTGCGCGGGCGGCCCGAAGCTACGCACCGTTGGCGCGCCTGGCAGCTCTCGGCGCCGGGCTCGTCGTCGCTCAGGCCCTCTTCCTCGCGTGGATCCGACCCATCACGCCGATGTGGATGGTCTCCGCGATGGTCCCCTCTTTCGCGCTTGTACTCGCCGCAGGCTGGCGTGGACTGGCCGAGTCGGGCACCGCGGCCAAAGCAACGACCATTGCGGTTGCGGCGCTCTATCTCGGTGCGAGCCTGAGCGTCCTCGCGTTCTTCTTGCGCGACCTTCGGAGCGTCCGTGGGGGCGATACGAACTTCTTCATCGACGCGTCCGGTGGGTGGGCGACGCGGTTCGAGACCGTCCCGAACAATCGCGTGCGCCTCAACGTGCTCGAGCGGATCGCCCCGTCGCTCTGCGGAATCGAGGCGCTGCACGGTGAAATCGCCATCGCCGACGAGTCGGCGCTCGGCTTGCCGATCCGGCGTGCCTGTGGCAATGCGCCGATCCGCTATGGTGGGCGAGCAGGCGTCTCGCATGTCGCGGGTTTCGTCTCCCAGACCTGGTGCGCGCTGGGTATGCACCCCGACTTCATCGCGGGCGGTGTTGGCTTCGCCAGAAACGTGTTGCCGCTGGCGCCTTCGAGCGGCGCTGTGCGACCGGTGCTGGGTCCACGCCAGATCGATCCCGTCGCGCACCCGCTGGATACCTCCCCGTTGCGCTTCGAGGTCGAAGCACCTGCAGACGCGACACTGGTGCTGTCGCATCGCTACGGCTGGCTTCACGCATTCCGGGTCGATGCGGTTCGCGCCGACGGCGCGCCAGCGCGTCCCGTCTACTCGGACACCCGTTCGCGGTTCTACCGCTGCCAAGCTTGCAGCGGCACCGTGAGATGGCAGTTCGATCTCTTGGGAAACCAAGGTGGTATCGACCTCGTCGCCGTCGGCGACCACGTTCGTGGCCAGGATCCGTGCGAAGGCCGATCAATGAAGTCGGGGGCGGCGCCGTGATGCTCCATGCGGGCTCGCTCGGCGCGGACTGAGACGCCGGTCGCGAAACACCGCGTCGAATCCGGTGCGCGGCGTGCGAACATCGCTCGTCGCCGTTTCGTGGAGCACCGCCGCGGTCGTGCAACGGTCTTCGCCCATCGCGGGTCCATGGCCCACGTACGCGGTGCTGGCCGCGCTGCTGCTGCTGGCGCTCGTGCGCGGAGCGGCGTTTCTGTCGGTCGCGCCGCCGGCGTTCCCGGCGGGTGACGACGCGATGCGCGCACGGGCCTGCTTCGACGCCGGGGTGGTGCTGCCCGATGCCCGCACCACCGCAGGCGACGCGCGTTCGCGCTGCAGCCCGACCAGCGGCGCGCTGCTCTCGCTCGCGGCCGAACCCGCGCTGCGTATCACCGGCTCGGCCGACGCGCCGCCGGCACGCAAGACCGGCATCGCGACGTTCGTGCTGCTGATGATCCTCGCGGCGTGGGGGACCTGGGTGCTGTGGCGGCGCGCCGGCGCGTTCCCCGCGCTCGTGCTCGCGACGCTCGCGGCGCTCGTGCTCGCCGATCCCGCCGTGCTCGCGCACGCGTACACGCTCGCGGGGTTCGCGCCGTGCCTGTTCCTGGTCGCGACGCTCGCCACGCTCGCGGCCGTCGGGGTCGAGCACCAGGCCGCAGGCATCCTGCGCTGGATCGCCGCGCTCGCGCTGCTCGGTTTCGCGACGAGCTCCGTGCCGCACCTCGCGCTCGGCTTCGTCGTGCTCGTGCTGTTCGCGGCGGCGTGCATCGCGTCGGGGCGGCGCGACTGGCCGACGCTGCTGGCCCTCTTCGCGGCGGCGGCGATCGGTTTCGCGGTCGTATTCGTGTTCGCGCGGCCGGAGGTCGAGGCGATCGCGCGGCGCATCGCGACGGCACGGGTCGAGGGCTTCGCGGACCTGCGGCCGTTGCTGCCGCCCGGCTTCGGGCTCTCGGATGCCGCGTCCACGGGCTTCCTGCACCTCAACGTGTCCAGCTGGTCGCGCGTCGTCGACGAATTGCCGCTGCGCCAGTTCCTCGCGTTTTCCCTCGCACCCGCCCTGCTCGCCGTGCTCTGCGCGGTGTTCGGCGTGTTCCGCCATCGCGAAGCCGGCGCGACGTTCACGTTCCTCGCGCTCGCGCTGCTGCCGTATCCGATGGCGGCCGCCTTGGTGTTCGGCGGCGACGCCGTGCGGCCCGGCGATGCGTTCCTCGTGTTCGCGTGCGTGGTCGCGTTCTGGATCGTTGCCGCGATGACCGCGATCGCCGGTTTCGCGCGCGGCACGAGCGACCTGCTGATGGGGCTCGCCTACCGGGCGCTCGACGCCGCTCGCGCGCGCGGCAGAACGGGCCGGATCACTCAGCCCGCGAGCAAGGCCGCGAATGTCGTCGAATCGGTCCAGTCGCGCCCGCAGACGTAGCGCGGCAGGCGCCAAAGGTCCGCCGCGCGCGTGACCAGCGCGGGCTTGGTGTCGAACGCGGCGCGCGCGCGGTGCTCGGCGCGGTGCCGCGGGAAGTACTCGCGCTCGAGGTAGTGGTTCGACTCGCCGTACGGATAGGCGAACAGTGTCGTGCGGTGAGGCGCGCAGTGCGCGTCGATGTAGTCGGCCGCGGCGCGGATTTCGGCGTCGGCGTCGCCGTGCGTGTCGATCGAGCGGAACGTGCCTTTCACCTGGTCGCGCTGCACCGTCTCGGGCAGCGTGTCGTGGTTGTGGTCCCAGCTGTGCGATTCGATCGCGACCAGGCCTTCGCGCGCCGCGTCGGGCCACCAGTCGTCGCCCCACCAGCCGCGGCCGACCATGCAGGTGCGGTCGAGGATCGTGCGCGCGGCCGGAGAGGCGATCACGAAGCTCGTGGCATGGACGAACGCGCCGGTCTTCGCGTGGTGATCGCGCAGGATGTTCGCGAAGCTGCGCTGCGGGCCGCAGGTCGGGTGGTCGAGGTCGTGCCAGTCGAACCACGAGCCGTCGTCGAAGGTGATGGCGACCGCGTCCTCGAGGTCGAGCTGCGGGTCGTCGAGCGCGTCGACGACGCGGTGCAGCGGGACGATCCGGTACCCGAGGCGCGCGATCGTGGCGAGGTCGGACGCGAGCGCGACGTGGTCGTTCGTCGCGTAGTCGTTTCCGTGGATGTTGATGGCGTGGTAGGTGAGGATGGGGACGCGCATGGTGGGATCGGCGCCCCTCGAAGGCGTCATTCCCGCGCAAGCGGGAATCGGTTTCGTCGGAGCGCTATTCAAACCGATTCCCGCTTGCGCGGGAATGACGGCAATGGGGCGAGGGCGTCGCCGGACCGCGGCCGCGAGGCACTGGGTCCCGGCTTTCGCCGGGATGATGCCCTCTGGGCGTCATTTAGATCGCCCGTTCGGACACGAACGCGCGCGCCCCCGGTACAATTCCGCGCTTTTCCGGGGCGCAACGGGTCCATGGCCAGTCTCAATCCTTCCGATCTCTACGACGTCCGCTCGATGCTGTCCGAGGAGGAGCGCATGGTGCAGGACACCGTCGCGCGCTTCACGGACGAGAAGGTCATCCCGATCATCGGCGAGGCCTTCGACAAGGGCGAGTTCCCGAAGCACCTGATCCCCGAGATTGCCGAGCTCGGCCTGCTCGGTTCGTCGCTGCCGAGCGAGTACGGCTGCGCCAACATGAACGCGGTCAGCTACGGCCTGATCTGCCAGGAGCTCGAGCGCGGCGATTCGGGCATCCGCAGCTTCGTCTCGGTGCAGTCGTCGCTCTGCATGTACCCGATCTACGCGTACGGCTCGGAGGAGCAGCGCCAGCGCTGGCTGCCGGGCATGGCGCGCGGCGAGATCATCGGCTGCTTCGGGCTCACCGAGTCGCACGGCGGCTCCGACCCGGCGGCGATGAAGACGCACGCGAAGAAGGACGGCGGCGACTGGCTCGTCAACGGCTCGAAGATGTGGATCACGAACGGCGGCATGTCGAACATCGCCGTCGTGTGGGCCAACACCGACGACGGCATCCAGGGTTTCGTGCTCGAGCGCGGCATGCCGGGCTTCGTCGTGAAGGACATCCATCGCAAGATGTCGCTGCGCGCCTCGGTCACGAGCGAGCTCTATTTCGACAACGTGCGCGTGCCGGACGCGAACCGGCTGCCGAACGTGAAGGGCCTGAAAGGCCCGCTCGGCTGCCTCACGCAGGCGCGCTACGGCATCACCTGGGGCCCGATCGGCGCCGCGATCGCGTGCTACCGCGAGGCGCTCGAGTATTCGAAGTCGCGCATTCTGTTCGGCCGCCCGGTCAGCGAGACGCAGACGGTGCAGCGTCGCCTCGCCGACATGGCCCGCCGCATCACGATGGCGCAGCTGCTCTCGCTGCAGCTCGGTCGCCTGAAAGACGCCGGCAAGATGGTCCCGACGCAGGTTTCGCTCGCGAAGTGGAACAACTGCCGCATGGCGATCGACATCGCGCGCGACGCGCGCGACATCCTGGGCGGCGCCGGTATCACGGTCGAGTACTCGCCGATTCGCCACATGCTGAACCTCGAGTCGGTCATCACCTACGAGGGCACCGAGACTGTGCACGAGCTCGTCGTCGGGCGCGAGATCACGGGCGCCAGCGCGTTCTGACGCCGATGGCGAACGGGCCCACCATCGAGACCGAGCGCCTCGTGCTGCGGCTGCCGCGGCTCGAGGACTTCGAGCCGTACGCGGAGCTCCAGGGCGACGAGGAAGCGTCGCGCTACATCGGCGGGCTGATGCCGCGCGCCGCCGCGTGGCGGCGCTTCCTGCAGATGCCCGGCGCCTGGGCCGTGCAGGGCTTCGCGATGTTCTCGGTGATCGAGCGCGAGTCCGGCCGCTGGCTCGGCCAGATGGGCCCGTGGCGTCCCGAAGGCTGGCCCGGCAACGAGATCGGCTACGCGTTTCATCGCTCGGCCTGGGGGCGTGGCTACGCGACGGAGTCGGCGCTGGCCGCGATCGACTGGACGTTCGCGAACCTCGGCTGGGACGAGATCATCCACTGCATCGATCCCGAGAATCGCGCGTCGCGCGCGCTGGCCGAGCGGCTCGGTTCGCGCAATCGCGGGCCCGGCAAGCTGCCGCCGCCGTTCGAGTCCGCGCCGATCGACGTCTGGGGCCAGACGCGGGCCGAGTGGTCGAAGAACCGCGAGACGTTGCTGAGCCGCACCGAGCGGAAACACGCGAGAACGTGACGATGGCTGCCGTGACCCCGATCCCCGCGCGCATGAAGGGCGTCAATCGCGCCGAGATCTGCGATCGCAACTTCATCGAGTTCGTGCAGGGCTGGAGCGGCCGGGCCGAGCCCGCGCCGTCGCCCGGCGAGGCGATCCTCGACGGCAGCGCGCTCGACGCACGCGGCTTCCGCGAGCTGTTCGAGTCGCAGCTCGTCAGCCGCCACCTCGATCTCATGGCGCGCGTGCTGCGCGTGCAGAACAAGGTCTTCTACACGATCGGCAGCTCCGGCCACGAAGGCAACGCGATGGTCGCGCGGCTCGCGCGCCACACCGACCCCGCGTTCCTGCACTACCGCTCCGGCGGCTTCATGGCCGAGCGCTTCCGCAAGCTGCCGGGCATGGACCCGATCATGGACTCGGCGCTGTCGTTCGCGGCCAGTGCCGAGGATCCGGCGAGCGGCGGGCGGCACAAGGTCTGGGGATCGAAGCCGCTCTGGGTGCTGCCGCAGACCTCGACGATCGCCTCGCATCTGCCGAAGGCACTCGGCACCGCGGTCGCGATCGAGCAGGCGAAGCGCATCGGGCATCGACTGCCGATCCCGGACGACAGCATCGCGATCTGCTCGTTCGGCGACGCGTCGTCGAACCACGCGACGGCGCAGACAGCGTTCAACGCGGCGGCGTGGACGGCGTATCAGAAGCTGCCCGCACCGGTGCTGTTCGTCTGCGAAGACAACGGCATCGGTATCTCCGTCAAGACGCCGACCGGCTGGATCGCGAGCCGATTTCGCGCGTTCAACGGGCTCGACTACTTCTTCGCGAACGGGCTCGATCTCGCCGAGGGCTACGGTGACGTCGCGACCGCGGTCGAACACTGTCGCCGCACGCGGCGCCCGACGTTCCTGCATCTCGCGACGACGCGGATCATGGGCCACGCCGGCACCGACTTCGAGATCGAATGGCGCTCGGTGGAGGAGCTCTGCGCGGTCGAGGCGACCGACCCGCTGCTGCGCTCGGCCGCGATTGCGCTCGAGTCCGGGCTGATGCGGCCCGACGAGGTGCTCGCGCTCTACGAGGACACGCGCAAGCGCTGCTTCGCCGCGGCCGAGGACGCCGATCGCAGGCCGCGGCTCAAGACGCTCGCCGAGATCGTGAAGCCGCTCGCGCCGTACACGCCGGACGCCGTCGCGAAAGAAGCGACGCGCGCCGACTACGCCGAGCGCCGCGCCGCGGCGTTCGGCGGCGAGGCGAAGCTACCCGAGAAGCAGCCGTCGAAGCACCTCGCAATCCAGATCAACCAGGCGCTGCACGACCTGCTCGCGAAGTATCCCGAGTCGCTCGCGTTCGGCGAAGACATCGCGCAGAAGGGTGGCGTCTACACCGTGACGAAGGGCCTGCACAAGGCGTTCGGCAACAAGCGCGTGTTCAACACGCTGCTCGACGAAACCACGATCCTCGGCCTCGCCCAGGGCTACGCGAACCTCGGGATGCTGCCGATCCCGGAGATCCAGTACCTCGCATACTTTCACAACGCCTGCGACCAGATCCGCGGGGAAGCCTGCTCGCTCCAGTTCTTCTCGAACGACCAGTACCGCAATCCGATCCTGATGCGGATCGCGTCGCTGGGCTACCAGCGCGGCTTCGGCGGTCACTTCCACAACGACAATTCGATCGCAGCGCTGCGCGACATCCCGGGCCTCGTGGTCGGGTGCCCGAGCCGCGGTGACGACGCAGCGATGATGCTGCGCACGCTCGCGGCGCTCGCGAAGGTCGACGGCCGCGTTTGCGCCTTCCTCGAGCCGATTGCGTTGTACATGACCAAGGACCTCCACGAAGCCGGCGACGGCCAGTGGTTGTTCCCGTATCCGGCGCCCGACCAGGCGCTCGTGCTCGGCGAGCCGCGCGTCTATCACGAGGACGCACATGACCTCGTCGTCTTCACCTTCGGTAACGGCGTCCCGATGGCGCTGCGCGCCGCGCGCGCGCTCGCCGCGAAGGGGAAGGGCGTCCGCGTCGTCGATCTGCGATGGTTGCAGCCGCTCAACGCGGAAGCGATCGCGGCGCACGCGCGCGCGTGCGACCGCATCATGGTGCTCGACGAGGGTCGTCGCAGCGCAGGCGTCGGCGAGGGAATCGTCACGGCGATCATCGAAGGCAGGGTCGGCGCGCGGCCATTGGTCCGGGTCGTCGGCGAGGACACCTACACGCCGCTCGCAGGCGCTGCGAACCTCGTGCTCCCCTCCGACGCCAGTGTGCTCGCGGCGGCCGAGGCGCTGCTCGGAACGGGTCACGCGTAGTCGATTCTGCGCACGGCACGAAGCGCGACGCAGCCCGAACGTCGGGGGCCGGCTGCGGGTGGTGAGAGCCCCCGCGCATCCCTTATGATTCGGCGGCCTCGTCCGGGCGCGAGCATGGCCAACTCTCAGCCGACCACGATCCTGTTCGCCGACGTCAGCGGCAGCACCAAGCTCTTCGAGCTGAAGGGTGACGTCGCGGCGCGCACGATAATCGCGTCGGTGCTCTCGGCGCTCGGCGACATCGCCGGGCGCCACGGCGGCCGCGTCATCAAGACGATCGGCGACGAGGTGATGTGCACGTTCCCGAGCGCGCTGAACGGGCTGCTCGCCGCGATCGACATGCAGAAGCGGCTGTCGTCGGACCCGAGCTTCGTGAAGGACAACCTCGCGATCCGCGTCGGGCTGCATCACGGCGACGCGCTGCACGAGGAGAACGACGTCTACGGCGACGCGGTCAACACGGCCGCGCGCATGGGCTCGCTCGCGAAGCGCGAGCAGATCGTCACGACGCTGACGACGGCCCAGTCGGTCACGCCCGGCTCGGTGCGTACGCGCTCGCTCGGCAACGCGCGCGTCTCCGGCAAGATGCTGCCGATCGAGATCGTCGATCTCATCTGGCAGGAAGACATGTCGAATGTGACGACCGTGCAGCGCGCGATCCGTCTCGACAGCATGGGCAACGTCGCAGGACTCAAGCTCACGATCCGCCATCGCGGCAGCGTCATCGAGCTCAACCCGACCTCGCAGCCGTTCACGCTCGGCCGCGACGCGAACTCGAGCCTCGTGATCGACGCCGAGTGGGTGTCGCGCAACCACGCGATGATCGAGTACAAGCGCGGCTACTTCATGATCTCGGACCGCAGCACGAACGGGACCTGGGTCAAGCTCGGCGAGGACGAGGAGCTCAGGCTGCATCGCGACGAGATCCACCTGCGCAAGGCCGGCACGATCTCGCTCGGGCAGGCGGTCGCGGTGAATCAGGAAGACGTGCTGTATTTCCAGCTCGCGGGCGGTTGAGGCGCGCAGCATTTTGCCGGCCATCGCTGCGCGATGTCCGGCCTACTCCTCACCTCGCTAGCTCGTGCGTAGGCCGGACATCCGAAGGATGGCCGGCAATACGACGACACCTCAGAGAATCAACGGCTCGGGCTCGAGCTCGACGTCGAATCGCTTCCGTACCGCGTCGCGCACCCGCTGCGCGAAAGACCAGAGTTGCGCGCCGGTCGCCTGGCCGTGGTTCACGAGCACGAGCGCATGCGTCTCGGCGATGCCGGCGTCGCCCTCGCGATGGCCCTTGTAGTCGCACTGCTCGATCAGCCACGCCGCCGCGATCTTCGCCTTGCCGGGGCCCGCCGGGTAGAGCGGCAGGCCCGGATGCTCGCGCTTCAGGGCTTCGGCGCGCGCCGCGTCGAGCACGGGATTCTTGAAGAAGCTGCCCGCGTTCCCGAGCTTCGCGGGGTCGGGCAGCTTGCGCTGCCGGATTGCCGAGATCGCGTCGGAAACGTCGCGCGCGCTCGGCTGTCCACGCCGCATCGCTGCGAGCTCCTCGCGCACGCCCGGGTAGTGCAGCACGAGCGCAGGCTCGCGCGGGAGAACGAGCCGCAGCGCGACGATCGTGTAGCGGTCGCTCGCGGGAGCGCTCTTGAAAATGCTGGTGCGGTACGCGAACCCGCACTGCGCCTTGCTCAGCACGATGAACTCGCCGCTGCGACGGTCGTAGGCCTCGACCGATTCGACCAGCGTGTCGAGCTCGACGCCGTACGCGCCGATGTTCTGGACCGGCGCCGCACCGACCGTGCCGGGGATCAACGAGAGGTTCTCGAGACCCGCGTGGTTGCGCTCGAGCGCCCAGTTGATCAGCGAATGCCAGTTCCGCCCGGCCTCCGCGCGGATTCGCGTGCCGCGCTCGTCGTCGGAGAGGAGCTCGACGCGCTGGTTGTCGAGCTTGACGACGAGCCCGTCGAAGTCGTCGCGGAACAGGATATTGCTGCCGTCGCCGAGCACGAGGTAGGGGAGACCCTGCCATTGCGGTCGCGCCAGGACCTCGGGCAGCGCCGCGGGGATACGCAGACGCACGAGCCAGCGTGCGCGCGCTTCGACCCCGAAGGTGTTGTAGCGGCGCAGCGAGGCGTTCTCCTGCACCAGACAGGTCAACGGCGGCGTTCCGGCAGGCAAGCTGCTCGCGATCGCGTTCATGTCCGTTCCCGTCACCGCTTCGCGGCCTCGCCGCGCAGGGCTTCGACGCACTCCCCGACCAGGGTCGGGCCGCGGTAGATCATACCCGTGTAGAACTGTACGAGGCGCGCGCCGGCTCGCATCTTCTCGCGCGCGTCCGCGCCGCTCAGGATGCCGCCGACACCCACGAGTGGAACGCGCCCGCCGAGGCGCTGGTGCATGCCGCGCAGCACGGCGGTCGACTTCTCGAGCAGCGGCCGGCCGGACAGGCCGCCGGACTCCTTCGCGCGGCGGTGGTTCGCGATCGCCGTGCGGCTGACGGTGGTGTTCGTGCAGATCACGCCGTCGACGTTCGCGGCGAGCAGCACCTCCGCGATCCCGTCCATCGCCTGCGGCGACAGATCGGGCGCGAGCTTCACCAGCATCGGCTTCCTCGCGCGATGCCGGCTCGCGAGCCTCTCCTGTTCCTCGCGCAGCCGCGCGACGAACGGCGCGAACGTGCCTTCCTCCTGCAGCCCGCGCAGGCCCTGCGTGTTCGGCGAGGAGATGTTGACGGTGACGTAGCTCGCGCGCGCGTAGACCTTGCCGAGGCATTCGAGGTAGTCGTCGGTCGCACGTTCGTTCGGCGTATCCTTGTTGCGCCCGATGTTGATGCCGAGCACGCCCGTGAACTTCGCGCGCTCGACGTTGCGCACCAGCGCGTCGACGCCTTCGTTGTTGAAGCCGAGCCGGTTGATGACCGCTTCGTGCTCGGGAATCCGGAACATGCGCGGCTTCGGATTGCCAGCCTGCGGGCGCGGCGTCGTCGTGCCGACTTCGATGAACCCGAAGCCCAGCGACGCGAGCGCGTCGACGTACGCGCCGTTCTTGTCGAGACCGGCCGCGAGCCCGACGGGGTTCGGGAACTGGATCCCGAACGCCTCGACCGCGAGCGGGGCGGGCTTGCGCGCGAGCAGCGGGTTGAGCCCGCTGCGGTACGCCGCCTCGATCGCCTTCAGGCCGAGACCGTGCGCGGTCTCGGCGTCGAAGGCGAAGAGGAACGGCTTCGCGAGCGAGTACATCCCTACAGGTCGAACTTGATGCCCTGGGCGAGCGGGAGCGCGTCGGAGTAGTTGATCGTGTTGGTCTGGCGGCGCATGTACGCCTTCCACGCGTCGGAGCCCGACTCGCGGCCGCCGCCGGTTTCCTTCTCGCCGCCGAATGCGCCGCCGATCTCGGCGCCGCTGGTGCCGATGTTGACGTTCGCGATGCCGCAGTCGGAGCCGGCGGCCGAAAGGTATTGCTCGGCAGCTCTGAGGTTCTGCGTGAAGATCGCGGACGAGAGACCCTGCGGCACGCCGTTCTGCATCGCGATCGCGTCGTCGATGTCCTTGAACGGCATCACGTAGAGGATCGGGGCGAAGGTCTCGGTCTGCACGACCGGATCCGCGTTCCGGAGTCCGGTGACGATCGTCGGCAGCACGTAGTTGCCGCCGCCGTCCTTGGTCTTGCCGCCGGTCACCACGGTGCCACCGGCCTTCCTCGCGGCGTCGACCGCGGTGGCGTAGCGCTTGACCGCATCCTTGTCGATCAGCGGGCCCATCAGGGTGCCGTCCTCGTTCGGGTCGCCGATGCGCTTCTCGATCTGCTGGTATGCGTGCTTGAGCTTGTCGAGCACGTCGGCGTAGATCTTCTCGTGCACGATCAGGCGCCGCGTGGTGGTGCAGCGCTGGCCGGCCGTGCCGCAAGCGCCGAACACGATCGCGGGGATCGCGAGCTTCAGGTCCGCCGACTCGTCGACCACGATCGCGTTGTTGCCGCCGAGCTCGAGCAATGAGCGACCCATGCGCTTCGCGACGCGCTCGCCGACGTTGCGGCCGACGTGGGTCGAGCCGGTGAAGCTCACCAGCGGAATGCGGTGGTCGTCGACGAACTTCTGCGCGAGCTCGGTGCCGGCGTCGTTGAACAGGAAGAAGACGTCGGGGAAGCCGCCGGCCTTCAGCGCATCGTTGCAGATCTTCATCGCCGCGACCGCCGAGAGCGGCGTCTTCGGCGACGGCTTCCAGATCGAGACGTTGCCGCAGACCGCGGCGACGAAGCTGTTCCAGGCCCAGACCGCGACCGGAAAGTTGAACGCCGAGATGACCGCGACGATGCCGAGCGGGTGCCACTGCTCGTACATGCGATGCCCGGGGCGCTCGGAGTGCATCGTGAGGCCGTAGAGCTGGCGCGACAGGCCGACCGAGAAGTCGGCGATGTCGATCATCTCCTGGACCTCGCCGTCGCCTTCGGCCTTGATTTTGCCCATCTCGAGGGCGACCAGCGCACCGAGCGCGCTTTTGTGCCGGCGCAGCGCCTCGCCGCAGAGGCGAATCGCCTCGCCGCGACGCGGCGCAGGCACGGTGCGCCATTCCGCGAACGCCTTCTGCGCGCGCTGCACGAGCGCCTCGTAATCGGCGGCGGAGCTCGCGTGCACGCGCGCGATGACTTCGCCGGTCGCGGGGTTGACGGGCTCGAGCACGCCCGCGTCACGGGTCGTGCCCCAGCGACCGTCGCCGAGGTAAGTGCCGGAGTTCTCGGCCGCGAGGCCGAGTCGTTCGAGGATCTGCTGGGACATGGTGTCGAGCCGACGGATGAGAAAAATGACAAGGGCCCGGAACGGACCCGTCGTGCTTGCCTGGATACGGCCCCGACAGGAGTCGAACCTGTGACCTCGCCCTTAGGAGGGGCGCGCTCTATCCAACTGAGCTACGGGGCCACGGGACAAGCCCAAACCCGCGCGCATTCTAAGGCATAGCGTGGGGTCCCGGGTCCCCCACGGTTGTGTCCGCCGGAGGGCATCGCGAGCCATCGCGCGGTCGCGCGGGGCCTTGGCAGGGGAGCGCGGTCCACCGAGAGTCACCGAATGAGGCGTTTCGAGTTTCCGGCTCTTGCGGAGCTGCTGGCGGCGAAGGCGGTCACGAACAATCTCTCGGAACAGAAGGTGTCCGACATGTTCCCGAACATGGGCGACACGTTCCCGACGCTCATCGCCCCGGCGCGCTGAGCGTACGCGCGGTCCGCAGGACCAGGAAAAGCCCCGCTTCAGCGGGGCTTTTTCTTCGAAGCCGACGGAACACGTCACGGGCCACGCGCCGCGCCGGGATCGCGCTCAGCGGAAGGTCGCGTACGCCTCGAACGGAAGGCGCGCGATGTCCGGAACTTCGCAGCCACGCTCGGGATATCCGACCACGAGCAGCAGGAAGGGCGTCTCGTTCTTCGGACGGTCGAGCAGTTCGTTGAGGAAACCCATCGGGCTCGGCGTGTGGGTCAGCGTCGCGAGCCCCGCGTGGTGCAGGGTCGCGAGCAGCAGGCCCGTCGCGATGCCGATCGATTCGTGCGGGTAGTAGCGCTTCGCCTTGCGCCCGGCGGCATCGTGCCCCCAGCGCTCGTAGAACACCGCGATCAGCCAAGGCGCGCGCTCGAGGAAGGGCTTGTCCGCGTCGGTGCCGAGTGGCGCGAGCGCCTCGAGCCATTCCGGCGTGGCACGATGCGCATAGAACTCGCGCTCCTCGGCTTCCGCACCAGCGCGGATGCGCTGCTTCAGCCCGGCGTCGGCGACCGCGACGAAGCGCCACGGCTGCTGGTTCGCGCCGCTCGGCGCCGTGCCCCCGGCGCGCAGCGCCTGTTCGATCACCGCGCGCGGCACGGGCCGGTCGGAGAACTCGCGTACGGTGCGGCGGCGAGACATCGTGTCGGCGAAAGCACTCGCACGTTCGAGCATCTCGGCTTCGGGGTATTCGCGGTAGTGCGCGAGAGGTACGGTGCGGATCGGCTTCATCGGGCCTCGGCTTCGCAGGCGGCGAGTGCGGTGCGCACGACCTGCAGCACCTCCCCGGTGCCCGGATGCTGCACGAACGCGACGACCGACGCACGTTCCCGCACGAGCCCGGGCGGCACCGGCCAGCTCGCGCGGGCAGCGTCGAGCGCGAGCGGTCCCGCGAATGCGCGCACCACATGGTCGTGCGCGAGCGTGCGCCCGTCGTTCTCGCCTGCTCGCACCTCGCTCACCAGGCCGTCCTCGATCAGCGCGAGATAGGCGCGCCAGGCGGGATCGAACGCCGGGGCCGCGGCGGTGACACGCACGTCGAGCGTCGCGCCGCGCTCGAGCTCGAGCGCGAGCGACAGGCTCGGCGGGGCCGTGGCGGGGGAGATGCGCGCGCCTCGCCATCCGCGCCACTCGCGCCCGTCCAGCGCGACCTCCGGCGTGTAGACGACGCCGCGCCGCGATCGCGCCGCGACTTCTCGCTGTCGCAGGGTGAAGCGCGGCGACGCGTACGGATCGCGCCAGCCGAGCGAGTCCCAGTAGTCGACGTGGAACGCGAGCGGCACGAGCGTCGCGTCCGCACGCAAGGTGCGCAGCCACGCGTCGGCCGGCGGGCACGAGCTGCAACCCTCGCTGGTGTAGAGCTCGACGAGGCGCGCGCGTTGCGTGCCGCTCCGGGTGAAGCACGCGGCATCGAGCGTCGGCGCGGCCAGCATCAGGCTAGTGATGGCGACGAATGGGCGGATCGACAAGGCAACCTCCGGGTCTCGATGGACGGACCGGCGCGGCGGCGATTCCCTGACACGCGGCTTGCGTTCACGCATCGCGTCCCCATGGCTCGAGGTGGGTGCGCGGCACGCAGGGGCAATCCGCCATGTCGAAGCGTAGTGCGCCCAGGGTCCGCAAGGGCCAACCCGACGTCTCGCTGACGCGTGAGGAGTTCGAGCGCCGCTGGCGCGCCGCATACTACGACCCGGCGTTCGATGACGACGGGGAAGCGCTCGCGAAACTGGTCGCGCATGCCTGGGACGCGTACCACGCGTACCGGAAGTCGCCGCGCAAGCGCAAGGCTGGCAGAGGTTTCGCCGACCCGAGCTTCGAGCTGCCGGTCGAGTGGCTGGAAGCGCGCGCTGCGATTGTGCGCGCCGCGAAGACCCAGACCGCGGCGAATAGCCCTTCGCGCATCCTGCTGGTCGCGGCCGCGATGCGCAGCGACCAGACGTGTCCGGGCGAAATCTCGAAGACCTGGCGCCTCGCGCAGCTTGCACGCGCGACGATCGAGGCGTCCGAGGTCGAATGCGACCTGCTCGACCTCAGCCGGCTCACCTCCGAGTACGGGCGGCGCATCTTTCCGTGCAAGGCCTGCGTCTCGACCGCGATGCCGCTTTGCCACTGGCCGTGCTCGTGCTATCCGAACCACGCGCTCGGGCAGGTCAACGACTGGATGCACGAGATCTATCCGCGCTGGGTCGCCGCACACGGCGTCATGATCGTGACGCCGGTGTACTGGTACGGCATGCCCGCGGGGCTGAAGGCGATGGCGGATCGCCTCGTCTGCGCCGACGGCGGCAATCCCGATCCGACTACGACCAAGGGCAAGGACGCCGCACGCGCCAAGTCGCTCGAGCGAGGCTGGTCCTATCCGCGACACCTCGCCGGGCGCCGCTTTGCCGTCGTCGTGCACGGCGACACCGCGGGTGCCGACGACGTGCGCCGCGCCCTGCACGACTGGCTCGTCGACATGCATCTCGTGCCCGCTGCGCGTGCGGCGGTGCTCGACCGTTACATCGGCTACTTCGAGCCCTACGCGACGAGCCACGATGCGCTCGACGCCGACGATGACGTGCAGGCCGAGGTGCGCAATGCGGCACAGGCGCTGGTCGATGCGGTACGGCTTGCGCGCGCCGGCCGCGTCGAGCCGGATGACGGGCTGGAAGTGCCGCGGCCGAAGTAGGCCTCAGCGAACCCATCGGCGGAGCTTTCTTCGCCCCCGAAAACGCGAAAGCCCCGGGGCGCTGGGCGCCCCGGGCTTTCGGCTGGAGGTTTGGTGGAGCGCAGGCGACTCGGTTCGGACGAGTCTCAGGGGAGGGGTAGGGCGGGCACAGGGGACTGCGGGGGATTGCGAGAGCCCGGGGGCGAGACCCTACCCCGCTCAGCCACCGATCGCAGCTTCAACCTGCTTGAGTAGGCGTCCGGCCGGAACGCCCAAGGCGCGGGCGATCATCAGAAACTCCGGCACGTCGAGGCGGCGCTCGCAGTTCTCGTACTTCCACACGAACGACGGCGGCTTGCGCAGCCGCTTCGCGATCTCGCGCTGCGTCAGGCCAGCGCGCTCGCGCGCACGAACGAGGGCTTCGGCGAATCGTCGGTAGTGTCGAGTGTGAAGCGAACGCACCGGGAGCGCACGCCAAGGAATGCGGCACGCAGGCTGACCCCAAAACCGGAAATTCCCATTTTGGGGTCACGGCAAGTGCGTCGTGGGACACGGGTCCGACGTATCTAGAAGCGAGCGGAGAACCACACGAAATCAAGCGTGAACCGCAAGTCTGGCGCTCGGGAGACGTGTGCTAACGTCGTTCCCGGCCGGTCGAACGACCGGCAGCGGCAACGCAGGTTGGGGTCGTTTCGGCCTGCGTCGTCATGGTGGTGGCGCATGTGCGCGTACTTTGGGGGTCTGATGCTGCTTCGTTTCGACGCCGTGCGACCGCGCGGCTCTGTTCTCTTGTTCCTTGTGGTCGCTGCCTTCGGGGCAGGACTTGCCCCGTTGGGCTACAGCGAGGCCGCAGCGGGATCGCATCCGAAAGGCGCTGTCGGCGATCTGATTTCTCGCAGCAGCTTCGAAGACGGCGAGTTGCCTCCGCCCGGCCCACCTTGCCCGCCCTCGCTCGATGGCGACGGCGACAAACTCCTTGATCGGGCCTGCACGACGCTGTTTGACCCGCCCGATCCGAAAGTCGTCGCGCCGCCGCTCGACAAGACCATCGTCACGAATTTCGTCACTGCCACGGAGTTTCTCTATCGCGGCACGCCGCCGATCCAGGCCGGGCTTGTTTCCGGAGCGCTCCAGCATTGGCGGGTCGCGGTCCTCCGAGGTCGCGTGCTCGATGTCAATGGGGCTCCTCTTCCCGGCGTGCTGGTTCGCATCCTCGAGCATCCGGAGTTCGGCTACACGTTCACGCGCGCCGATGGCTGGTACGACCTCGCCGTCAACGGCGGCGGCGAAATCGTCGTCGACTACCAGAAATCTGGTTTTCTGCGCGCACAGCGATCGGTGAAGACGCCGTGGCTCGATTGGGCCATTGCGGACGACGCCGTGCTCGTCGAACTCGACGCCGTCGCAACGCAGATCTCGTTCGGCGGTGGAGCGCCCGAGCAGGTCCACCGCTCGTCGATCGTGAATGACGTCGATGGCTCTCGTCGTGCCACGATGCTGTTTCGAGCGGGGACTGCCGCGAGCCTTGTCCTGCCGAACGGTGCGTCGGTTCCGCTCGGTTCGTTGAGCGTTCGCGCCACCGAGTACACGGTCGGCGAACTCGGCCCACGGAGAATGCCTGCGGCGCTGCCACCAACCAGCGCATACACGTATGCCGTCGAGCTCAGCGCGGACGAAGCGATCGCCGCCGACGCGCGTAGCGTGCGCTTCGACCGACCAGTTGCCGTATACGTAGACAACTACCTCGGATTCGATGTCGGTATTCGAGTCCCCGTCGGCTACTACGATTTCATCGAAGGAAGCTGGGTTCCGTCCGAGGACGGCCGCATCGTGAAAGTGCTGGCGACGGCGGGGGGCCTGGCGATCCTCGATGTCAACGGAGACGGGCAACCTGCGACAGACAGCGAACTCGCCACGCTCGGAATCGATATGGCCGAGCGGGCCCGCATCGCGGCCCTCTTTCCGGTCGGAAAGGAACTGTCGCGCACGCGTGTCACGCACCTGACCCCTTGGGACTGGAACTTCCCGTACTACGGCGTTCCGGACGAGCGCGACCCGGAGTTCCCCGACACAGACGACGCGAGCGACAACGACAGCGATGGCGAGCCTGACGGCGAGCCTACGGATGACCCCGACGAACCGGCGAGCGACGACAAGCACGAGGAAGACCCTTGCGTCGCGAAGGGCAGCGCTATCGACTGCGAGAACATGGCGCTGCGGGAACGCGTATCGCTCGTGGGCACACGCATGAGCCTTGTCTACCAGAGTGAGCGTACGCCGGGCCACGGCCGACCACTGCGATCGAAGTCGTTCCGCGTCCCGCTCACAGGAGAGTTCGTGCCGCCGACGGTTCCGCGCATAAGTGCCGAGATCACGATACTCGGACGTACGCAGGGGACCACGCTCTGGCCGCCTACACCGAACTACGTCAGTACGTTCGTTTGGGACGCCACCGATGCCTATGATCGCGACGGCTGGCAGGGCGCGACCCGGGTCGATGTCGCCGTAAGCTATCTGTACGGGCTGCGCTACGCGTCATCGCCCGTTGCGTTCCAACGCGGATGGGCTGCTTACGGTAGCGATCCGGCGCGACCATCAACGCTACGGCGTTCTGATTTCGAGCGGACTCGCCGCTGGTCCTACTCGGCACAAGGCCGGGCCGTGTACGGTCCGAGCGAGAGACCCTACTACGACGCCGCGGGCCTCGGCTTGGGCGGCTGGTCACTCGATGTGCACCATGTGCTGGATCCGGTATCCGGCGTGGTGTATCTCGGGAACGGTCTGTCGCGGCGGGTTCGCGACGCCGGATCGAACGCTGTTCGCGCTGTCGAACGCGTCGATATACCGGAACTGCGTCATGGTGTCATGACGACCGGCGCGGACGGCAGCATCCTGTCGCTGGAGCGTGACTTGTCGGTACCGGCACGCGCGAAGACCCGCTCCGGGGTGGATGAGCCGCGCGTGCTCGTGCTACGACGGGTCGCGCCGGACGGAACGACGACGACGCTACGAGAGCAGCGATGCCCGTTTGACTTCAACCTCGGGAGCTTTCGCTGCGAGTCGAACCCGATCGATCTCGCGAGCGCAACCGCTGCGGTCGCGACGGAAACCGGGGCCTTCATCATCGCGAACGACAACGGCGTCCATCTCGTCGAACGTGACGGGGATCATCGAACGCTGCTCGTGACCGGAACCGAACCGTTCGATTGCACTGTCTCGTCATTGCGCTGGCACCGACGCCGCGTGATATTCGCGTGCAATGCGGACGAACCGGTGATCGGGACGATCTGGCCGGATGGACAAGCGACGCCTATCGTGGGCGGCGGGGCCGACCCGGAATCTGCGAGCGCGACCGGGCTCCAGTTGAGCGCGATTTCGGATATCGAGTTCGGCAGCGACGGCTCTCTATATTTCGCCGAACGGCACCGCGTGCGTCGCGTGTCCCCGCAAGGTCTTGTCACGACTGTCGCCGGGACGGGGACCGAGGGCGACTCTGCGGACGGCGTGTCCGCAGCGACTGCAGCGCTGGGACAAATCGGTGGACTCGCCGTTGGCGCGGACGACACCGTCTACATCGCCGAGTCGAGTCGCAATGGCCGGATTCGCGTGGTCCGAAGTACCGGCGACATCGACACGCTGCTGGGGAACGGCTCCGAACTGCTTGCGGTCGACGGTGGCCTGTCCGCTGCGCGTCAGACGTATCTCGGCGAGACGCCGTCGTCGCTGCACGCCCTTCCGGAAGGGTCCCTGCTCTTCGCGAGCAGTGGCGGCTACGACAATGCGACGTACCGGATCCCCAACAGCGGCTTTCGGTACGGCGTCGCATCGACGGCCGCTCGTGATGTGCCAAGCGCTGACGGCCAGTCCATCTATCGCTTCGACCACGAAGGTCGTCACAGGGCCACGCTCGATGCAACAACGGGCGTAGCGCTTTGGACCTTCGCGTACGACGCGGCGGGTCGCCTGACCTCGGTGACGGACCGCAACGGTCAGGTCACACGGATCGAGCGCGACGGGCAGGGACGCGCGCAAGCGATCGTCGCACCTTACGGGCAAAGGACGTCCCTTGCCTATGACCAGCGAGGCTACTTGAGTCGCGTCACGCAACCCGAAAGCGTGCAATGGGAGATCGAGCATCGAGCCGACGGTCTGGTATCGCGCTTCGTCAATCCGCTGGGAGGCGAGAGCACCTTCCAGTGGTACGGAAACGGCACACTCGCGACCGACACCTTTCCCGAAGGGGGTTCGTGGACGTTCGATCCGATGCGCCGATGGACGAGTATCGATGCGGTCGAAGCCAGGCGACAATCCGCGCAGGGCCGGCGTTTCGAGCACACGATCAACGACGACAGGCTCGGTACGCGGCGCCGTACGGTGAGCCTCCCGAACGGCGAATACCTGACGGCCTGGGGCCGAACCGACTTGTCGGGGTACAACTCCGCGGCGGGTGGGCCGGCAATACACACGAACCGGCGCGCGGACCCACGGTTTGGCCTCGCGGCGCCCTACACGAGTTCTGCGCGGATTGAGCATCCTGGCGTTCCGCCCATGCGGATCGATAGGGGGCGCAGCGCGGTCCCCGTTGAAGACGCTGCTCCGCTGGGTCGCTACGACTTGCTCGAGCTGACTGCCATCAACAGCAAGCAGTGGCAGCGGTCGTACAACGCCGTCGAGCGGCGCTTAGAGCTCCTCTCGCCGGAAGGGCGCAGCCGCATCATTGAACTCGATGTTAGAGGCAGGCCCGTGACGTTTGCGTACGCGGGCCTCGCGCCCACGACTCTGCGCTACGACGCTGACGGCCGTCTCGATCGCGTCACCGCGGGCGGCGGCGCCGATGAGCGTGTCGTCACGCTGTCGTACGACGTAGACGGCTGGCTGTCGCGCATCGTGGACGCGCTCGACCGCAGCGTGACCCTCGACAACGACGCCCTCGGACGTGTCCGCACACTGACCTTACCGGACGGGCGCACGATCGGCTTCGGCTACGACCGTGCCGGCAACGTGACGTCCGTGACGCCGCCGGGCCGCGATGCGCACGCGTTCGGTTACGACCGTCAGTCGCGCGTGACGCGGTACACGCCGCCTTCCGTGGCCGGCGTCTCGACGGCGCACACGACGTACGCCTACAGCCCGGATGGCGATCTCGGGCCGGTCGGACGTCCAGATGGTGCAACGCTCACTCCCGCGTTCAACGCCACCACCGCCATGCTCGATCGCATCACGACCGATGAGGGCGAGTACCGATATCGCTTCGATAGGGGCGAGCTGACGGAGATCGATGCGCCCGGCGGCATCGACCTCGATTTCACGGGCGTGCGCGGCCCACTGCGGCAGCAAGTGTGGATGAACGACACTTTGCGCCGGCGCGTTGACTATGTCTACAACGCCGACCATCGCCTCGATCGCTTGGAGCTCAACGGCACTCCGCTGGTGTCGTACGGGTATGACAACGACGGCCTGCTGACCGGTGCCCAGTTCGCGGGCCGCAGCCTAGTGATGAACCGGCGTGCCAGCAACGGCCTTGTCGACTCGGTCGCGCTCGGTGCGTACGCCGACACGTGGACCTACAACACGTTCGCGGAACAGACCGGACAGTCGCTGCAGTTCGGAACCGACAACGTTTTTAGCACCACGTTCGTGCGCGATAAGCTTGGGCGCATCCGCGAGCGCACGCAGACGGTGCTTGCAGCGCTCGCGCGAACCGAGGTCTACACCTACGACACCCCCGGCCGGGTCGACACCGTCACGAGCGACGGTGTGCTGGCGTCGGACTACGGTTTCGACAGCAGCGGCAACCGCACCAGTCACGCGATAGGTCCGGCATCGCCGCTACGCGGTCGTACTTGGCCCTGCCTCGGCACGCTCGACGCGACGACCGCGTACACGGTGACCGCGAGCTACGACGCCCAAGACCGCGTGACGAGCTACGGCACCTGTACGTACACCCAGCGCGCCAACGGCGAATGGGCGAGCCGAACCGACACTGCGACGGGTGCCGTG
>Ga0187892_10004734_pt1 | contig 22403 bp, 19 predicted proteins | sample MA1701073metaG_FD_139345 | JGI IMG/M metagenome (GOLD analysis project Ga0187892, IMG submission 139345) | Bio-ooze microbial communities from a basaltic lava cave in the Kipuka Kanohina Cave System on the Island of Hawaii, USA - MA170107-3 metaG ... | reverse complement strand
GGTCGCGCCGAGGTAGATCGCCGCCGTGAGCAAGCCGACGATCGCGGCGCTGCGCGGACCGGTGCGCAGGGCTACCGACAAGACGAAGAAGAAATAGAGCACGTAGAGATCGCTTTGGACGCCTCCGGTGGCAACGATTCCGGCGGAGATCAGGAGCCAGTCGATCGAGGTGAGGCCGATCTGCCAGATCTCTACGGGCAGGTGGTGGTGCGGTGCGGCCAGCAGGATGCCGACGGAGTACGACACTGCTCCGGACCACAGAAGCAAAGACAAGGAAGGAGAAGGCGACTCTTGCCAGGCGAGTGCGGTGAGCACCACAATCACCAGACGGAGCCGTGCGACGGTATCCTCAAAAACTTGTAAATCGGCCAAGCTACGATAGGTCATTCTAGGCTTTTCCGAAGCAAGGCCTGTTCCAGTGAGAGACCGCGGTAGTTCCTTGGAGAAGAAGTTGCGCTGGCTGGCATGGTTGCGATGGTACAGACGATCCCGCAAGTATGCTGCCTTGCGGTAGCGCGGCAGGGCAACAAAGGTTTAACGACCAAAAGGGGTTATTGCGCCCCGACTTATGCGCCGTCGCGCTCGTTCTCGCGGATCGCCAGCATCACTTTCTCCATCGTGTCCGCATCGCGCAGTTGCCGCCGCAAGTCGGGCGATTGGAGCAGAAGCGACAAACCGGAAAGGAACTCGAGGTGTTCGTTGACCTGGTCGCTTGGCGTCAACACCAAGACGACGATGGAGATCGGCAAGCCGTCGGTCACATCGTAGACTCTGCTTGGCGATACCGCGATGGCGGCGGTGATCCGATCGATGCCGTCGAGACGCGTGTGCGGAATACTGACGCCGATCTCGACCATTGCGGTGCTCGAGACGGCTTCACGTTCGCGCACGTGGATAGCGGCGGCGCCGATCAAGTCCGCAGGAAGCCCGCCGGCGTCGCTCATCGCGGCTACCAACGACTCAATCGTTCGGTCGAAGGTGAGGCATTCCGGTTGGACCAAAACCGCTCCTCGAGCCAACGCTTCACTCACTCGAGTCAGCATGCAGTCTTGGATCCCGTGGCCATTGCTAGAATACTCGCCTGGATACGCTGCCTAGTTCAAGCGGTCACCTGCGTCTCAGGTCCGCGATTGCGCTGCCCCTGTTTCAGCTTAACAACGGGAGAAACCCGAACCGCACCTCTTTTGCCATAGGATTGGGGCCAAGCTATAGGTCGAACACCGCCATGTTCACCGCGATCCGCAAGTCATCGAAGCGGCCGCCGCAGATCAGCACCATCGAAGACGCCATCGCCGACATCAAGTCGGGCAAGATGGTCGTTCTAATGGATGACGAGAAGCGCGAGAACGAGGGTGACCTGTGTATGGCGGCGGAAGCGGTCACCCCTCAGGCGATCAACTTCATGGCGAAGTACGGGCGTGGGCTCATCTGCCTCGCGCTGACCGAAAACCGCATCGAACAGCTGGGCCTCAGCATGATGGTCGCCGAAAACCGCGCCCCGTTGGGAACCGCTTTCACCGTTTCAATCGATGCCCGCCACGGTACTACTCGCGGGATCTCCGCCGCTGATCGGGCGACGACCATTCTGGCGGCGACGCGCGATGAGGCGCGGCCGGACGACGTCGTCGTCCCCGGTCACATATTCCCTCTGCGAGCCCGCCGCGGTGGTGTCCTGGTACGCACCGGGCAGACCGAAGGCGCCGTCGATATGGCACGCCTCGCGGGTATGAAACCCGCGGGTGTCATCTGCGAAATTCTCAAAGACGACGGAACCATGGCCCGGTTGCCGGACCTCGAACAGTTCGCGGCGATGCACAATCTCAAGATCTGCACGATCGCCGACCTGATCGAGTATCGCCTGAAGTGTGATTCACTGGTCCATCGAGTCGCTGAAGCCGAGATCAGCAGCCGGTACGGTGGGGACTTCCGCATCATCGTCTATCACACCGACGTCGACGACGGAGAGCACGTGGTTCTCGTCAAGGGCGACGTCGGTGGCGAGGCCCCGACCCTGGTGCGTGCCCACGCAGAGTTCGTTCCCGGTGATGTGTTGCGCATGGCAGAACGCAACACGGCAGCACTGCTACAGGAAGCGATGCGCGCGATTGCCGCCGAAGGCCGCGGCGTGGTTCTCTACCTGCGTCGCGAAGGCCGCGGCACGGAAATCCTGGAAGCGGCGCAATCACGCCGGCGCAAGCGCAACCCAAGTACCGAGCCGGTGACTCGCGAACGCGATTTCCGCGAGTACGGAATCGGTGCTCAAATCCTCCGCGATCTCGGGATTCGCAAGCTCCGCCTGCTCAGCAATTTTCCGCGCAATCTCGTCAGCCTGCCGGGATACGGACTCGAGATCGTCGAATGCGTTCCGCTCAAGATCGCCGGCGCCAAGCGAAGCCCCGTGCGTGCCGTGAAAAAGAAGCGCCTGAAGGCGAACGGCTGACCTGTTGTTGTGGGTGGGCTTCACCGAAGCCGGCGCGGGCTGGTGGCAGAGCGTGGCCGGACGGTGCCGGCCGCCCACAAAATAGTGCGACGCGAAACGTGCCTCAATTGCGCGCGAACCATGCGCCGGGCTCGAAGCTGTAGATAGCCCCGCCGAAGGCGCCCACATCTTCGCTGGCCGTGACCAGGCCGGCGCTCATGCCGGCGTAGAGGGTCCACGATCCCCAACCAACCTGTGCGCCACCGCGAAACGCCGCGCGGTCATTGCCGAAACGCGATCCTTCCTGGCCGGCAAACCCCGCCAAGAGACGAATCGATGTTGTCTCGCTCAACTTGATCGAGCCCGAGGCGCCCGCAATGTTCCAGGTGAACAAGTCGTCCTGACCATCCGAATCAAACGGTTTCGCCGTAGGCGCCGTGGGACCCGGATTGCCGAGGATCGCCAGCCCGAGGTTTACATGCGCGCTGGCGATGCCGAAGTCCTTCGATGCCAAGACGGCTATCAGGAAATCCGTTTCGTCGGTTCCCAGCCGGTCGTCCACACTGGCGTTGGGAAGCTTGGTCCCGAAACGCAATCCGGCTGCAGGCCACATCTCTCTGTCCTCCAGCAGATAGAGCTTGGTGAACAATCGCGCGTCACCGGCGCCGTACGCGCTGTCTGAATCACTGCCGGCGAGGTCTTCGTCGAGATAGAGCATCTCGAAGCTCGCCTGCAGCTCGACCCAGTTGCCGAGGCCGAGGTTCAAATCGACTCCCGGCAGGCTGAAGAGGTCTTGCGAATCGATCGAGTCTGCGGGAGTGAATTCCGGAAAGCGACGGTTTCGGTAGTACTCGATGCCGAGTGAAGCTTCGGCGTGGCCATGCGGCAATGCCGCAGCGGTTTCGGTCTGCAGCGGCAACAGCGACTCTGCCCTTGCTGCCGAGAGAGTGGCGAGGAACGATATGGCGCCGACCACAACGGCCGGCATCGACGGTATTCGCATGGCCACCTCCCAGGTGAAACGTTTGCGACTGCGATCGGTTACCCACCGCAGTCGAGGTTTGCAAGTCATCTACCCCTATGCTTGCATCCCCGCTCGTACCCTCCATGCGTAAGTGCGTTTTCGTCCTCCTTCTCCTGCTCGCACAAGTGTCGTCGGCCTCTCCGGGCAAGGTGAACCTTCGGCTGGAGCTCGACCGCGACGTCATGAACCGCGGCGGCGAAGCCGGCATCGAGGTCTTGGCTGAGATCGAGACCGGCTGGCACATCAATGCGCACAAACCCAACGAATCGTACCTGATTCCCACGGAAATCGAGCTCAAGGTTCCGCCTGGCGTCACCGCCGAGCCACTGAACTATCCACCTCCCGATTCTCACAGCTTTGCCTTCGCTCCGGGGAAAAAGCTGCTGGTCTACGAAGGCAAGGTGGGCATCACCGGCGCGCTCGCGGTGCCGCTGGGCTTTGCCGGCGACAGTTTCCGCGTCGACGCCGTCATTGAGTACCAGGCCTGCAACGACACCACGTGTCTGGCGCCGGCCACGGCGGCCGCGGATCTGGTCGTTCAAGTGCGGACGGATGCTGGCGCCCCTCCCGACGTCGTGCAGCCACTGTCGTCGAGTGCTGCCGCTCCGGGCATCGATGTCGGCGAGTGGATGAAGCAGCGTGGGCTTTTGTTCACCTGGTTCCTGATGGTCGCGCTTGGGCTCGGGCTCAATCTGACACCCTGCGTGTATCCGTTGATCTCGGTCACCATCGCCTACTTCGGAACGCAGGCGAAGCAGCACACGGCGCAGACGGCGTGGCTGGCGGCGGTGTACGTCTTCGGCATTACTCTCAGCTTTTCGGCTGTCGGGGTAGTCGCGGCGCTCTCCGGCGGAGTCTTTGGTGCGGCATTGCAAAAGCCGCTCGTGCTCGTCGGCATCGCCGCAGTGCTTGTGACCTTGTCCTTGAGCTCCTTCGGTCTCTATCAATTGCGGCCGCCGCCGTGGTTGCTCCAGAGAGTCAGCGGCGCGATGCAGGGCGCTGTCGGCGCGCTTTTCATGGGCGTCACGATGGGGATCGTTGCGGCGCCTTGCGTCGGCCCGGTCGTCATCGGCTTGCTGGTCTTCGTCGGCAGTCAACAAGACGCCCTGCTCGGCTTCGAGCTGTTCTTTGCGCTCGGGCTGGGGATGGGGCTGCCGTACGTCGCGTTGGCGATGGCAGCCGGTTCGATCCGCAGCTTGCCGCGCTCGGGCGAGTGGCTGGTGTGGGTCGAACACTTCTTCGGCTTTCTGCTCCTCGGGATGGCGCTGTACTTCCTCTCGCCACTGCTTCCCGCCGGATTGCGGCCGTGGCTGTCGCCCGCATTCGTTGCCGCGGCGGGAGTGTACTTGGGGTTCTTCGATCGCGCCGGTCACGGCGTCCGCTATTTCCTCCCGTTGCGGCGGATCGTCGGTATCAGTGCGGTCGCATTGGCAGCTTGGATCGTTTGGCCACGGCCTGCCGAAAGCGCAATCGATTGGAAGCCGTTCGAGAGCAAACACCTGGCATCGGCGACTGTGGATGCGCGTCCGACAATTATCGATTTCGTCGCCGATTGGTGTATCCCGTGCCATGAGATGGATGGCACGACCTTCGTGCATCCCGAGGTGCGGGCTGAAGCTGAGCGCTTCTTCATGCTAAAGGCCGACATCACGAACGAGAACGAAATCACCCTCCGTTGGGTCGACGACTTCGCGGTCCAGGGTGTGCCGACCGTTCTTTTCATCGACAGCACCGGCAAGGAGGTCGAGCGTCTCGTCGGCTACGTCGGCCCGGAGGACATGGTCGGCGCAATGCGCCGGACGAAATAAGTCCCCCTCCCCGGCCTACCCCGTGCGGCACCACCCCAAGCTCCGACAGCTTGTCGCTAGCCGATCCTCGGGGTAAGTTCACAACCAGTGAACCGCTCATCCGTCGTGGCCGACAAAAGCGAGCCAACCGCCGAGCTGCTGTTCAGCGAGCTGGACCTTCCTGACGCCGTGCAGCGCGGCATCGAGGCGGTCGGTTTCACCACCGCCACACCGATCCAGAGGGATGTGCTGCCGCTGTCTTTGGCGGGCAAGGACGTCGCCGGCCAGGCGCAAACAGGGACCGGCAAGACCGCGGCCTTCTTGATCACGGTGTTTACGCGCCTGTTGCGACACGAGGCGACGGCGCACGGCCACCGGCAACCGCGGGCAATCATCATCGCGCCGACACGCGAGTTGGCGACCCAGATCCTCCACGACGCCGAGCAGATCGGCCAGTTCGCCGGGATGAGGATTCTGGCGGTCTACGGGGGTATCGACTACCGCAAGCAGCGCGACGAGCTCGCCGCAGGCTGTGACGTCCTCATCGGCACGCCCGGACGGCTGATCGATTATTTCAAACAGCACGTCTTCAATCTGCGTCAAATCGACGTTCTCGTGATCGACGAAGCCGACCGTTTGTTCGACATGGGATTCATCCAGGATCTGCGCTTCTTGCTGCGCCGCCTGCCGCCGTACAACAAACGACAATCGATGTTGTTCTCGGCGACCCTGTCGTACGCCGTGATGGAGCTGGCGTACGAGCACATGAACGATCCGGTCAAGGTCTCCATCAGCCCCGAGCAGGTGACGGCCGAAAACGTGGAGCACGTCCTCTACCACATCGGCAAGCACGAGAAGCTGCCGCTGCTGCTCGGCCTGTTCCATCGCGAGCAGCCGACGCGGACGATGATTTTCACCAACACAAAACGGGCGGCGGAGTGGCTGGCGCGGCGTTTGAGTGACAACGGCCATACCGCTCGTGCCATCACCGGTGATCTGCAACAGCGAATGCGGTTGAAACTGGTGCGCGACTTCAAATCAGGCGAGCTGCCGATTCTCGTGGCGACCGACGTCGCTTCGCGCGGCTTGCACATCGACGACGTCAGCCATGTGGTGAACTACGATCTGCCGCAGGATCCCGAGGACTATGTACACCGCGTCGGCCGGACAGCGCGCGCCGGTGCATCCGGGACTGCAATCACTCTGGCGTGCGAGGAGTACGTCGAAGCACTCGAGCACATCGAAGACCTCACGGGGTTCAAGTTGCCGCTCGGTGAAGTCAGCGACGACCTTCTCATCCATCCCAAACCCGGGCACGATCGGCACGAAAGACGTCCGCACGCGCCACGCCGTCCGCAGTCGCGCGATGGGCATCGACGGCCACATTCGTCGAGTCGCACGAGGCGCAGCTGAGTTCGCTGTTCCGAGACACCATTCTTCGACGGGAGAGCAAACGGTCATGTTCGGTAGAATCAAGAAAATCCTGCGTGACAAGGGCTATGGGTTCATCACCCCGGACGATGGCAACGACGACGTGTTCTTCGGACGTGGCAGTATGGCGCCACGCGTTCAGTTCGAGGATCTACGAGAGGGCGACGACGTCGAGTTCCGCGTCAGTCAGGGTGAGAAGGGCCCGCGCGCTGCGTTCGTAAAGCCACGCTAGTTGCATGCATCGCCATTCCGCTGCCGATGCGATCGAGGCCGCACGTGCGCCTCGGGCTCGCGTGTTCTCGCTCGCCGGCGTCAGCATCAGCACGCTCGACGCGGCAGCCGGCCTGAGCGGCATCCTCATCTCTTCCTGCTTCCTGCGCTTTCAGCTGTGGCCTCTCGCCTGGTTCGCCTTTGCCCCGTTTCTCTGGGCATTGGCGCGCACGCGTGACAGGCGCGAAGCACTGCGCCTGGCGCTGATCACCGGCATGTTCACCAATGTGCCGGCGTTTTACTGGCTGACCTACACAATCAACGTCTTCGGCGGCTTCGGGTATTTCTTGTCGACGTTCTTCTACTTGTGCCTGTCATTGTACAGCACGGTTCAGTTCGTCCTCTTCGCTCTCGCATTGCGGCGCACGGGCGTCGGACCTCTGGCGTTGTCGGCGCCGTTGATCTGGGTGACGCTCGAGTTTCTCTATCCGCACCTTTTCCCGTGGCGCCTGGGGCACTCACAGTTCTTGGCCCCGGTCCTGATCCAGCTCGGCGACCTCACCGGTCCGTACGGTCTCAGCTTTGTGATGCTGTGGTTTGCTGCCGGTGTGGCGCATGTCTGCGGCGCTCGCCGCGATGCCAAGCCGTTGGTGGCTGCATGCGTTGCCGTGATCGGCGTGATCGCTTATGGGGCCGTTCGCCTGCCGGCCGTCGACGCCGCGATGCAAGCGGCGCCGAAAATCAAAGTCGCCCTGGCGCAAGGCAACATCACCATCAAGGAGAAGGGCGACTTCCGCTACTTCGACGTCAACCTCGACAAGTACGCCGAGTTGTCGCGTACGGGGCAGCAGGGTGTCGACCTGCTGGTATGGCCCGAGACCGTTTCGCAGCATTGGATTCCGGCGGACTCCAGCCACCTCGGCGCGAAGGAGATGCCGTTCGCCGAGCTGCGGACATACATGTACTTCGGTGCTCTCGCCTACCGGCTGACCGGACCGCGGCAGGCCGATGAGTTCAACAGCGCCTTTTTCGTCGGCCCCGACAGCACGGTTCTTGGCCGTTACGACAAGCAGATCCTGATGCCGTTCGGCGAGTACATTCCGTTGGAGTGGATGCTGCCGCAGAAGGTGCGCGAGCTCAGTCCGGCGACTGCGTCGTTCCGGTCCGGCGAGGGAACGCATGTGTTCGAAGTGCCGGGCAAATACCGCTTCGCACCGCTCATTTGCTACGAAGACCTGGTTGCTTCGATGTCGCGCAACGCCAGCGCCGCGGGCGCACAGTTTCTCCTGAACATTCTCAACGACGCCTGGTACGGCAACACTGCGGCGCCGTACGAGCACCAAGCTCTCGCCTTGTGGCGCACGGTGGAGAACCGGCGCTTTCTTCTGCGTGGCTCGAACTCCGGTGTCACCAGCATCATCGATGCCGCCGGCCGTGTCGTCGCCGAAGGCGGGCTGTTCACCGCCGAAGTAGTGAGCGGCGAGGTGTCATTGATGGAGATGCGGACGTTCTACACCCGCTACGGAGACGCCTTTGCCTGGTTCGTCGTGGCGCTGGCGGCGGTGCTGCTGGTGCGTACAGGGACGGTAGCGGCAAGGCGCCGGAGCCCCGGCGACTGAAGTCGTGGCTGCGAGGGGCGCGAAGTCCGCCTTCGCGGAATTGTCACGCCCCCTGGCAATCTGTTACCTCCCATGGTAACACTCATCCGTGGGGAAGATTCGGCGTGAGAACTACATCTTTCTCAGCTGGAAAGGCGACTACCTGCGCATCCTTAGAGAACTTCAACGCGAGGGATTGCTATGAAGCTCAAGCGCGCGGTGGCCAACAACCGCAAAGGACAGATCGAGCTCACGACAAGGTCGGGTAAGTCCTATCCGTTTCCGTACGCGAAGCTCGATCCGCGCCCGACATCCGACAATCGGGTCCGCGAAGTGTACATCGACAGCGAACTGGGGAACGAGGCGGCGACCTACGTCCTGGAATCCGGGGACGAGGGCTCAATCCACATCGAGCACGCGCTCGAATACAACGAGGACGCTGCCTACCTGAGCGAGCTGCTCACCCACCGCCTGACCGTCGAGGCAAGAAAGCGGGCTGAGTCCTCTGGTCTGAGCCGTCGCGAGATAGCACGGCGACTCGGGACTTCAGTGCCACAGCTCTATCGACTCCTCGACCCGACGAACACCCGCAAGACGATCAACCAGCTGGTCACACTATTGCACGTCCTCGATTGCGATGTGGAACTGATCATCAAGAAGACGTCGGCCGCGTAGTCGTAAATCAGGGCTACCCACTCCGCCGCAAAGTCGCCGCCATGGCGCAATGATCGCTGAGCGGCACCTCCGTCCCGTTCGAACCCCGCACCGGCTCTCCGAACACGGCGCGCGCTTCTTCCGACGCGGTCCAGGTTCCGCTTCGCCCCGGACGCACCCAGATGTAGTCGATCCGCCGAGCCGGGGCGGCGGGTTCGTCGATTCGTTGCCAGGCCGGGTCGAAAGAGTCGGGCGGAAACACCCCCTTCGTCGTCAATGCGAGGTAGTACTTCGACGCCTTGGTGAAGTTGAAGTCACCGACAATGAGCGCCGGCTCGTCGCCTGCGATCTCGTTCACCGCCGCTCGCAACGTCTCTAGTTGGTGTCCGCGGTAGACGCCATATTCGTCGTCTGCGTCGCACGCGCCTTCCGACTTCTCGTAGCAGGCGTGCAGGTGCGTGACGAAGAACCACACCGCTCCGCCCGGCGCCTGCAAATCGGCCGCCCCAATGCCCTTGCCGCCGAACCATTCGCCGGTCCACGGCTTCCACCACTTGCCGGTCTGCGGAAACGGGATGAACCGCGGTGCGCCGGAGAATGCGTGGCGCGACACGATCGCCAGGCCGCTGCGACCGTACTCGGTCTGGAAATCCGCCTGGTGTGGGAAGCGCGGCTTCAGTTTCTCGAGCAGGCGCTGGCGCGGTGCGTCGGCCCACACCTCCTCGAAGCCGACGACATCGATACCGTCATCGGAGCTCAATCGGTCGGCAAGCGCATCGAAACGCGCATCGATGTCCGCCGACACATAGTTGATCCCCCACATGTTCAGCGTCATGACGCGCAGATCCGAGGCCTGCCGCGCCGATGCCGCGGAAGTCCCCAAAAGCGGTCTCACCGGGCAAGCCTCGAGAACGTAATTCCGGTTCTTGCACCCGACGGTGGCTACCAGTGCAGCGGCCAGGATCAGCCGTGCTGGAAACATCCGCGAAGGCATGACTTTGATCACCTCAGCTCCAAAACTCATCGACGTCGTAGAGGTCCCAAACGAACTCCCAAACCTCGACGACCTTTCCACCTTCGAGGCGCATACGCAGGCAGGTTGGATTGTCGAGCACCTTGCCGTTCCGCTGTCCCGAGCCGGTGAACAACGCGACGGCATGACGATCGTTGGCGATGACATCGACGAGGTCGAGATGGAACGTGCCGTTCGTCAGCGCACCGACGTTGAGCAGGAACGAGAAGATCGCTTCGCGTCCCGCGTGCGTACCGGCGAGCTTCCCCTTGCGGCCCGGGAAGCGCCAGACCGCGTGCTCCGGAATGGTCTCCTGGATCTTGGCGACGTCGCCGTGCTCGAACGCGGCGAACAGCTCGCGGATACGGATCGCGTTGGAATGCTCGTTCATCGAGGTCATGCCCTCGCTTTCAGTTGGACATAGAACGGCGCTCCCGTGGCTGCGACCAACAGCGCCACGGCGCATTCGAGTGGCCGCCCCAACAGCAACGCGATGGCGACGCCGACATTGGCGACCAGATAAAGTGCCGGCAAGATCGGATAACCCCAGGCGCGATACGGGCGCGGGCGCTGCGGCTGTTTCCAGCGCAACGCATAGAGCGCCGTGGTGTCGGCGATCGTCGCCAGAACGATTGCAAAGGTGGTGTAGTCGAGCACACTCGGGAAGCGCCGCAGCACCAGGATCAAAAGGATGGCCGACAGCGCTTGCGCGAAGATAGCGACATGAGGGGTGCGGTTGACGTCGTGCACCTTGTCGACGCCGCCGAAGAACACGCCGTCGAGTGCCATCGCATAGGCGATCCGTGGGCCGACGAGAATCGTGGCATTCAAGCAACCGGCGATCGACGCAAGCACGAGCACGGCAGCAACCGTGCCGCCGGCATCGCCGAACAGCGCGCGCGCCGCCGCCTCGCCGACGCGTACCTCACCGCGCAACGCCGCCACCGGCAGCGCATAGAGATACAGCGCGTTGATCAGCAGGTAGACGCCGATGCAGATCGCCAGCCCCAGGAACAACGAGCGCGGCACGTTGCGGCCGGGGTCGCGGATCTCGCTGGCGACATAAACCGTGGCGTTCCAACCGAGAAAGGTGAACAGGATCGGCGAAAGCGCGAGACCGAACGAGCTCCAGGAAACACTGTCGTTCGTCGTGAATAGCGGCTGCAGATTCGACACCGTGCCCTGACCAAGCGCCAAGCCGCCGGCGACGAAAGCAATCAAGCCGATGATCTTGATGTAACCCGTAACGTTGTTGAACCAAGCTCCGGCGCGCACGCCGACATAGTTGATCCACGAACAGCCGGCGGTGACGACGACCGCGATGACGACCTTGCCGCTCTCTCCGAGCCCCAGGAAGGCGACCAACCCTTCGGCGAAGCCGACGGCGAGGGTAGCCACCGTTCCCGCGTAGATGACGAAGAAGGACAACCAACCGACGAGGAAACCGGCGAACGGGTGATAAGCCTGGCGTAGGTAGACGTAGTCGCCGCCGGCGTACGGGTACATGGCGCCGAGCTCGGCGTTGGCGAGCGCCCCGGCGAGAGAGAGCAGACCGCCGACGAGCCAGGCCGCAAGCATGACGCCGGGGTGCGGTAGAAGATCTGCGACCGCGCCGGGAGTGAGAAACAACCCAACGCCGATGACCGACGACACGACGAGCATGGTTGCATCGTTCAAGGAAAGCTCGCGCCGTAGGCGGTCGAGGGGATGGCGGTCGTCGACGGCGGGCTGCATGCAGCGCCCGACCTATCAGGGAAGCGCGTCAGGCGATAGGTCTGATGCGGACAACACGTGCTCGGCGAGCCACGTCTGCAGCATGCTCAATGCGATGTTCGCCTCCTGACCATCCTCGGCGAAGGCGGCACACATCTGCGCGAACGTCCCACCGTTCAGCAGGGTCGCCAGCGCGGCTGCCTCGTGTGCATCAATGACCTTGTGGAAGATGCACCAGTCCCGGCGCCAGACGCGCATGTGTGTCTCGCCTGCCGTGAGCACTCCGGGTTCCTTGCCGTCCTTGATTGCGCGCCAGACGTCGGCGACCGGCCAGTCCAACCGCAGAAGGCGCACCGCTGGCGACACCGCCAATTGCAGACGGGGCCATTCTTCCGACGGCACCCGTCGCAGGGCGTCTGGGTCGAGCGGCTGTGTGTCGGCAGCGTCGAACGCGTCGACGATGGCGTACTCCATGCGCGCCAGATCGGCCAAGTAGGGCCAATCGCGCAGCAGCTCATGGTCCGCGAGAAATGTCGCGAGATGTTGGCCGGCATATCGCAGCGAGAAGTGCGACGGCGGATGAGCCAACAAGTAGTCCGTCATCAGATTGTGGAAGTTGACTTCGCCGATCGTACCGGCAACGGCCGCGAAGTCCTGCTGCACGCAATCGCGCAGGCGATAGAAGTACATGTTGGCGTAGATGTCCCAACGCTCCACCGCCGACAGCGGGGCACGGCTGCGCACGAGGCTCTCCGCCAGCTGCCGTTGCGCTGGTTCGAGCTCGTCGAGGCCCTTCGCGACGCCTTCAGGCGCCGTGATCAGCTTCCAGAGCAGGGCCTGGGTTTCGGCCAGCGTCGGGCGAGGTGTGCTCATGGGGTGCGGTTGCGATGCGGCGCGCATGCTCGGCTTCAGCGATGAGCTCGGGCAGCGGTGGAATGTGGTCGTCCCATTCGATCAACGTCGCAACAACGCCGAAGCGTTGAAGCGCCTCGGCGTACAAGCTCCACACGCCTTCGGGCACGGGATGGTCGTGGGTATCGTGTAGGAAAGCGCCGCGATCGGTGTGTCCGGCCAGATGGAACTGCCGCACTCGCTTCGGGTCGATCGAACAAAGGTAATCGCGTGCTGAAAAACCGTGGTTGTAGGCGCTGACAAAGATGTTGTTGACGTCCAGCAGGATCTCGCAGTCTGCCCGCTCGGCAACGGCGTTCAGAAACTCCCATTCCGGTATCTTCGACTGTTCCAGCTCGAGGTAGGTGGAGACGTTCTCGAGCAGAATGCGCTGCCCGAGCAGATCCTGCACGCGGCTCACCCGCTCGGCGACGTGACCGATCGTCTCGTCTGTATAAGGCAACGGCAGCAGATCGTGAGTGTTGTGCCCGCCGACGCTGGTCCAGCACAGATGATCGGAGATCCACATCGGCTCGCAGCGTTTGGCGAGCTCCTTGAGCTGAGAGAGGTAGTCTAGATTGAGGGAGTCCACGGAGCCGATCGAAAGCGAGACCCCGTGCATGGCGATCGGGTAGTGCTTGCGTACCTCGTCGAGGATGCGCAACGGTCGCCCGCCGGGAACCATGAAGTTCTCCGAGATGATCTCGAACCAATCGACGGCAGGACGTGTTTCGATGACTTCGTCGTAGTGTTTCGCGCGCAAGCCGACGCCGAAACCCGATGCGGAGGTTTGAAGCGGCTGGCTCATGAAGGCCAACGAGAGGCGGAGAGGCTGACTGCCTCTCCGCCTTCGGGTTCATTGCAGAACCGTGCCGCCCTTCTTGGTGCACTCGTCCTTGCTCAGCTTGATCCAACCCTTGCCTTTGCACTCGTTCTGGCCGTGGCAGTCGTGCTTGCCGGCAACGCCGCACGCGCTCTTGCCCTTACACTCGTTGACGCCGACACATTTCACTTCCGCGCCTTCGGCCTTCTCGTGCTGATCGGCGAGCGCCCCCTGCGCCATGAACAAGCCGGCGACGGCAGTGGCGATCAACGCTCCCTTCACTTTCGTATGCATGAAATCCTCCTCTGCGAGTGCCTTCGGGCCTCGCGGTTGCGGAACGCCAGAATCAGTTGACCCCAAAACTTAGCTACCTGGACTATCGCAAGCAATACCGCTGCATCGCTCCGTAGACGATGCAGCGGCGAGCTGATTCCCACCTTCTGCACAATGAACTAGACTCCTGAGACTATGGCGCAACAGACAGCCATGCAGTCGATGCAACGAATCGACAAGACGCCGCTGCGCGAGCTCACGCGACGATACTGGAAATGGGAAGCGGCTGGTGTTCTGTTGATCGCAGTCGGCATAGTGATTTCCTGGGGTCTCCTCTTGTTGCTTGCTCGCTGGCGTTTTGCCGACGACGGCGGTTCTGTCTACTGGCTTACGCCGTCGGCGTTGGTCTGGATCGCCCCCGCCTTCTTTGCGGGTATCCTGTCGGCGACATGGCCGACGGATCTCCTCTATCGATACCTCATGGGTGACCGCTACGAGGAGTTTCGCGACTACCAGACGCGCAAGTTCGGCTACGACGGCCGGCGCTGGATGCTGCCGTTCTACTTTATCTGTGGAGGGCTCACGGCGGCGATCGTTCTGCTGCTACTCGACTGCTACGTCTTCTTCGGGCCAAACTCGATCCAGGTCGACGGTCTGTGGGCGATGGCGCCCGAACGCTTCCGCTACGACGACGTGATCGAGATCCGTGCTTCCGACTGGCGTGCGGACGACAATGGCCAACGTGTGGCGCACTACACTTTGGCGCTGTACTTTGCCGACGGAGCGATTTGGACTTCCGCGCGCGACGAGTGGTACAGCGGCAACGAGCGGCTGCGCGACATCGCGGCGTACGTGTCGGAGCGCAGCGGCATCCCGATCGTCGAAATTGACGTCATGAGCACCACGGAATTGTGAATACCCCGTTTCTTGGGACTGTCGACAAACGCTTTCCAGGGACTCCCCTGGCAAGAGAATGTCTATAGAGATCTGGGCAGATACTTTGCGGGCGGCCGGCACCGTTCGGCCGCGCTCTGCCCCGGCGCACCCCGCCCACAAGAGGAAGCTCTAGGACGAGAGAAGCGGTATCGTTCCGCAGCCTGGCTAGGGACCCACCCCAACGGGCTGCGTCGGACCGACGCAGATGCTGGCATCCTGTCCGAGTCGAAATCTGTAGGTGCCGTGCTGCTTCCGATCCGGATACTTTTCCCACTCCGGCCGGGCGAGGACGAAGAGTGTCCGCGAGCGCGGCGCGTAAAGCGAGATGACCTCGCCCCAACTCTGATCCGGCAGGCAGACGTGTTTCTGCGCTTCGGACATCCGGCGGACGCCGTAGTACATATCCTTCAGCTCTCGCCGTTTGCCGTCCGACATCTGCACGACCAGGCCGCCATACATCGTCCGCGGCACCGGCTTGACGACGTAGTTGTCGACGGCGACCTCGCGCATTCGTTGCCGCGGAATGGACAGCGTCAGCTCGTCATCGCTCGCTTCCCATAGAACGGGTTTCACGGACGGCTTGCCCGTTTTCAGCGGGATCGCGAGCGTCGGATCGCCCCAGAGGGCAAATGCCAGCGCGGCGCGGAACGTCTTGTGCCATTCGTTGTAGCCGCGCAGGCGCTGCAACTGGGCGAGCGCCAGCAAATAGTTGCGGGCATTGCGCACGGCGATACCGAGGTCGGCATCGTCGTAGAGCACGGCGTCGAACAGCGCTCGCGCGAATGCGGAACCGGGCGCACTGTAAATCGCCGCAGACGTCGCGACGATCGCCTCCGTGCCCTTCTCGATGAGAATCATCGGATCCGAGCGATCGAGTGTATAGCACCCCTGGAGGATGGCGATCTCCGGTGCGGTATCGACCGCGATACCACCGCGTTCCTCGAGTGTGAGGTCGCGCGGGTGTCCTTCCCAGACCAGAACGTTCGTCTGCAACATCGTCTGCCGGATGATCTCCGGAGTGATTTCGCCGCGGTAGTAGGCACGCACTGACACCCCGACATTGCCGAGGTCGCGCGTGGTGGCGCGTGAAATCGTTTCACCGAGAGCAAAGACGCTGTCGGCATTGGTGAGAAAGACCACCGGCCGTTGCGTGCGATTGTTGCGCCGATGTTGCTGCCGCGCCAACAAAGCGCTGGCCTGGGCAGCGTCCTCGGCAACGATTCGGCCGACCGCGAAGTCTTGCGGCTGCTCGTTTTGGATCTGCGAGAACAACTCGACGCGAACGATCGTCCCGCCGCCGCGCGCCTCCGGCCCTCCAGCGGCGAGGACCGGATCCGGTATCCGATGGCTGCGCAAAGCGAGCTCGTCACCTACGAGAATGATGTGGGAGGCGGTCAACGCGTGCGTGTCGATCGCTGCCAGCACCTCGCGTTCGACAACCTCGCCGGCGGCGCTCGATACGAGGATCAGCGGCGCCTTGTGCATCGCGCTGACCAGAGGGGCGACCAGCGACAGCGATGACGGCGAAAACGTCCCGAGGCGATCCTGCGCGTTCGCCACGACAACCACCTGGTCGAGCTTCTCCCCGACCAGAGCCTTGAGCTCATCGACGACGGCTGTCGGCGTGTCGAGACGGCGGACCTTGGCTGGGTCAACCGACGGATCTACCTCGACGCCCGCGGTGAGATACACTCGCTCGACCTGGGTCCATGCACCCAGAGCCGCCGCGTCGAAGCGAACCCCGGGTGCAAGTGGCAAGATCGCCGCTCCGGTTGCACCCGCAAATGCCGCTCCTCGCAGCATCCAGTCGTAGCTTTCTTCAAGAACGGCGACGACAGTCTTGGGTTGGGGCCACAGATCGTGCACCGCAGCAGCGAGGTCGGCGACTGCCGCGCAGCTTTCGTCGGCGATCGCCGCCATGGCGTCGACGACGGCACGGCGTGCCGCCGGTCGATGATAGCACTCGACCTCACCTTTCCACTCAGCCGCAGCCGCGCTGAGCGTGGCCTGATCGCGCGCGTCGACGAGCAAGACGGGATCCTTCAGGCCTCGGCCGATCAGCGTCACGATCGCCAGGGCGTTGTCGTCGGCGGGAACGAGATGAACCGTCGGTGCGGCGAATGCGGAAGGTGCCAACACCAGAATGAAGCCGGCGACCAGCGCTCGCGAGCTCCAAGGTGCTCTCTGGCGCATCGAGCTCTTCGACATCATTGCTCGCCGCGACGCCGGTGCGCCTGCAAGGTGTACGTGACCGTGGCCTCGCCCTCGACCTGTACCGGCCGGCGGCCGTCGTAGGTCAAAGCCAACAAGTCGTTCGAGCGCTTTCCGATCCATCCGCGTGAGACGCTCACCGGCCACCATTCACCGTCGGCCCAGACCTCAGTCCAGAAGACCCGCTTTCGCTTCGTCCGGCTGTCCAATTTGGCGCCCTCGATGAAACGGGCCGGAATGCGGGCGCAGCGCAGGAATGTGGTGAATAGACGCTCCAGACCGATGCGCTGGCCGTGGCCGCGGCGCAGGACATCGAGCGGCAAGCTCTTGCCGTCGGTCTTGTGCTCGAACCGGCGCCGCATGACGTTGTAGATCGCGCGCATGACGCCACGGTTGCCTTCGGCCAGCACCGGACCGACGTTTTCCTCGAGAAACTCGCGCACCAGAATCGATCTCGACGGGAACAGAGGGGCCGGGCTCATTTCGGTGTAGAGCTCCAGGGGAGGATCTTCGGGCGGCTCGATCAGTGGGACGGTCTTTTCCTCGGCGCTGATCGCCACCGTGTAGCTCACCGCTACGCGCCGCGATTTGCGCACGATGCCGCTGAGGACGACCTCTGGCTCTTCGCCCTGAATCGTCTGCGTCTTCAACCCGCGGTCGACGATGCGTACATCCGAGACGCGCTGGGCCGGCGTCTCCGGCGGCAGCGCGACGTGCACTTCGACCGGGCGCCCATGCCCGTCGCCAATGCGCAACGCGACGGTTACGTGCCAGACCTGCGTGTCCGTCCGCGCCGCCACTTCGGCGCGGCCGTAGACGATGGCGAGAAGAGCTACGACGGCGAGCCGAATAGCTCGCGCGCGATATGGCATCTCTCCTCCCAGTTCGGCAGTGCTTCGACCGGTACGCTGTCGGCCAGACGCAGCCGCGGTAGCAGGCCTTCCATGTTGGCGAGCTGGATCGCCAAGCCCGGCCGCGCATTCAACTCGAGCAGGACGGGGCCGTGGACGGCGTCGATCACGACATCGACACCGAGGTAACCGAGGCCGCTGACCTCACTGGCACGCGCCGCCAACGACAACACTTCGTTCCAGTGCGGGATGGTGAAGCCGACGAGCTCGTGTCCCGTATCGATGTGGGTTTGCAGCGAGTGGCTGCGCAGCGTGGCGTGAATGCCGCGGCCGCTGGCGATGTCGATCCCCATTCCGATCGCACCCTGGTGCAGATTGGCGCGCCCACTGGAAGCCGAAGTCGGCAGACGGCACATCGACATCACCGGCAAGCCACGGTAGACGACAACCCGGATGTCGGGAACACCCTGCAGCGTGATCGGCTTGAAGGCAGGGTGAAGGACAATCATCTCCTCGATGATGGCGCTGTCCCAGTCGCCACGCAGTGAGAAGACGCCCGACAGAATACTGGAGATGTGCTGCTTGACGGCGTCGTCGTCCATGTACGAGCCGTTACTGCGGCGATAGCGCCCGTCGCCGGGCTCGACGATGACGACGATGCCGTTACCCTGAGCGCCGCGCGCCGGCTTGATGACGAACGGCGGCAGATTGGACAGCAACGTCGGCACGTCGCGCAGCTCGTGGAATTCGGAGACGACGCCGAGCAGGCGAGGAACGGGTATGCCTGCCTCGATCATCAGCCGTTTGGTCAGCAACTTGTCGTCGACGCGCGGGTAGTGCTTGCGTGGATTCCACGGCAGGATGAAGCCGCCGTTGCGCTGATTCATGCCGAGGATTCCGCGCTGCCGCAGCGTTCTCCAGCGGGTCAGCATCGGCTCGCTCCACGATAATTCGCCACCTTGATTAGGGCGACGGCGAACATCCGCACAGACCCCTCCCCTGTTGCCAACTCCGGCAACGGGAGAGAGCTGGAGAGCCGGTGCGTCATCGCTGTCCACCGTTCGCCAGCTCGCGGAAGCGGAAGAGCTCGACGAATCGATAGCCGGTGTACTTACCGATGGCGACCAGCAGACCGAGGATCACCAACAGCGCCTCGGGAAAAACCAGCAGGAAGACTTGCAGAAACTTCGCTTGAATGACGGCGTACGTGATGTACACCGACAGAATCGTTGTACCGGCGCGCGTCAACGTGTTGCGCCAGCCTTCTTCCTCCAGGCTGACACTGATGCGCTCGACGATCATCGTCATGATCACGAACGGAAACGCTCCGACGCCCTCGGTCGGCAAGCTCAACCAGTCGCCGACCCACATCGCCAGAGTCATGAGAATGACGACGAACGTGAGAATGAAAGCGACGCGCGCCACCAGCAATAAGTAGAGCCGCTTGATGAGGATGCGCGACACCAGCGCGACGCTGACGACGCCGGCGAGAAACACCGTGCCCCACGCCAGGCCGGTGGCGGTCATTGCCAGGGCGATGAGCATCGGCATGAACATTCCGAAAGTGCGCAAGCCGATGATGCTACGCAAGATGCTCATGGCCAGCGCCCCGAGCGGCACGAGCAGAAGGATACGCAGCGTCTTCTGCATGTGCAGCGGTAGGAACAGCAGCGAGGCTCGATCGATGGCGTTGCCGGACTCGGCCAGCCGCCGCCGCATCAGATCGACATAAGCGGCGAGCTCGGATTCGACGTCGTAACGGTACGACAGCGATGTCGTACCAGCAGCACTGACCGCGGTCAGCAGGTCTCCCGACAATGCCAATCGGTCGGGCGGGATCGTTTCGTAGATTCTCTCGATGCTGTCGTAGGCCACCCACCCCGCACCGAGGTAGACCTCGTTCCAAAAGTGGAGCTGGTTCTGCGTTCCGCTTACGAGGTGAATACCCGGTACCACCTGGCACGGGAGGCCGTTGAAGCGTGCCAAAGCGCAGAACAGGCGAGCGCGCCCGAGTACGTTGCCACGGCCTTCGCGGATGACCGCGACAGCGTCCATCGCTCCCGCCGTGTTGAGAGAGGGGATCTCATTGCTGACGAAGTCGTAGATCGCATTGGCCAAGGCGACTTTGTCGCTGCCGTCGAGCCGTAACTCGTTCGATAACTCCGCGATCGCCGGATCCTGCGGCGGAATCCCCGGCGACGTTTGTAAGAACGGCTGGACGGATTTCGGATACTCGGACGGTTGACGCGACTCCTTCGGCGGGATCTTCCAGTGGTAGCCGAGTGCGTCGATGGTGACGTGATAGCTGACGCTGGTCGAGCCGTTGAGCCTGCCACTCCAGCGCCCTTCGCGCGTGGAACCCGTCTCGCTGATGGTAAACCGCAACGGATCGGAACGAACTTCCTCGCTAAGCAAGCGTTGATAACCGGAGGTTCGCGGCAACAGGACATCGGCGACGACACGTTGGCCGTCGCTGCTGAGGTTGACGACCAGATCGATCCTCCAGGTCCCGGCCGGGTCCTCGCCGCGCAACGGGTAGTGGAGCACGAATACCTTATAGAGGAAGAGGCCAAGGCCGCTGGCCATCAAGAGAACGGTGAGGGCGATCCAGGAACGCATTTCGAGGGTAGGACTGGAGGAGGTGGTCTAGACGAAGTCGAAGATCAACATCGATCACGTGCGTTGGTAGCGAAATATCGGCTCGTATAGCACTCCCGTTTCGGCAGCGAAACAAGCCCGGCGCCGATCGACGTAGTGTCTCAGTTTGATTCGGCAATGACCCACGAACCCCCTCGGTCCCCCGACATCGAATCCTCCTCGGTCCTCTCCTTCGACAAGGCTCAGGACATGCTTTGGAAAAGGAGGAAGATCGCCGTTCTCGGATTGCCCCCGGCTGCTTTAATGATGCCTCTGCTTGGATGGTCCCTCCTTTCTCAAAGTTACCATGTGCTGCGTGATCATCGAGAGCGGTGGGGCAAGCCGCCGTTGCGAGCCTGAACTGGTGTGCACCGGTGGCACTTGGCGCGGCGAGCTTCCAAGCGGTTGTCAAATGGTGATCGGGGCCGTACCCCTTCTGGAGATCTCAAACTCAAGCCGCTGCGGTTGGCGCCGCAGCCAGAAGGGAGGCCCCAATGGGCAAGATACGACTGGTAGAACATCCCGTTGGGTCTGAGGTCGTGACGAGATGGTGCAGCCAACGCAGAATGTCCCAGTCCAAGCCCGCCGGGGGCTCGAGACCCCCGGCTGAAACAGCCAAGCTCGCTGAAGCGATCTCCCTCCGGCCCCAATTACGCGCCCAGGGTCTCAGGAGGCTCTTCGGGCCTTGACGACGGCCAGCAAGAACTCCCGTACCTCCTTGGGATCTTCCAACCAAAAGCGCGTTAGTGTCTCGTGCTTTCCGCTGCCGACGTGAATCGTGATGGCGCTGGAGGGTAGCTGGCGGAAGGCGTCCTCATCGGTGCGATCGGGGCCAGTGTCCCGTCGTAGTCCAGGAAACAGAACAGATCGGGTGCTGACGAGATAACCCGTAGGAACTCCGATCGGTGCTGGCTCAAGTGCGGTTGCATCGTGGCGCCAGGTTGAACCTATCCGCTGGCGAGAGCGGTTGGCAACGCGCACCGGCGCCTCGTTTTACCCCTGGCATTACGAGGCCGGCGACGTAAGCTAGGGAACGATGAGCAACCGCTGCTTGACCGTGTTTCTTGGATCTGGTTTGACGCATAGCGTTCGTCGTGCTCCGAACGTCCCGCGCCCTGGGAGTGAATTGATTGCTTTTGGATAGTTTTCTTCGCGCGTCTTTCACTCTGTCCCCCGCAACCGCCATGCCCGATGAAGAGTTTGCTGCTTCGCAGCAGGTCCCGCATACGAGATCGAGTCCCTCCCTGATGAGGCTGTCGGTTCTCTCCCGGAAGGATCTCCCTTTGTGGGCGGGCTTTACCGAAGCCCGCGTCGGGAGGGGCGCAGAGCGCGGCCGGACGGTGCCGCCGGCCCACGAAAGCTCTTCTCGCAACATTTGTCGACGCTCCGTGATGTGGCTCGCCCTCGCGCTGCTGTTGCTCGTAGCGAGCTCGGTGTCCGCCAAGCCATGCGGCGACGATGTCCACGGGCGCGACGTCCCCTGTGCCTGTGGCGACACCGTCGTCAGCAACCTCGTCCTCACGGACGATCCGGTGACCACGGCCCGATGCGTTCACAACGGATTGGTCATCGCAGCCGGACGAACGGCTGCGCATGTCGAGATCGACCTCAACGGCCGTCATCTGCGCGGCAGCGGCAAAGGTTCGGGCCTCTGGGTCATGTCGGGGGGCAGCGACGGCGTGAGGATCGTCAGCCACAGTGGTCCGGCGGTGATCGAGGTTTTCCGCGACGGCATCATCGGCCGCACGCGCGGTACGGTGGCTCTCATCGACAACGTCATCGTCTCGGCGAACGCACGAGACGGCATCCAGGTCTTTTCAGACGACGTACAGATCCGCGGTTGTGAGGCGCGTGCGTCCGGCCGTGACGGTGTCTCGGTTCGTGGCAAGAGCTGGTTGCTGAAAGACGTCCGCGCCGTCGACAGTCGTCGCTT
>Ga0187892_10004733_pt1 | contig 22407 bp, 19 predicted proteins | sample MA1701073metaG_FD_139345 | JGI IMG/M metagenome (GOLD analysis project Ga0187892, IMG submission 139345) | Bio-ooze microbial communities from a basaltic lava cave in the Kipuka Kanohina Cave System on the Island of Hawaii, USA - MA170107-3 metaG ... | reverse complement strand
GCCTTCGCCGCGGCCACCGCCAGTGACTTCTCCCGCTGAATTCCCTTCATCAGAAGCCTCACCTGCTCGTCGGTGACCATGCAAGTCCCTCCCACAGAGGAACTTAGCTGACCGCCGCTGTGCGCTTCCAACGGGAGTTCTAATTGTCGCCGGGCGGAAGTTCTAATTGTCGTCGATCAGCGAGGCCTTCGAGGCCGTCCTGTCGCATCTACCCGCGGAGGCGCGGCCCTGAGCCGACGATGAGCAAGCGGCGACCGCGGGGCGAGCTAGCGCTGCGCACCGTTGCGCTCGCCTTCTGTCCGGGTGGCCTGCCAGCGCATGACGATGCGCCGCGTACCGAGAGCCCGGCGAGCCTCACGGGTTGCGCGGATCGCGTCCGACCTGCTAGAAACCCTCGCCTTGGAGAGGTGCGAGAGTGGTTGAATCGGGCGGTCTCGAAAACCGTTATACCCTTACGGGTATCGAGGGTTCGAATCCCTCCCTCTCCGCCAGCGTGAGGCGCTGATCTCCGCGCCGCCGAAGCTGCTCCGAGGCCCGCCAGGGAGGCGGGCCTTCTCCGTCCCGGTCGCGGCGTCACTCGGCGCGATCGTGCTCCAACGGGATCGCCGGCTGCTCCGGCGCCAACTCTCCGGCGGATGGCTCCGGCGTCGGCGGCGCCGGCGAGCCCGCCGGCTCCCCTGCCGCTGACTCCACCCGCGTCACCGCCCGCACCGCCGCGCCGTCCCTCATTGCCATGAATCCCGCGTACCCTCCGGCCAGGTCCACGAGCGCGTGCAGCACCATGCTCGGGACCACCGAGCCGGTCGCGAGCGCGAGCGCGCCCATCACGACGCCGGCGAAGAACGCGCGCACGGCGAACGACGGGCCCTGGTAGCCGTGCGCCACGCCGAAGATCACCATGCTCGCGCCGGCCGCGCCCCAGAGGCCGAGCCACGGCGTGAGGAACCAGACGAGGTAGCCGCGGAAGAGCAGCTCCTCGCACACGCCGGCGGTCACGGCGAGCGGGGCGAACGCCTGCCAGTCCTCGCGCGTCACGGGGATCAGCGCGCGCAGCGGCTCCACCTGCGCGCGCACGCCCGCGAGCGCCTGGGGCGGCGCCCGCAGCGCGCGGACCTGCGCCAGCGCGATCGCGCCGTAGCCGAGCGGCGCGCTGATGCCGAGCCACAGCCGCCAGCCTTCGGGCATCGCGAGCCCGAGCGTGGCGGGCTCGCGTCCGGCGATCCCGAACAGCATCACGGCGACGGCGCCCAGCACCCACTGCTCGAGCACGGTGCGCCGGTACATGCTCCTCCGCGCGCGAGGGTCGCCGGCCGCCACGGCCTCCAGGTGGCGCGGCCAGTCCACGAAGTGGTTCCAGAGCGGCCACAGGACGGCGAAGACGACGGCGAAGATCAGGTCGGGCGTGCCGGGCATCAGGTCCTCCGTGATCGGCGGGCCGCGCGGGAAGCTGCAGTCATGCGCCGGGGGTCGCATCCTGCGACCCGCACTGCATCACAAGTCATCGCGGAACCGCACGTCCCCGCATTCACGAACACGGGACATTCGCTCAAGTCCAGACATCGGTGTTGCCACACGGAAAGTGGCCCTTGAGTCATTAGCAATGCGCTTGCCGGCGTCGCCGCAACTGATTAACCTGCCCGCGGCTCTCCCGTGACTCGCGGCTCTCGCCCTGATGCCGAGCCCGCAACCTCCCCGGCCGCGATCGCGTGAGAACGGTTACATCCATACCGTTCCCATCGCGCCTGCGCCATCCCGAAGGGCGGGGGACCACAGCGCACATGCCGCCCGAGACTTCGCGGAGAGATGTCCGAGTGGTTGAAGGAGCACGATTGGAAATCGTGTAGGCGCTAATACCGCCTCGTGGGTTCGAATCCCACTCTCTCCGCCAGTTGTTGGATTCACACCTGTCGTAACGAAGCCCAGTTCGGCCCCGAGGCCAACCGGTCGCCCTCGCGGCACCCCCCCGACCGCAGTCGCCAACCGGAGAACACACAGGAGATGGAACGCACGACCGCGCAGCGTAAGGCTATCCACGCCGCACTCGAGAAGGCGGGCCGTCCGTTGAACCCGCCGGAGATCTTCCAGCACGCGCGCCAGAGCGCGCCCGGCCTCGGCATGGCGACGGTGTACCGGACGCTCAAGCGCATGCTCGACGACCGGGCGATCGAACAGGTGGAGCTGCCGGGTGAGGCGCCGCGTTACGAGCGCACGGGTCTCGGTCACCATCACCACTTCCGCTGCAACGGGTGCAACCGCGTGTTCGACTGGTTCGGCTGCGATTGCCCTTGCGAGAGCAAGCGGCCCGACGGCTTCGCGGTCGAGGGCCACGACGTGTTCCTGTACGGCCGCTGCGACGAGTGCTCGGCCGCCAAGTCCTCCGGCTGACCACGTCGTGCAACGTGCCAAGCCTCGGCGGGCACGCAACTTGACCGCATGAGGCGGGCTGCTACTATCGGCCGCGCTCGCCGCCCGTGCCGGCGTGGGCGCGCCCCGGCGCGCCGCCCCACGGGCGCGAACCGCTCCGGTGGGGATGTAGCTCAGTTGGGAGAGCGCCTCGTTCGCAACGAGGAGGTCGTCGGTTCGATCCCGATCATCTCCACCATTCACCTCGGCTTGGGCCAGGCCCCGCGCGATCCGGACTCGTGAACCCCGTCAGGGCCGGAAGGCAGCAGCGGTAAGCGAACCTTCGGGTGCGCCGCTGGATCACCTGGCCCGCTTCTCGCGGTAACGCTCCACGCGGCACGGCACCCGGCGCGGCACCGCGGGCGGGGCCGGCCGCCCACGGCACGGACGCATGGCCCCTCGCGCGCTCACCCTCAAGTACCGGCCCCAGGTCTTCGCCGACTTGGTGGGGCAGGACCACGTCACCTCGGTGCTCACGGCGGCGCTGGCCTCGGGGCGGGTGGCGCAGGCGTTCCTGTTCACGGGGGCGCGCGGGGTGGGCAAGACCACGAGCGCCCGCATCCTCGCCAAGGCGCTCAACTGCGCCGAGCGGGGCGGCTCGGCCGAGCCGTGCGACCGCTGCGCCTCGTGCGCCGAGATCACGCAGGGGGTCTCGCTCGACGTGCTCGAGATCGACGGCGCGAGCAACCGCGGCATCGCCGACGTGCAGCAACTCCGCGAGAGCGTGCGCTTCACGCCCACGGGCGGGCGCCACCGCGTGGTCATCATCGACGAGGTGCACCAGCTCTCGGGCGACGCGTTCGCCGCGCTCCTGAAGACGCTCGAAGAGCCGCCCGCTCACCTCGTGTTCATCTTCGCGACCACCGACCCGCAGAAGCTCCCGGAGACCATCCGCTCGCGCACGCAGCGCTTCGACTTCGCGCGCGTGCCCATCCGCCGCGTGGCCGACCGGCTGCTCGACATCCAGCGCCGCGAAGCGGCCGACGCGGACGGCGTGCGGTTCCAGCTCACGGACGGCGCGGCGCTGCTGATCGCCCACAAGGGCGAGGGCTCGCTGCGCGACGCGATCTCGGCGCTGGACCAGGTGGTCTCGGCGGGCGAGCCGCAGGTGGACGAACCGCTCGTCCGGCGCGTGCTCGGGATCGCCGACCGCGAGGCGTTCTTCCGTATCGCGGGCGCGGTGCTCGGGCGCGACCCCAAGGCCACGCTCGGCGAGCTGCACACGGCGTTCGAGAAGGGGCTCGACCCGCGCGAGCTGGCCGAGGGGCTGGCCGAGCACTTCCGCAACGTGCTCGTCCTCAAGGTGGACCCCGGGCGCGGCCACGACCTGGTGGCGGCGAGCCAGGAGGACCTGGCCCGGCTCGCGAGCCAGGGCGAGGGCTGGTCGGACACGGACCTCCTGCGCCTCATGCGGCTCGCGGCCGAGTCCCAGTGGCCGATGCGCGACTCGCCGCAGCCGCTCGTGCATCTGGAAGCGGCACTCCTCCAGATGGCGACACTCGAGCCGGCCGAGACGGTGGCGGTACTGCTCGAGCGGCTGGAGTCGCTCGAGCGCCGGCTCTCGGGCACGGGGCCGGCGGGGCCCTCGGGCCCGGGCGGCGGTGCGCGCGCCGCCACGCCGCCGGCCGGGCGCAGTTCGGCTGCGGCCGGCGCCGCGACCCCGACACGCGCGCAGGCAGGCGCCGCCACGCCGCCGCCCGCGCGGGGCGCTGCGCCGGCCGCGCCGCGCGCTTCTTCGCCGCCGGCTCCGCCGCGGGCCACGGCGAGCGTGACGCCGGCCACCGGTTCGGCGACGGCCCAGGCGCCGCCAGCCGCCGCCCTGCCGCAGACATCGGCGAGCGCCGCCCCGGCGTTCACGCCCGCGGCCGCCACCGCGGTCGCCGAGCGTCCCGAGGGCACCGAGCGCGATGCCACCACCGAGTCGGCGTGGGCGCGCACGGTGGCCGCGGTCAACGCGCGCAAGCGCATGCTGGGCGCCTTCCTCGAGGAGTCCCGGCTCGTGGGGCTCTCGGGCGGGAACCTCGTGCTCGCCATGGACCACCTGCACCGCTCGGTCGTGGACGCGCCGGAGCACCGAGCGCTCGTGCGCGAGGAGCTGGCGCGCGCCTTCGGCCGCACGCTCGAGCTGGAGTGCTCGGTGGTCGAGGGCGTGGTGCACGCGACGCAGGCGGCGAAAGCCGATAGTCTCAAGCCGCTCATCGAACGCGCCATGGAGGTGTTCGACGGCGAGGTCATCGAACGCGGAAAGGGCGGGGGGGATCGCAGCGCATGAAGAGCTTCGGCGACATGATGAAGCAGGCGCAGAAGATGCAGAAGCAGATGGGCGAGCTGCAGGACCGGCTCGCCGAGGAACGCCACGAGGCCACGGCCGGCGGCGGCCTGGTGCGCGCGGTCGTGGACGGCAAGCAGATGCTGCGCGAGCTCAAGTTGAGCCCCCAGGTGCTCGAGGAGAAGGACGTCACGCTGCTCGAGGACCTGGTGATGACCGCGGTGGGCGAGGCGCAGCGCGCCTCGCAAGCGAAGATGACCGAGGCCTATTCGAAGATCACCGGCGGCTTCAACCTGCCGCTCTGACGCGCCATGCCCCCCGGCTCCCCGATCGCTCACGCCGCGCCGCGGCGCCCCACCCGGCCGGGCACCCGGCCCGCGCGTGCCGCCGCCGCGCTCCGCGCCGGGCGCGATCGCTGACGCCGTGTACAGCTCCAAGTACCTGGAACTCCTCATCGAGGAGCTGGAGAAGCTCCCCAGCATCGGCCTGAAGAGCGCGCAGCGGCTGGCGCTCCACCTGCTGCGCGTGCCGCGCGAGGACGCGCTCCGGCTCGCCGAGGCGATCCGCGCGGTGCGCGAGCGGGTGGGCTCGTGCTCGACCTGCGGCAACTTCTCCGAGACGGACCCGTGCGCGCTGTGCGGCGACCCGCGCCGCGACCCGAAGCTGCTGTGCGTGGTCGAGCAGCCGGTGGACGTGCTGGCGTTCGAGCGCACCGGCCAGTTCACCGGCCGCTACCACGTCCTGGGCGGCGCGCTCTCGCCGCTCGAAGGGACGAGCCCCGAGCAGCTCCGCGTGCGCGAGCTGCTCACGCGGCTCCGCGGCGGCGAGGTGCGGGAAGTCATCCTCGCCACCAACCCCAACGTGAACGGCGAGGCCACGGCACTCTACCTGTCCAGGCTCCTTGGCCCGCTCGGCGTGCGCGTCACGCGCATCGCCCGCGGCGTGCCCATGGGCAGCGACCTCGAGTACTCGGACCAGGTGACCCTCGCGCGCGCCCTCGAGGGGCGCCGCGACGTCGAGTAGCGGACGCTCGGCCATGCCCTACGTCTTCGACCTCGTGCAGCTCGGGCTCGTCCTGGTGCTCGTGCTCATGAACGGGTTCTTCGTCGCGGCCGAGTTCTCGCTCGTGACCGTGCGCTGGACCCGGGTCGAGGAGCTGGTTCAGCAGGGCCGCTTCGGCGCGCTTCCCGTGCGCGAGGCCATCGAGAGGCTCGACGACTCGATCGCCGCCACCCAGCTCGGCATCACGTTCTCGAGCCTCGCGCTCGGCTGGCTCGGCGAGCCGGCGCTCGCGCACCTGATCGAGCCGTTGTTCCGCAGCATCCCCGGCGGCTGGAGCACGGGGCTCACGCACGGCGCGGCGGTGGCACTGGCGTTCCTCATCATCACGTTCCTGCACGTGGTGCTCGGAGAGCTGGCGCCGAAGGCCGTGGCGCTCCAGCGCGCCGACGACGTGGCGCTGGTCGTGGCCGCGCCGTTGCTCCTGTTCGGGCGCATCTTCAGGCCGTTCATCCGGGCCATGAACGGCGCCGGCAACTGGGTCGTGCGGCAGATGCGGCTGCCGCCGGTCAACACGCACAGCCAGGTGCACTCCCCGGACGAGATCGACATGCTCATCGAGGAGGGCCAGGAGGCCGGCGTCATCCAGCCCGACGAGGCCGAGTACGCGCGCGCCGTGTTCGAGCTGTCGGACAAGAAGGTGCGCGACGTGATGGTGCCGCGCGACCGGGTCGTGACCATCTGGCGGAACGCCAAGCCGGACGACATCCTCGAGACGGCGCGCATGAGCGCGCACACGCGCATGCCGGTGTGGGACGGTGAGCCCGACCGGGTGGTGGGCATCGTCAACACCAAGGACCTGTTCCACATCTTCAGCGAGCTGAACCTGGTGATCCTCGAGGACGCCATGTACCCGGCGGTCACCATGGACCCCGAGACGACGCTCGCGCGCGCGCTCAACCTGCTGCGCAAGGCCCGCCGGCAGATGGCGGTGGTGCAGGGCGCCGACGGGCGGTTCCTCGGCATCGTGACGCTGGAGGACATCCTCGAGGAGATCGTGGGCGAGATCGAGGACGAGCACGACGAGCCGCAGCCGGGGGCGGCGGCACCACAGCCGGCCCTCGCGGCCGCCGCGCGGCCGGCGACGCCCCCCGCTGCAGCACCCGCCGCGCCCCCGGCGCCCGACGCGGCGCCCGCGGCACCGGCGCCCGGCAAGCCCGCCTCGCCCTCGGTCCGGCCCGCGCCCTAGCCCCGGACGGGTCGCCGGCGTCTCCCGGGCCGGCGCCCCTTGTACCCGGTGTCAGCGCGTGGTACTGCTTGCACTTGGGAACACGGACGTGCCACAGGGTTCCGTCACCTCGGTAGTCCACATCCGCCGGAGAGCGGAGGGGGTGTCATGCCGCAGTGGACCTTGTTCGAAAATGACTTCCGGCTCATCGACCAGGTGCTCGACGAGCTCCTCCAGCGTACCAACGCTCTCTCAGCGCATCTGATAGACCGCTCGGGCCAGGTGATCACGTCGGCCGGGCGTGTGGACGACTTCGACGTCATCTCGTTCGCGAGCCTGGCCGCGGCCGACTTCACCGCCAACGCCGAGCTGGCCACGCTCCTCGGCGAGCCTGCCGTGGACGCCGTCGTGAACGAGGGCCGGGTCCGCTCCGTCTACTCCCGGATGCTCGCGGACCGGGTCATCCTGTCGGTGGTCTTCGACCGCCGGAGCACGCTGGGGCTCGTGCGCGTGCGTTCCAAGCGCGGAGTCGAGGTGCTCGACCAGGTGTTCCGGGGCCTGTTCGAGAAGGTCGGCATCGGCGAGCCGGCCCAGCCCGCGTTCGAGGCCGCCCCCGGGTTCGCGGCCGCCGCGTCCAACGAGGTAGACGCCCTGTTCGGCGAATGAGCCGCGCGGTCCCCGCCGGGATCCGGACCCACCCACCAGGCCGCGAGCCCGAGGGAGCAGCACCGTGACGCTCATCAACCACCGGACGCACGAGATCCACTTCAAGATCGTCTACTACGGTCCGGGGCTGTGCGGGAAGACCACGAACCTGAAGGCCCTGCATGACCGCCTGCCGCCCGAGCGGCGCGGCCGCATGATCTCGATCGCCACCGACCACGAGCGCACGCTGTTCTTCGACTTCCTGCCCATCGACCTGGGCACGGTGAACGGCTTCCTCACCCGCTTCCACCTCTACACGGTGCCCGGGCAGGTCTACTATCGGCTCTCGCGCCGCGCCGTGCTGCAGGGCGTGGACGGGCTCGTGTTCGTGGCCGACTCGCACCCCGCGCGCGAGGCCGCGAACCGTGAGTCGCTCGCCGACCTCCACGACCACCTGCGGACGCTCGGGGTCACCGGTCCCGCGCTCGCGCGCATCCCGTGGGTGTTCCAGTGGAACAAGCGCGACTCGCCGCTGGCGATCCCGCTGGAACGCCTGCAGCGCGCGCTCAATCCGCACGGCTGGCCGGAGTTCGAGGCCGTGGCCTCGGCAGGGAAGGGTGTGTCCGAGACGCTGCGCGCCGCGTGCAAGGCGGTGCTCGCGCGGCTCGGGAGCGGCGTGGCGCCGGCGAGCGGCGTGGCGAGCGGGCAGACCGCGCCGGCGGCCCGCGTGTCGCCCGCGGCGGCGCCGCCCGCGCCCGGTGCGGGCACGGGGCCGGTCGCGCCGGGTGCGGCACCCGGCGCCCCCGCGCGCTCACCCGCCGCGCCCGCCGCCCGCCCCTCGCGCGTGGCCGCTCTCGGCGCCGCCACGGTCGTCGAGGCCGGACCCGTGGCACCGTTCGCCGCGGTCGCGCGCCCGCACGGGGCGGCTCCCTTGAGCGTACCCGGCGCCGGGAGCGCGGCGGGCGCCCGCCCGGGCGCCATCACGAGCGAGTCGGACCCACCGCGCCGCCCGTGACGCGGCCCGTCGTCTGGCTCGCGAGCCTCGGGCCCGCCGGTTGGAGCCCGGTCGCGCCTGCGACCGCCGGCAGCGCGCTCGTGACCGCGGTGGCCTGGTACCTGCCCGTTCCGCCGCTCGCGGCGGCGCTCGCGCTGCTCGCCGGCGGCACGCTCGTGGCCGTGTGGGTGGCGGGCGAGGCCGAGAAGTCGCTCGGCCACGACGCGGGCCCGATCGTGATCGACGAGGCCGTGGGCCAGTCCATCGCGCTCCTCTTCGCGCCGCACCGGCCGGCCGTGTTCGTGGCCGCGTTCGTCCTGTTCCGGGTCTTCGACGTATGGAAGCCGCTGGGCGCCCGCGAGGCGCAGGCGCTACCCGGCGGCTGGGGCGTGGTCGCCGACGACGTGATCGCCGGGCTCACCACGCTCGGCGTGCTGCAGGGGCTCCTGTGGCTCCAGGCGCGTCTCGGCTGGGCGCTGCTCTGACAGGGTCCTGAAGCAGGAGAGCCCTCGCGCTGGGCAACGGCTCTCCCTGCTTGGCTACCGGTCGGCCTGCTCGCTCGATTCAACGGCTCGTCGCCGCTCGGGCCGCAGATGCTGGGCTCGCGACGGAACGCGGCCGGGCTGGTGCTCGCGCTCCGTGGTCGCGGTGGCGGTGGTGGTGGTCATGACAGGCTCCCTGGGTTCGGGTCGTGCGGACCGCGCGCCGGCCGGCGCGCGGTCCCTGCGGGGAAGGTTCAGAGCGCGCGGGCGAGCCGGTCGAGGCAGCCCGTCCACCCCTTCGAGTGCGCCTCGCGCGCCTCGGCGGTCGGGAGCTGCTCGTGGATGAGCGCCAGCTTCGTGCCGCGGCCGCCCGGCTCGATGAGCACCGTGACACGACTCACGCCGTCGGCCGGCTTGTCCTCCCAGGCCCACGAGAAGACGAGCCGCTTCGGCCGCTCCACGGCCTCGTAGGCGCCGCTCACGATGTGGACCTCGCCGTTCGGCGGACGCATCTCGACCCGGTAGCGGCCGCCCGGGCGCACGTCCAACTCGTGCACGGTGCAGCCGAAGTCGTCGCCGGGGGCGAACCAGCGGCTCAACGTCGCGGCTTGCGTGAACGCTTCGAAGACCTTCTCGGGCGACGCGGCGATCTCACGCTCGAGTCGGACGATGTTGGCGGTGACGGCGGGCGAGGGGGCCATGCGGATTCCTCCTGGCTCGGCGGGGCTTCGAGCAGCTCCGCCAGCCGGTCGAGTCGGGTGCTCCAGAAGTCGTGGTTTCGGTCCATCCAGGCGATCGCGGCCGCGAGCGGGCCGCCCTCGAGATCGAGGCGATGCACCCGTCCCTCGCGCTCGCGGACCACGAGACGCGCCCGCTCGAGGACGCGCACGTGCCGCGAGATCGCGGGGGCGGTGAGACGGAATGGCGCGGCGAGCTCGCCCACGCTGGCAGCGCCCCGCGCGAGCCGCTCCAGCATCCGGCGGCGCACCGGATGCGAGAGGGCCGCGAAGACCGCGTCGAGCTGGGACGAGCGACGGTTAACCATGTGGTTAACTATAAACCGGCGGAGCCGGCGGCGCAAGGGGGGAGTCCGGGCCGCCCGCGTGGGCGGGTCCCGCGCCATTGGACGCCACCCGCGGCGCGACCCACACTGCCCCCGTGAACACCGACCTGCACGTCTTCGTCCGCGACGCGCTCGCGCGCGGGGCTAGCCGCGACGCCATCCGGACCGCGCTCCGCGACGCGCGCTGGGCCGAGGACGAGATCGAGTCGGCGCTGGACGCCTGGCACGACGCCGGCCTCGGCGTGCCGGTGCCGCGCCGCCGCGTGGGCTTCTCGCCGCGCGAGGCGTTCCTCTACCTGCTGCTGTTCGTGTCGCTCTACCTGGTCGCCTATCACGCGGGCGCCGTCCTGTTCGCGCTCGTGGAGCGCACCTGGCCGGACCCGGCGCTGGGCGATCACGTCTGGGACCGCACCCGGGAGTGGCTGCGGTTCTCGGTGGCGTCGCTGATCGCCGCGTTCCCCGTGTACCTGCTCACGGCGCGCATCACCGGGCAGGCCGTGGCACGCGACCCCGAGAAGCGCAACTCCGGCGTGCGGCGCTGGCTCACGTACCTCACGCTCTTCAACGCCGCCTGCGTCCTGATCGGCGATTTCATCGCGCTGCTGCTCGGGCTCCTGAAGGGCGAACTGACGCCGCGATTCCTGAGCAAGGCCGCCATCGTGGCCGCCATCGCCGGCTGGCTCTTCGGGCACTACCTGGGCGGGCTTCGCCGCGACGAGGCGGACGCGCCGCGAGCGGCCGGACCGTCGTGGTGGGCGCGCGCCGCCGGCGTCGTCGTGCTCGCCGTCACGCTCGTCGGCCTCGTCCTCGCCGGCTCGCCCGCGGTGGCGCGCAAGCAGCTCCTCGACCAGCACCGGCTGCGCGAGCTGCTCACGATCTCGCACGCGGTCAACGCGTACCACCTGACGCGCCACCGGCTGCCGGAGTCGCTCGGCGAGGTGGAGCTAGCGAGCCCGCGCCCCGACCTCTCGCTCCACGACCCGGTGAGCCGGGAGCGCTACGGCTACCAGCCCGTGGACTCGTCGAGCTACGAGCTGTGCGCCACGTTCGACGCGGCCGACTCGCTCGGCCCCGGCGGCGGCGCGCCCCGCCAGTTCTGGCGGCACGGGGCGGGGCGCCACTGCTTCCGCTTCACCGTGGAGCCGCTTCCGCGGCGGCCGTAGCTCCGGCGGCGCGCGCCGCGCGCTGCCCGAGTCCGGGCACGAGCGCTCGCGTGAAAGTTTGCCGGGCGGGCGAGTCTCGTCCACAGTCGGGCCACATTCCATCGCCCGCCCCGGATACCCCATGCGCATCGAGATCGTCACCATCGGCAGCGAAGTCCTCTCGGGCCGCACGCTGGACACGAACTTCGTGTTCCTGGCGCGTGCGCTCGAGGAGGCGAGCGTGCTGGTGGCGTGGCACTCCACCGTGGGCGACTCGGTGGAAGCGATCGGCGAGGCGCTGAAGCAGGCGCTCGCCCGCGCCGACGCTGTGGTCCTCGTGGGCGGGCTCGGACCCACGCCGGACGACGTCACGCGCAAGGCGGTGGCCACCGCGCTCAACCGGCCGCTCCAGCTCGAGGAGAGCGTGCTCGCGCACATCCGCGAGCGGGTGAAGAAGGGCGGCCGCAAGATGCCGGCCTCGGTCGAGACCATGGCGCTCGTGCCGCGCGGGGCCGAGGTGTGGCAGAACCCGGTCGGCGCCGCGCCCGGCGTGCTCATCCCGTACCGGAAGAAGGCGGTCATCCTGCTGCCGGGCCCGCCGGCGGAGCTGGAGGCGGTGGCCACGCGCCACGCGGTGCCGTGGCTCCGCGAGCGGAGCGGCCTCGCCGTGGAGAGCTTCACGCTGCGCACGTACGGGCTCTTCGAGAGCCAGCTCCACGAGCGGATCGGCAAGCTGCCCGACCAGTGGCCGGGCGCCACGCTCGCCTACCTGCCGAGCTGGTTCGGCGTGGACCTGCGCGTGACCGTGGTGGGCGGCAGCGCCTCGGTGGCGCGCGAGTCCGCCGAGCGCGCCTACCGCGATCTGCTCGAGCGCGTGCGCGGCGTCGTGTACGCCGAGGGCACCCAGACCATGGAGCAGGCGGTCGCCGACGCGCTGCTCGAGCGCGGCTGGAGGATCGCGGTGGCCGAATCCTGCACCGGCGGGCTGCTCGCCAAGCGGCTCACCGACCTCCCCGGCGCCTCGCGCTACGTGGATCGCGGCTTCGTGACCTACTCGAACGAGTCCAAGCTCCAGCTCCTCGGCGTCTCGCGCGACGTGCTCACCACGCACGGCGCGGTGAGCGCGCCGGTGGCCGAGCAGATGGCGGCGGGCGCGCGGAAGAAGGCGGGCGTCGAGGTGGGCGTGGGGGTCACGGGCGTGGCGGGCCCCGACGGCGGGAGCGAGAAGAAGCCGGTGGGCACGGTGTACATCGCGGTCCACTCGCCGATCGGCGACGCGGTGCGCGTGCACAAGTTCATGGGCACGCGCTCCACGGTGCGCGAGCGCGCCGCGCAGACCGCGCTCGACATGCTGCGGCGCCACCTGGCGGAGCTGCCGGTGGACCCGGTGGCGGAGGCGTGATGGAGGAGCGGACGGGCGCGGACGCGGGGGCTCCGCCGGCGCGCGCCATGCTCCTCTACGATGCGGATTGCGCGCTGTGCGAGGGGAGCGTGCGCTGGCTCGCCGCCCGCGACCGGGCACGCGGCGAAGCCGGGTCCGGCGTGTTCCGCCTGGTCCCGCGCGAGTCGCCCGAGGGCGCGTACCTCCTGCGCTCGGCGGGCGTGGACCCGGCGCAGGTGGACTCCGTGGTCCTCATCCGCGACGGCCGGGCGTGGACGCGCTCGGACGCGGTGCTCGAATCGCTCCGGCTCGTGCGCTGGCCGTGGGCGCTCGTCTCGCTCGCGCGGATCGTGCCGCGGCCGCTTCGCGACGCGGCCTACCTTGCCATCGCGCGGCGGCGGCACGCGTGGTCCGCGCGCGCGCGGGGCGGCGCCGCCGCGTCCCGTCCGCCGCGGGGCCGGTGACGGCCATGCGGCTCTTCATCGCGGTCTTCCCGCCGCCGGACGTGCAACAGGCCGCCTACCGCGCCGCCGACCCGATGCGCCTGGGCCACGACGCCGTGGCCTGGGTGCGGCGCGAGAACCTCCACTACACGATGCGCTTCCTGGGTGAGGTGGACGACGTGGCGGCCGCGCGCGCGACCGCCGCCATGAACGAGGCCGCCGGTTCGCGCCCGCGCTTCGGCGCGGCGCTCGGCGGCTTCGGCGCGTTCCCGAGCGCCAGGCGGGCGCGCGTGCTGTGGCTGGGCATGCTCCAGGGCGCCGAGCCCATGCGGCTGCTCTCGCGCGCGCTCGACGAGGCGCTCTCGCGCCAGGGCTTCGAGCCCCCGGATCAGGCGTTCGAGCCGCACCTCACCGTGGGCCGCGTGCGCGCCGCCGGCGACTGGACGGCGCGGCTCATCGACGCGCCCACCGTCGAGGCGCGCTTCCAGGTGGACCGGCTGCGGCTCGTGAAGAGCACGCTCGTCGCCGGCGGCTCGCGCTACGAGCCGGTCGCGGAGGCGATGCTGCAGGCATAGGCGCGGCGCCGGCGCCGGCCGCGCTCCGCCGCGCGACCGCTCGGGCGCGGGCGCGGGGCCGCCCTCAGCGAACGAGCGTCGTGTCCACGAAGCCGCGCTCGATGTGCAGCGTGACGCCGCCGAGGATGCGGCGGAGCCGCGGCGCTCGCAGGCGTTCGGTGAGGCCGGGGATCGCGTCCACCACCACCACCGGGCGCCTGGCGAGCCGGTGCTCGCGCTGCCAGCGCGCGATGCGCACGATGTGCGACGGCTCGTACCAAGGGTCGAGCCACAGGTCGGGCCGCCGGCCCTCCACGCTCTGTAAGTACTTGAGCACCGTCACCCGGTCCCAGCGCGCGGCCACGAAGCTGCTCTCGGGGATCGCCTCGAGGATGGCGAGCCCCGTGACCCGCGCCCGCGTCTCGCCGCGGAAGCGCGGCACCAGCGTGCGCACGGGCGGCGGTCCCTCGACCGGCATGTGGAGCCACGAGGCCCACGGCAGGATGCCCATGTCGGCGCGCACGCGCAGCTCGTGCGGCGCGCCGATCGTGAGCAGCACCGCGGCCGCGAGCAGCACCCGGCGCTCGTGCCCGCCGGCGGCGAACCGGTCCCAGGTGCCCGCGGCGAGCATGGCCACGGCGAGCGTGCTCGTGAGCATGAACACGTTGAGGAGCGCGCCGTCCACGGCGAGCGCGCCGAGCGCGGGGGTGAGCAGCCCGCCCGCCACGAGGACCGCGACCGCGCCGGGGTCGCGGCGGAGCATGCGGGGCGCGCCGAGCACGGCGGCCAGGAGCGCCAGCGGGCCGACCTCGAAGAGCGCGAAGCGCGCGCCGGCCACGCCCAGGTTGAGGAACGCCGTGGGCACGTGGCGCACGAGGTCGCGCGGCCGCGCCTCGGGTCCGGCGAGGAGCCAGGCCATGCGCTCGAGCACGCCGTCGAAGCGCTCCGGCGTGAGCCCGTACTGGCCGCCCGCGGGCTCGATCGCGGTGCGCAGGTGGTTCGTGAGCGTGAAGTGGGCGTCCGCCCACGGCAGATACAGGTAGGGCGTGAGCCCCAGCACGAGCGCCACGGCCGCGCCCCAGACGAGCGCCGGCGTCAGCGCGCCCGCGCGGCGCGCGCGCGCCGCGAGCGCAAGGCCCGCCACGGCGAGCAGCGCGCCGAAGGAAAGATGCACGGTCATCGCGAGCCCGATCGTGAACGCGGCGAGGAGCCCGTCGGGCGGCCGGAGCGTCCGCCGCGCCACGAGCACGCGCCAGAGCGCGAGCAGCGCGAGGGCGAGGCCCAGGGTGTAGACCTCGGTCCGGATCGCGGACCACCACAGCGTGAACGTGCCCGCGAGTGCCAGACCGCCCGCCACGAGCGCACTCCAGGCGAGCCCGAACTCGGCGAGGACGAGCGCGAAGAGCCCCACCGCGGCGGCACCCATGATCGCGGAGAGGAGCGTGATGCGGTGCGCCGGGTCGCCGAGCAGCAGCGCGCCGGCGAGCTGGCCCACGAGCACGAACGTCGGGTAGCCCGGCGTGTGCGGCACGCCGCCTCTCAGCGCCACCGTCGCCAGCTCGGCGGCGTCACCCGGGAGCACGGTGGGAGCCGCGCCCCAGGCGTAGACGATCAGCGCCACCGAGGCGGCGACCAGCGCGGCGAGGCCGGCGAGCGGCGTGGGGACTGCGAGCGGCGCGGCCGCGTGCGTGGCCGCGCGCGGCGCGGGGCGCGGCGGCCGGGCGGCGGCCGGCGTGCGTTCGGTGTGGTGGCCGGGCATGGAGGGCGGCAGGGTAATCCACGGGTCGTCGTGGGCCCGCCGGCGGGGGCGGCACACGGCCGGCCCCCGCCGGCGTTCGGGCACGGGTGGACGTCTCATGCCGTTATCGGCCGCGGGTTCCGGCCGCCACCGGGTTCTTCGCTCGTAAGTCGTTGTCGCTTCGTCGTAAGATGATGTGCGCGAACGGTCCTTGAGCTTACTGCCCAAATGTGTAGTATGCGGGCAGTCCCTGACAGGGCGACCGGCCGGAGGGTGCATGCTCCGCCACCGGCGCCCGCATCCCCGCACTTCTGAACGCAGCCCCCTGCGAAGGAGACGCAGACATGAACTTCACCCCGCCGCCCAACGCCAAGGAACGGTCGAAGGCGCTCGACCTCGCCCTGCAGCAGATCGAGAAGCAGTTCGGCAAGGGCTCCATCATGAAGCTCGGCGAGGGCAATCCGGCGCCCGAGATCGAGACCATCTCGACCGGTTCCCTCGGCCTCGACCAGGCGCTCGGCGTGGGCGGCGTGCCGCGCGGGCGCATCATCGAGATCTACGGACCCGAGTCGAGCGGCAAGACCACGCTCGCGCTCACCATCATCGCCAATGCGCAAAAGGCGGGCGGGAATGCGGTGTTCATCGACGCCGAGCACGCGCTCGACGCGAACTACGCCGGCAAGCTGGGCGTGGACATCGCCAACCTGCACGTGGCGCAGCCGGACACCGGCGAGGAGGCGCTCGAGATCGCCGACACGCTCGTGCGCTCGGGCGCGGTGGACATCGTGGTCATCGACTCGGTGGCCGCGCTCGTGCCGCGCGCCGAGATCGAGGGCGAGATGGGCGACTCGCACGTGGGACTCCAGGCGAGGCTGATGTCCCAGGCGCTCCGCAAGCTCACCGGCACCATCAACAAGAGCCGCACCTGCGTCATCTTCATCAACCAGATCCGGATGCAGATCGGGGTGATGTTCGGGTGCTTCCACCACGACACGCGCGTCCTGCTCGCCGACGGGACGTCCGAGAAGATCGGCAGGATCGTCAGCCAGAAGCTGCCGGTCGAAGTGCTTTCGTGGAACGAGAAGACCGGCGCGATCGAGCCGCGCCCCGTGGTCGGCTGGTTCGACAACGGCCCGGCGGACCACTTCATCCAGTTCGAGGTCGAAGGCGGTCCCTCGGGGCGGCGCTGCTTCGCGGCCACGCCGAACCACACCATCTTCACGCCCGACGGCGAGGTGGCGGCCGAGGAACTCGAGGTCGGTTCCGAGGTGCTCGTCTCCGTCGAGGACCACGCGTTCACGGACGGCCAGCCCGGCTCCTCCAGCGGCACGGCGGTCGCCTCGTTGCCCGCCCTGCGAGCGGGAGTCGCCAAGGTCGTGAAGAAGCGCATCATGCCGCCGTCGGAGGACATGCACCGCTTCGACATCGAGGTCGAGGGCAATCACACGTACCTGGTGGATGGGGTCGTGGTCCACAACTCACCCGAGACCACGGCGGGTGGGCGGGCGCTCAAGTTCTACGCGTCGGTGCGGCTCGACATCCGGCGCATCCAGACGCTCAAGGACGGCGAGACCGCGGTCGGCAACCGCACCAAGGTGAAGGTGGTGAAGAACAAGGTCGCGGCGCCGTTCCGCGAGGCCGAGTTCGACATCCTCTACAACGAGGGCATCTCGCGCGAGGGCGAGCTCATCGACTTCGCGGTGGACAAGAGCGTCATCACCCGCACCGGCACCTGGTTCAGCTTCGGCGACGAGCGCCTCGGCCAGGGCCGCGAGAACACGCGGCTGTTCCTGCGCGAGCACCGCGACATCCGGTCGAGGATCGAGGCGAAGCTCTACCCGCTGCTGGGCCTCAAGCCGCCGGCCGCGGCCGCCTCGTCCTCGAACGGCGCCGAGCCGCCGCGCGCCCCCGGCGCGCCGGGCGTCACACCGGCGAAGGCCGTCTCGGTGGCGTCCGGAGCCGAGCGGCGGAAGTAGTCGCGCAGCCGGGCGGGGCGGCGCACGCCGCTCCCGCCCGCGCCGTGACCCCGAAGCGGTCGAAGGTCCGAAGGTCCGGAGATCGGGAGGCTCCAGATGCCGTCGCTCCACCAACGTCTGCCCCGGAAGAGCGCCGAAGAGCCGACGCGAGGCGACGCCCCCGCCGCCTGCCGCGAGGCCGCGCTCCGGCTGCTCGCGCGCACGCGCCGCACCCGTGCCGAGCTCGAGCGGCGGCTGAAGGACAAGGGCTTCGCCGCGCCAGTCGTCTCCGAGGTCCTCGATCGGCTCGCCGAGGTGGGCCTCGTGGACGACGCCGAGTTCGCGTGCGCCTGGCTCGCCGGCCGCTGGGGCCGGCGGCCCTCTGGCTGGCGCCGGTTGCTTCAGGAGCTGCGCGCGCTCGGGATCGGCGACGAGCACATCGAACGGGCGCGCGCCATGCTGCTCGAGCGCGGGGGCGCGCCCGACGAGCTGGCGAGTGCCGCGAAGCTCGTGGAGCACGCGCGCCGCCGCTACGCCCGGCTCGACCGCCGCCTCCGGCGCCAGCGGCTCTACGCGCTGCTCGCGCGGCACGGCTACGACTCCGACGTCATCCGCCGCGCACTCGACCTGCGCGAGCCCCTCGAGAGCGGCGCCCGGGGATAGCGCTGCGGCCGCCCGAGTGGATCCGAGCGGCCGCACGCGCGCCGGACGTCAGCGCCGGCCGAGCGAATGGGGCCGGCCGCGCGCCCTCATCGGAAGAACGCCTTGATCTCGGACCACGACCGCCGGAGCGGGGCGGTCGCCTGGTCGCAGGCGGTCGCGCACAGGTCGATGCGCGCCGGCACGAACCCGCACGTCATGCTGAGACTGAAGCAGCACGGCGTGCCGGCGACGACTGACGCGGCAGCCGAAGCGCAGATCCAGCCGGTCCATCCCGGTGGCAGCATCGCGGGCGCGGGAGTGAAGTCCTCGTTCACGAGCGCGAACGTGAACCCCGAGCAGCCAGCACCGAAGCTCCAGCCGATCGGCATCGCGCAGCCCGTGATCAGATGGATGTACTGGACCGCCCCGCCCGGGGTCACGAGCAGGCCCGCCAGGTGCTTGCCCACCATCCCCGAGCCGCCGGGGCCGGACCAGACGACGTCGATGTTCCCGCCCCATATCGTGCCGGGCGCGCACGGCGGTGCGGCCGACTCGGGGCCCGGCTTGGGTGTGGAGCCCGTTCGCTTCGCCGGCGGCGGCGGGAGCTGGTCGAGCGAGATGTCGAAGAACACGTCGAAGAAGCTGTTCGGGGCCATGGGCGGCACCGCGCCGCTCAGGACGGGTGGTCCGTCGGGCAGGTGTGCACCGTAGGCGTGCTGGGTGTAGACGTCGAAGAACGACTGCTCCGAGGGAGAGTCGGGATCGGAGTTCCGGAACCGAAGGTGGAAGCGAACCTGGTTCCCGATCGTGTCCCAGTCGATGTCGTCCTCGACCAGGCTCACCTTCGGCACGCTCACGAACACGTAGCCGGTGAGCCCGCCAGACGGACACGTGATGCAGTTGGGGTCCGCCTTACGCATGCGGCCCGCGGCCTCCGTGCCCGCGCCGTCCCGGATCGTGGCCGTGAACACGGTTCCCGTCGGGCCCGGACAGACGCCCGAGGTCGGGCAATCCACGCAGATGGCGTCGCCGGCGTTCAGAGCAGGGGTGAGCCCTGCGAACCCGCTGACGATGTAGTAGACGCAGTAGTCGACCGCGGCGGACCGTCCCGACCAGGCGGCGAGCATGATCAGCGCGGCGGCGAGCAAAGCGAACCGGAATCCTGAACGTGACATGGGACCTCCAAAGCGAAGATCGGGACGAGGGAGGGGAGGACCGGCGACGTCGGAACTCGGGCGCGGCGCCCGGATCGCGTTCGCTCCGCGGGAGGCTAGGGTGGCCAGCGCGGACGCGGGCCCTCGCCGCCCCGCGTGAGGACGCGGCGGTTGGCGACGGAGATCATGTACGGGCGGCGGCCCATGTTCGCAGTTCACCGCCGGCCGGCCCGAGCTGGGATCCGAGGAATCGGCGCGTCGCGACAGGAGGCCCGAGCCGAGGTCGCCTCGGGCGCGTTCGCGCCGATGCTTGCGACACTAGTGTCGTGACCCGGAAGTCCCTTGCCAGATCTCGGGTCCCTCGCGCCCCTGGCTGCGTTGCTCCTCCTCGACGTATCTCCTGGATACGACTTCGTCGTCACGCCTTGCCAGGGAAGCTGCGGGCCTCCGACCTATGGCAAGGGACTTCCGGGTCACGACACTAGCTCCGGGCCTCCGTCCGCCACAATGCCGGATTCACCCTCGACGAGCGGGCAGCGGCGCGGGGGCGTTTCCGCTATCTTCCCCCGGCTCACGACGTTCGCGTGGCCCGTGTGCCCCCACAGAGCCCCGGACGCCCGATCCCGTCCCGGAGACCGGATGTCCCCGACCAGCTCGCTCAAGACCGGCGCCGAGCTGCGCCGAGCCTTCCTCGACTTCTTCGTGCGCCACGGCCACACCGAGGTGCCGTCGTCGCCGCTCGTGCCGCACGGCGACCCGACGCTCATGTTCACGACGGCCGGGATGGTGCAGTTCAAGCCCTACTACTCGGCCACCGGCGACGTGCCCTACACGCGCGCCGTGTCGGTGCAGAAGTGCCTGCGGCTCACGGACCTCGAGCAGGTCGGCCTCACCCCACGGCACGACACGTTCTTCGAGATGCTCGGGAACTTCTCGTTCGGCCCCCGGGCGAAGGGCGCCTACTTCAAGGAGGAGGCGGTCACCTACGCCTGGGAGTTCGTGACGAACGTGCTCGGCCTGCCGCCCGATCGGCTGCACGTGAGCATCTTCGAGGGCGAGGGCGGGCTCCCGCGCGACGACGAGGCGGCGGCGCTGTGGAAGAAGCTGGGGGTCGGGCCCGACCACATCGTGGCGCTCGGCCGGAAGGACAACTTCTGGGGTCCCGCGGGCGGCGCGGGCGCGTGCGGCCCGTGTAGCGAGATCTACATCGACCTGGGCGAGAAGCGCCCCGAGCACCTCCCGAAGGACGCGTTCTGGGGCGAGAGGCCGGGTGACGCGGGCGACCGCTACATGGAGTTCTGGAACCTGGTCTTCCCGCAGTTCGACGCCCAGCCGGACGGCAGGCTCGTCCCGCTCCCGAATCCGGGCATCGACACCGGCATGGGCATCGAGCGGTTGGCACTCATCACGCAGGACCGCGACACCATCTTCGACACCGACCTCTTCGCGCCGCTCGTCGAGGCCGTGCTCGCGCGCGCGAAGCTCACGAAGGCCAACCGCCCGCCGGCCACGCGCGACGCTCGCATCATCGCCGACCACGTGCGGGCGCTGGCGTTCGCCGTGGCCGAGGGCGCGCTCCCCGGCAACGAGGGCGCGGGCTACGTGCTGCGCCGGCTGCTGCGGCGCGCGGTGACGCGCGGCCGCTCGCAGCAGGGGCTCGCGCTTCACGGCACGTTCCTCGCCGACGTGGCGGTGCGCGTCATCGAGCGCTTCGGCGCCCATTACCGCGAGCTGGAGACGCACCGGGACCGGATCCTCAAGCTGATCGAGCACGAGGAGTCGGGCTTCGGCCAGACGTACGAGGCGGGGATGGAGCGCCTCGGGAGCGTGCTCGCGGAGAACGCCGGCAAGCAGCCGCCGTTCGCATCCCCGGATGGCGGCAGGGGCGCGCGCCCCGCCGTATTCGTGACCGGTGAGCAGGCGTTCGAGCTGCACGACACGTACGGTTTCCCGATCGAGCTCACGTCGGAGATCGTGGGCGAGCGGGGCGGCGTGGTGGACGTCTCCGGCTTCGAGCGCGAGATGGAGCAGCAGCGCGCGCGTGCGCGGGCGGCGAGCCGGTTCACGAAGGACGCGGCGGCGGGCGGGGCGCCGTGGACGACGATCCACGAGGGCCGGGACTCGGAGTTCATCGGCTACGCCGCGACGTCTGCGGACGGCCTTCGCATCATGGCCTGGCGCGCCGCGGGGGAGGGGCTCGAGCTGGTGCTCGACCGCACCCCCTGCTACGCCGAGGCGGGCGGCCAGGTGGCGGACCGCGGCGTGCTCGCGGCGGGGGGCGTGCGCGCACGGCTCGAGCACACCTTCAGCGAGGGCGACCGCATCGTGCATCGCGTGGCGCTCGCGGCGGAGGCGCGCGAGGCGTTCCTGCGCGAGGGCGGCGCGGGAAGGCTGCGCGCCGAGGTGGACGCCGCCGAGCGCGACTCGACCCGGCGCCACCACACCGGAACGCACCTCCTGCACGCGGCGCTCCGCACAGTGCTCGGCGAGCACGTCCACCAAGCGGGCTCGCTCGTCGCCCCCGACCGGCTGCGCTTCGACTACTCGCATTTCGAGGCGCCGTCGCCTGCGCAGGCGGCGAGCATCGAGCAGCGGGTCAACGACTGGGTCATCGCGGACGCCGACGTGGGCGCGCGCGAGATGCCGCTCGCCGAGGCGAAGGCGCTGGGCGCCATGGCGCTCTTCGGCGAGAAATACGGCGAGCGCGTGCGCGTGGTCACGGTGGAGGGCGTGCCGGCCGCGGGCATCGAGCCCTCGCGCGAGCTGTGCGGCGGCACGCACGTGCGCCGCACGGGCGAGGTCGGCGCGTTCGTGATCACGCAGGAGACCGCGGTGGCCTCGGGCGTGCGACGCATCGAGGCGCTGTGCGGCCCGGCGGCGCTGGCTTGGTTCCGCGACTCGGGCGCGACACTCGCGGGCGTCATGGAGGCGCTCCAGCTGCCGCGCGAGAAGCTGGTCGAGGGCGCGGCCAGGCTCCGCGACGAGCTGGCCGCGCTGCGCAAGGCGGCGGCGCAGGCGAGCCGGCAGGGGCTCGAGGCCGAGTTCGCCCAGCTCGCCGCCGGCGCCACCACGGCGCCGGGTGGGCGCTGGGTGGTGGCGAAGCTCCGCTCGGAGGGCGACACGAACGCCGTGCGCGACGCCGCGGACCGCCTGCGCGGCGCGCTCGGGCGCGGGGCGGCGCTGCTCGCGCTCGAGGCCGACGGCAGGCTCACGCTGCTGGCGGTGGCCTCCGACGACCTCGTGGCGGAGAAGAAGCTCCGCGCCGACGAGTTGGTGCGCGCGGTGGCGAAGGTGGCGGGCGGCTCGGGCGGCGGC
>Ga0187892_10004731_pt1 | contig 22425 bp, 18 predicted proteins | sample MA1701073metaG_FD_139345 | JGI IMG/M metagenome (GOLD analysis project Ga0187892, IMG submission 139345) | Bio-ooze microbial communities from a basaltic lava cave in the Kipuka Kanohina Cave System on the Island of Hawaii, USA - MA170107-3 metaG ... | reverse complement strand
GGTGGAGAACCCGAACCATTGGCGGCGGGATGCGTTGTGGGGGGAGGATCGGTGTCGGTTACGGCACGCCGGGGCGGCCTGTGCGTTGGCGCTGTTGCGCACGGCGCTGCTGCGACCCGTCCTGCGCAGCGGCTGGGGCACGGTCCCGGAGGTGTTCGAGCGGGTCAGTGCGCGCGTCAGTCACGGCTTGCATCTGCTCTCCCGGAAGTCCTTCCCGTGACAGAACCCAAAAGCCCTGGCTATCACGCCGGGTTGACTCCCGCGGAAATGCGTATCCCGCTGGTTGTCGGTTGTCGTGTGAGGCTGCGCCGGCCTGACAGCAGGTCGGTCGGAGGGAACAACTCAATTCGGATCGACCGTGCCCGTGCTCTGCCCGGTGCCGGTGGCCAGCGTGAAGAGCGTCGAGCCGGTGATGGTCCCGAGCGCCTCGGCCAACACCAGCCCATCGATCGGCGTTTCGGTCGCGAAATCGTACGCGCCGTTGACCGGGCCAGAGTCGTTGAAGTCGAATGCGCCGTCGTTGTCGAGATCGGAGCCGATGGCCTCGCCAACGCCCGTCGCCGTGATGCCGCTGATGGAATGGGCCGGGTTGGCCAGCGCGGGATTGGCGGAGTTGTGGGCGACGATGTTGGAGATCATGGCGGCGAGCACGTCCGTGATGCCGCCGCGGTTCGCGCCGTCGCCGGCGAAAAGGCCGCCCATGCCGGCCATGCCGTACGCGGAGGCGAAGTCGCCGATCACGCCCCCGGGGAAAGCGATCCGAGTAATTGAACCGCCGTCGCCGCGGTCGCCCGCCGCGCTGTTGCCGCCGTCGCCCGCGGCCATCGCGCGCACAAATCCCGCGCCGGCGACATTGATCTCGGAGAGGTCGGCCCCGTCGCCGCCATCGCGCGCGCTGGCGCCGGTCGCCGCGCCGCCGTTGCCGGCGAAGAGGTTCGCCTCGCCATTTACGATCAACTCGAGGTCCTCGACCAGGCCGCCTCGACCGCCATCGGTGCCCGCGCCGCCGGTTCCGCCGCTGACGGTGATGTTCATGCCGCTGAGTTCCGCGATGCGCACGAGGCCGCCCAAGCCGCCACCGCCGCGGTTGAGGTTCGTGTTGTCGGGATCGTCATCGTCCGCTTCCCCGCCGTTGCCCGCCGTCAGGACGATATCGCCCGTGGTGACGATGACGGCGCTATCGATCGCGCCGCCTGGGCCGCCGGAGGTCACATCCAACGCGTTTCCGTAGCCGCTGCCGGCCAGGAACGTCACGTTACCCGTGATGAGGTCGCCGGCTCCGCCGCCGACGCGGTTGTTGAGGATGCTGCCGCCCGCCCCGCCGACGTCCGTGTTTTCTTTGTCGGGGGACATCGGGTCCGTAAACCCGCCGCCCGCGCCCGCAAGGAACGTGACCGCGTTCGCGTTGGTCACATGGACGAACCCGATGTTGCCCCCGGGGCGGCCGACGACGCTGCCGCCACCGCCCGCGCCGGACATCAGCAGAACGTCGTTGGCGCCGGCAGCGATGGTCATCGTGTTGATGGTGCCGCCAAACCCGCCGTTGCCTTTGGTGGCGCCCGTGGACGGATCGTAATCGGAGCCGTTACCGGCGATCACAGTCACGTCGCCGCCGGCGGTGATGTCGAACCCGAACACGCCGCCGCCGTTTCCGCCCGCCTTGCCGCCCGCGCCGCCGTCGCCCGAAACGATCGTCACGGTGCCTCCCGCCGTGAGGATGGTCGGGTCGGTAAAGAACCTCAATTTGCCGCTCACGTGCCCGCCCAAACCGCCGCGTCCTTTGCCTCCGTCCCGCATTGCGCCGTCAGGCGTGCCGCCGCCGTCGGTGCCGAGCAGCGTGACGTTGCCCGTGGCGTTTGCGTCCACGTTCTCGACGAACGATCCTTCGCCGCCCATCTTGCTTCCGATCCCGCCGTTGGCCCCGGCGGTGTTGACGTTGATGTTGCCGCTGGCATCGAGCGTGCCGTTGAGCAAGCCGCCGGCCTCGCCGCCGGAGCCTTTCGCACCGGCGGCGTCGGACGTGTCGCCGCCGCCGCCCGCGTGGATGCCGATGTCGTTGCCCACGGCGAAAGCACCGCCGTTGCGCGTGTCGATGGTGAAATGGTCGAACTCGGTGCCCGCACCGCCGCCACGAATCCCGTCGCCGCCGCGTCCGCCCAGGATGGTCACGTCGCCATCGTTGAGGATGTTGACGTTCTGGAACGAGCCGGCGTCGCCGCCGGACTTGAGCGTGGAATCGCCGCCGTCTCCGAGGACGATGGTGAGCGGACCCGAGCCTGCCGTGATGGTCAGGTTCGTGATGTTCCCGCCGTCCTCGGCATCGAGCGGAGTGAACGCCAGCAGCACGATGGGTGCGCCTGCCGGGTAGCTCAAGGCCTGGCCGCCGGCAGCGGTGCCGTTGCGGATTTCGGCGGCGCTGTCGATGGTGACGTTGGTGATGTCCTGCCCGGCGAGGATCTTGTTCACGCTTCCTGTGATCGTGAGGCCTTTGATGCTGGCCGGGAGAAGTTTCGCGCCGTCGTTGGCCACGGTGCCATCGCTGAGCGTGCCGTCGGAGTCGAGGTTGGTGGCGATGTCGCCGTTGACGTTGTGGAACACGGACATGACAACGCCATTGGCGACGGCGATGCCGGTCAACTCGCCGGGATCGTATGCGCCGTTGGCATTGGAGTCGGTGACGTACACGAGCGCCTTGCCGGAATTGACCGCCAGAACGGTGACGGCCCCGGCGGTGCCCGTATCCCCTGCGTCGATCAGGGTGGCGGCGGTGCCGCCCGGGGTGACGTTGAGCGCGGAAGGCACGATGCGAGCTTCGAGCGCTTCGATGGTGAACGAACGCAACGAGTGACAACAATGCGCAGGCGGACTGCATTTCATAGGGTTGGCCGGTTCTAACAGAAAAGCATAGGCAGGTCAACTGGACCGCCGCATTAGCCGGCGCCGCGGCAGCCTGCGGGTGGTTGTGGGAAACAAAAGGTTGACTCGGCGCCAACGAATGCGCGATGGAATTGGGCATGAATGACCCCGTCACGCACATCGTTGACCGCGATGGCATCGGCTGGATCACGTTCGACGATCCGGCGGTTAAAGCCAATGTATTCAACCCCGACACGGTCGCTTCCTTCCGCCGGACGCTCGATGTGCTGGCCAGGGAACCGGCGCTCAAATCGGTTGTGATCCTCAGCGGCAAGGAGAACGTCTTCATTGCCGGGGCGGATATCCGTCTGATCGAGAAGACCGATTCGAAGGAGAAATATCTCGAGTTCGTGCGCGAGGGGCACAAGTTCATGGGCGCGATTGCCGGTTTCCAAGTGCCTGTCGTCTGCGCGATCCACGGCGCGTGCGCGGGCGGCGGCTGCGAACTGGCGCTGGCATGTCATTACCGGCTCGGCAGCGACAGCACGAAGACGCAGATCGGGCTGCCGGAGGTCCTGCTCGGGATCATCCCCGGCTGGGGTGGTTGTGTGCGATTGCCGCGGCTGGTCGGGGTCAGGACCGCGCTCGATTGCATCCTCAAAGGCGACCTCAGGCCGGCCGCGCTGGCCCGAAGACACGGACTGCTCGATGAGGTCGTCCCGGAGGCGATTTTGAGAGAGTGCGCGCGCAAGGCGGCGTTGAAGCTGGCGAAGGAAGGCCCGCCGCAGCGGAGGTCGTTCTGGGAAAACGCGCCGGGGATACGGCAAATCATCTGCTCGCAGGCGCGCAAGATGACGCTGGCCAAGACGCGTGGCAATTATCCATCGCCACTGAAGGCAATCGACGCCATCGAGAAGGGCCTGGGACTTTCCATCGACGAGGCGTGCGAATACGAAGCGCAACGGTTCTGCGAATGCGCCGTCACGTCCGAGAGCAAGAACCTGATCCGCGTTTTCTTCCTGCGCGAGGAGAACCGCAAGCTCGGCGTCGATGCCTGGTTCCCGAAGGAGCAAGCGGGAACGAAACCCGCAAGGGTCTTTCGCGTCGGCGTGATTGGCGCGGGCGTGATGGGGTCCGGCATCGCCCACTGGTGCAGCACGCGCGGGTTCGACGTGCGCATCCGCGACGTGAAACCGGAGTTCGTCGCCAAGGGGATGCAGAACATCGGCAAGCTCTACGCGGAAAGCGTGAAGCGGCGGAAAATCACCGCGCGCGAAGCGCAGCAAGGACTGGCGCGCGTGACCGCGACGACGGACTGGAGCGGGTTTGCGTGTTGCGATCTCATCATCGAGGCCGTCATCGAGGACATCCAGATCAAGAAGCCGGTCTTCGCGAAACTGTCCGAGTTGCTGCGCCCCGATGCGATCCTTGCGACCAACACTTCCGCCATCCCGATCGACGAGATCGCCTCGTGCGCAACGCATCCCGAGCGTGTGATCGGGATCCACTACTTCAATCCCGTCAGCCGCATGCCGTTGGTCGAATTGATCCTCGGTCCGCGCACCGACCGCGCCACAGCAGAGGCGTCCCTGGCGTTCATCAAGGCAATCGGCAAACAGATCGTCATCTGCAAGGACTCGCCCGGCTTTCTCGTCAACCGCATCCTGTTGCCGTACTTGAACACCGCCGGGTACGTGTTGATGGAAGGCAACGACGTGAAGACGCTCGATGATGCGTTGCTCGATTTCGGCATGCCGATGGGCCCGCTGCGGTTGATCGACGAAGTCGGCGTGGACGTGAGCTACCATGTCGCGCACGAGCTGGCGCATTACTTCGGCGACCGCATGAAGGTGGCCGACGTTCTCGTGAAGATGAACGAGGCGGGACTGAAGGGGCGCAAAGGCGGCAAGGGCTTCTACGTGTACGACGGGAAGGACGAGACGGTGAATCCCGAGATCGCGAAGTTTCTGCCGAGCGGACCGAGATCGGGGGTTCTCGACAAAAAACAGATCACGGATCGCCTGGTCGGGGTCATGATCGAGGAAGCAAAGGCGTGCCTTCAGGAAGGCGTCGTCCGCACGCCCGACGACGTGGACTTCGGCATGATCATGGGCACCGGCTTCCCACCGTTCCGCGGCGGGTTGATGAAATACGCGCAGACGATCGGCAAGGCGTGACGCGGGGACGCGCTCCTGGGGAAGGCGCCGGACCGATCGAACGCAGCGCAACGCGATTGCACTTCAGGCGTGACAACAATCGTGGTCGCAGGCGCAGTCTTCGAACGTGCACTCGGTAAGACAGGCGCGGCTGCAGAACAGCAGATTGCCTTTCCGCAGCCCCTTATCCATGTCCACCATGCAGTTGCAGCTTGCGCAGGCACATTTGATGCGATTGGAAGCGCGACCATCGCTGGCGGGACTGGCGGATGGCTTCTTCGAGGCTCTCTTCGTTTTCATAGGCGTCTCCTCTCGTTCGGCAAGAGGAACATAGCCTTCTTGGACACGATGGCAACAGGGTCGGCGACCCTCAGGGGAGCGGCTCGGACTCGAGCGGGATCATGTTTCCGGTCGAGCGACTTGCGTTGGCCGCTTCCATGAAGCGAATCGTTTCCAGCAATTCATCCACGTCCACCGCCGGCACACCCGTGCGAAACAGCTCCATCACCCGCTCCAACAGCCGGGCATACTTGGCTTCGCGTGGCTCACGGTTGGTCTCTACGGGTTGACTTCCGTTCTCGCGATGAACCACGCCGCCAAACTCGGAGTTGCCCCGGCGATTGCCGCGAATCGTTCCGATCCGGCCATCGGGCCATACGCCCACGATCACGTCATGAGCCTCGGTGGTCGTCGGCGTGACCTGCCGGCAACCCCGGCCCAGCGTCGCATAGAGCCGCGACCGTCATCCGAGCCGCGACCGTGAGGGAGCGGAATAATCTTCATCATCGCGTTTCATTTCCGCTCCCTGACGGTCGCGGCTCGGATGACGCGGATGGTGAAGGAGACGCTTGCGGCTCGCGATTCACGTACAGCGCCATTGGTTCGCCTTGTCCGTTGATGGTGTACTCCATCGCGGCGGCAATGTCCTGCGGTTTCCAAAGATACTGGGTGCTGCCGTGACGTGTCCAACGCTTGCGGTCCGGCCCATCGAGTTTCCGGACATTGAGCCGCCGACTCGCGTAAGATTTGAAGTCGTTCATTACGCGCTCAGGGACTTCCTGCGCTTGCGCAACAACATGGACATGGTTGCTGCGCACGTGGGCGCTACGCAGACACCAGCCACGATGCGCGCAGACTTCCCGAATGGCTGCCAGGAGAGAGCGGCGGTCGTTGTCCATTTCGTACGGCGGCTGGTCCATGCGTGAGCGATCGTCTTGTACGCGGCGGATCTCCGGCGGGACGAATGGGGTGCCGGGCTGGTTGTGCTTGCGGTCCACCGAGCCATCCTGTTCGCCGTGAAGCCAAGTGCCGTACGTGCTGAATGTGATGAAGTAGGCTAATGGAAACGGCCCGCGTTTTGACCTCGACGCGCCATAATCCGAACGCGCCTCCGAGCCGCGACCGTGAGGGAGGAATATCAGTGTCTTGTGCCATGGTGCTGATCTTGATTCATGAAAAGCATTCCGCTCCCTCACGGTCGCGGCTCGGAGGATTGCGGGATTCCTGCGGTCATGCAATCTGGATTTTCCAATCCGATTAACTCTCGGCGACGGAGCTCGAACTTCGTCGCTGGTCTCACTTCGAGCCGGACCACGGGCGCGATCGGATCGGGCGCCCGCGCGGGCAGACCGATTAACTCATCATAGGTCGGCGCGCGGCGGATCTTGAGCGGACGGTTCGTGTCGAGCAGGACCGCCGACTGGATCATGTAGGGATGCGTGGTCGCGATTCGAAACGGCCGGTTGCCGGGATACCGGAGCAGATTCAAGTAGAGGGTGTTCTTCTTGCCGGTCACGCGCCAGGGGGCGAGGCCGGTGATGAAGGGACGGTTGAATTCGCCGCCGCAGCCGTAGATTGCCTCGCCGTGACGATGAACCCAATCGCCGATTTGTTTCATCATTTGCCTTTGCCACGGCAAGATGCTCCCGTCGGGTTTCGGGCCGATGTTCAGCAGCATGTTTCCGCCGCGACTGACGCACGTGATCAAGCGGAAGACGACCGATCGCGCCGTCTTCCGGTTGCGGTCGATGGGAGCGTACGCCCACAGATCGCCCAGCGTGTCGCACAATTCCCACTGCCTCTTGCTTTGACCGCGCATGGTGTGCATAACCAGGTCCATGCTTTGTTCCGGCGTGCCGAAATCCTCGAGCAACTCCGCCCGATTATTAATCAGGATCTGCGGTTGAAATTGCCGCACCATCGCGTTGAGTTCACGGCTGCGCCAGGCCTTGGCGAGATCCGCCGAGGTGGGTTGAAACCCCCAGTTGCCGCACTGGTCCTGCCACGCGCCGTCGTACCAGAGAATGTCGAGCTTGCCGTAGCGGGTCACCAGTTCGCGCACCTGCGCGTGCACTTGTGCAACGAGCCGTGCCCAGCCTTTCGGGTCGCGTCGCGGGCCGAGCCAGTAAGCTTTGTATCGCCAGTCGAGCAACGAGTAGTACAAGCCCACGCGCAGGTTCGCCTTGCGCGCGGCACGGATGAACTCGGCGATCAAATCGCGCTTCGGCGTCATGCGCACGGAGTTCAGTTCGCTCGTGTCCGTGTCCCAGAGGCAGTACCCGTCGTGATGCCGCGCGCCGAGCACGACATACCGGCAGCCCGCGCTCTTGGCCACGCGCATCCAGTCGTCGGGATCGTACCGCGCGGCGGTGAACCGCGGCTCGAACCGTTCCATGTACTCGGCGATGGGCCAGCCGGCGTCGTGCATCGTCCAGCAGTCCAGTTCCGTCGCGCTGTACACGCTCCAGTGGACGAACATCCCAAAGCGAGCATCGGTCCACCACTTGATGCGATTGGAGGGAGAAGGTTTCATGTGTGTTGTAATCGAGCAATCGTCCGAGTCGCGACCGTGAGGGAGCGGAATGGATCGTGGCTCTGCTTGTGATTCCGCTCCCTTACGGTCGCGGCTCGGTCGTGAGTTGTTGCGTATTTGATCATGGTGGTTGTATCAGTTCCAAAGCGATGCCGTCCGGGCCGTTGCAATACACGCTCCACGCGCCTTTGTTTGCGCCCCATGTCACCGGTTGCGGCTCGGACTTGAATCGCACGCCGCGCGCGGACAATCGTTTGTGCTCAGCGCGAATGTCGCGCACTTGAAAACAGAGATGAGCATTGCCGGGCCGATTCGTGGCCGTGTCGGTGGGTTCGCCTGCGGGCGTCACGTACTCGATCAGCTCCAGCAGATGCGGTGGCCGGACTCCTTCGACTTTCGGGAAGGCGAGGTAAGCGATTCGGAGCGTCGCGTTCGGAAAACCCACGATACGTTGGAGCGAATCGATCGCGAATTCTCCTCCGCCTGTTCGCTCCAGGCCGAACAGATCCACGAAAAATCGCTCGGCTTCGGCGAGGTTGGAGACGGTGAAACTGGTGTGATGAAAGACGGTAACCATGGTCGCCCGCCAAACACGCTGAACGACGCTAAAGAATGTCGCTTCGTTTTGGCGTTGTTTGGCGTGTTTGGCGGGCAACTCCTCCTTTCACAACATGAACCAACCTCCGTTCACGTCGAACGTCGCGCCGGTGCAGAAGCTGGCTTCGTCGCTCGCGAGAAACGCGATCACGGCCGCCACTTCCTCGGGTTCGCCAAACCGCTTGAGCGGGATCGCTTCGCACGCCGCCTTGAGCCGGTCGGGCGGCAGGTTGCGCTGGATGTCGGTTTTGATCGGGCCGGGCGCGACGCAGTTGACGAGGATGCCATCGGCGGCGACCTCGCGCGCGATCGATTTGCTGAACATCAGGATTGCAGCCTTCGTCCCGCTGTAGATGCTGGCGTTCAACACCGAGCCGACCCGACCCGCCGCCGAGGAGAGATTGATGATGCGGCCGCCGCCCTGGCGTTTCATCACGGGCACGACCGCCTGCATCAGGAAATACTGGCTTTTCGCATTGACGTTCATCAAGTTGTCCCATTCGGCCTCCGTCGCCGACCCGAACGGCTGCGGCGGACAAATGCCGGCGTTGTTGACGAGAATGTCGATCCGCCCGAATGTGGCCGCCACGGACTCGACCAGCGCCCGGCATTGGTGGACGCTCGAGACATCCGCGCGGAATGCTTTCGCGCCGTTGCCGATTTCGTCCGCGACTTTTCTCGCGCCGTCTTCGTCCAAGTCCGCCGTGGCAACACGCGCTCCCTGCCGGGCCAGCGTGCGCGCCGTGGCCGCGCCGATGCCGCGGGCAGCGCCGGTCACCAGCGCGACTTTGTCATCGAGCCGGAACAATGCTTTCATCGCGCTACAGCGAGATTCCCTTCTCGTTCCAGATCGCGAACTCGCGGTGCTTGTTGAGCTCGGCTTTGACGATCTTGCCGTTGGCGACCGCGATGATTTCGTCGAAGATGCGGCGGCCAACCTGCTCGATGGTCTCGGTGCCATCGACGATCGTACCGGCGTTGATGTCCATGTCACCGGCCATGCGTGTCGCCATCGGCGTGTTGGTGGCGATCTTGATGATCGGCGCGATCGCGTTGCCGATGCCCGTGCCGCGGCCGGTGGTGAAACAACCGATCTGCGCGCCGCTGGCAATCTGCGCGGGCATGCTCTCCTGGTCGTAGGCAGGGCAGTAGAGCAGCCAGAGTCCCTTGCCGGGCACCGGCTCGCCATAGTCCACAACACCTTCCACGGGGGCCGTGCCGCTCTTGGCGAGCGCGCCGAGGCTTTTGATGGTGATGTTGATCAGGCCTCCTTCCTTGTTGCCGGGCGTCGGGTTCTCAGCCATCGAATGGTTCTCGGCGCGCGCGGCGTACTTCGCGAACCGATCCATTGCCTGGAAAATTTCGAGCGCGCCTTCGCGTGTGCGGCAGCGTTCGGCGAACAGATGTTCCGCGCCGAAAAACTCCGGCACTTCCGTGATCATGCTCGTGCCGCGATTCTTCAGGAGCAGATCGCTGGCGTATCCGAGCGCGGGATTGGCGCTGATGCCGCTGAACCCGTCCGAGCCGCCGCAGTTTGTGCCGATGATGATTTCGGAGATGGGGCAGGGCGTGCGCGAGGCTTGATTCGCCGCAGCGAGCAGTTCCGGCATCAACGACAGCCCGTGCTCGATGGTCTTTTGCGTCCCGCCGCATTGTTGGACACCGATGACCTTGACCGGCTTGTCCGCTCGCTTCTGGTGTTTGCTCATCCACGCCTGGAGCAGCCCGGCGTTGGTTTTCTCGCAGCCAAGCTCGATGATCAACACCGCGCCGACGTTTGGGTGATCGAGGTAATCGGCCAGGATCTTGAACGTCACCTCGACGCTCGCGCCGTCGTCACAGCCGCAGCCGCGTGTGTGCGGGATCGCGGTCACGCCGTCCACGTTTGGATATTTCTCGCGCGAATACGTGCCGCCCATCTCGGCCATCATCGAGATCATGTGCGACTCGTGGCTCGAACACATGCTTGTCGGCACGATCAACACCCAGTTGCGCATGCCGACGCGTCCGTCGGGACGACGGAAACCCTGAAACACCGGGATCTCGCTCGAGGTGACGTAATCAAACTGGGGGGTCTTCAGTTCCAGCGTGGCCGGGTCGACATGCGGCACGGTGTTGTCGAGGTTGGCGTTGCTGATCGCGTCGCCAATGCTGATGCCCTTCGACCGGCCAAACGGCTGGTTGTACTGCCGCGCCCATTCGCCCGCCGGGATGTCGAGGACCGCGAACCGGTGACCGGCCAGCACGTTGCGGTTGACCGTGATGTGTCGGCTGTTCCAATCGACCGCCGTCCCGCGCTCGATCGGCCGCTTGGCGACTGCGACGTTGTCGGCGGGATTGACCACGATGGCGAACTCGCTCAACAGGGTTGGTTTCATGTGCGTCCTTTCACTCATCCAACGAAAACACTTCCTTCATTTGTACCCACGTCCCGTCGCGCGTCGCGTCGGGCACGGGTTCTTGAAACGTTCGCATTAATTCATCCCACTCGCGCGCCCGGGGATGCTCCATGTATTTCAACATGTCCCGCTCCAGGTCGAAATGATCGGCCGCTTCCATGAACAGGAAAAGTTGCAGTCCGAAGCGGTAAATGAAAAGCCGTCGCACGCCACAACGACGCAGCCCTTTCGTCACCTCCGGCCACGGATGGGCATGGTGTTCCTCGTACCGGCGGATGACCTCGGGGTCTTTCTTCAGCAGCACGGTCATCGCGAAATGCTTCACGTGATCTCCTGCGGACTGACCGCGCGCTTTTCTTCCATGCTCTTGTACGCGGCGAACACCAGTTGCAGCGTGCGCAGGTTGTCGTCGCCGCTCGTCACTGGCGGTCTGCCGGTCTGCAGCGATTCCATCAACGACGCCATCGGACCAAGGAACGCGTCGGGAAACCAGCCGCCTTCGAGCGTCGGGGTGATCCACCATTCGGGGCGCAGCTTGCGACTGGTGAAACTGATCCGGTCGGGGATGCCGGTCGGAAAACCAAACAACGAGCCGAGAGAGCCCTTGACGATCCCTTCTGTCCCCTCGACGCGATAGAATCCGTACCAGTCATCCCGGCCGCCGATGTTGTGATGCTCGTCGTGAACGTAGGCACGCAGGGCACTTGGGTACTCCAGCACTTCAATGGTCCGCGTCTCGCCGACGCAACTGCCGTCGGCTGGCGGCGTCCCGCTGGCGTAAATCCGTGCCGGGTCGCCGAACAGATGCCGCATCGCATCGAGGAAATGGATGCTCGTGTACAGGACGTCGATGGTCTTCTTCACGCGAATCCACTCCCATTTGTGCCAGGGGGTCGAGGCGTTGATCTGGATTGTGCCGAGGGTCGGCGCGCCGAGCAGGCCGCGTTCGAGCAGGTCCTTCGTCGCGGCAATCGCCGGCGACCAGCGCATCTGCTGATTAACGGCGAGCGTGACCTTGTGCCGCTTGGCCGCGTCGACACACGCCTTCGCGTCGGCGAACGCCTCAGAAAGCGGCTTCTGGCAAAGCATGTGTTTTCCCGCCGCGGCAACCTGCTCGACAATCGCGCGCTGCGCGGTCGCGGGGACGGCGATGTCCACGATCTGCGCCCGGCGGTCTGCCAGCAGTTCATTGAGGTCCGAATAGACTTTGGGGATGCTGAAGTCGCGGGCCAACTTTTCCGCCGACTCGCGCCTGGCATCGAAACATCCGACAACGTTCAAACCGTGCCGGCGATACATCGGCAGGTGACAGGTGGTCACGATCCCGCCGCAGCCGATGCTGGCGATGCCATAGTCGTGCTTCGGAGGGAGCTTCGGCTTATAGTCGAGATGGAACGCGTCGAGGTTCATGGGGACAGCTTTTCCGCGAACACGAAGTTGCCAACCGTCTCCGGCTTCGGCGGCTCGCTCTGGATCGCAAACTCAAGTGCCTCGTCGGCCAATCGTTTCGCGCGTTCCTCCAATTCCTTCAACTGTGCGTCGGTTGCGCCGCGGTCGCGCAGCAGTTTTTCAAAGCGCGGGATGGGGTCGAGCTTCTTCCACCTTGACGCTTCCTCTTCGTTCTCGTACTTGCCCGCGCAAATCGCGCTGTGGCGTTCCCAGCGAACCGTCTTGCACTCGACCAACGTCGGCCCGTCGCCGCGCCGGGCGCGGGCCGCCGCTTCGGCCACCGCGTCGCGTACAGCCAACGGATCGTTGCCGTCCACCGTCACGCCCGGCAGGCCGAACCCTTCCGCGCGCTGGGCGATGTTTTTCAAGGGGGATGGCGTTCTCGGTGCGGACCGAGATGGCGAACCCGTTGTTCTCGCAGACGAACACCAACGGCACTTTCCAGAGGGTCGCCATGTTCAGCGTCTCGAAAAACGCTCCCTCGCACGTCGCGCCGTCGCCGAAGAACACGACCGTCACGCGGCGGTTTTTCTTGAGCTTGTTCGCCAGCGCCACGCCGCCTGCGATGGGAATCTGCGCGGCCACGATGGCGTTCGTGCCGAGCAACCCCTTTTCCACGTCGATCAGGTGCATCGAACCGCCGCGCCCGCCGCTGCAGCCGCTCGCCTTGCTGAACAACTCGGCCATGATCGATTTCACGTCGAGCCCCTTGGCGATGGCGTGTCCGTGGCCGCGATAGGTCGCCAACACCTGGTCGGTCGGCTCGAGCGCCGCGGCCGCGCCGACCGCGATCGCTTCCTGCGCGATGCAGGGATGGGTGCTGCCGGTAAACATCCCTTTCCGGTAACAATTGATGGCGCATTCCTCGAACTGGCGAATCGTCACCATCTGCTCATACCAGCGCAGCAAGGTTTGGATGTCGGGTTGTTTTTGCATGCCGGTCACTCCATCACCACCCGCACGGCGTTTTCCACGTCGGTCGCGGTTGGAAATACTTCGTCCTGCAGCTTGCCGGTGGGGATGGGCAAATCTTTCGAGGCGACCCGCTGGATCGGCGCTTGCAGATAATCGAATGTGCCCTCGAGCGCCGTCTGCGCGATCTCCGCGCCCGCGCCGCCGGTTCTGACCGCTTCGTGCGCGACGACCAATCGCCCCGTCTTTTGAACCGAGGCGCAGAGGCCTTCCCGGTCGAGCGGTGCGAGGCAACGCAGATCGAGCACCTCGCAATCAATCCCGTCCTCGGCGAGCTTGGCGGCTGCGTCGAGGGACGGTTTCACCATCGCGCTGTAGGTGGCGATGGTCACGTCCTTGCCCGCGCGCGCGACGCGCAGTTGGCCGAGCGGGATCGGTTCGTCGGTTTCCGCGACGGGCGCTTTGGTGGCGTAGAGCCGGACGTTCTCCATGAACACCGTCGGGTTGCCGTCGCGAATCGCCGTGATGAGCAACCCTTTCGCGTCGGTTGCGTTCGACGGCACGACCACGCGCAGGCCGGGAACGTGCATCAGCCAGGCTTCGAGGCTTTGGGAATGTTGCGCGCCGAGGCCGAGCCGGTTCGCGCTCGGCGTGCGCACCACGAGCGGCACGCGCACCTGGCCGCCGAAAAAGTAGCGCATCTTTGCTGCCTGGTTGACGAGCGCGTCGGCGGCCAGCGTGATGAAATCCATGAACTCGATCTCGACGATGGCCGGCATCCCGCTGATCGCGAGCCCGATGCCGAACCCGGTCGTCGCCGCCTCGCACAACGGGCCGTCGTGAACGCGGTCCGGGCCGAACTCGTCGAACAATCCCTTGTACACGCCAAACGTCCCGCCGTACGGGCCGATGTCCTGACCGAGCAACACGATGTTCGGATCGCGCCGCATCTCGTGGCGAATCGCCTCGTTGATTGCCTCGGCCATGCTGAGTTGGCGGACGTTCATGACTTCATGCCGTAGTTTTGCTGGTTTGCTGAATCCAATCTGCGCTGCGGGCGCAGTTGGAGATGCGAATTTCTTCGATGCGACCGTCGATGCGGCCGACAGTGAGCGGGACGTCGCTTGTCACCAGTCGGCCCGAGGCAGCCTGCTCGTTGATCAAACGCCCGTCGATAAACAGTTGGATGTGGCGACCGTCGTACACGCCGGCGAGGTAATGGCGGCCCGCTTCGGGGGGTCGATTGGCGGCGATACTGCGGACGCCTTCGGTGGTGTTGACGAGGAAGCGCGCGCCCGGCAACGCCGCGCAGAGGCCGCCGTTCGAGCCGTAGTCGCAGAAGCGCAGGCTGAACGAGCCCTGGTCGCCGAGCGTGTCATAACGCAGGACGCGTCCGTTGCCGACGATACCCTTGGGCCAGGCCGAGCCGTCGTTCCACGGGGCGCAATAGATATAGCGGCCATCGAACGCCGCGCCGTTGAAGCCGGTGGTGAACAGACCGTCCACGCGGCCCGCGTCGTGGGCGGACCAGCTTTCCGGGTCGGCGAACGCGCCCGTCGTGTCGTAACGCAGCATGACGCCGTGAAAGTGTTTCCCGTTATCGAAGTACGGGATGAAATACACGTAGCGTCCGTCGAACACGCCGCCGTCGAAACCCGTCGTGGTCATGCCGATGGTCGCGGTGTACTCGAAATTGCTCCAGCTCCCCGCGTCGCTGAACTCGGCATTCGTGTCGAGGCGGATGACATGCCGCGTCTCGCCATACGGCACGAAATAGACAAACCGCCCGTCGAACACGCCGCCGACGCACAGTTTCATCCCGAGCGGCTTGATGTCGTGCGCCGCCCAACACGTTTTGTCCTGAAACTCCCCTTGCGTGTCGAAGCGCAAGACGTTCCCGGTGCTGAGCGGACAGAAATACACGAAGCGGCCATCGAACACCGCCCCGTCGTAATCGCATGTTTCCAGACCGTCGGTTCCGGCGACGTCGAATGTGCTCCAACTCGCCGGTGATTTGAATTCGCCCCGCGTGTCATGGCGCAGGACGAGACTGTTGCCCACCTGCCAGATGTTGCCGGTCAGGCCAGTCACCGCGGGTGACGCCGATTTCGGCGGTGGCTGGCCTTCGACCTTCGGCATCGTGGCGTGCCCGGGACAGAAATAGATGTAGCGGCCGTCGAACCCCGCCGACTGATAGGAGCGCGGCAGACCGTTATCGTGCGCGGACCAACTTGATGAATCGGTAAATCCGCCGCGCGTGTCATAACGCAGCACGCGCGTGTGGAACGCGGTCCGCGCGCGCCGCGGCACGAAGAACACGTACCGTCCGTCAAACACTGCGCCGTAGTAGCCCTTGGTTTCCAAGCCGTCGGTGTGCCCGGCATCGTATGCCTGCCAACTCGTGGCGTCCTTGAACTCGCCGTGTGTGTCGTAACGGAGAACCTTGCCGTGTCGATTGGTCAGATCGTGTTGGGGGACGAAATAGACGTAGCGCCCGTCGAACAGAGCGCCGAAGAAGCCGGTCGTATCGAGGCCGCCGGTGCGTCCTGCGTCATAGGCGTCGAATGTGTCGAAGCCAACCAGAGATTCCCATTGGGCAACGATGGTTTGTATCGCCTCGGCGCGAACGTGGCCAGCGTTGAGCCACGCCTCTACCGTGATCTCGTGATTGAGATCCAGTTTGCTCAAACCCGAAACCGTGGCGTCCATCGACGGGTCGAGCAGGACCAATTTCGTATACGGATCAGGTTCGGCTTGCATGGTGGTTCATTCCCTTTCGGCGCGCGCCGTGGCCGGTTTGAGCCGAAGTTCTTGCAGGCCGTCCAGCGCCAGGGGCAGCGACAGCGTACCGTGTTTGTCGGCGCGAACGAGCTCCACGGAGTCGGTCTGCAACTGGAATTCCGCGCCGGCCGGGATCGGAAACTCGCCGTCGCGGATCTCGATCCTGACCTTCCCGGCGCCGTTGAGGGTCAGCGCGATCTCTTGGGAATCGTAGCGCTCGCTGCGCACATTCACAGCACGCGTCGCCTTCAGCGTGATGGGGATTTTGCGGACGACGGCGGATTCCTGTTCGCCCAGCGCCAATTCGGTGCGGACACTGGCGGCGTCCACGGTGGTGAAGAACGGGTTTCGCACCAGCCGCCCGCGGGCGTCGTACCGGTACACATGGTGCAGGTCCCGGTCGCCCTGCCAGCCGTACACACCGGAGTTCATTGTGACGATCCGCTCTTTGCCGCGCACGGTGCCGGCATGGAGCGAGTCGAACGTGATCGGGTACATGTGCGAGAGAATCGTCGGCTCGGTCAGCAGATCCCGGTCGCCGTACGGGAAATACAACGCGCCGTGGTCGAGTTTGCTGAGAATGTCGAGATAGATGTCGCGCTCGACCTTGATTGCCATCGGGTTGCCGAGTGGCGTCACGGTCTGCCCCAGGTGCAAGGAGGCGATGGGTTGCTGGTCGCCGCCGCCGGTTTCATTGGAGGTGATGACGTTCTCCTCCCAGAAAGAGGGCGGCCCGCCCAGGTCGTTGATGAGCAGCACGCCGCCGTTGTCGCTGAACTTGCGCGCGACCGCCTTGAGCACAGGCAGGGAGACCAGCGTGACGTTCGATTTCTGGCGCACGACGGTTTTTGTTTTCGGGTCGATGGTGACAGAGTGTCCGTCCCATCGGTCGTAGGTGTATTTGCCGCGCACGTAACCGCCGATGTACCCATCCGCCCAGATCGCGGTCGCGCCCAGTTCGTGGATCATGCAATCGGCGGCCCGCAGCATGTAACTGCCGAAACGGTTTTCCATCGTTGGGTAGAAAATCCACCAGCGCCAGTTTTTCTCGAGAAGCTCCCGCGCGAAATACTTGCCATAATAATCCGTGGTGTTCGAGCCGTAGAGTGTCTGCGAACCGTTTTCCTCGATGGCGCGGGAGTCGGGGAAGAGTTGCTCGGGTTTGTCCGTCGCATAGAGGCTGTGCGCGACGTGAAACATCACTTTCATATCGGGATAAGCCGCGCGGGTCGCCGCCATGCTGCGCTTCAACTTCTGGCAGATTTCCGGGTATTCCATGAATTCCCATCCTTCGAGCGAGATGGTGGGGTCGAGGATGCGGGTCAGATTCCCGAGGCTGACGTACTTGATCTCCATGAGGTCAACGGTTCGTTTCGGCGGCGGATCCCAACTCATGGTCAACGCCAGCGCGCCTTCGACGCGCCGATTGAGGCCGGCATCTTTGCGAAGCTGGTTGATGAAATCGTAATAATCGCCCGTCGCAGTCGGATAGGCCGCCCACTGGACCGTGTAGGATGCGCGCTTGTCCAAGCCGAAATGCTCGTCGAGAATCGCCACGCGATCGGGCAAATTGACCGTGCGCTGCTGAAGAAAATACACGTCGTCGAGCGGGACGAGTCCCAGGCCGCTGTCGCTGCGGGCGACAAACACGGTCGGGTTGGGGAGCAGCGTCCGTCGGGCATCGGCCAGGCCGCGAACGTTCAGGTGATGCTGAAAGATGATGCCCAACACCGCGTCGGTTTTGTTGGTGATGGTGTCGCGGACCTCGATGCGGGCGGGCCGCAACGTGATCTGGCGGTCGATGGCGTAATGACGGCCTTCGGCGCGGACGTGATAGGCGCGGTCGTCGAGCCGGCGCGTCTTCACGGTCCAATCGGGCTCGCCACCTTCGATCGTGCCCACGGTCAACGCGTTCTCGCCGCCGTGTGGGTAGGAAAAGCTGGATTCGACCGGATACGACTTTCCTTTCACGCTGACCACGAAACCGCCGTTGGCGGACAACTTGAATCCGTACTTGGGAGGCGTCACCGTTGCCGGCAACGGCGGCACTTTCCGCGATCGCGGTGAAGGCAGCAACAACTCCGGGCCGGGCAGGGTGAACGCTGATTCCGCCTGGTGATCAAGCAGCGACGCGCGCAACACGTATTCGCCGTCCGCCAAACCGTCGATGGAAAAGCTCGCCTCCACGCGGTCGCGCGGGCTGTCGGGCTTGATGGTTGTCGTTTGCAGGACCGTGGACTCGCCGCGGCGCAGCAGTTCGGCGCGAAGTGCGGCGTCCGGCGGCAACGGCGTGACCCAATGATAGTCCACATCGAGAACGACCCGGCCCCTTTCCTCGTAGAGAAAATGCCGGGTCCACAGTTTCCCGAACAACGCCGGGTCCACCACCGCGAGTCCTTTGGCGGGCGCTTCCTTATTGAAATGAGCGACGATCTCCCACGATGTCAGCGCGCGATTGTACACGCGCACGGCGTCGATCATGCCCGCGAAAAACCCGGCGCTGCGCAACGCTTCGTCGATATTGCCGGTGTCGCCGATCTTGCCGCCGATCATGAAGTTTTTTCCCGGTTGCGGCTTCGGGTATTTCGACGGCGAGGAACTGATCTCGCGGCCGTTCACGAACAACTGCAGCCGTTGCTGGTCGAAGACCGCCGCCAGGTGCGACCATTGCCCGAGCTTCACCGAGGCCGGGATGCCGTTGTCGCCTGGGCCGCCGATGTAGAAGTAGCTCGCGCCATCTTTGTAGAAGGTGATGAGGTAGCTGTTGTAGAACTTGCCGACGATGCCGGGCTCGCCCGTGGTCGGCGCATCGGGGTGCACCCACGCTTCGAGCGACAGCGGCCCGCTGAGGTCGAGGCTCGGGCGGTTGCCGCAGTCCACGTGATCGTCCACGCCGTCGAACCAGAGCGCGTGACCCTTGCCGGACGTCACCCAGCGCGCGCCGCGAATCGCGCCGTGGTTGTCGTGGCCGCTGGAATCGTGGAGCACATCGCCCCCGCCCTCGTCGAAGTCCCAACGGGCAACCAGGTTGGTTTCCGTTCCGTTGCAGGTCGTGACTACGAACAGCAAGATCGCCGGGAGAATGGGAGCTTTCCAAGCCATGGCGTACAGTCTCATCATCGCGATCTTATCACCTCATCGAGTTTCACGGCACGCCCCAGTTTCAGCGCGCGCTGCACGGCCTCGGCCACGGCAATGCACTCGATCATTTCCTCGCCGGAAACGGGCGATTTTCCGGTGCGCACCATGTGGCGGGCGAGTTTGAGAATTTCCGCCGCACCCTCGGGAAACTGCCAATCGCCCAACTCGATGGAATTCACTCTCCCGCGCTCGCCGATGGCGGAAACGTACATCGCGCCGTGGAACGGCTGGCCTACGTGACAGTGGATGACCACGCCGTGCTTCGGGCGATCGCGGCGATCCCCGTAATCGAGGTACACCAGCGTTTGGTTCGGGGCGCTCAGGACGCGGACCGTCCGGATACCGGCGCCGAAGACATGCCGTGCCAGGCTGATGGAGTGAATCAATCCTTGCAACTCGACGCCACCCCCATCAATCGAGCCGAAGTTGACCCCGCCGGTGTCTGCCAGCCGGTCCCGGAATCGTGTTGCTGCCGGTGTCGCGCGCAAAATCGAGAGCGACAGGATCGGCGCTTTGTAACGATCCGAGAGCTTGAGCATCGCGCGCGCGTCCGCCACGGTGTACGCGAACGGTTTATCCACGAGCGTCGGCACGCCTTTTTTTAGCCCGGGCGTCGCCAGCTTGAGATGGTCTTTGCCCTCAAAGTTGCAATCGGCGATGAAGACCATGTCCACGTCGTCACTGACCTCCTCGAATCGATCGCAGACACGTGGTTTGCCGTAGAACACTTTCGCGGCCATTTCGGCTGCCTCGCGGTGGACGTCCCAGAGTTTGACGATCTCGAAACCGGCCACCTGTTTCACCGTCATCCGCGTCGGGTCGCAATAATGCGTGTAGAAGTAATAATGGTTGCCGCCACGCATCCAGGTATAGGGCGCGGGTTTATGCATCGGCACCGGCATATCGAATAACACGGGATCGTGTTTTTCCATCAACGGGCCGAAATACATTCCGTGGGTGTCACAGCGGATGATGCCCACGCGGATGGCGCGCTTGGTTCGTTCAGGCATGGCTTGGTTTCTCCCGTTCGACGCGCACATCACCCGGCGCCAGGTAATTGTCAGGCCCGCCGTGTCTGATCCAGGCGCGATACACCGGGATGAGCGTCAGGAAACTGATGGTCTGCATCACGCCGGCCCAGACGAACACGTAACGGTAGTTTTGGATTTGATCGAACAGCCAGCCACAGAATGGGCTCATCACCATCGTGACGCCCGCCGAGGTCAACGCGGCGGCTGAGGCGAATTGTCCAAAACGCGCCCGCGGCAACAGCTCGGGAAACCAAACGGCATTGGCGACGTTGATCATGAACACGGGAACGTTCCAGAGGATCATGCAGACCATGTACGACCATTTGTCCTGAATAAATGCGAACGCAGCGAAGTTCATCGCCGCGCATAACGCAGTGGCGAGCATGATCACGCGCTGGCTTCGCCAACGATCGACCAGCAACCCGAACGGGTACGCCAACGGGATGACCAACAACAAGGACCACGAGCGGTATTTGCCGATGGTATCGAGGTCCATCTTGAGTTGGTCGCGAAAGAAAAACACCCAGAACACCTGCGCGACGGTGGACCAAACATACAGGCCGTAGGCGAGATAAAACCAAAGATAAAGCCGATGGCTGAAGCATTGCCGGAAATAATTGCGCACGTCTCCCAGCACCGAACCGCGTTCCTCGCCCGTCACAGGCGGATACCCGCCTTCCTTCACACGCCAGCACATCAGCGTGAACGCCCCGCCGTAGAGCAGTCCCAGGCCGATCCAGATTTCTTTCATGTGGCTCTCGGCGAGGCCGAAAATGAAATACTGGAAACAAAATCCCGCCAGCGTTCCGACCACGCGCACGAGCGCGAAAAACCGACCGAGATAATGCACGGGCACGACGTCGTTGAAGAGATACCAATAGATCGTCGCAACGACCATGTTGAACAGTTGAAAGCAAACGGTCAGCAGACCGAATAGGAAGATGACGGGCGTCACCGGGCTGTGGCTGAACAGTCCGGCAACCCATTCCACCTGCATCAGCCACTTCGCAATCTCCGGCGCATACGGCAACAGCATCAGAAACAGCACGATGAACGGGGTCGGCCAGATTAGAAACGGAATGCGACGCCCGAAGCGACTGCGGTGGCGATCGGAGCGGTAGCTGCAAATGGGGCCGACGACGGTGTTGAGCGCGGTGGCGATGGTGCCGACGATGATCGAGATTTCCTTGTTCGACGCGCCGTGATCCTTGAGCATCAGCGGCAACAGGCTCGGTACGACCGATTCCATCAGCGTGAAACAGAAATCGCCCCAGAGCAGCCAGACGAACAACCAGTATAAGCCCGTTTTGGTGTACGAAAGAGTGCCGACCGTGTAACGATTCTCGATAGTGGCAGTTGACGCTGACTCTGCAGTGATGCTCAGGGCCCGGTTCCTTTCGCGGTTTTCAAGGTTCCCTCTTGCCGAGCGGATCGGTGTCACTCCAATGCAGGTCGTCGTAACAAACGAAATGCTCGTCCGACCTTGAGTCCGGCCCTTCCAAGGTCAGCGAACCTAACCGGTCGCAGGGACCGGCGAACGGTTGCGGCCCGGCGGGGACAGGCTTGCCATTTACCGAGATCTGCTGCTTCTGGTTCGCAAAGTCCAGTTTCAGTGTTAGACGATGCCACTGATTCGGCGTCCACTGCGCACCCGAGTCAACGAGCTTGCGCGGATTGGCCTTGTCTCCGCTGGCAACGACCAGTTTGATCGCGCCGTCGTTGGCGAAGTACAGATCCACGAAATTGCTGCCGGTCACATCCATCAAGCGTGCCACGACAATGAAGGCGTTGGGCGGACAAACAGGATAGACCCACACATCATAGTATTGCGTGGAGGACGACAGCGGCCGAATCCCGTCGCCGCCGTCGAAACGCCGGGTGACGGCGGCCCGGTCCGACTCCAAACGCAGGGCAAGCTTGCCGCCGTGGACGATGTTGGTCTGGACGACGGCTTTGCCCTTATCCACGCGCCAACGGTAGGTCTCGCTCTGCGGCGGCTGCGCGTCGAGAATATCGCCCAGGCCATAGTCCTCGAAATCGATTGTGAACAGATCGACCCCCAGCGCCGTCCAGACGGGAAACATGGCAACTGTTGCCAGTGTGAGAAGATGGATTGGTTTCATTCGGCATTCCTATGCTCGCAGGACAAAATCCCGGCAATGTGTCAGCAGTCTTCGGTGTGTACGGGGCATCGAAGAAAATTATCGATCCAAATTATCGGTCCCAAAACTTGTAGTCCGGTATGTTGGCATCGCCCAATTCGGCCCACGGATTGAGCGGGTCGGCGATCC
>Ga0187892_10004730_pt1 | contig 22427 bp, 22 predicted proteins | sample MA1701073metaG_FD_139345 | JGI IMG/M metagenome (GOLD analysis project Ga0187892, IMG submission 139345) | Bio-ooze microbial communities from a basaltic lava cave in the Kipuka Kanohina Cave System on the Island of Hawaii, USA - MA170107-3 metaG ... | reverse complement strand
GCTCACCAGGTGGGGCCGGTGCCGAGCAGCTCGGCCGTCGTCCCGTCGGCCACGATGAGCCCGTCCTGCATGCGGACGAGCCGCCACGCGGCCCGGGCGATCCACGGGTCGTGGGTCACGACGACGATGGTCTGGCCCGCCTGGTGCACCTCCTGGAGCAGGCGCAGCACGGCGGTGGCCATCTGGCTGTCGAGGTTGCCCGTGGGCTCGTCGGCCCACACGATGGCGGGCTGGCTCACCAGGGCCCTGGCCACCGCCACCCGCTGCTGCTCGCCGCCCGACAGCTCGTTGGGACGGTGGTCGTGGCGGGCCTCGAGGCCGACCCGGTCGAGCATGTCCCGTGCCCGGCCCCGGGCCTCGTTCGGCCGCACGCCCGTCAGCAGGAGGGGCAGCTCGACGTTCTCGGCCGCCGACAGCACGGGGATGAGGTTGTAGGCCTGGAAGATGAAGCCCATGGAGCGGGCCCGGTGCTCGGTCCGCTTGGCGTCCTCCATGGCGTGGATGTCCGCCCCCTCCACCCAGACCTGGCCGGAATCGACGTCGTCGAGGCCCGACAGGCAGTTCAACAGGGTGGTCTTGCCCGAGCCCGAGGGGCCCATGACGGCCACGAGCTCGCCCCGGTAGATGTCGAGGTCGATGCCCTGCAGGGCCGCCACCTCGGGCGCCGCCGCCTTGCCCTGGGCCGCCTGCCCGCTGCGGTACACCTTGGTGACGCCGCGGGCCACGAGGATGGGCTCGTAGCCGCCGGACGGGGTGGTCTCGGTCACGGGCCGACGATGGTAGCGGGCGACTTTTCCGATCGGCCCTCACCGGGCAGGCCACTAGCCTCCGCTCGAATGGCCGAGTTCCGGGCCCCGCCCGGCACCCACGACGTCCTCCCCCCCGAGTCCTCCCGTTGGGAACGGCTCGTGGCCCTCTTCGCCCGGCGTGCCGGCCGGGCCGGCTACGCGCTCGTCGTCAGCCCCGTCTTCGAGGAGCTGGCCGTCTTCTCCCGGGTCGGGGAGGAGACCGACGTGGTTCGCAAGGAGATGTACGACTTCCTCGACAAGGGCGGTCGCCGCCTGGCCCTGCGGCCCGAGGGCACCGCCTCGGTGGTGCGGGCCTTCGTCCAGCACCGCCCGCTGGTGCCCTTCAAGGCCTGGTACGCGGCGCCCAGCTTCCGCTACGAGCGTCCCCAGGCGGGCCGCTACCGCCAGCACCATCAGCTCGGTGTGGAGGTTCTGGGCACGGAGGACCCGGAGCTGGACGTGGAGGTCGTGACCCTGGCCTGGGCGACGTGTCGCGACATCGGCCTGGGAGGCGTCATCCTCCTCCTCAACTCCCTGGGCGACGACGCCTGCCGCCCGGCCTACCTCCAGACGCTCACCGCCTACCTGGCCGAGCGTGGCGACGAGCTGTGCGACGCGCACCGCGAGCGGGCCGCGGTCAACCCGCTTCGGGTCCTCGACTGCAAGCGGGAGCCGTGCACGAACGCCACCGCCGACGCCCCTCGCCTCCTCGACCACCTCTGCGAGCCCTGCCGCGACCACTTCGGGCGGGTCACCGCCGGCCTGGCCGCCCTGGACGTGCCCTTCGCCCTGGCCCCCAGGCTGGTCAGGGGCCTCGACTACTACACCCGCACCACCTTCGAGCTGCAGTCGACCGCCCTCGACGCCGCCCAGAACGCCCTGGGCGGGGGGGGCCGCTACGGCCGGCTGGTCGAGGCGCTGGGTGGACCGGCCACGCCCGGGATCGGCTTCGGCCTGGGCGTGGAGCGCATCCTGCTCGCCGCCGACCACGAAGGCGTGTTCGCCGCGCCCGCGTCGACGGTGGCGGTGTGGGTCGTCGACACGACCGGCGGTGCGGAAGCCACTGCTCTGGCCCACCTGCTCCGGGAGGCCGGCATCTCCTGTGACCGCTCCTTCGACGGTCGTTCGATGAGGGCCCAGATGAAGTCGGCCGACCGGGCAGGCGCCCGCCTGGCCGTGATCGTGGGCCCCAGCGAGGTGGCCGCCGGCACCGTCACGCTCAAGGACCTGGCCACCGGGGAGCAGGAGGAGATCGGCCGGGAGGACGTGGCCAAGCTGGTCGAGGAGCGCCTCCGGTGAGCATGCGCACCGACTACTGCGGCGGGTTGCGGGCCGAGGACGCGGGCCGCACCGTCACCGTCTGCGGCTGGGTCGACCGCCATCGCGAGCACGGCGAGCACCTCGCCTTCGTCGACCTCCGCGACCACACGGGGATCGTGCAGTGCGTGGTGGACGGCCGGGCCGACATCCGTTCGGAGTACGTGCTGGCCGTCACCGGCACGGTCCGGGCCCGCCCTGACGGCACCGCCAACCCCAACCTGGCCACTGGGGGGGTCGAGGTGGGCGACTGCGAGGTCGAGATCCTGGCCCGGTCCGAGCCCCCGCCCTTCCCCCTCACCGCCACCACCGAGGCCGACGAGGTCCTCCGCCTCCGCCACCGCTACCTCGACCTCCGCCGCGCCGCCATGCAGCGCAACCTCAGGCTGCGGGCAACGGTCAACTCCGCCATCCGGGCCTCCATGGAGGCCCAGGGGTTCGTCGAGGTGGAGACGCCGGTGCTCATCGCGTCGACCCCCGAGGGGGCCCGCGACTTCGTCGTCCCCTCCCGCCTGCGGCCGGGCAGCTTCTACGCCCTGCCCCAGAGCCCCCAGCTCTTCAAGCAGTTGCTGATGGTGGGCGGGACCGATCGCTACTACCAGATGGCCCGCTGCCTGCGGGACGAGGACCTGCGGGCCGACCGCCAGTTCGAGTTCACCCAGCTCGACGCCGAGGCCAGCTTCGTCGACGTCGAGGACGTCATGGCCTTCATCTCCGAGGCCGTCCTGGCCGCCACCAAGGCCGTCCGCCCCGAGGACGCCCCCGGCGACATCGCGCGCATGACGTGGAAGGAGGCCCAGGACCGCTTCGGCACCGACAAGCCCGACCTGCGCTTCGGCATGGAACTGACCCACCTCACGCCGGTGTTCGCGGCCACTGGGTTCCGGGCCTTCCAGGCCCCATCCACCGTCAAGGGAATCCTCGTGGCTGGGAGGGGCGACATGAACCGGGCCGCCCTCGACCGCCTCACCGACCAAGCCAAGGGGGCGGGCGCGGCCGGCCTGGTGTGGATGCGGGTTTCCTCCAAGGGCACCCTCGACGCGCCCGTCGCCAAGTTCCTCTCGGCCGACGAGCAGGGCGGCCTGATGGCCGCTCTGGGTGCCGCCCCCGGCGATCTCGTGCTCATCGTGGCCGGTGAGGAGCGCACCGTGAACCACGTGCTGAGCGTCCTGCGCCTCGGGTTGGGCCGGCCTCCCGTCCACGAGAGGGGCCTCCGCTTCACGTGGGTCACCGACTTCCCCCTGTTCGAGGGCCTCGACCGAGACGGGCGTCCCATCCCCGCCCACCACCCCTTCACCATGCCCCACCCTGAGGATCTCGACGTACTGGAAAGCGACCCCCTGGCCGTGCGGTCCCAGGCCTACGACCTGGTGGTGAACGGTTGGGAGCTGGGCTCGGGGAGCATCCGCATCCACCGGCCCGACGTCCAGCAGCGGATCTTCTCCCTGCTGGGCATCGACCCCGAGCAGGCCCGGGCCCGGTTCGGCTTCCTCCTCGACGCCTTCCGCCACGGGGCCCCGCCCCACGGCGGGTTCGCCTTCGGGATCGACCGGCTGGTGGCCGTCCTGGCCGGCGAGGACAACATCCGCGAGGTCATCGCCTTCCCCAAGACCCAGTCCGGTGCCGACCCGCTGACCGGGGCCCCGGCACCGATCGACGCCGCCCAGTTGGCCGAGCTGGGCCTGCGGGTCGCCCCGCCCGCCTAGCCCGCCCCCCGGGCCGAGGCCTTACCGGCCCAGGGCCTGTGTCACCAGGCGGGCCAGTTGCTCGTGGCCGGCGGCGTTGGGGTGGAACGAGGACACGGCGGTGGCCAGGCTGATCCCCGCCATCCACGGCTCGGCGGTGCAGGCCTCGTGGCCGGTGAACGCGGAGGCGGCGTCGAGGAAGCGGACTCCGGCGGCGTCGGCCGCCCCCCGCACCACCCGATCCAGCTCGTCGCCCTTCTGCCGTACCCACCGGGCCTCGTCGGCGGTGAGGCCGGCGCACGTCTCCAGCCCCGTCCGGTCGGGGTCGGCGACCAGCCGCGGATAGCCCAGCACGAGCACCTCCGCCGCCGACGCCCGCTCCCGCACCCCGGTGTAGAGGCGCGTGAGGCGGTTCTCGAGGGCGCCCAGCGCCGCCGTCACCTGGCGGTCGAAGCGCAGGCACGACTGCTGGCCGACCACGCACTCGGTGATCACCGGCCCGAACCCGATGTCGTTGCCGCCGACGGAGAGCGTCACCACGTCGGCGTCGGGCGGGACGTTGTCGATCTGGCGGCCCTCGCCCGGATGGCGCTCGCGGTCGAGAACGTCGGCTGTGGTGGCCCCGTTGCAGGCGTGGAACGACCCGGCCAGGACGGCCCGCTCCGCCACCAGGGTGGGGTAGGCCCCGGGCGCCCGCCCGCACGGCTCCACCGCTCCCACCAGCCCGCCGCCCGCCGAGTAGGAGTCCCCGAGCGAGACGTAGCGGAGGGGCGGGGGAGGGGTGGTGACGGTCGTCTCCGGCGCACCCCGGCCGGCCGCGGCCGCGTCGGGCGGCGCATCGGCAGTTCCGGGGGAGCAGGCCCCGGCCAGGAGGGTGACGAGGGCGGTGACGAGCAGGAGGCGGCGGGACGGCAGGCCACCATTCTCGGCCATTCGCGGGGGCCTTGTGACCGCGCCACCCCGGCTACCGTGCCTGGGGATGGCCAGGGCAGGCGCCGGAGAGGACCTGTGGCGCTGGCTCGACGGCGCCCGGGCCCAGGTTTCTCGCCTCGACGAAGGGCGGGTGCCCGAGCTGTTCCCCGGCGACCCGGGACCGGCGGCAGAGCAGCCGGGCTGATGGATCTGTTCGAAGCCGGTCTGGAGGAGCGTCTCCGCGCTGGCGGGCCGCTGGCCAGCCGGCTCCGGCCGACGAGCCTCGACGGCGTGCTCGGCCAGGACCATCTCCTGGGGCCGAGAGGCGCGCTGCGGGCACTGGTGGACGCCCGGAAGCTGACATCGGTGATCCTCTGGGGACCGGCGGGGACGGGCAAGACGACGATCGCCCGGCTGTTGGCCGACGCCGTCGGCGCCGCCTTCGAGTCCCTGAGCGCGGTCAGCGCTGGCGTCAAGGACGTGCGTGAGGCGGCCGAGCGGGCCAGGCGGCGGCTGGCGGAGAACGGCGTCCCGACGGTCCTGCTGCTCGACGAGGTCCACCGGTTCAGCAAGTCGCAGCAGGACGCACTGCTGCCGAGCGTCGAGGACGGCACCCTCACGCTGGTCGGCGCCACCACCGAGAACCCGTTTTTCGAGGTCAACGGCCCGCTGCTCAGCCGCTCGACGTTGTTCCGCCTGGAGCCTCTCGACCGTGAGGCGCTGGCCGTCCTGCTTCAACGGGGCCTTGACGCCGAGGGCGGGACCATCGAGCAGCCCGCCGCCGACGCCATCGTCGACTCCGTCGACGGGGACGGCCGCGCCCTGCTCACGACGCTGGAGGTGGCGCTGGCCATCGCCGGCGAGAGCCGGCCGGTCACCCTCGTCGACGTCGAGCGGGCCCGCACCACCCGGGCGCTGACCTGGGGCCGCGACGACCACTACGACGTCATCAGCGCCTTCATCAAGAGCATCCGGGGGAGCGACCCCGACGCCGGCCTGCACTGGCTGGCCCGCATGATCGTGGCCGGGGAGGACCCGCGCTACATCGCCCGGCGCCTGGTCATCCTGGCGAGCGAGGACGTGGGTATGGCGGATCCGATGAGCCTGGTCGTGGCGACCGCCGCCGCCCACGCCGTCGAGTACGTCGGCCTGCCCGAGGCCCAGCTCAACCTGGCCCAGGCGGTCGTCCACCTGGCCACCGCGCCCAAGTCCAACCGCACGGCCATCGGGATCTGGAAGGCCCTGGAGGACGTCCGCTCACGCCCGGCCGGCCCGGTGCCGCCGCATCTCCGGGACAGCCACTACAAGGCCGCCGAACGTATCGGCCACGGCGTGGGCTACCGCTATCCCCACGACGACCCCCGGGGCTGGGTCGAGCAGGACTACCTGCCCGAGGAACTGGCCGGCGCCCGCTATTACGACCCGTCGGACCACGGTCACGAGGCCGAGCTGCGGGCGCGGCTCCCGGGCAAGAGGCAGGGGCCCGGCCATTGATTGCGAAGTGATGTCTCCCGGTGACCTCTCCGGTCACCGGGAGACATCAGTACCCGTGCCATGGGGTCGCGTCGTACCACGGGCCCGCGAGGTGGGTCACGGCACGGGCTACGAGTATCCTCACGACGACCCGGAGGTCGCGGGACGGGTGTACTACGAGCCGTCGGGCCACGGGTTCGAACGGGAGGTAGGCGAGCGCATGCGGAGTGCCAACCCGAACGACGCCCATGACGGGTGAGTTCGCGGCCGCCGCCGCTACCATCGCCATCGCCATCGTCGTGGTCGGCCTGCTGTTCACCATGGCCGCCGCCATCCGCGCCATGGCCACGTTCCGCCGGTCGGTCGAGGAGATCACGGGCCGGACCATCCCGCTGATCAACGACATGCACGTCGCCATCAAGCAGGCCAACAGCGACCTGATGAAGGTCGACACCCTGCTCGACACGGCCGAGTCGATCTCCACCACCATGGACTCGGCCTCCCGGCTGGCCTACACGGCCGTCTCCAATCCCGTCGTGAAGACGCTGGCCGCCGGCACGGGCGTGGCCCGGGCCTACCGGCTGTTCCGCCGCCGGCGCACGAAGGCGGGGGCGTAGGTGTTCAAGCGGCTGTTCTGGCTGACCCTCGGGACTCTCGTCGGCTTCAGCGGCTCGGTCTGGGCCCAGCGTCGCATCCGGGAGACGATCGAGCGGTACTACCCCGAGCAGGTCGCCCGCCAACTGACCACCTCGGTGCGGGGCCTCGGCTCCGACCTCCGCTCCGCCGCAGCGGCGGGACGGGCCGCCATGCGGGAGCGGGAGGAATCGCTTCGCGACCAGTTCCGCCCGCCCGCCCGCTGACGCCGGCCGCACCCCGCCGCCGCCCGCGTAACCTGGCCCCCGGGATGACCGTCACCGCCGCCGACCTTCGCCGCACCTTCACCGACTTCTTCGTCCAGAGGGGCCACGCCCCGAAGCCCTCCATGGGCCTCATCCCCCACCACCGGGCCGCCCCGCTGTTCGCCAACGCGGGGATGAACCAGTTCCTGCCGATCATCCTGGGCGAGGAGCCGATCCCCGACCCGCCCCGGGCCACGTCGGCCCAGAAGTGCGTGCGGGTGAAGGGCAAGCACGACGACATCGGCAACGTAGGCCGCACGTGGGGCCACCTCAGCTTCTTCGAGATGCTCGGCAACTTCAGCTTCGGCGACTACTTCAAGGCCGAGGCCATCCCCTGGGCCTGGGAGCTCGTCACCGAGGTCTACCGGATCGATCCCGACCGGCTGTGGATCACCGTCCACCACAGCGACGACGAGGCAGCCGGCATCTGGCGCGACTCGGTGGGGGTCGACCCCGGGCGCATCCAGCGCATGGGCGACGACAACTTCTGGATGATGGGTGACACCGGGCCCTGCGGCCCGTGCTCGGAGATCTACATCGACCTGGGCGAGGCGTGGGGCGACCCCGGCGGCCCCTCCGAGGGCGGCGAGGCCCGCTACCGCGAGATCTGGAACCTGGTGTTCATGCAGTACAACCGGGAGGCCGACGGCTCCCTCACCGACCTCCCCAACCGCATCATCGACACCGGCCAGGGCCTGGAGCGCACGCTCAGCGTCCTCCAGGACGTGCCCACCGTCTTCGACACCGACGAGCTGCGCCGCATCATCGAGTCGGCCGAAGCGGTCACCGGCCGCCGCTACGGCGCCGACCCCGAGGTCGACGTCAGCCTCCGCATCCTCGCCGACCACGGCCGCTGCGCCGCCTTCCTCATCAACGACGGCGTGTTCCCGTCCAACGAGGACCGGGGGTACGTCCTGCGCCGCATCCTGCGCCGGGCCGTCCGCCAGGGCTTCGGGCTGGGCATGGAGGGGTTGGTCCTCCCGGCCATGGCCGAGGCGGCCGTCGAGGTTATGAGCCCGGCCTACCCCGAGCTGGCCGCCAACCGTAGCTTCATCGTGGACGTCGTGACCCGGGAGGAGGAACGGTTCCGCCAGACCCTCCGCACCGGCACCGTCATGCTCGACCAGGAGCTTTCATCGCGGTCGGGCGGCGGCACGCTGGCCGGCGGCGTGGCCTTCCGCCTCCACGACACCTACGACTTCCCGCTGGAGCTGACGCTCGAGATCGCCGCCGAACGGGGAGTCGACGTCGACGTGGCCGGGTTCGAGGCGGAGATGGACGCGCAGCGGGCCCGGGCCCGTGCCGCCCACACCGGCACAGGGGCCGACGCCGCCCGTTCGGGCCACTACCGGGAGCTGGTCGAGCAGTTCGGCCCCACCGAGTTCCTCGGCTACCAGGCCACCGAGGCCCGGGCCCGGGTCCTGGCCGTCACCAGCAACGAGGTGTTCCTCGACCGCACGCCCTTCTACGCCGAGGCGGGCGGCCAGGTGGGCGACACCGGCACCATCACCACCGAGAGCGGCCGGGCCCGGGTGCTCGACACCACGCTGGCCCTGCCCGGGCTCCATCGCCACACCATCGAGGCGGTCGAGGGCCGGCTGCAGCCCGCCCAGGAGGCCGACGCGGCCGTCGACACCGACCGGCGCGACGACATCCGCCGCAACCACACCGCCACCCACCTCCTCCACTGGGCGTTCCGCACGGTGCTGGGCGAGCACGTCAAGCAGCACGGGTCCCTGGTCGCCCCCGACCGGCTCCGCTTCGACTTCAGCCACTTCAACCAGGTCGGCCCCGACGACCTGGGCGAAGTCGAGCGGCGGGCCAACAACGAGGTCCTGCTCAACGACCCGGTGCGGGCCTACGAGACCACCCAGGACGAGGCCCGCCGGCTCGGGGCCATGGCCCTGTTCGGCGAGAAGTACGGCGAGATCGTGCGGGTCGTCGAGGCCGGCCACCATTCCATCGAGCTGTGCGGCGGCACCCACGTGTCGGCCCTGGGGGGCGTGGGGCCCATCAAGCTGCTGTCCGAAGGCTCGATCGGCTCCAACCTGCGCCGGGTCGAGGCCCTCACCGGCGACGCCAGCCTGGCCCACATCGCCGGCGAGGAACGCACGCTGGTGCAGGTGGCCAAGCTGCTGCGAGTGTCGACCGGTGAGGTGGCGGAGGCGGTCGAGCGGCTCCAGGCCGAGTACAAGGCCCTGGGCGAGAAGCTGGCGGTGGCGAAGCGGGAGGCGGCCGTCGGGAGGTCGCGCGACCTGGCCTCGTCGGCGGTGGGCGGCGTGGTCGTGGCCAACGTCACCCCGCTCGGCCGCGACGACCTCCAGCCGCTGGCGGTGGCGGTGCGCGACCTGCCCGGCATCCGGGCCGTCGTGCTCGGCAGCGCGCCCGTGGGCGGGGGAGTGGCCATGGTCGCCGCCGTGCGTCCCCACGGGGAGAACGGGCTGGACGCCGGACGGCTGCTGGCCGACGCCGCCCGCCTGGTGGGCGGAGGGGCGGGCAAGGGCAAGGAGGTTTCGGTCGCGGGCGGGCGCGATCCCAGCCGCCTCGACGAGGCCCTGGACGTGGCCCGCCACGCGGCCGGGGGCGCAGGGGCGTGAGGGTGGTCGGGATCGACCTCGGCGAGCGGCGCATCGGCGTGGCCGTGAGCGATTCCGGGGGCACCCTGGCCGTGGGTCACGAGACCGTGACGCGAACCGGCGACGAGACGGCGGACCACGCCGCCCTGGCCCGGATCGTGGCCGAGACCGGGGCGCAGCGGGTGGTCATCGGCCTCCCCCTCTCCCTCGACGGCACGGAGGGGCGGGCGGCGCGGAAGGTGACGGCGGAGGCGGCGGCCATAGGAGCATTCCTCGGGGTGCCGGTGGAGCTCTACGACGAACGGTTCACGACGGTGGAGGCCTCCCGGGCGCTGGCCGGGGCCGGGATGCGGTCCCGGGCCCGGCGGCGGGTGGTCGACGAGGCGGCCGCCACCGTCCTACTTCAGAGCTGGCTCGACGGGCGGTCCGGGCACGGTGCCCCCGCCTCAAGTGAGCCGGGATCGGAGCCTCGATGAACGTCCTCGCCCCCTACGACCTCGACGACGACGCCGGTTTCCGGGAGGGCCGGGGCTGGCCCTGGATCATCATCGGCGGGCTCGTCGCCGCCCTCCTCGTGCTGGCTGCGGCGGGCATCTGGATCAAGAACCAGATCAACCCGCCCGGCGAACCCGGTGACCCGGTGCTGATCCAGGTACAGGAGGGCATGTCGGTGACCGACATCGGGGAGCTGCTCGAGCGGGAGGGCGTCATCAGGAGCGCCACCGTGTGGAAGTACTACGTCAAGCTCAACGGATCCGACAACGTGGAGGCGGGCGCGTTCAACCTGCGCAAGAACGAGAACATGGGAACGGTGGTCGACGTGCTGGCCGGGGGGGCCGTGTCGACCCGCCAGCAGGTCTCGCTCACCATCCCCGAGGGCCTCACCCTGGAGAAGATCGCCGAGAAGGTGGGCGAGATGCCGGGCCGGTCGGCCGACCGGTTCATGGATGCCGTCCGCAGCGGCACCGTCCGCTCCCAGTACTCACCGGCCGGCAACAACAACCTCGAGGGCCTCATCCTGCCCGAGACCTACTTCTTCGAGGAAACCGACGACGAGACCGCCATCCTCCGGCGGATGGTGGAGAGCTTCGACCGGACCCTCACCGAGCTGGGGATCGCCAACGCCGCCAACCGCCTGAAGGTCACCCCCTACGAGGCGATCGTGATCGCGTCGATGGTGGAGCGGGAGGCCAAGGTGGCCGAGGACCGGGGGCCGATCGCTCGGGTCATCTACAACCGCCTCGACCGGGGCATGCCCCTCCAGATCGACGCCACCGTGCTCTACGCCCTGGGCACCGACAAGAACTTCGTAACCTTCGCCGACCGCGAGGTCAACTCGCCGTACAACACCTACAGGATCGACCGGCTGCCCCCTGGTCCCATCGCCGCCCCCGGCCGGGCGGCGCTGGAGGCCACCCTCTCGCCTCCACCGGGACCGTGGATCTTCTACGTGCTGATCGAGGAGAACGGCAAGCACGCCTTCTCCACCACGCTGGAGGAGTTCAACCGGCACGTAGCCGAAGCCACTCGCAAGGGCCTTGTCGGGTGACGGCCAGCTGACCGACGACGCCCCCAGGCGGCCCGGAGCCGCCACCCGACTGGCCGCCGTCCTCGGCCACCCTGTCGGCCACTCGCTCTCGCCGGCCATGCACAACGCCGCCTTCCGCGCCCTGGGCCTGGACTGGGTCTACCTGGCCTTCGACGTCCCCCCGGGCGAGGTGGAAGGTGCCGTGGCGGGCATGCGGGCCCTTGGCATCGAGGGCCTCTCCGTCACCATCCCCCACAAGGAGCCGATGGCCGGCGCGGTCGACGTTCTGTCCCCGTTGGCGCAGGCGCTGGGGGCGGTGAACACCGTCGTGCGGGACCCGCGCGGCCGCCTGCGGGGCGAGAACACCGACGGCCCCGGCTTCCTGCGCTTCCTCACCGACGACGAGGGCTTCGACCCCGCCGGGCGGCGTTGCCTCGTGGTGGGCGCAGGTGGCGCGGCCCGAGCTGTCGTCAAGGCCCTGGCCGATGCGGGGGCGGCCGAGGTCGTGGTCGCGGGCCGCACCCCGGCCCGGGTCGAGGCGGTGGCGGCCCTGGCGGGAGACTGCGGGCGGGTGGGCGTGCCCGCGGAGGCGGGCGAGGCCGATCTCGTCGTGAACGCCACGCCGCTCGGCATGGCCGGCACCGACGCGGCCGGGCAGTTGCCGGTGGACGACGCCCACCTCGGCCCCGGCCAGTTGGTCGTCGACCTCGTGCCCAATCCGGCCATCACACCCCTGGTCGAGGCGGCCCGGGCCCGGGGCGCGATGGCCGTCAACGGCCTGGGGATGCTCGTCCACCAGGCCGCCCTCGCCTTCCGCATGTGGACCGGCCAGGAGGCACCCGTGGCGGTCATGTCGGCCGCCGCCCTGGCCGATCTGGCCCGTCGGTGAACCCGGCCGCCGTCGCCGCCGTGGCCGTCGGGGGCGTGGTCGTAGGCCTGCTCCTCAACGTGGTCATCGACCGGGTCCCGTCCCGCCAGGCGCTCCTGCCCCTCCGGTTCCGCTGCCCCCGCTGCCCCGAGGACGCGACCGACCGGTCCGGCCTGCCCGTCGGCGATTGGCTGCGACCCCGCGGCGCGTGCCCGGTGTGCCGGCGGCCCCTGCCCGCTCGCTACTGGCTCGTGCCCCTGGCCAACGCCGCCATCTTCGCCGCGATCGCGATCCGCTTCGGCGCCGAGTGGGAGGTACCGGCCTACCTCGCCTTCTTCGCCGCCCTGCTGGCGATCAGTGTGATCGACCTCCAGCTCCAGATCATCCCCAACCGCGTCGTCTACCCGGCGATCTTCGCCGCCGTCGCGTTGCTGGCCCTGGCCGCGGGACTGGAGGACGACTGGGGGAGCTTCCGCCAGGCCCTCGTGAGCGGGGCGGTGGCGTGGCTGGCCCTGCTCGTGATCCATCTCGTCCAGCCCGGGGGCATGGGGTTCGGCGACGTCCGGCTGTCGTTCCTCCTGGGCATGCACCTGGGCTGGATCAGCTACGGGCACGCCCTCATGGGCATCTTCCTGGGCTTCCTGCTGGGGGCGGTCGTGGGCCTCCTGCTCGTCGGCCTGCGCATCCGCTCCCGCACCGACCACGTCCCCTTCGGGCCCTTCCTGGCCGCCGGGGCGGCGATCACCATCCTCGCCGGGGGGCCGCTGGTCCGGGGCGCCCTGGGCTGAATGCGGCCCGCCAACGGGGGGGCCCGCCCTGCCCCCAGAGCCGAAATGTCGAGGACGTCCCGACCCAGGCGGTCGATGACGCAACTGCGCGCCGGCCCGCAGTCGGGGTGCAGCACGGATCGGCCGACTCGGGCCTCGAGAGGCGGTGCTCGCTTGGAGCTGCGGGGACCCCGCTGGCGAGTGGTGCGCCTTCGTACCGCAACCAGCCCGCCGTCACGACCAGATGCGCAGCGTTTCGACGGTGAGCGTGGCCCGCTCGCCGACTACGTAGAAGTTGAGGACGATCTCATCGATCGCAGGCCCGCACTTCGCGAGCGGGACCGTCGCCTCGAACGCTCCCGGCTTGCCCATCCGGACGTCGTTGCTGTCCATGATCTCGAGCATTCCGCTCGCGCGGGACTTGCACTCGACCCGGAACGAGATCGCTCGGCTGGTCGTCCCCTGGACGCCCACCGCAAAGAATCGGGGAACCGGGCGGGCGGGCGTGAAGACCCAGGCGATGCCTGAGCCGTTCGCCATGTTCTCGAAGCCGACCCGTACGCCGTCGGGGAGGGAGCTGAGGGTCGCGACGCTCTCGCCCGGCACGAAGACCCCGACCGTCCGGCCACATGCAACCAGGTTTCGGTCGTCGCACCCTACGACGGCGTCGGAGCCCTCGCCCCCGGGCCAGGACATCGCCAGCACCGTGGCCACAATGGCGGCTGCAGCGATGGCAGCCGGGAGCAGTCGACCGTTGGTCGGCTTGGCAGGGGCTGCGCGAGCGGGGCCCCCGTAGACCTCCGCCAAGCGCACGAGCTCGTGGGCCAGGGCATCGCGGAGGGGCGGCCACCGGCGCTTCTTCCAGCTCTCCGCCTTGATGCCGGTCGGTTTCGTGGCCCGGATCGGGCTGACCTGGCCCGTGAGCGGAGTGGCCAGCTCCCCAGCCCTGCGCAGGCGGAACCTCAAGGACTTGCTCCGCGTCTGGCCATCCATCCCGAACGCGGCGCGCAGCTGCTCCTGGTCGCAAGCTGCAATCGCCTGACCGAGCGCGGCGTCGATGAGCGTGAACACGCACTCGGCCTGGCGGATGGGCTCCTCATTCTCGGCGCGCGAGACCGTGATTAGGAGCCCGAGCTCGCCAAGGCGCTTCGTCAGCGCTGACCCGGACAGGCCCGCCTCGAGCACGACCGTGAGCTCGGCGCAAGCCTTCCTCCGGACGTCGTCCACTTCCACGCGGCCATTGTGCCGTTGCTGTCCAGGTTCTGTCCGGGTTGCGTCTGCCCCTTGTCCGAGGATCTGGAGGTTCCCCCTGGCGCTGTCCCGAGACGCGGCCGGATACTCGGGGGAAGCTCGGCCTCATCTCACGAAAGGGATTGGGACAATGGATGCTCCCCCAGACAACCTCAGGCGCCGGCGGCCTCATGCTCGGCTGGCCATGGCCCTCGTGCTCGGACTCGGGGTTGCGGTGGTCCCCACCTCACCCGCCGGCGCCGTTCCGCTCAGCCCCTACCTCTCGGGGCTCGCACGGGACACCTACCGCAGCATCGTCGCCACCATCGAGCCCACCACCGGGCTGGCCAACGACAAGCTCGACGCCTCGATCATGGATGTCGTTCCCCAGCTGGCGGTCATCCGGCGTGCCCCCTACCCATCGACAGCGACGGGGGCGACGTTGACTGCCCAGCGATGCACGGCCGGCGTGTGCGTGCAGTCGGGCACCTTCGGCCTTCAGCTCGATTACCAAGTCCCGCCGGGGACCTTTGCCAGCTACAACTTCGAGTCGGCTCGATTCAACGCAGGCTCAGCCACCCAGCTCGAGCTGTGGGCCAAAGGTGCAGCCGGAGGTGAGCGGTTCGAGGTGGTCCTGTGGTCGAACTGCTCTGGGCCCTTCCCGGGCCGGCCGCCCACCGCCTTGATCCAGGTCACGTCGGTCTGGCAGCGGTTCGTGATCCCGATGGCAGACTTCCGGCCCTTCGTGTCCCCATCCTCGCTGTGCCGGCTGAGCATCGGGTTCAACGACGCCATCCACCCTGGAGGGCGGATCCACCTGGACAAGGCCCGCTTCCTCAACCCAGCCGCCGCCCCGGTGCGTCTGTCGCCCGACGAGGAAACGAGCGTCACCAACATCGGCCTCGCCATGGCCAGCATCCTGGGAGCACGGGAGCTGGGCTGGGAGACGCCGTCGAGCGCCCTGTCGCGGCTGTCGCTCGCCCTCCGCAGCGTCGAGCGGCTCCGCAAGTTCCACGGGTTCCCCCAGACCCACAACCGGGTCGTGTCGCTGGCACCGTCAGACGGCGACCGCTGCATCTCCACCGTGGATACGGGGTACCTCGCCGTGGCCCTGATCCTGGTCCGCCAGCAGGTTCCCGAGCTGGCCTCGCGGGCCAGCGCCCTGCTCAACGCCATGGACTGGGCGTGGCTCTACGACAGCGCCGCCGGCTTGCCCTACGGGTGTCGGTACCCCGACGGCTCGACGTCGTCATTCCACTACGACTACCTGGAAGCCGACTCGCGCTTGGCCCACCTGATCGGGATCGGGTCGAGGGGCATGCCAAAGGCTTCGTGGAAGCGGCTCCGACGTGGATCTGAGGCGGCGCGGTGTGCGGGGACGAGCCATCTCGAACCGGGTTGGCTAGGGGGCGGCCTGTTCATGGCATACCTCCCCGGCCTCTTCCTCAGGGACGGCGCGGCCTTGCGGGATTCGGCGGTCAGCTTGGTGGACGATCAGATCTGCATCGGGCGCCAGCTATCCGCCCCAGGCTGGGGGTGGTCAGCTACTGCTCTCCCGCCTTATGGTGAGCAGTACTGCGGTTTCGGCTGCCAGCGGGACGACGTGCTCGTCCCCCACGCCAGTGTGCTGGCCAACGAAGTGCGGCCCGTCGAAGCGAACCTGCAGGCGCTCGAAGCGCTCGGGGCCCGAGCGCCCTTCCGAGACGGCACCCGGTCGCTCGCTTACGGGTTCCGCGCTTCCGTCAACTGGCAGACTCTCGAGGTGGCGACTACCCAGCTCGTGCTCGACCAGAGCATGGCCTTCCTCGCCCTCGTCAACCACGCGACGGAAGGACGGTTGCGCGCCATGGCGTGCGCAGATGCTCTCATCCGTCGCGGAACGGCGTTGGTGCCGGACTACGCGGGCTCCTGCTGAAGCCGGCTGCTGGCCGACCCCACAGGGGTTACGACAGCGTCGCAGCGCCCGGCTGGACAGCGGCTGGGCCGTAGCGCCGTCGTTGCAAGGAGCGCACACAAGCTGGTCCCGGCCAACGAGGGGTGCGCCGTCCGACAGCAGGGCAACTAGCCCGCCGGTTGGCTCTTAGAACGGGGAGAGGCGCCGGTACAGTCGTCGTGTGGCCCCTTCCCGCTCCCTCGTGCTGGTGGGGATGATGGCGTCGGGCAAGACGACCACCGGCCAGGCCGTGGCCCGCCGTCTCGGCTGGGAGTTCCTCGACAGCGACCACCAGGTCGAACAGCGCGTCGGTCGCACCGTCGAGGAGATCTGGCAGGCAGACGGCGAGGCGGGCTTCCGGAGCCTGGAGGCGCAGGCGCTGGCCGAGGCCGTGGCCTCCACGGCCGAGCGGCCGGCCGTGATCGCCGCCGCCGGGGGGGTCGTGCTCGACCCCCGCAACCGGGCCCTGCTCAAGGCCCATCCGCCGGTCGTGTGGCTGCGGGCCGACCCGCAGACGCTGGCGGCGCGAGCCGGCACCGGCGCCGGCCGCCCGCTGCTGGCGGGCGATCCCGCAGCCGCCCTGCTGCGGCTGGAGGCGGAGCGCCGCCCCTTCTACGAGGAGGTGGCCGGCGCCGTCGTCGACGTGGGCGGGCTGCGCCCCGACCAGGTGGTCGACCACGTGCTGGCCGGCGCCGGGCTGTGATCACCGTTCCGGTCCGTCTTTCGGAGCGGGCCTACGACGTGCTGGTCGGGGCGGGCGCCCGTCATCGGCTCCTGGACGTCCTCCCGCTCCACGCCCGGCGGGCCGCCATCGTCACCCAGGAGGGCATCGGCGTCCCCGTCGATGCAGGTATCGACCAGCAGACCTTCGTGGTCGACGACGGCGAGGAGGCCAAGTGCCTGGAGACGGTCGAGGATCTGTGCCGGCGCTTCACCCGCTTCGGGCTCACCCGGGCCGACGTGGTGGTGGCGGTGGGCGGCGGTGTGGTGACCGACGTGGCCGGCTTCGCCGCCGCCGTGTACCACCGCGGGGTGGCGGTGATCCACGTGCCCACCACCCTGCTCGGCCAGGTCGACGCCGCCGTCGGGGGCAAGACGGGAGTCAACCTGCCCGAGGGCAAGAACCTGGTGGGGGCCTTCTGGCAGCCGGTGTCGGTCCTGTGCGACACCGAGGTGCTGGCCGGCCTGCCCGCCCGCGAGTACCGCAGCGGCCTGGGCGAGATCGCCAAGTACCACTTCCTGGAGCGGGGCCCGGCCTGCGTGGCCGGAACGCCGCGAGCGGCGACTCCCCTGGCCGACCTGGACCTCGACGAGAAGATCGCCCGCTGCGTGGCCATCAAGGCGGCCGTCGTGGAGGCGGACGAGCACGAGGAGACGGGCCTGCGGGCCACCTTGAACTACGGGCACACCCTGGCCCATGCGCTGGAGACGTCGGGCCGTTACGACCTCCGCCACGGCGAGGCGGTCGCCATCGGGCTGTGCTTCGCCGCCCGCCTGGCCCGCCGCCTGGGACGCATCGACGACGCCCGGGTAGACGAGCACGACAAGGTCGTCCTCGACTACGGCCTGCCCACGACCGTCCCTCCCGGCCACGACCCCGAGGAGCTGCTCCGGCTCATGGCCAGGGACAAGAAGGCGCTCGCCGGCTACACCTTCGCCCTCGACGGGCCCGGCGGCGTGGAGGTCGTCCCCGGAATCGACCGGGATGCGGTGGCGGCCACCCTGGGCGAGGTGACATCGTGAGCGGCGGTAGGCTGGTCGTGCTGCTCAGCGGGCCCAACCTCAACCTGCTGGGGGAGCGCCAGCCCCTGATCTACGGGACTTCCAGCCTCGACGACCTGGTCGGGCTGGCCCGTAGCACCGCCGAGGCCCACGGCCTCGCCCTGGAGCACCTCCAGTCCAATGCCGAGGGCGACATGGTCGACGCCGTACACGCCGCTCGGGGGCGGGCGGCGGCCCTGATCGTCAACGCCGGCGCCCTCAGCCACTACGGCTGGTCGCTGCACGACGCCCTCGCCACCTTTGAGGGCCCGGTTGTGGAGCTGCACATCTCCAATCCCGAGGCTCGGGAGCCGTGGCGGCGCACGTCGGTCGTCTCGCCGGTGGCCACAGGTACGATTCAGGGGTTCGGAGCGCACGGGTACGAGCTGGCCGTGCTGGCCGTGGCCCGACTACTGCCGGAGGGACCTGCATGAAGCCGATGGACGTGGCCGCCAGGGGGGCGCGCCTGCGCCAGCGCCTCGCGGGTGCCGGCCCGGGCGCCCCGGACGCCCCGGTCAGCTGCGAAGCGCTCCTCGTCACGCGGCTCGTCAACATCCGCTACCTCACCGGCTTCAGCGGGTCGGCCGCCATGCTGTTGGTGCTGCCCGACGATCTGGTGTTCGTCACCGACGGCCGCTACCGCGACCAGTCGGCCGCCGAGCTGGCCGCCGCCGGCGTCGAGGCCCGCATCGAGATCGGCCTGACCCAGGGCGCGCAACGGGAGACCCTCCAGGAGGCGGCCGCCGGCATCGCTGCCCTCGGCCTGGAGTCGGAGGCGGTCACGTGGGGCCAGCAGCGCCGCTTCGCCTCGGAGTGGTTCCCCGAGGCCGATCTGGTGGCCACCAGCGGCGTGGTGGAAGAACTCCGGCGGGTCAAGGACGAGGGGGAGGTCGAGCGCATGGCAGCGGCCGCGGCGGCGGCCGACGCCGCCCTGGCCGCTGTCCGCCACCGCCTGGCCGAGCGGCCGACCGAGGTCGAGTTCGCCCTCGAGCTCGACTTCGAGATGCGCCGCAACGGCGCCAGCGGCACGTCGTTCGAGTCGATCGTGGCCGCCGGCCCGAACGGGGCCAAGCCTCACCACCGCCCCGGCGACCGCCGCATCGAGGCGGGCGAGCTGATCGTTCTCGACTTCGGCGCCCTCGTCGACGGCTACTGCTCCGACATGACCCGCACGCTGTGCGTGGGCGAGCCGGCGTCGGGCACGATCCGGCGGATGGTCGACGTGGTGGCCGAGAGCCAGCGGGCGGGCGTGGCCGCGGTACGGGCGGGAGTCGAGGCCAAGGCCGTCGACGAGGCATGCCGCACCGTCATCGCCGACGCCGGATGGGCCGACGCGTTCCTGCACAGCACCGGCCACGGAGTTGGGCTGGAGGTCCATGAGGACCCTCGGGTCTCGTCCCTCTCCACCGACACACTGGCCGCCGGCTACGTCGTGACCGTCGAGCCCGGGGTCTACCTTCCCGAGCACGGCGGCGTTCGCATCGAGGACACCGTCGTCGTTACCGAGCAGGGCTGCCAGGTCCTCACCAACGCGCCCAAGGAGCCCATCGTTCAATGAGAAGCGGCAGTCTTTCCTGATGAACGTCTCCACCAACGACCTGAAGAACGGCATGGCCCTCGACCTCCCCGAGGGGCTGGTCACCGTCGTGGAGTTCCAGCACGTGAAGCCGGGCAAGGGGGGCGCCTTCGTGCGCACCAAGCTGAAGAACGTCCGCACCGGCGCCGTCATCGACCGTACGTACCGGGCCGACGAGAAGCTGGAGCAGGCGATCATCGACAAGCGGGAGATGCAGTTCCTCTACCGAGAAGGCGACCAGAGCGTGTTTATGGACAACGTCAGCTACGACCAGATGCACGTGGACGACGACACCCTCGGCGATGCCCAGAACTACCTCAAAGAGGGCGACTCGGTCGTCGTGCAGATGTACGGGTCCGAGATCGTCGGCACCGAGCTGCCGGCGGCGGTCGAGCTGGCCGTCACCCAGGCCGAGCCGGGCGTACAGGGCGATCGGGTCTCGGGGGCACGCAAGCCCGCCACCTTGGAGACCGGCCTGGTCGTGCAGGTGCCCCTCTTCGTGAACACCGGTGACCGGGTCAAGGTGGACACCCGGTCGGGCGAATACCTGACCCGGGTCTGAGGATGGCCGGGGGCCCGAACGCCGCGGCCGCGGCTCCTACCCGCCGCCAAGCCCGGGAACGGGCCCTCTCGCTGCTTTACGAGGCCGAGACCAAGGGCGTCGATCCGTCGGCCGTGCTGGCCTCACTGCCGGTGGAGCCCACCCCCTTCGCCATCGACCTGGTCAGCGGGGTGGGGGAGCACCTCGACGAGGTCGACGGCTATATCCGCCGGTTCGCCCGGGGGTGGGCCCTGGAACGGATGCCTGCCCTCGACCGGGCCCTGGCCCGCATCGGGGTCTACGAGCTCTTGCACCGACCCGACGTCCCTACCGGGGCGATCCTCTCGGAGGCAGTCGAGCTGGCGGGCCGCTACTCCACCGAGGAGTCGGGGCGGTTCGTCAACGGCCTGCTCGCCCAGATCGCCCGCGAGGTCCGACCCGGGTGAGGCGCCTCCTGGTGGCAGTGGCACTCGCCGCGGCCGCCCTGACGGCGACGGCCTCGCCCGCCTCGGCGCAGCTCGGCCAACGGATCCAGTCGTTCGTCGTCGTCGTCGACGTCCGCCCCGACGGCTCGCTCGTCGTCACCGAGACGATCCGGTACGACTTCGGATCGAGTGAGCGGCACGGGATCCTGCGGGACATCCCGGTACGGTTCTCCTACGAGCCGGACGAGAAGTACGAGCGGCTGACGACCATCGACCGGGTGTCGGTCACCGCCAGCCCGGGCACGCCCGACGACCTTGCCGTCCAGAGCGAGGGACGCCTCAAGCGCTTCCGCATCGGCGACCCCGACGTCACCGTCAGCGGCGTCCACACGTACACGATCAGCTACCGCGTGCGCGGCGCCCTCAATTCCTTCGCCGACCACGAGGAGCTGTTCTGGAACGGGACCGGCAACGAGTGGTCGGTGCCCATCGACGACGCGTCGGTCACCGTGCGGGCGCCGGGGGACGTCACCCAGGTGGCGTGCTACGCCGGCCCTGCCGGCAGCCGCCTCACGTGTGACGAATCGAGCGGGGCAGGCGGGTCCCAGGCCCGCTTCGCCCAGCGGAACCTGTCGAGTTTCGAGGGGCTGACCGTCGTCGTGGCCATGGCCAAGGGCTCGGTGGCCGTCCCGCCTCCCATCCTGGACGAGCGGTGGCATCCCTCCCGGGCGTTCGCCGCCACTCCGGTCTCCCTCGGGCTCACCGCCGGCGTCTCGCTCCTGCTCGGCCTGGGTCTCGTCGGGCTCCTGGGGCGAGGACGCGACCGCCGGTGGGCGGGGTCGCACGTCGACGTCGTCTTCGGGAACGAGGCGGGCCGGGAGGAGCGGGTGCCCCTGTTCGGCGACTCCCACGACCCCGTGGAGTACGAGCCGCCCGACAAGATCCGTCCGGGACAGGTCGGCACCCTCGTCGACGAGCACGCCAACCCCCTGGACGTGACCGCCACCATCGTCGACTTGGCGGTGCGGGGGTACCTGCGCATCGAGGAGATCCCCAAGAGGGGTTGGTTCGGCACGCCCGATTGGCGGCTCCACAAGCTGAAAGGCGCCGGCGGGCTGCTCCGCTACGAGAGGAAGCTGCTCGACGGGCTGTTCCAGAGCGGGGACGAGGTCGAGATGTCCGACCTCAAGCGGAAGTTCGCCGCCCGGCTGCGGGGCGTCCAGGAGGCCCTCTACGACGACGCCGTCGCGGCGGGGTGGTTCCCCGACCGCCCGGACAAGGTGCGGGTGAAGTGGCGGATCGTCGGCGTGGGACTGCTGGTCGTGGCGCTGGCCCTCTTCGTGTTCCTGGCGGCGGCCACCCATCTCGGGCTGGTGGGCATCCCCGTCGTGATCGCCGCGTTGGTAGTGGTGGCCGGAGCCGGTCGGATGCCCCACCGCACCCCGAAGGGTTGGGCCACCCTCCGCCGGGTCAACGGGTTCCGCCGGTTCATCGTCGAGAGCGAGAAGGAGCGGGCCCGGTTCGCGGAGCGGGCCAACCTGTTCTCCGAGTACCTGCCCTTCGCCATCGTCTTCGGGGCGACCGAGAAGTGGGCCCGCGCCTTCGACGGCCTGGCCGCCGAGGAGCTGGCCGCCGCCACGTCCGGCTGGTACACGTCCTCCCACCCCTTCAACGTCGGCGACTTCGGCGACTCTATGGACACCTTCGCCGTGACCACCTCGGGCACGATCGTCGCCACCGCCGCCTCTTCGGGCAGCAGCGGGTTCGGCGGTGGAGGCTCCTCGGGCGGGGGCTTCGGCGGCGGCGGCGGGGGGTCGTGGTAAGGGCGGCCGATATCGCATTCCTCGACGCCTACGGCATCGAGCCCGACCGCCGCCGCATCGAGGGCCCTACTGCGAGCTGTTCCCCCCACCCGACGTGATGCAGGTGTGAACGGCCCGCGGCGGGTCCTGGCGCTGCATTCCGGCGGCGATGGCCAGGACCGGGGTCCATCGGCGAACGGTACCGTCGCGGCTAAGATCGGGTGGAGCCGTTAACGCCGGTCCCGAGAGGCCGGCACGGAACCAGAGGAGTCCCGCTTGGGTATTCGAGAGCGCTCGGCCACGCCCCCGCTGCGGGGCGTTTTCGTTGCCCGCTCTCAGGTGATGG
>Ga0187892_10004729_pt1 | contig 22429 bp, 23 predicted proteins | sample MA1701073metaG_FD_139345 | JGI IMG/M metagenome (GOLD analysis project Ga0187892, IMG submission 139345) | Bio-ooze microbial communities from a basaltic lava cave in the Kipuka Kanohina Cave System on the Island of Hawaii, USA - MA170107-3 metaG ... | reverse complement strand
CCAGACGAACGGCCTCGCCCTTGAACTCAGGCTCGAACTTCCTTCGCTTCCCCATCGGGACTCCTTCCGTCGGAGCATCGTACTACGCTCCGAAAAGAGTCCACGAGAACAGGGCAACTCCAAACGAGGAGATGGGACTGGTCGAGACGAGCGTGACCACCACAGCCGCCTCCCGCGAGAGCACGGCCTATGTCCACGGCTCCGCCTACTCGGAACGCGAGTCGACGATCGCCAGCACGCCCTCGGCCGAGGTCTTCTTCACGATGGCCCGCGGGCGGCTCTGGAGCGACGTGGCGAGCCTGAATCACGTCTGGGATTCGGTCAGCAACCTCCGCAAGGGCGTGTACGAGCTGCTCTACAACCCCGAGGCGAACCGTCTGACGCAGGTGCGCGACATCGCGGCCCCGAACACCGTCCGGCACACCTACGCCTACGACGCCGCCGGCTTCGTCACGACCCGCGACGGCGTGGCGCTCGGCTACGACGCCACCGGCGCGATCGCCACGATCGGGAGCGTCGCCGCCTTCGACCACGACTTGAACGGCCGCCCCGTCTCGCGCACCCTCAACGGCACGACGAAGCTCTTCCGCTTCGGCGGCGCGATCGCGTACACCACCTCGGGGAGCCCCATCGAGATGGATCTCGGCGAGGTCGTGATCAAGCTCGACGGCAGCACGAATCGCTACCGCCACATGGACTTCCGCGGGAACGTGCTCTTCGTGACGAACGGCGAGACGGTCGAGGGCCAGGCGAGCTACCGCGGCTTCGGGCGCGAGTCGGCCTCGGGGAATCTCGGGGAGCGCGGCTTCGCGCAAGGCTTCGAGGTAAGCAGCCTCGGGCTCGTGGTGCTCGGGCCGCGGGTACTCGACTCCGACGCGGGAAGGTTCCTCTCGCAGGATCCCGTTTTCAACACGGTGAACCTCTACGCGTATGCGCAGGGGAATCCGGTGCTGATGTGGGATCCTTCGGGTCGGCACCCTGTGGGGGCACTCGTGAGCCTCGACCTCAGCGGCTTCACCTTCACTCTCGACATATCGGGGCTCACTGTGGGGGGGCCCCCGGGCAACCCTCCAGGGCCCCCGCCCGGACGGGATCCGGGCGACACAAGGATTGCAGACGGTTGGCGAGTGGCTCTCGGTGCGATGGTGATCGGGGCCGGTGCCGAGACGATAGATGCTGGAGCCGCAGTTGTGGCGGCTAGCCGCGGCCTTCCTGGCCCTGCGAGGGCCGTCGGTACTATTGCCGGAGCCGGCGTGATGGCCCTTGGAGCCGCAGAAGTCGCTGTCGGGACCCTAATCGGCTCAGGCGCCCTAGGTGCCGCCGGGGCACAAACTACAGGCGCCGATGGGAGTGCGGGAGCGAAATGAGCACCAAGGTTGAAGAGCATCTCATCCTGCTGCTGCCTTCGGCCGTGCTGGTACTGGGCTCGCTTCTTGGGTACGGCCTCCTCGTCGTCAACGGTGTCGACCGAGAGCGCGCGCTCGATAGCGTGACCGTCGCGCTTGTCTTTTCCGTGGTGGCCATGCTGCGCGGATTTCGCTCGGTCCCACACAAGAACCGGTCTCTGGAGTTTGGCGCAGTCATCGGGGTTCTTGTCGCCGTCTCAGCCCTCACCCTTCGGTCGGTCTCCCTCGCCTTGAGCAGCAGCATAGGGCCGCTTCTCTACTTCACACTCCTATCCTCATTTGGCCTGGCGTACGTCGCCCGCCGGATGTTGCGAGGTATCACTCGATGGGCCACGAGCGGAGCCGACACGCAGCCGACGCCGCCGCGCGAAGCCCCTCCCCGCGACTGAGTGAACCACACCGGGTTTGCCGGAGGCTCCATTCGTTGAGAGGATGGACCGATGGCACGCAGAAGCATGTTCTCCCAGGAAGTCCGAGAGCGCGCAGTGCGCATGGTCTTCGAGCACCAGGGGCAGCACGCCTCCCAGTGGAAGGCGATCCGTCCCTGGGCCACTTCCTTCGCCCGATCCAACGCCAGAGGTCGATCCAGATGTGATCAAGTTCTTCCTCATTGGTCATGACGTGCTTGTCTTCACTTCGGCGACCGGCTTCAGTGTCGCAACAACAGTGATCGGAGGAGGCGTCGTGGTATTCGGCATTGCGACCCTCCCCGCGAATCCCGTAGCCGGTGCTGCTCTGATCTACGGAGGGCTGGTGACTGCAGGAGGCGGGATTGCCGCCACCGCGGTCATGGGCGACGCGGCGGTTGGCGCCGCTTCGGAGGCGATCGGCGCCGGGGGACACCACTGATGGCTGCGGCTGTGATCAGTGATCCGAAACGAAGAGAGGTGGCACGTCGACAATGGCGCCTAGCGATGAGGCGCATCCTGATCGGCGGGTCGATCGCGTTCGCCCTCGCGTATCTGACATTTGGTGCGTTCGTCGGTTTCTCGGTGAAAACCCTGGCAATGTTCATGATCGGCTCGGTGCCCGCGTGGATTGCGATTCCCTGGGTCTCGTTCGACGTCTATGCGAACTCCCTGGAGGGTCGATCGCAGGATCTCCTCGCGCGCATCAGGGGGATCAGCTGGCCGGGGTCGATGCTGGCGCTCTACTCAGTCTTCTTCGGCACTTGGCTAGGCCCAGGCTACTGGTCCCTCGCGTTCTGGATGCTGGCTGGAGCGACTGTGTCGTACTGCTTCTCGCGGATGCTGGTCTCCGCTTACGAACGAGGTCGCATGGCCGAGATGCAGAGAGAGTGACCCCCGGCAAGGGGCACGTGCAGAATGGCCGGAGCTCGTAGGTGCCCACAGCATGATCTTGCGCGGTTGCAGCTTCCTCGTCTGCGCGATCGCCCTTTCCGCCTGCGCGGGCAACTACTTCCGTGCGTATCAGAAGGCGCACCCCGATTGGGTGTTCGTCTTTCCCGACCAAGACGCGAGCCTCGAACAGACGGTGGCATCGCTCTACGCCCCGCCGCCGATCGGCACGCAGCTCTCGATCCGCCGGCTCGAGATCCTGCGCGTAGACACGGAGCCCTGGCAGCCGATCGCGTTCGAGGAGCTGAGGAGCGGGCGCTACGCGAGCACGGACGAGGCCGACTACGCCGTCGTCGCGAACTACACCTGTCGCGCGCGCGTCGACCTGCAGAGCTACTACGGGGAGAAAGTCGGCTGGTACCTGCTGCGCAAGAACCGGCTCCGCGCGTTCGATCACTACGAGTTCATCGAGGCCTGCACGGTGTCGAATCTGTTCGTACCCGCGCCGGTCGAGGGGGCGCCGGTCGAGCGCGCGCTCCAGGAGCACGTCGCCTCCGAGTACCCGCGGTCGATGGTCCACGTCGGCGAGCTCTATCGGAAGGGTGTGGTGTACGCGCGCCTCGACCGCGTGGAGGACGCGAAGCGAATGCTGAACGAGGCCCGCTCTAGCTTCGACGCCGGCGGCGACAACCCGGCCACTGAGTTCGAGACGCCCGGCGTTCATCTCGAGGTATCGCGCGCCGAGGACGATCGCTCGCTGCGCGCCCTCCTGATCCGCGAGATCGCCGCCGCCGAGGCGCGCCTAGCCGCGAAGTGAGGCAAGCGGCACCACCGCGCAGCTCGGCTGCGGCGGCGCGTCGCCGGCGAGCACCCAGCGCAGCAGCAGGAAGCCCTCGCGCCGGCCGCCCGCGTCGAGCCAGTTGCGGACGTTCGGGCCGGGATGCTCCGGCGCCACCACCAGCGTCCAGTCGCCGTTCGCGTCGGGCACGGCGGTGCCGTTCGAGAGGTGCGTCGTCGTATACCGGAAGTCGAAGGACTCCATCCACGGGTTCACGAGCACGAGGCCCCAGTAGACGAACGGGTACGGCGGCTTGTGCATGGTGATGCGGAGCGCCTGGCCCTCTTCGAGCGCGAACTTCCCCCCCATGTACACCATGTCTGTGTCGGAGTGGGTGTTCACCTCGTTTTCCTGCTTCTTCACGTGCTGCGCGCCGGCCACGCCGACAAGGCGGTTGGTGTTCGCGGCCGAGCTCTTCCACAGCATCGCGCAGGTGTGCGCGATCACGAGCAGGTAGCGCGACATCGCGCGCAGCTTCTCCGCGACAACCTCGGGCTCGGCGCGCGGCGGCTTCGCCTTCTCGCCGAGGCGCTCGATGCGGAGCGTGGCGGGGCGCTGCGTCTTGCGGTTCGTGAAGGTCTCGCGCACAGCGATCTGCGCGGTGCCTTCGGGCAGCGCCATGAAGTTGCCCTCGTGCCCGGCCGGGCGCGCGCCGGCGGCCACGATTTCGAAGTCGCCGTTCGGCGCGACCTCGAACTGGTCGATGTAGTGCTGCGCGAGCGTGCCGGTCTTGCCGGGCGTGCCGCGGATCACGTCGGTGCCGATCGTGAAGCCGAGGTACGGCGCGCCGCCCTTGTTCCCGGACAGGCGATACGCGTGCTCGGGCTTCACCGACGCGAACCAGTAGTTCACGTCCGGGTTGTCCACGATCAGCTTCCGGTACTCGTCCTGGTTCCGGAAGATCGTCGGCCGGAGCGGATCCTCCTTCTCGAGCACCCAGTCCTGGCACAGGCTCGCCATGCGCGTGAGCCAGCGATAGCCCTCGGCCCAGTCCTGGTCGGTGCCGGGCTGCTCGAGCGACGTCATCAGCTCGAGCGCCTTGCGCTGCGCGTCGAGCCAGCCTTCGTAGGCCTCGGCGAGGATCTTGGGGGGCGTGGGCATGGGAACCCTCCGGGGGAAGGCCGCAGTATACGCCGGGCGGCCCCGGACGAGAGTGGACATAATTTGTGACTGGTCGGGCTTTCCAACCTCAGGTAAGCTCGGCCCATGAAGTCCGTCGGCGCAGCCAAGTTCAAGGAGCAGTGCCTCGCCCTGCTGGACACGGTCGGGCCGGAGGGGATCGTGATCACCAAGCACGGAAGGCCGGTCGCGAAGCTGATCCCCCTCGGTACGGAGTCGAAGGGACTGATCGGAACGCTGGCCGGGAAGCTGCGCATCCGCGGCAAGATCCTCTCGACCGGGATCGCATGGGATGCTGAATCTCGACACGCACGTCCTGCTCCACGCGCTCGCCGGTAGCCTGAGCGCGCGCGAGCGCCGGCTGCTCTCGGGCGACTCGTGGAGCATCTCCGCGATCGTGCTCTGGGAGATCGCGAAGCTCGCCGAGCTCGGTCGCATCGAGATCGACCTCGACGACCCGGACCTGACCCGCGCGCTCTCCCGAATCCATACCTGGCCGATCACGCTGGAAGTCTGTCGAGAGCTGCGCCGGCTCGACGTGCACAGCGATCCGGCGGACGAGCTGATCGCAGCCACGAGCGTCGTGCACCGGGTTGCGCTGGTGACGCGAGACCGCAAGCTCTCGCGTTCTCGCCGGATTCCCCTCGCCGGCTAGCCGAGCAGCAGCTCCGCCGCCCGCCGCAGCCCTTCCACCGCCTCGCGCGAGCGCTGCCACGGCGTCAGCAGGAGGCGGTGAACGCCGAGCTCCGCGAAGCGCGCAGCGTCGTCCTTCGAGCGCAGGCTCGCGCCGATCGTGATCTCGAAGGGCTCGTGCGCGCGCTCCTCGCGGTCGCGCAGCTCGCGCAGGCGGGCGAGCGGCGCCTGCACGGACTCGGGCGTGTGGCCGAGACCGAGCCAGCCGTCGCCGTGGCGCACGGCGCGGCGCAGCGCGGCCTCGGACTCGCCGCCGACGTGCAGCTTGGGCCACGGCTTCTGCACCGGCTTCGGCTCGAACGCGACGGGGCCGAAGTCGTAGAACTGGCCGTGGTGCTCGACGACGGGCTCGCTCCAGAGCCGCTTCACCACGCCCAGCGCCTCGTCGAGACGCGCGCCGCGCGTGGCCGGGTCGAGGCCCGCCGCCAGCCACTCCTCGCGCAGCCAGCCCGCGCCGACGCCGACTTCGGCGCGCCCGTTCGACACCACGTCGAGCGTCTGCACCGCGCGCGCGGCGACGAACGGGTGGCGCAGCCCGAGCAGGTAGACGTTCGTGCCGAGGCGGATGCGCTCGGTCTTGCCCGCGAGGAAGCAGAGCCAGCCGAACGCGTCGAAGACCGGCGTGGTGGGCGGTACGGGCGGATGGTCCTGGCCCGGAAACGGCGAGCCGGCCATCGAGGTCGGGAAGATCAGGTGCTCGGGCATCCACGCGGACTCGAGCCCGAGCTTCTCCGCCTCGAGCGTCAGCTCGAGATGGAACGACGGATGCGCCTTGCCGAGCGCGACGCCGTACTTCAAGGAATCACGCCCTCCGCCCGCAGCGCCGCGATCGCGGCCGCGTCGTAGCCGAGCTCGCCGAGCACCTGCTCGGTGTGCTCGCCGTACGCGGGCGCGAGGCCGCCCGCCGCCTCCTTCGTCTTCGAGAAGCGCGCGGGCGGGCGCGGCTCGCGGCGGCGCCCGGTCGCCGGATCCTCGGTCTCGAAGAACGAGCGGTTGTGACGGAGCTGCGGGTCCTCGAGCATCTCCTCGAGCGTGTAGACGGGCCCCACCGGCACCTGCTCGGCCACCATGCGCTCCATCAGCTCCTTCGTCTTCCACTTCTTGATCTCCGCGAGCAGCAGCGCGCCGAGCGCCTCGCGGTTCTCCGTCACGGCGCGCGCCCCGATCGTCCCGAAGCGCGGATCCGTCACCCACTCCGGGTGGCCGAGCGCGCGGAACAGGCCGTGGAACTCGGAGTCGGTGGCCGTGAAGTAGATCAGGTGGCCGTCCGCGGTCTCCCAGAGCCGGTAGAGGTCGTAGAGCACCGGCCCCTGGAACTCGCTCTCGCCGACCCAGGTGTGCTTCATCATGCCGTCGGGCCAGAAGAAGTAGAGCGAGGCGTCGATCATCGGCACCGTGACGTGCTGCCCGCCGGCGCCGCGCGCGCGCGCGAACAGCGCGGCGGTGATGGCCTGCGCGGTGGTCCAGGCCGAGGCCTTGTCGGCCACCACGTTGCGCACCAGGTCGGGAATCGGCACCTCGGGGTTCTTCTGCACGCCGACGTGGCCGGTGAGGCCCTGGATGATCGGGTCGTAGACGCGGCGGTCGCGGTACGGGCCGCTGTCGCCGTAGCCGCTGATCGAGACGTAGATCAGCTCGGGGTTCAGCTTCCGGAGCTCCGGCTCACCGAGGCCGAGCCGCTCGGCCGCGCCGGGCCGCCAGTTCTGCACGAACACGTCGGCGCGCGCGACGAGCGCGAAGAGCGCCTCGCGGCCCTTCGGCTTCGACAGGTCGAGCACGATGCCGCGCTTGCCGCGGTTCGCGTTCACGTAGAAGCTCGCGCGCCCCGCGCGGCGGTACGGGCCGATGCGCATCGGGTCGCCGATGCCGGGCGACTCCACCTTCACCACCTCGGCGCCCTGGTCGGCGAGGATCATGCAGGCGTACGGGCCCGACAGGATCTGCGAAACGTCCACGATGCGAACGCCGGCGAGCGGTCCGGGCATGGGGGCGCCTCCGAAGCCGGGCCAGTCTAGCCCGATGACTCGGCCCGGCTGCGGACGCCGATCACGCCGTCCTTCGCGAAGGCGGCGATCTCGTCTGCGCCGTAGCCCGCCTCCTCGAGCACGGCGGCGCTGTGCTCGCCGTGCAGCGGCGGCGCGCGGCGGATCTCGCCCGGCGTGTCCGACAGCTTCACGGGGAGCCCGGTGGTGAGGAACGTCTCGCGCTCGGGGTGCGGCAGGCGCACGAGCATCTCGCGCGCGAGCACCTGGGGGTCGCTGAAGACCTCCGCGAGCCCGAGCACGGGCCCGGCGGGCACCCCGGCCGCGTTGAGCGTCTCGACCCAGTGCGCGACGTCCGCGGTCGCGAACACCTCCTCGAGCGCCGCGAACAGCTCCGGCCGGTGCTTCATGCGCGCGCGCACGTCGCGGAAGCGCGGATCGAGCACCCACTCGTGGCGGCCGAGCGCCAGCGCGAGGCGATCGAAGATCGCGTCGTTGGCCGCCGCGATGACGAGGTGGCCGTCGCGCGCGCGGAAGCGCCCGGCCGGCGCGGTGAGCGGGTGGTGGTGGCCGGCCGGGCCCGGGCTCTTCCCGCTCTCGAAGTACATGCCGGCGCCCCAGGACAGCACGCCGATCGTCGCCTCGAGCAGCGAGGTGTCCACGAGCTGGCCGCGGCCGGTCTTCTCGCGCACGAGCAGCGCGAGCTGCACGCCGTGCGCGGCGAAGATCCCCGCCAGCAGGTCGGAGATTGCGATGCCGACGCGCGTCGGCCCCGACTCGTCGGTGCCGGTGAGGCTCATCAGCCCGCTCATGGCCTGCGCGATCGGGTCGAAGCCCGGACGCCCGGCGTAGGGCCCGCTGGCGCCGAAGCCCGAGATGCTGCACACGATCAGGCGCGGCTGGCGGGCGAGCAGCTCCGCCGGCTCGAAGCCGAGCGCGCCGAGCACGCCCGGCCGGAAGTTCTCGACCAGCACGTCCGCGCTCTCGAGCAGCTTCGCCAGCACCGCCTTCCCCACCGGCGCCTTCACGTCGAGCGCAAGCGAGCGCTTGCCGCGGTGCGCCGAGAGGAAGAAGTAGCTGTCGCGCGCGCCCGGGCCCTGCAGCTCGCGCCCGCGCGGCGACTCGATCGAGACCACGTCGGCGCCGTAGTCGGCGAGGAGCTGCGTCGCGAACGGGCCCGACAGGAAGCGCGACAGGTCGAGCACGCGGATGCCGTCGAGGGGAGCGCTCATCGAGCCGCCACGCGGACATCGCAGCACAAGCCGACGGGAACGGCCAGGCGTCAGCCGGCGGCCTTCTGGGCCTCGCGGATCTTGTTGTAGACGGAGCGGGCTTCCGCGATGAGCTCGAAGGCCGGCGCCTGCTGCTGCGACGTTCCGGGCCAGGGCATGGAGCCCGCCCAGCTCGACCACGGCGTGGTCGGGCCGAAGCTGATGGTTCCCGAGCGGTCGGCCCGCTCGCTGAGCGTCACGTCGCTGAGCGTGCGGAGGCTCAGGCTCTTGACGCGGCGACTGAACAGGCCGGAGACGATGATCACCCGGCTCGAGGTGAGGCCGTAGAACGTCCTGCCGCGCAGGCGGGCGTCTGCGAAGAAGCGGCCGCCGATCATGTAGAGGCCGACCAGGACGAACGGAATGCCCCAGAGCACGAAGAAGAGCGGAGCATCGCGCTCGAGGACCGAGGCCTCCCAGAACACCGCGAACCCGCCCCACATCAGACTGAAGGGAATCACGAAGGCGTCCGAGGGACGCAGGACGAGGCCCTGCCTCGGTCTTCCCGACCACAGCAGGGACTCGCCGCCATCGAGGTGAGGCGCGAGCTCGAGCTCGGCGATGGGGCCCATGGTGCCTCCGTTCGACAGAAACGGCGGGCGCCTTGAGGAGCTCACCAACGCTCCCAGTGGATGACCTCGTTCACCGGCCTCCGGTTCACGGGCCCGTGCTTCTTCGCCGGCCAGCCCACCGCGACGGACACGCCGAGGTACAGCTCGGGCGGGATGCCGAGCGTCTCGCGGAACTCCTTCTCCGCGGCGAGGTGGAAGGTGGTGAACGTCGCGCCGAGGCCGAGCGCGCGGGCGGCCACGATCAGGTTCTGCCCGGCCGGATAGACCGTGGACCACACCATCGCCTCGCTCGGCGCCTGGGGCGGGTACACCTTGCGCCCGCAGATCACGATCCAGGCGGGCACGTCGGCGAAGCGCTCGAGCAGGTGGTTCGCGCCGGCCAGCATGCGGCGCTGCATCTCGCTCTCGCCGGGCATGGCGCGGATGCCGCGCGCCATCCGCTCGCGCACCGCCGCGCCGAGGCGCTCCTTGCTGGCGCGTTCGCGCACCACCACGAACTCCCAGCCCTGCGAGTTGCCCGGGCTCGACGCGCGCGTCGCCGCCCAGACGAGCTTCTCGAGCAGCGCCTCGGGCACCGGGTCGGGCTTCAGGTACCGCATGGCGCGGGCCGTCTCGAGCGCTTCGAACGCCTCCATCGTCGGCTCCTTCGGGTATGTTCGGCCGTCATGAGTAGCGCGAAGGGAGCCTCGATGTTCGATCTCGGCGGCCGCGTCGCCGTGGTGACGGGTGGGAACGGCGGCATCGGCCTGGGCATCGCGCGCGGCCTCGCGGAGGCGGGCGCCGCCGTCGCGATCTGGGCGCGCGACGCCGCGAAGAACGAGGCCGCGGCGAAGGAGCTCGAGGCGCTCGGCGTCCGCGCCATCGCCCTGCGCTGCGACGTGGCGGAGGAGGCACAGCTCGCGCGCGCCAGCGCCGAGACCGTGCAGGCGCTCGGGCGCATCGACGTGTGCGTGGCCAACGCGGGCTTCAGCCTCGTGAAGGCCACGCTCGAGCTCTCGCTCGACGAGTGGCGCCAGGTGACGAGCGTGGACCTCGACGGCGTCTTCCTCACCTTCCGCGAGGTCGCGAAGCACATGATCGCGCGCGGCGGCGGCGGCAAGCTGATCGCGATCTCGTCGATCGGCGAGATCTTCGGCATGGCGCGGCAGGTGCCCTACGCGGCCAGCAAGGGCGCGCTCGGCGCGATGGTGCGCTCCCTGGCCGTCGAGCTGGCCCGCCACGACATCCAGGTGAACGGCGTGCAGCCGGGCTGGATCGTGACCGACGCGACGAAGCCGCTGCTCGAGTGGAAGGCGATGAACGACACCATCGTGCACAGAACGCCCGCCCGGCGCTGGGGCAAGCCCGAGGACGTGGCCGGCGCCTGCGTCTACCTCGCCTCCGACGCGGCTCGCTTCCACACCGGCGACACGCTGCGGGTGGACGGCGGCTACTCGGTGTTCTAGTGCCCGCGCTGCCCGAGACCGGGCTCGTGCGGCTCGACCCGAACGACCGCGCGCAGCTCGAGGCCTTCGCCGACCTGCACGAGGCGACGCTGCCCGAGAGCGTGCCGGTGAAGTTCGGCCGCCGCTTCATGACGCGCTTCTACTTCCCGAAGCTGGTCGCCGACGGGCTCGCGGCGGGCGATCTGTTCCGCTTCGAAGGGAAGTGGGCCGGCTACAACCTCTACACCAAGTACCCGCACACGATGCTGCGCGACGCGGTGCGCCGGAACTTCTTCTTCCTGTGCGCCTTCATGCCCGGCGTACTGCTCGCGAACCCGCGCGCGCTGCTCGCGGTCCCGAAGATGCTCGCGAACCAGGGCGGCTTCCCCGCGCTCCCGCGCACGGGCTACTGGCTCACCTTCGGCGTGCACCCGGAGTTCCGTCCGGCGCGCGTCGCGGGCAGACCGATCGCGCGCCATCTCGTCGAGCGCATGTTCGAGTACTTCCGCGAGGAGGGCTACGACGCCGTCGAAGGCACCACGGACCGCACGAACGGCGCCGCGCTCATCTTCTACCGGACGTGCGGCTTCCAGATCGAGGACCGCGGCTTCGAGGGCGGCGCGAAGATCCAGGTGCGGTACGACGTCCGCTAGCCGGTGAAGGGCTTGCCGCGCGCCAGCCACAGCCCGCCGTCGATGACGTCGAAGCCGCCGGCGCGGTGGATGGTGTGCGTGGTGATGAGGTGCGGGTACCAGTCCTTGTCGACGCGGCGCACCGGGGTCTCGCGGTACTCGTGCTCGTCGAGACGGTCCACGCGATGGATCCAGAACGCCGAGCCGTAGCCGCCCGCGCAGTCCTGGCCCGGCCGGTAGAGCTCGCCACCCTCGCGGAAGAACGGCCCCGCCGGCCGCGCGTAGCGCACGTCCGCGACCACCGGGTTGCGGGGGTGCGGCCGCCATTCGCCCCCGAGCGCATCCGCCGAGAAGATGAACAGCTCGTCGCGCACCTCGCCGACGGTCTCGCCCATGCCCACGAACAGCCAGAGCCGGCCGTCGTGCTCCAGCAGCGTGGGGTCCACCGCCGTCACCCCGGAGAGCAGCACCCGCTCGAGCTTCCAGTGCCAGGGGAACTGCGCAGCGCGCCAGAGCTCGACGGTGCCGTGCTCGCACGTCTCGGGCAGCATGAACCAGGCGTCGCCGTGGCGGAACACGAACGGGTACGAGAGGTGGTAGTCGCACTCGAGCACGAGGTGCGATTCGCCGAGCGAGCCGTCCGCTCGCAGCTCGCTGCAGCGGATCGAGCCCTTGCCGCTCGCGCGGTCGGCGTCCTCGTAGAACAGCCAGAGGCGCTCGCCGTCCGGCACCAGGATCGGATCCGCGTAGAAGCGGTCGGCCGGCATGTGGACCGGCACGAAGTCGCGCATCGGCCCCTCGAGGAGCGAGCCCTGCGAGCGACGCAGCGCGATGAACCAGGACTCCTGGTGCGTGCGACGCCGCAGGCGATCGTGGCCGACGCGCAGCGCGACGTGCGTCCCGAGCCGCGCGAGCTCGAGCAGCCCCGGGGCGCGCTCGGGGCCGGCGGGGCTGGCGGGCGTGCGGCGCTCTTCCGGGTCCTCCCGGCGCTCCGCGACCTTGCGGAGCGCGCGCTCGACGAACGTCGCGCTCTTCCAGAGCGGCCCGCGCCGGCCTCGCACCACCGAGGTCGGGTCGGTCTTCGCCGAGGACCGGACGAGCACGCGCGAGCCTGCCGGCGTGTGCGCGCTGAGGACGGTCTCCGTGGCCGGGTGGCGGCGGGCGATCTCCCAGAGGAACGGCACGCCGCCGCGCGCCTCGCCCTCGACGTGATCGAAGCTCCACACCCCGAGGCGCGCCTCGGCGCACCACCCCGGCGGCACCGGAGCGCCGGTCAGCTTCAGCGCCACGTCGGCGCGCGCCTCCGCGGGCGACGCGACCCGCGGGCATCGCGCGAGCTGCTCCGACACGTCCACCGGCACGAGCGGGTCGTTCGACTGCGCGAAGACGCGCTGGTCGAAGGCCTGGTAGGCGCGGAAGGCGAGGCCGCGGCGTTTCGGGGGCACTGCCTCGACGAACGCCACGCCGACCAGGTCGGCGACCCGGGAGCGGATCAGGTCGCCGAGGACCCGGTGCAGCCAGGCGGGCAGGATCGTCCCGTCGAGGACCGCGACCACCCGTACGCGTTCACCGGACACGGGGCACCTCCGTGGCGGACCCGGCATCTTCTCACGCGCGAGTCCCCGCGTCTAGCCGTCGTTCCACCCCCCGCGCGGATACGGCAGGACCGTCTCGTCGCCCCAGTGCGCGCCGAACACGACGGGCGCGTCGAGCGGCGCGCCGTCCTTGGACCAGTAGTGGATCGGGGCGTCGCCCACGATCCGGAAGCCGTTCGCGCGCAGCGCGGCGTCGAGCTGGGGACACGTCGTGCCCGCGCTGAGCAGCCCGGGGCCGAAGCCGGCCGCGCGCACGGCGACCTCCGAGACCATCCAGGTGTAGAGCGCCGCGCTCGGCTCGCGCGCGCGCACGTCGAGCAGCGTCGCCTCGAGCCCGTCGGGCCCCGGGTGGATGCGCAGCAGCGCCCAGCCGGCCAGCGCGTCGCCGACCCGGAAGACCAGCGGCAGGTAGCGGCCCAGCGCCGGCGAGCCGGCCGCGAGCCAGGCGAGGTACGCCGCGGTCCAGCCCGGCGCGGTGCCGCGGCCGCCCGGGCGCGGGTCGAGCGCGAGCGCCTCGTCGCCGAGCGCCGCCGGCGTCTCGACGCGGGCGCCCGGCGGCGCCGCGCGCACGCGCGGCGCCAGCAGGGGCCGGCTGAGGGCGAACGCGAGCCGGCCGAGCGGGCGCGGCAGCTTCGCGCGGCGCGCGAGCACGTCGGCGGCCCGCTCCGCGCCGAGCAGCAGGCCGAAGCGCGTCACCGTCGCGGGAATCTGGAAGCGCATGCGCGGCAGCAGCTCGCGGGTGTCGGCCGTGCCGCCCGTCACGATCACCGGCTCCGGGTCCTGCATCAGGCGCTGGAGCACGCGGACGCCGAGGCCCGCGCGCCGCAGCTCCGGCAGGCAGTACCAGTCGAAGGAGTCGGACACGAGCACCGTGCGGTCGCCGACGCGGTAGGGCCGCCGGAAGGTGCTCACCATCGCGAGGCAGCGGCCCTCCCGAAGCGCGAGGTAAGCGTGGTGGTTCGGATGCTCGAGATAGCGCCAGCGCAGGAAGGCCTCGCTGCGCGGGCGCGGCCACACGTGCTCGGCGAAGCGCGCCACCACGTCGAGCAGCTCCGGGCGGAAGGCGACGATCTCGGTGCGCGTCTGCGGCGAGGAGGAGGCCACGATCCGCGCGAGCTTAGGCCGCCGGGAGGCGCCCCGCCGAGCTGCGCACCCGCTTCCGCCTCGCTGCGCAGGGCGCGCGCCTCCCGCAGCGCCACCTCCGTCTGATACACTGCCGCGTTCTCGAAGGCCCGGGAGGCACGATGGCGGCGAGCAGCGCGGCGACGGCGGTGGACCTGGTGGAGGAGCTGCGCGCGCTCCTCGTGGAGGTCTCCGAGGGCAAGCTCCAGGCGCGCGACATCGACCCCGCCGCCAACCTGTTCGACTTCGGCTACGTGGACTCGCTCTCGGGCGTGATGTTCCTCGCGCGCATCGAGGAGCAGTGGGGCGTGCACATCGAAGACTTCGACCTGGTGGAGCGGCTCAACACGCTCGAGGCCGTGGCCGCCCACCTGCGCGAGAGCCGGTGAGCGCCGCATGAAGATCGCGAGCCGCTACACGCCCCTCGGCGCCGCCGAGAGCCGCGCGCGGGCGGACGCGATGCTCGCCTGGCTGCGCGACTGGTCGGAGCGCAGGCTCTCCTCGCGGCTGATGGACGAGCGGCGCTCGATCCAGCCGCAGGCGCTGCTCGACCTCGGCAATCAGGGCTTCATGGGCGTCCAGGTCGAGGAGAAGTTCGGAGGCCTCGCGCTCCGCAATCACGACATCGCGCGCCTGCTCGACCAGGCCGCCGCGATCGACCTCTCGCTCGGCACCTTCCTGCTCGTGTGCCTGTTCCCGGGCATCCGGCCGATCGCCGCGTTCGGCTCGCCGCTGCTGAAGGACGAGGTACTGCCCGACCTCGCGCGCGGCCGCACGCTCGCCGGCTACGCGCAGACGGAGCCCGGCGCGGGCACGCACTTCAACGCGATGGCCGCGCAGGCCGTCGCGCAGCCCGACGGCCGCTGGAAGGTGTCTGGCGACAAGGTCTGGATCGGCAACGCGCAGTGGTCGAACGTGCTCACGGTGGTCGCGCACGATGTGGACGCGGGCGGGCGCCGGCGCGGCCTCACCGCCTTCGCGGTGCGCACGGACCAGCCGGGCGTGGCGCTCGGGCGCGAGCTGCCCTCGCTCGGCATGCGCGGCGTGGTGCAGGGAGAGGTCTCCTTCCGCGACGTCCTCGTGGACGCCGACCACGTGGTGGGCGAGCCGAAGCGCGGCCTCGAGGTCGGCGTCGACTCGATGAGCTGGAGCCGTTTCGCCATCGCCGCCACCTGCGTGGGGACGGTGCGCCGCTCCGTGCAGCTCCTCGAGCGCTTCGCCGCGCGCCGCGAGATCGCGACGGGTCGCCTCGTCGACCACCCGGTGACGCGCGTCGCGCTCGGCCTCGGCGCCGTGCGCGCCGCGGCGTGCGAGGCGCTGCTCGAGGCGATCGCCGCCGCGCTCGACGCGGGCCGCGAGGTGGACGCCGAGCTGTTCGCCGTCGCCAAGGTCGCGGGCAGCGAGTTCGCGTGGGACAGCAGCGACCGCCTGATGCAGGGCCTCGGCTCGCGCGGCTACGACGAGGCGAACGGGATCCCGCAGATCGTGCGCGACGCGCGCGTGACGCGCATCTTCGAGGGCGCCTCGGAGCCGCTTTTCGCGTTCGTGGGCGCCGCCGCGCTCGCGCCCAACTCGGACCTGTACCGCGCGCTGAAGGGCGAGCTGGGGGCGAACGCGGAAGCGGACGCGCTCGGCGAGGCGGTGACGCGCCTGCGCGCGCGCAAGCTCGCTGGCGAGCCGCTCGCGCGCGCGTGGCAATGCGCGCTCGCGGGACGCGCTGCGCTGTGGGCCGTGCTGGCCGCGGCGCTCGGCGCCCGGCCGCCGAGCGCCCTGCGCGAGCGGGCGCGGGCCTGGGCGCGCGCCGAGCTCGACGCCGCGTGCGCCGAGGCCGCGAGCGGCCTGCGCGAGGAGGCGTTCCTGCCGGCCGCCGCGGAGCTCGATGCGGCCGTGGCCGCGGTGCTGGCCCCGATCGGCGACGTGGAGCAGCAGCTCCCCGCGGAGCGCTGGGAGCTCGATCCGCTGCTGCGACGGTAGGCGCGTGCGGGCGGTCCGCTTCCACCGCCACGGCGGACCGGAGGTCCTCGAAGTCGAGGAGGTACCGGAGCCGCAGCCCGGCCCCGGCGAGGCGCGCGTCGCAGTCTCGGCCGTCGCGCTCAACCACCTCGACCTCTGGGTGCGGCGCGGCCTGCCGCTCCGCATCGAGATGCCCCACGTCGGCGGCAGCGACTTCGCCGGCGTGGTGGACGCGCTCGGGCCCGGCGCGTCGGATCTCGCCCTCGGCGCGCGCGTGGTCGGCTGGCCGGTGCTCGGCGCGGGCCCGGACGGCGCCCTGCCCCCCGGCCGCTTCGCGATCCTCGGCGAGGAGCGCAACGGCGCCTGCTGCGAGCGCCTCGTGCTGCCGGCCGCGAACCTGCTCGCGCTGCCGGACGGCGTCTCGTTCGAGGCGGCCGCCGCCCTGCCCGTCGTCTTCACCACGGCCTGGACGATGCTCGTCGAGCGCGGCCGGCTCGCGCGCGGCGAGACGCTGCTGGTGCAGGGCGCGTCGAGCGGCGTCGGCACCGCGGCCATCCAGCTCGGCAAGCTCCTCGGCGCCCGCGTCATCGCGGCGACCCGCGGCCCCGAGAAGGGCGAGCGCGCCCGCGCCCTCGGCGCCGACGAGGTCATCGATTCGGCGCGGGAACGCATCCACCTGCGCGTGCAGCAGCTCACGGGACGCGCCGGCGCCGACGTGGTGTTCGAGCACGTCGGCCCGGCGACGTGGGACGAGAGCCTGCGCAGCGCGGCCTACGGCGGCCGCATCGTCACCTGCGGCGGCACCACGGGCCCCGTCGCGCCGACGAACCTGCCCTTCCTGTTCGGCAAGCGCCTCGAGCTCCACGGCGTGACGCTCGGCTCGCGGGATGCGCTGGCGCAGGTGCTGGCGCTCGTGGCCGGCGGCAAGCTCCGCCCCGTGATCGACCGCGTGCTCCCGCTCGCCGACTGCCGCCGCGGCCACGAGCTGCTCGAGGCGGGCGCCGTGTTCGGGAAGCTGGTGCTCTCGGTCTAGCTCGCGAGCGCACACGCCGCGGCGCGGCTCGAGATGCCGACGCCACGGCGCGCCTGGCGTACGACGTTGCGGTCGTGGCCGTTCGTGCAGTAGCCGAGCGAGATCCCGGTGACGGGGTCGGCCCAGGCGAGCTGGCCGCCGGCGCCGTTGTGGCCGAAGGCGTGCTCGGAGTTCGTGTGGCCGAAGCCGCGGAAGGTGCGGTCGGCGTCGCCGGCGACGACGATGCCGAGCCCGCGGTGCACGCGCTTGCGGAACACCGGATCGACGAGCTCCCCCGTGCGGATCCGCCGCGCCAGGGCGAGCGTGGCGGGGGTCCACAGCTCGACGCCCGCGAGTGCCCGGCCTCCGTCGAGAAGGGCCTGGTAGAAGAGCGCGAGGTCCGCGGCCGTCATCGTGCCGCCGCCGCCGGGGATGCCCGCCACGCGCACCTCGGGGCGGTTGAAGCTCTGGATCGCCTCCTCGGTCACCTCGGTGACGGGCGGCGGGGGGAAGCCGAGGCGGCGGTAGTCCTCGTCCGTGAGCGCCTCGCCCACGTGGACGCAGTCCGCGAGACGCGCGTGCAGCGCGTGCGGCAGGCCGGTGAAGAGGTCGCGCAGGCCGAGCGGCTCCGCGATCCGGCGCCGCACGAACTCGCCGAAGGTCGCCCCCGAGCGCCGCTCGATGATCTCCGCGATCACGTACATGCTCGACGAGGGGTGGTACTCGAAGCGCGAGCCGGGCTCCCAGCCGAGGCGCCAGCTCGCGAAGCGGGCGAGGCGTTTGCCGCGATCGAGGAACTCGTCGGGGCGGAACGGCGCGTGCGGGAAGCCCGCCGTGTGCGTGAAGAGCTGCTCGACAGTGACGACGTCCTTCCCGTGCGTGCCGAACTCGGGGACGATCGCGCCCACCCGCTCGCGCGGGTCGAGCTTGCCCTCCTGGATGAGGAGCCAGCCCGCCGCCGAGGTGATCGCCTTCGTGGCGGAGAAGACGACGTACAGCGTGTCGTCCGTGGCGGCGCCGAACGTGCGCATGCCCGCGATGCGCCCCTGCCGCGCCACCGCCACCTGCGCGGACGGCAGCAGGCCTTCGCGCACCTCCTTCTCCACGCGGTCGAACAACGCCTCGAGACGCTCCGGATCGACGCCCACGCTCTCGGGGCTGGCGGCGAACAGGCTCGCGTCGGGCATGCGCTAGATCCCCTCGCCGAGCTCGGGCAACGGCTTCTGGTGCTTGTGGAGCGTGGGCGCCTCGATGGTCACCCGCGTGTGGCGCGGCACGGACTCCGTGAGCCAGACGTTGCCGCCGATCACCGAGCCCTCGCCGATCACCGTGTCGCCGCCGAGGATCGTCGCGTTCGGATAGATCGTGACGTCGTCCTGCAGGGTGGGATGGCGCTTCTTGCCCGCGTCGAGCCGGCCCGACTTGTTCGTGAAGGCCGCGAGTGTGACGCCGTGATAGAGCTTCACGCGGTCGCCGATCTCGCACGTCTCGCCGATCACCACGCCGGTGCCGTGGTCGATGAAGAAGTGGCTGCCGATCGTCGCGCCGGGATGGATGTCGATGCCGGTCGTGCTGTGGGCATCCTCGCCCATGATGCGCGCCACGATCTCCTCGCCCAGCTCGTAGAACACGTGCGCGATGCGGTAGGTCGTGACCGCGAGGATCGACGGATACGCCGCCACGATCGTCCCGAAGCTGCCGGCGGAGGGGTCCTTCTGGAAGGCCGCCTCGACGTCCGTCGCCACGAAGTGCCGGATGCGCGGCAGGCGCTCGATCACGCGCATCGCCTTCTCGCCGCCCACCAGAGCGGCCACGATGCCGTGCACCACGCGCAGGTCGCTCTCGATGTGGGCGGTGGGCGTGTCGTCGGTCACGAGGGCGCGCAGCGCGCCGAGCGCGTCCTTCACGCGCCGCGCGTACGGCAGCACCTCCTTGCGCGCCTCGCTCACGGGGTCGGACCCCTCGCGCATCTCGCGCAGGGTCTCGGCGACGGCGGGGATTCCGTCCGACATGGCGCCTCCTTCCGGAGAGGTGCCCGAGCATAGAGGCCCGGTGACGGCTCGGCCGGTGCGCCCCGACTGCGCGCCCGCTGCGCGCGCGTGAGCCCGACCCGCGGGGCTACGGGGCCCAGCGCCGGAGCAGCCGGTCGGACTCCATCAGCACGCCCTTGGCCGAGCCGGGGACGTTCAGGGCCTTCCGCACCAGCGAGGTCGCCATCAGCACGTTGTCGGCCGTGCGGTACAGGTCGAGCCGGAAGCGGAACTTCATCGGCGTCCGGTGCGGCCGCGAGGGAGGCGGCTGCGCGAAGGAGCCCGGCGGCAGCAGCTCGACCGACACGCGCACGTCCACGTCGTCGCCCGGGCTCGCGTTCGCGAAGAAGTACGCCTTGCGATGCTCGGTCGAGAGGCACGCCACGAACTCGTTCGAGACCGGCACCTCGAGCTGGCGCCCGAAGAACATGCGCTCGCCGAAGTTCATCATCGCCTCGTAGCGCGCGAAGTAGACGAGGCCCGCGCCGTTGAGGTCGCTCTCGTGCACGATGCGGTACAGGATCCGCTCGGGCCGCTGCGGCTGGAGTGCGATCCCCGCCGGCCCGTCGTCGAGCGGCTCGATCGCGCCGCCGCCCTGCACGTGCGCCTGGAGGCGCACGCCCTGCGGCGGCGTGGTGAGCTCCTCCAGGTTCCGCTCGTCGATGCCGGCGGGCTTGTAGACCTTGAGGCGCGTGTTGCTGCCGGTCGGCGCGATGAACGCGTTCGTCATGCACGCCCACGAGACCGGGAGCGAGCGCAGGTCCTCGCGCGTCTTGAGGGTGGCGAGAAGCGAGTCGGGGATGTCGTGGTCGTCGATCACGAACAGGCCTTCGACGAACTTCTTGGCGTACGACGTCACGCGGTTGCGCACGCGGATCTCGGCGTCCTCGCCCAGGATCTCCATGCTGTGCTGGTCGGCGAGCTTCATCTCGACGTCGATCACCGAGCCGTACAGCCGCTCGCGCGAGTCGTTCGCGATCTCGGACGGCTTGCGGCCCAGCATGTGCGCGATGCCCGACCACTGGTAGGCGGCCAGGATCTTCAGGAACTCCACCTCGGAGAGCCGCTCGCCGGGCGCCATGTGCGGCATCTGGACCACGAAGCGGTTGTCGTGCCAGGGCGTCTTCATCCGTCCTCCGGGGCCGGCCCGTCTCATCGGCGGACCGAGCAGGATGCCACAGCCTGCTGAGCTAGGCTCCGGCGAAGGCGCCTCGGGGGACCGCGATGACCACGTCGTTCGACCTCGCCAGTCTCGACATCGCCACGCCGGAGCATTACGAGCGGGGCGGCTACCCGCACCGGGAATGGGCCTACCTGCGCAAGCACGCGCCGCTGTTCTGGTACGAGCGGCCGAACTTCGACCCGTTCTGGGTCGTCAGCAAGCACGCGGACATCGTCTGGCTCAGCAAGCAGCCCGAGCGGCTGCTGAACGCGCCGCGGCTCGCGGTGTTCCCGAGCGACCTCCCGCCCCCGCCCGAGGGCGAGACGCGCCACCTGCTCAACATGGACCCGCCCGACCACGCGAAGTACCGGCGCGTCGCCAGCAAGCGCTTCACGCCGCGCGCCGTGCAGGGCTGGGAGCCGAAGGTGCGCCGGATCACGCGCGAGATCCTCGACAAGGCGGGGCAGCGCGAGCGCATCGACTTCGTGCAGGACGTCTCGGCGCCGATCACGATCGCGGTGATCGCGCTGATGCTGGGCGTGCCCGAGAAGGACTGGCCGCTGCTGTTCCGCTGGACGAACGAGATCATCGCCCCGCAGGATCCGGAGTTCCAGCGCGACGGCGACACGCAGAAGACGATCGACGAGGCGCGCATGGAGGTGTTCACCTACTTCAACGCGCTGGCCGAGCAGCGCCGCAAGCAGCCCGGCGACGACATCGTCACCGAAGTCGCGAACGGCGCCGTGGACGGCCGCGCGCTCCCGCCCGTCGAGCTGCTCTCCTACCTGTTCCTGCTCGTCGTGGCCGGCAACGAGACCACGCGCAACGCCATGACCGGCGGCATGCTCGCCTTCATCGACAACCCGGGCGAGTGGAAGCGGCTCCAGGACAACGAGGCGCTGGTCACGCCGGCGATCGAGGAGATCGTGCGCTGGACCACGCCGGTGATCCAGTTCTGCCGCACCACCACCGAGGACTTCACGCTGCGCGGCCAGCAGATCCGCGCCGGCCAGTCGCTCTGCCTGTTCTACCCGTCGGCCAACCGCGACGAGGAGATCTTCCCGGACGGCGACGTGTTCCGGATCGACCGCCACCCGAACGACCACGTCGGCTTCGGGCGCGGCGAGCACGTCTGCCTCGGCGCGCACCTGGCCAGGCTCGAGATCCGCGCCGTGTTCGAGGAGCTGCGGACGCGCCTGGTCCACGCCGAGGTAGCGGGCCCGGTGGACCGCGTGCGCTCGTCCTTCGTGGGCGGCATCAAGCGCGTGCCGCTCCGCTGGGAGCTGAGGCCGGCGCGGAGATAGCTGCCAAGTCCGGGCGCGTGGGCGACGGGGAATTCCGGATTCGGCTTTGGAGGGGGGGGGCCCTCGCAGCGCGGTAGCTGCTGTCGCTGTCGGTCGACACGCGCTCGGGGTAGCTGCCCGGGCTGCTAGCCGGGAACCTCCGCGGGGTCCACCAGGCCGTGACGCCTCCACCCGATGCGCAGGAGCCAGGTGCGCGGGCGGGCAACGTCGCGCAGCGTGCGGGCCTCCGGAATGCGGTTGGCTGCTTCCGGCCGCCAGCCGTCGAACCAACGCGCCGAGCTCGCCCCATCGAGATGCGCCGCGCCAGAGCCGGTGATGCCGCGGCTCTTCGCGAGGTGGCGCCGTGCGTTCAGCAGCACGTAGGCGAGCGCGCGCCGCACCTCGCGCGGCGAGCGGAGGCTGCGGTGGTGGTAGCGACCCTCGAGCACCGGCCCGCTGCGCCCACTGACGCGATTCACCGCGCGCGCGAGTCGCGCGGCGATGCTCTTCATGCCGCACGCAAGCTCGTGCTTGCCCTGCGCCTCGACGATCAGGTGCGCGTGATCGCCCTGGAGCGAGTAGTGCGCGACCCGGAAGCTGCCGCGCTCGCTCGCCTCCGCCAGCGAGCGCCGCCACTCGCGCACCAGCCGGCCCTCGCGGAGGGACGGCAGGTTCGCTCTTACCCGCAGCGTCACGTGAACGGGGCAGTCACCCGGCACGGGCGCGCGCTCGCGATGAAGTACCCGAGGCCGAGGGCCGCGCGGGCGACCTGCCCCGGGCCTGGGGCCGCCGCGCCCGGTTCGCCTCCGGTAGTCGGTGAACGAGAGCTGGGCGGGCTGGCGCGACATGCCAATAGATTAGGGCTATCTTTTGTCGTGTCAAGGGTACAAACCGGCTACATGGGTGACACCTCGGACCGGGAACGTGGGTGGCACGGCACTTCTAGCGTCGTGACCTCGAAGGAGGGGCCATGCCGTGGAGAGAGACGTCACCCATGCAAGAGCGAGTGCGGTTTGTGAAGGACTGTCGGATGGGCT
>Ga0187892_10004728_pt1 | contig 22438 bp, 27 predicted proteins | sample MA1701073metaG_FD_139345 | JGI IMG/M metagenome (GOLD analysis project Ga0187892, IMG submission 139345) | Bio-ooze microbial communities from a basaltic lava cave in the Kipuka Kanohina Cave System on the Island of Hawaii, USA - MA170107-3 metaG ... | reverse complement strand
GGAATCGCTCGAGCGCGTCCAGCGTCTTCGCCGTCGCGCGGCCGGTCCGCTCCCCCACCGCCTCGCGGCTCGGGAGCGCCTGCCAGATTCCCCACCCCACCCGACGCACGAATTGCTTCATCGGGTCGTGCTCCAGGAAGTCGAGCATCCGGTCGAACTCCTCCTCCGAGAGGCGGCCGAGCCACGCGAAGGTGTCCACGCGGAGCTTCCGCGGCTCATCCGCTCCGTCCAAGCCCGCGTAGAGATTGGTGAGGAGGCGGACCATCCTGTTCTCTTCCCCGGGCGCGTAGGGAGTTCCCGCGCCGTACGCCCGAGCGCCACCGGATGCGCGTCGCGTCTGCCACGCCAGGATGGCTTCGGCCGCTTCCTGGTAGACCCCCCCCATGTTCATGAGTTCGCGGAGGAACGCGAGGAGCTCGCTCCGCCGGTCCTTGAAGGTCTTCTCGATCGCCTCGGCCGCCACCTTGCTCCCGCCGTCCGCGACGCGCTGGACCGCCTGGAGGATCACGTGGCCGGTCGCGGAAGCCGCCGACTCGCGGCCGAAACGGAATAGGCTCTTGAAGAAGCCCATGGTTCTCCCTGCCACTGTTTCTATCCCGCGCAGTCCCTGCTTTCCAGCCCGGCCCGTGCCCCCCTACTCCCGGAAGCGATCCCAGCCGGTCTACGCCGCTCTCTGACAGCCCTCCGCGCGCGATTAGCGCGCGGCTGCGCCGCGTTCGCGGCCTCTCCCCCACCCTCGGGTCGTCCTGGGCCTCCGAAGGCGCTGGCAGGGCGTTCTGCGCGGTTCCTCGGGTCTCGGCGGCCGCTCCTGCGGCCGCCGAGACGCACCGACGCATGGAGCGTCCATGCTCGTCTGCTTGGGCGAAGCCCACGGGCTCGATGGACTGCTGGGTCTTGAGGCCGCGCGGTGCCCTGCTCCGCGCCGCCCTGAAGACGGACCGACCGCGTGGAGCGTCCACGCGTCCGTAGGAGCCCGTCTCTCGGGGGGCCGGGGGGGTGAGCCCGATCGCCGCGCAGGGAACCTCCCCGCACGGAAGTCGCCTCTGGCGGCTTCCTGCGGGGGAAGCCCCGCCAAGGGCGGGGCTGATAGGTTCCCCTCTCCGCGCGGCCTCGGCCTCTTAGGTCGCCGACACCGCCGCGTGCGGCGGGGGCGGAGACCCGAGCACCAGAGCTTCCCGCGCGACACACCGGCGAGCCCCGCTCGCCGCGCGCGGGAAGCTCTGGTGCGCAAGCCGCCGTGGAGCAAGCGGAGCGAAGGGAACCGGAGCGGAGCAGCGAACACAGGCGGGAAGAGGCCGAGGCCGCGCGGGAGCGACGCGCGGCTTCCCTGCGCTGCGCCGAAGGTTACGGAGGCGTGTCTGTCCGCGCGCGCCGACGGACGCGCGGACAGCAACGGCACCCTTGCCCGGCCATCCTGTCCGCGCAAGGGTGACGGGCGCAAGGAAGCCGTGCAGAGCGGACGCGCGGCGATCGGGCTCACCCCCCCCGAGGTAGTGTCTTTCGGCGCGCCGGAATCCGGCGCGCGCCTGCCCGCCTTCCGGCGGGAAGGTCAGGCCGCCGGCATTGCCGGCGGAGCGGGGTCCCCTCCCCTACCGCGGTAGGCTTACTAAGCCTTAGTAACAATCACGCCGGCGATGCGGGCGGTACGGGGTTCCCCCCTCCCCCACTGGCTCCCGGCCGATTCACGGGCTGGAGAGAAAGCGAGGGGTCAGCGAACTGGCGGAAGGCGTCCTGGAGCAGGTCGGCGATGGGCGCGGGGCCGGTGTCCACCCGCACGGCGGAGGCCTCGGGGCGGAGAGGACGGCTCGACTGGTCCGGTGGGGTCGCCTGCCGGGCGGGCTGGTCGCCCCGCGGAACCCCCGCAGAAGTGGCGGCCGGTTGAACGGCCGCTCCCTGTTTGGCGGAGGGAGAGCCCGCGGGGGTTGCGGGGGGCGACGGTTTTTCGAGCGCATCGAGCGCCTCCGAGAGGAGGTGCGCGAGGAGGTGCGCCGGCGACTTCTGGATGCGGCCCTCGCGGACCTCGGCCATGACCTGGGCGCGCGCCTTGAAGATCGCGGTGCGGGAGAGCTTCCGGACGCACTGCTCGTAGAAGGCGCGGCTGTGGCCGTCCGCATCCTTGCGGCCGGCGGCGTCCTCAAGGAGCGTGACGAGGTACTCCAACTCGGGAGTGAGTGGTGCGGCCGCGACCGGGAGCGCACGACTCCCCTGCTCGATCGTGGCGGCGAGTTCGCCGCGCCGCGCGCGCGCCGCCTGGTCTTCGTGCCACTTGGGCCCGGGGAAGAAACGGATGACGAAGTCAGCGCCGTCCGATGCCTTTCGGTATTCCCACTGTTCGAGGAAACGCTGGCCTTGGAGCTCTTGGAGAGCCGGGTCGATCTGGTCCTTGATGTCCGCGAGAAAGCGCCAGCACTTCAAGGAGAGCAGAGCGGCAAGCTGGGAGTAGCGCTTCTGGTACGGGTGTCCGTTCGAGGCGAACCATCCCCGGTCGAGGAGCGGGTAGAGGAGTTTCGCGATCGGAGCGCGGAGCGCCTGGTGGAGCCTGAGGTCCAGCGACTTCACGTAGCCGTATTTGAAGTTGTCCAGGAGCCACGGGGCGAACCAGAGGAGGTTCTTGTCCGCGAGCGTCCCCTCCCCCATGTCGTCCCCGCGGCAGAAAAACCGCGTGATGAAGGGCTCGGTGCCCGCGAGGATTCGTGAGGAAACGCCGGAGGGACCGGCGACCTTGAAGCTGCCCTCGATCACGGTCGCATGGTTTCGCTTGATCCACTCGCGCACGGCGCGGCGCTCGCGGGCATTGTCCTGGCGGTCGCACTTCCTGAGGAGTTCCGCAGTCGTGAAGCCGAAGGGCTGCGGCACGAGGTAGAAAATGGCCCGCGTACCCTCGGGGAGTGTTTCCTCGACGCGCTCAAGCTGCTCCTGGATGAGCGCGGAGAGGGCAACCTCGTAGTCCCGGTCGCCGGCGTTGGGCCATCCATACTCAGCGCTTCCAAGGAAGTGCACGAGCCGGCCGTGGCCGAAGTCCACGGTCTTCCGCGTAGGAACGCGGGAGGTGACCTCTCCCCTCTTGTTGCGCCGCTCGCGGCCTGGGAAGCGGCGCAACCAGTCGGCGTCGTAGTAGCCGGACGTGGCCAGGTTCACCTCCGTCGGAATGAACTCCGCCGGGAGGCGTTCTTCGTGGTCGGGGAGGACAGCGGTGGCGGCAGCACTCCCCTGCTCTGGTTGGATTGTCTCTGACCCGTCCGAACCGCCAGTTACGGACGAGCGGATTCCCTCCGCCATGTCGTCTCACTCTACCACGAGTGGTAGGAGCGCCTCCATCCCCAGCCCGTGGGTTGTGTTTGGTCCGGGTCCAAGATTGAAAGCGTTTCCCGATCCCGCCTCGGCGGGATGACTGAGAACGTTATTTACTCTAAGAGACTGAAAGAGACTGCGAACGGCTGCGATGGGGCGGAAAGCGTAGGCGCGTGGCGGGTTCCTGAAGGTCGTGACTCCCCCCGGTGCACGGGGCTACTCCCCCCGGTGCACGGGGCTACTCCCCCCGGTGCACGGGGCATTTGCTGTTGACTCCCCCCGGTGCACGGGGCGTTAAGTTAGTTTTCCACAATGAGTTTTGATGGACTCCCCCAGAAAGCCGGGGCCTTGCTGCTGTGCACGGGGCGACAAGGCCGGCTACTTTCCCCCGAGCACGGGGCCTTGGTTCTTGGGCCGCGGGTGGGGTGACGACCGGCCGAGAGATGGGGACAGTAATAGTTAGTAATAGCTACTAATAGGCAGTAGCCGTTACTACGCCGACCCGGAGACGCGCCGCGCGCGGCGCTCCCGGAGGTATTCCGCGGCCTCGCGGTCGTCCTTGCCGGCGAGGGTCTCCTTGAGGTGGTGGATGGCCTCCCGGACGACTTCGGAGTGGGAGGTCTTGCCGAACCCGGCTCGCTTGAGGAGGGCAGCGGCGGTCTTCAGCCAGTCGAGCTCGTCCCGGTAGAGGGCAACCGCGGTCACGCGGGCGACCTCCTTCGCAGGCCTCGGCAGGGGATCGGGACCCGCGAGCGCGGCGGCTTTCCTCTCGGCGGAGGCCACCGTCATCCGTTTCAGGTCGTGTTTCTTCATAGGTATTGGTAACGCTTAGTATCTATTACTAAGCAATACTAACAAAGGCGGAGGACCTCGTCTACCAGGGCCTGATAGGCGATGGCTCCCGTGCTCTTGGGCTCGAAGTCGTAGATGCTGGCCCGCGCCATCTGCGCCTGATTCAGAGCCTCGGACTGGGGGATCACGGTCTCGAAGAGTTTCCCTTTCCAGGGCTCAAGCGCGGCAAGGACCGCCTCGTTCGTCACGGTCTTCCGGGCGTCGAGCCGGGTCCGGAGGATGCGCCAGGCATCGAAGCCCTCGCCTTTGAGGTCCCGAATGGCCGCAAGGAGGTCGAGGAGGCCGTCCGCAGCGCGGGCCTCCATCTGGCAGGGGATGACGATCCAATCCGCCGCGGTGAGGGCGTTGTCCACGAGGGGGCCGAGCGAGGGCGGGCAGTCAGCGATCACGAAGTCGTAGTCGTTCCCGAGGGATTCGAGCCGCCGGCGGAGCACTTCCTCCCGCTTCGTGCGGCCGTAGAGGGCCTGGGCCACGGGCGCGAGCCGGATGTTCGAGGGGACGATGTCGAGGCCGGAAACGGAGGTCTTCCGGATGACTTCTTGGATCGGTTTGGGGGGGTCGGCGAAGAGCTCGCGCATCGAGGGATCGTCCGGTTCTACGTCTACCCCGAGCCCGATCGTCGAGTGTCCCTGCGGGTCAAGGTCGAGGAGGAGGACCCGCTTGCCGGCCCGGGCCAGGCCCGCGGCAAGCGCCATCGCGGTCACGCTCTTCCCGGTGCCGCCCTTATGCGTCGCCACTGCAACGCATATCTTCTGTGTTCCCATATACTTAGTAATAGCTATAAACTGTTAGTAATGCTTATTAGTTTTAAGTATAACGGCTCTACGCGCTACGTCTACCCCCCTGCGTGGCCCGGCGAAGATGCGAGTCGGAGCCGGGGGACTGCACGAGGGTTCCGGCAGCCGAGCGAAGAGGCTTGGCTCGGGGTATCTTCCCTCCTTTCGGAGGAGGTGCATGGTCCCATTGCAGTGTCCTCGGCACGGAACCTGGTACATCCGAGTGCAGTCCTTCCACGAGTGCCAAGACTGCGTTGCTGAACGTCTCCAGGGAGCCTGGGGGCTCACGGCGAAACATGAGCTCGCGGCCTTGGGCAAGTCCCGCACCTACGCGAGTGCCGCTGGGACGGCTTTCGATCCGCAGGGAACGTTCCGAGCGATGGCCCATAGCACGCTCACGACAGGCACAGGCTGCCTCTTGTTCCTGGACACGCGGTACAACACGAGGCTGGCGCTCATCTATCCCCTGGATCACGTCCCCGGAATCGGATGGGACATCTATCCGACGAAGCCGGTTCCTGCTCCGTACGCGGGCCTCGTGAAACTCGAATCAGGAGGGCACTGGAACTTTTTCACCGTGCCCGAGGTCGATCGCTTCATCAACCAGGGGAGGTGGATCGAATTCCCTCCGTGCTCGGAGTGCGGGATATACCGAGCGCTCTCCGTTCGGGGGGGGAGATGCCCTGCGTGCGAGCTCAGGCGCTCGCAGGTGAGCATGTTCTACGCCGGTGGGGGATAGGCGAGGTCGGCCGGATCGATCTTAGGGGCTGGCAGCGGGGCGAGCCTTCTTCGCGAGGGTGTCCAACAGGAACCGCGTGAGTGCGGCCGCGGCGCCCACCACAAGGCGGGCATGCCGTGGTTCGAGCCCGCCCGTGTGGAGGCGGCCGTGCCCCGTCCCATAGAGGTTTCTTAGCTCGGCGGTCCCCGCCACGATCTGGGAAAGGCCAGCAAGGACCAGACGGATGGACTCCCTGCCCTTTTTCACCTGAGGCAGGGTGTCCGGGGTGAGATTGAGTTGGCGGAACGCGAGCTTCACGAGGTGGGGGAGGTCATGCCCTTCGGTGTTCTCTTTGAAGTGGGCGAGGACCTGCTTCGCGACGGTCTCGACGAGCTCCTTGGCGGAGCCGATGGCCTGCGCCGGGTCGGTTTCGAGGTTTTGCTCGATGCGGCGGATGTGGTCGTGAAGGGTCCGGCTGTCGACCAGAGGCGTAGCGGCTGAAATAGCCGTCAATTCCACCCCGCCGAGTGGAATCAGGCGGCCGCCCTCATAGACGTATCCATCCTTGCGGAGAAGGTTCGTGAGTTTTTCCCACTCCTTCTCCTGCATTTGCCTCTGCCACTCCGGGTCGTGCGATGAGGAATTCCGGCTTCTGGCAAGGGCGGCGAGAACCTCCTCGTACGCGCAGAGGACTCTCCGAACGTCGCTCACCGACGTCCAGTCCACGGCGGCGTAGTAGTGCTCAACGAGTGACCTCCTTTGCCCGTCCAAGGCGCTCGATACGTGTTCTCGAAACGGAACTCCTGCGCCGTCGAAGAGGTCGCTGATGGTCCGTAACGTCCAGCCGACGAGGTGCTCTCGGAAGGCGATTCTGGTTTGCTTGGAAATAAGGTCCATGCTGCTGGTTTGGGGGAAAGGCGAGCGGTTCACCACACGATCTCGCGGTTCTGGAAAAGGCGGAGCGCGTCCGCGTGCCGCTTCGGACTCGTGACCTCGGCGTAGACCATCGTGTTTTGGATGGCCTTGTGCCCGAGCCGGTCCTTGATCGAGAGGAGGGTCTCGCCGGCGTTCACGAGCGCGATCGCGATCGAGTGCTTCAAGACGTGGAAATGGCGCTTCTCCTTGGGGAGGCGCGCCTCATCCCCGTAGCGCTTCATGAGCTCGTCGAGCCGCTGGCGAGAGATCGGCTTCCGGTTCCGCGAGGTGAAGACGTAGGGGTTCTCGTCGTCGGCGCGCTCCCGCAGCCAGGCGCGGAGGGCGAGGGCGTCGTTCGGGTGAAGCGTGTGCCAGACGCCGTCGAGCGATCCCTTCTTCCGGCGGACGCGGATCCGGTAGCTCGTGAAGTCGAGGTCCGTCTTCTGCAGAAGCCCGACCTCGGAGGCGCGGAGTCCGTGGTGATACGCCAGCCGGAGGAGCGCGTGGTCGCGCTTCGAGTGCCGGTGCGCCACCTTGAAGAGGGCGGCCACCTCCTCCTTCGTGAGGAACCGGATGGTCGTGGGGTCCATGAGCTCAGCGTAGCACAACCGGTCAAAATGTACTTTCTGACCGGCTGGGGGATAGAGAGGGTAGGTTCTACGCGGCTTCGCGCGTGGTCGGCACCAGGGCCCCGCTTCAACCTATTGACCGGTTCGTCAAGAACGGAGGCTTCTGTCGTGCTCCAGGACGGGAGTTGAAGAACCGGTAGGGCCTATGGGCCAGGTCGGGGACGGTACTCGTCGGTACCACCCGTGACTACCCGGACGCGTTGGTGGCGGATCCGTCCGGACGTTCACGAGCGTCGCCGGGATCGAGCGAGCGCTCCAAGCGCCAGAAGTCGTCCATGGGCTCGTCGGTGCGTCGCCGGCGGCCGACTGGCCGAATGCGGACGACGTAGCCCGTCCCGAGGAGGCGGCGAAGCAGCTTCAGGTTCATTTCGCGGGAGGATAGCGCGGGTGGAGCCGGAGCTCTACCGCCGCCGGCGGTAGGTGGTCGTGCTGCGACGAACGATGTCCACGACTTCAACGACGAAGCGCTCCGGGTAGAGGTCGAAGAAGATGCGCCAGTTTCCAGCACGCCGACGGAAGCTCGCGGGCTGGGCCGTGAGGGGAACCACGTCACCTGACCTGGGGTCGGCGCGCATCGCCTCGAGCGCCTCTCTCACAAGGCGTTCGTCTTTCGGCGACATGCGCTCAAGGGTTTTTTCGGCGGTCCGCCCGAGGACGAGCGTCCAGGCGGCGGGCGAGTTCGTCATACGTGACGAAGCGGCCGGCGCGAATCTCGGCACGGCCGCGTTCGATCCGACGGAGTTCCGCGCGGGTCGGAGTGTAGGTGGGAAGACGACGCATGGCGAGGTAGGTGCGGATCGCCTCGCGAACGAGTTCCGAGCGGGTGCGGTGCTCCGCCTTCCGAGCACGCTCCACTTCACGGAGCATCTCGGGCGGGAGGGAGATGGTGGTAGTCTCGCGGGTGCGCATGGGTGTTACATGGTCATACTACGCGAGAAGAGGGAGGTCGTCAAATCGAGGCGGCGGAATGGATTCAACCGAGTGTCCATTATGTTGAACTCGTAGAATGGGGGAGCGAGGAACGGCGCGGGCTTCTGAAGGACAGGCAACGCCGGCGCGGTCCTCGTAATGTTGAACTGGAGAACGGCGGAGGCCTCTCTCGTCGCGTAGGACGGGGAGCGAGCGAGTGGGGTGGACCTCCTCCCGGACGGACCAGTCAGTCAGTCGGCCGAGTTGCCTTACGTTGCGCGACGCCGAAGCTCGGAGGCGTCGGACTGCAGGAACTCGGTCGCGAACGCGAGCGCGGCGGGCGCGAGAGCCGCCGATTCCTCGAGGAGGTTCCTCAAAGAATCGAAATCGCTGTTGAACGATAGCACTCCGTCGCGGGTGGGAAGCCGCTTCAGGACGCCGCGCGATAGCGCGAGGCGAATCAGTTCATCGCGCTCTCTGGCCTCGCCTGGGGCGCGACGGGCCTGGAAGAGCGTCTGCTCTGTTCGTGTCCGCTGGCGTCTGAAAATCAACAGCAACATCCGTAGGGCGTTGCCGCGAGGCGTATCTGGTAGGAGCTGCGGGACCCCGGGTGGTTCCACCGTCGCGGCTCGGTGCGGCGACCAGGGGAACCCGATCCCGGGCCAGGCGACGCGGAGCCTACCGTCGGTCTCATTCCGAACGCGTAGCTTCGTCGGGTACGCCAGAGCCGACTGCTTCCCCGCGCGAAGATCGACATTGCCGCTGGCGTCCACCTCGAAGTCGTCGGAGCCCAAAACTAGCTCGCCGCCGTTCAGGAATACGGATGGTCCCAATGTGAAGCGCTGGCTTGGGAATCCGAGTTGAATGGTCCCGGGGACGTCGATCGTCGCGTTCGACAGCCTCCGCCAGATGTGGATGCCCGACCCTGTATCCAGTAGGTGGACATCGTAGTGCATGCCGCAATCGGGGTCGGTCGCAGTAGCGGCGAGAACATCCTTGTCCTTACTGAGCTGCAGTTCGGTTCTCGTCGAACGAGCGAGTAGGGATTCGTATAGGATCCCGAAGTCCTGCCCGTCCAGAACGGGGGGTCCCGCCTCCCCGAATGAGCGAACGAAGTAGCCGAACATCTGAGAAGGAAGGAAAGGGTCCTCCCGACTCCGCATCGCGTTCCTCAGGGGAACGGCGAGGGTGTTGTCCGCGTAGGTAACCCCCCAGGCGTACACGTACTCCTTGAAGACGACATTCGAGAACTGCTGTCCCGTCGTGATGAACGGATGATCCGGCAGCCGTGTCTTCAGCGCGTCCTCGTACGGAGATATGAGGCGGGCCGGAAGCTGCGTGGCGATCTTCGGAGACGCTGGCCCGAGGTGGTGGCCGAGAATGCGGGAGCATTGTTCCTCGGGCTGATAGAGCCGGTTCCAATCCGACCAATGACACTCGGCAGCGATCGCCTGGAGTCTCGCTCGAACGAGCTCTTGGGCCCTTGTGGCCTCTCGTTCGAGGATCCGCAGAACGATCCGGGACAGGAACTCCCATGGATCGTGCGCGACCCCGAGACCATCGCGAATCTCGTTCGCGAGGACGTGATAGTTCCCGACGTCCAGGAACTCCGCCAGCACCTCGAGAACTGGTGCGTAACCTAAGAACCCCTTCACGGGCCCCTCTCGGGCTTCGCCGTCCGGTCCTGACCTCGTCCAGGCCTCTTCCCGGCTCACCCCGAAGATGCGATAGACGAGGTCCAGGAGAGCCGTCCGCGCCTCGGCGTAGGGCACCGTTTGCTGGCGATGCAGCGCTTCTTTTCGATCACGTGCGCGCCGAGCGTCCAACCACCTATCGAGGAAAGTATGTGCGCGCTGCTCGTCGAAGAGCGCGATTTGGTAGCGAGCGAGAGGCACGCGAGCTTCATCAAGCAAGCACTCGATCCAACCCGCGATCTCGTGGCGGGCCAGCAGGAGAACCGTCGGTCGCGGTCGGGGTGCGGCCATCTCCTTCGCGAGATCCTGGATGAACGTATCGAAGTTCTCGCTCCCGGCTCGGACCTGAGCCTCGTCCAGGGCGTCCATGACGAGGAGAAAGTTCCCCTCCCGTAGACGCTTCATGACGCCGAGGCCCTCGGACTCGTAAGCGCCGACAAGGGTGCCGGTGAGAGTGCCGGTTCCGACATTTACCTGTGCGAGGTCCCAGAGTGGGGAACCGGTGCTCGATGCAAGTTCGGCCGCGAGCGTGCTCTTCCCGAGGGCTCCGGCGGCCGCGAGCAGGATGATTGACGTCCGTCCAGCTTCAATAGGCCGGTGCTCGATCAGGTCCGGAGGGACGAAAGCCGGGTTCGCCTCCGGTACGAGCCGGAACCCTGGGGGGCCGCCCTTGGTCTTGGGATGGAACGAATCTCCCCGTGGGAGTTTGGAGATGAGGTCGGGAATCGTCAGGACCATGGGGAATACCGCAACCGCTGGAACGAAACGAGGAGGAGAAGTTTACTCGGCGGTACGCCCGTGGCATAGAGCGGTCCGAGATGTCCTCTCCTCCTGGGGAGGGGCGGAGCGACGGAGGCGCGACGGGAGGAGGAGAGACGCGCGCACGACGGAGCGCAGCGGAGGAGGAGCACGGAGAGGAGGTGGGGAGCCTCGGCCCGCCGGAGGCGGGCGAGTTCTCGCCGAGCAGAAGAAAACCCCCGCCGGGGCGGGGGCTTCCTCGTCGAGCGTCAGAGGCCGGGATTCGCTTCGAGCCGTTCGATGCGGCGCGCGTGCTCCGCGAGGACGTCTTTCTCGATGCGGTTCACCGCGGACCAGACCTCCGTGAGCCGCTCGTTTGCCTGGCGCGTCTCCTTGAGCACGGCGGCGAATCCAGCGTCCATCTTCTCCGTGAGGACCGCGAATTCGCGCGCGGTCGCGCGCCGTTCCGCTTCAAAGCTCCGGTGGATCATGCCGGCGAGCTTCTCATCGGGCGGCTTACGGAGTCGGGCGTGTTTAGTCTTCCCCATGCTTCGAGCGTAGCACGGACAGTCGGCGTCCCGTCAAACGAGGCACCGTCCGTCCGTCTCATGCTGTTCGGCGAGAACTTCCGCCTCGCCGAGGTTCGACCTTTGGGCGCGATCGCTCACTTCGGCGCGACCTCGCCACCCTCGACGCACGCGCCGGGTCAAAGGTGGAGCCAGCAGGACGACCTTGACGCGGCGCGGACAGAATGGAGAGGGAGCGAGGACGCGACGGAACGGGGACGGGCTACTGGCTGGGGAAGGGGAAAGGCGAGGCGGGAGAGGCGGGGATAGCCTTTCGGGACCCGTGGACGAAATCGTTGGAGTTACGGCCGAAGGCGGGGGAGTGGGGAAAATTGCATGGGCCTGGCGACGCGTAGGACGCGACTTGAGGGGCCGGGTGGACCTACGGAACGTTCGGACCAGGGATGCCGAGGGCTTCGGCGAGGCAGCACGTCTGGCACCATGGGGCAGCCCGCTCGTAAAGCTGATGCACGGGGGCGGCGGCATTCCAGAAGCGGAGCTTGAACTCACGTGTATGGGCTCGCGGGATCTCCCCCATGGCCTCGGCGCAGTTGGGGTCGAGCATGTGGACAAGGGCCTGAGGGGGTTCGGGCCTCTCGACTCGAAAGAAGCACGGCAGAGGCGCGACCAGGAAAAAGGTCCTACGCCACTTAGCTATCTTTTGGCCGCCGACCGACTCCGGGAGCGTGACCTCACCGGTGGTCTGGAGCGCAAAAAGTTGGTGCCCGGCTTCTCGAATGGCGTCGAGCGGTTCCTCGACCGTGTTGAGGAAGCTGGGCAGGAGATCGGGATCGCCCATGCAGATGCCGAAGTCAGCATCAAAGATGGCGTCAGTAGCAGCCCGGAGAGCACGCTCGATGTCGGGCGACGGAGAGACGAGAAGGAATGTGGGCCCGATAGAGTCGTGGCCTTCAGCGAATTCTCGGAAGTCCACCGGAAGGCGGATGCGCTTCGCATGCATGGACGCCAAACCTCTCATCGGTGCTAATCGCTTGCAATAGCGCAGGAGACCGCAGGGTGGCGGTGGGGGTGGTGGGTTCCTTTCGGAGTCCTCCTGACCCGCTCACGGTGAAGGAACCCCCGCTCCCGCGCAGGGGCACGGAAGCGGGGCGGGGCGTTCCGGTTCGACCGAGCTACTCCTCGTCTACCTCCACGTCCTCGGATTCCTCCGGCTCCTCGGGTTCCCAGTTCGGGGACTCGGGGCCGAGCTCGTCCGCTGGGTCGTAGAGGCACCCGCACCGGCTATCGCGGGGCTCCATCGTTCCTGCCGTGGGCTTGGTCATGGTGCTGGTCTCCGCCGCGGCCGGCGCCGGACGGCTTCAAGAACTCCTCGTAGATGAGGCCGGCGAGCGCGTCGCACTTCGGGCAGACGACCCAGCGCTTCGGCCGCGTGTCCCTCGGCCGGTCGCCGCGCTCTCGTCGTCCGTGCTGTTGTGGTGTGGTCATAGCGGTTTTCTCATTGGTGAGTACTCCGACCTTTCCGTGAGCGGGCGCCCCTGCTTCGCCGCTCTACAGGTTCTCGCGGCGACGAGCGGAGTCCGTTACGGCCCGGGGTAACGGGCGACGCCGGAGCCGTTCTTCAGGGGAAGCGGCGAAGCATCCTCTCTGCGGGAGACGGGCTGGGAAAAGGAAGACCCGCCGCAAGGCGGGAGCGGGTCAGGGGGACGGAGCGGGAATCGCGGGGTCCTTTAGTGCCTTAGCACCAAGGTGCCGCGCTTGACCGTCGGCCGCGCTCCGTTGCACGCTTCCTGGTAGCACTCCCACAACTCAAAACAAACAAGCACCTTACAGAAAGGAGAAGGTCCGTACATGGACTACTTGGACCTGATGAGCACGACGGGGGAGAGCTACTGGGACCAGAAGGAGAAGCTCGCACGGGTGCGGGCGGCGCTCGCGCCGCACGTCCCCGCCGGCGCCCGGCTCGCGATCCGCGAGAACGAGCACGACTTCGGACCCTATCCCTCCCTCGTCGTCTGGTACGACTCCGAGGCCTCGAAGGAAGTCGTGGAGCGCGTCTTCGCCCTTGAGGAGCTGTGCCTCAAGGTCGCGGAGGAGATCGGGGTGGACATCTGATGGAGAAGAGAACCGTTCGCTACCGGCTGAAGCTCGCGACGTGGTCCGTGGTGCGGGAGGCGGGGGAACCCTCGCCTCGGGTCCTGAACCATCCGCAGGCCGTGGCTCTCTTCGCGCGGGACCTCTACCGAGATCTCGATGACGACAAAGAGCATTTTTTCGCCGTCGCCTTGAACGTTCGCCAGCGGTACCTGTTTCATTTTCACGTCTCGACGGGGAGCCAGAGTGTCGCGATCGTCCATCCCCGCGAGGTCTTCGGGCCCGCGCTCCGCGAAGGGGCATCGTCCGTGATCGTGATCCACAACCACCCTTCGGGAGATCCCACGCCCTCGCCTGAGGACCATGGGCTCACCCGCCGCCTGGCGCGCGCGGGAGAGCTCGTGGGGGTTCGGCTTCTCGACCACCTGATCCTCGGCAATGGTCTGGCGGGCAAGTGGACATCCCTCGAAGAACGGGGAATCCTGAATGGAGAGACACCATGGGAAGAAGGACCGTGATCGACCTAAAGGCCCTGAAGGCCGCCGCTCACTTCGAGCCGGTCCTCGCGCACTACGGCCTCCTCGACGCGCTCAAGCGTCGGGGGGGCGAGCTCGTGGGCCGGTGCCCGTTCCACGAGGACGACAGGGACCCGAGTTTCTCGGTGAACCCAGGGAAGAGCGGCGGCGTGTTCCAGTGCTTCGCCTGCAAGGCGAAGGGTAACGTCCTCGACTTCGTGATGAAGAAGGAGGGCGTGGCGCTCGTGAAGGCCGCGCGGCTCGTAGCCGAATGGTGCGGGTTTCCGGTGCCGGAGATCGAAGTGCCGGCAGGCGGGGGAGCGAAGCCGCTGGCCTCGTCGCCGGCGGAGGCCTCCGCGCCGACCACGTCGGCCGCGGCGGAGCCGGAGGAAAACCGACCGCTCCCGTTCGCCCTGAAGCTCGACCACGCACACCCATACCTCGCGGGTCGGGGCGTGGACGCGGAGACTGCGAAGGAGCTCGAGATGGGTCTTGCCTCGCGCGGGCTCATGGCGCAGAGGATCGCGCTCGCGCTCCGCGACGAGGACGGGCAGCTCGTCGGCTACCTCGGGCGCTGGCCCGGGGAGGATCTGCCCGACGGGGAACCCCGCTACAAGCTCCCGGCCGGGTTCCGGAAGGACCTCGTGCTCTATAACGCCCACCGCGTCCTCGACACCGAGGAGGTCGTGGTCGTGGAGGGCGTCTTCTCGGTCGTGCGGCTCGCGACGCTCGGCGTCCGGGCCGTGGCGCTCCTCGGCTCCTCGATGAGTAGCCAACAGGAGCGGGTCTTGAAGGAGCGCGTGGGCACAGAGCGCGTCGTCCTACTCATGGACGGCGACCAGACCGGCGAGCGCGCGGCCGCGGAGATCGCACCGCGCATCGCCCGTTTCGCGTTCGTCCGGATCGCCGCTCTCCCCGAGGGCGCGCAGCCGGATACGGCGGCGGAGCCGGTTCTCCGCGCACTTCTACACCTGGAAGGAGGTGACTCGTGAAAGGACAACGTCCGGACTTCCTGGCTTACGTCCCCGTGGAGTTCGGGGAGGGCAAGGAGCGCAAGAGCCGCTGGCGCGAGGTCGGCGCGGCGTGGTGGAACAAGAACCGCGACGGGTTGGCCCTCCGGCTCGACGCGCTGCCCGTCTCCGGTAACCTGGTGCTCATGCCGCCCAAGGATCGAGAGGAGACGCCTGCGGCCGCGGCGAAGGAGCCGGCGCATGCCTGAACGAGTGCTCTTCGACGAAGCCGGCGCGGCCGCGCAGGTCGGCCGGCGCATCAAGACGCTCGTCGAGTTCTCCGGGGTCCCCCAGGGGACCACGGGCCGCGTGCTCCGAGCCGACCGGAGCGAGGACGGGTTCACGCTCGCGATCGAGTGGGACCTCCCCGAACGCGGAAAGCCCCTCGTGGACTGGTTCACGCGGTCGGAGTTCACGCGCTTTCTCACCGAGCTCTGACCCACCGCGGCCCTGCCTTGCCGGCAGGGTGCGCATCAACCCAGAAAGGAGTGATCCCCATGAACAGAGATCGTCCGTACCGTGGCCGCCGGGGAGCAATCCCATGAGCGGCCCGTCCCTCACGATGGCGACACCGCACTCGGACGGCGAGTTCGGGTCCGTCCTCTTCTCGACGCTCTACATCATGGGCGTCCCGCATCACGCGGTCTTCATCGAGGTCCACCGCAACCGCGCCGGCGAGCAGGTGCCTGTCGCGGATCCTGAGAACCTCTTCGAGAACCTCGAGGCCGCAGACCCCGGAGCGGACGGCCCGTTCCGCGAGATCGCGTTCCCGGGCGTGAAGGGCCGCTACGTGGCCCTCGTGACGCCGTTCGCGCAATAGGCCGCCGCCGGCCGTTCCTTTTCCAGCCCGCAGCAAGTTCCGGGGAGCCGGGATCGGACCTCAGCCGGGGCCACGGACACGCGAACTGGTCCGCCGCCGCTGCACTTCTTCCGGCTTCCCACCTATTCCCTCGAAGGAGGAAGTAATGGTGCTCCCCGCACACGCGAGCGGGAGGCCCGTACAGCGCTTCCCGCTCGGGAAGATCGTCATCACGCCCGGAGCGCTCAAGGCGCTCACGGGTGAGGACGTCCTCGGGGCGCTCGGCCGACACGTCGTGGGCGACTGGGGCGAGCTCTGTCCCGAGGACCTGGCCGAGAACGAGCGCTCGCTCCGCGAGGGCTTTCGGCTCTTCTCGTCCTACCGCTCCCCTTCGGGAGTGAAATTCTGGATCATCACCGAGGCCGATCGCTCTTCAACGTGCGTGCTCTTGCCGGAGGAGTACTGAAAACGATAACCCCGACCATGGAAGGTCGGGGTTTTATTTGGCTCTTCTTATGCTTGGGCTACGGACAGTCACCCACATAGACACAACAACATAGCTGCCACCGCACCTGTGGTGGCGGACCAGTAAGCTGGTCCTTTGGACAGCAAATCGCAGTACACCATGGTCCATTGCTGCCTTCGCACCAAACCCTCAATGAAGGATAGTTCTCCCAGTGGAGTGTGCATCCTTTTTCGACTGGTGGCTGGCCATCCTTCTGGCACGCACAATACTGATCCCATATTTCTGCGGAGTTGTCTGGATTGGCGGACGTGACTTTTGCGCAGCTGTAGCCCTGGAAGCAGCCGATTCCGCCGCAAAAGAGCGTATTGCTCGGATGATAGAAAATACCGTAACATTCTTCATCTTGGTCGCATTGGGGCTCCGGAGGCGTTTGGGCCAAACATACCCCAGGAGCGAGAGCAACCAGCCCTAGGAACAGTCTATTGAGCATCGGCAACGATCTGGAATTCACTTCCATGATCGATCACCAGCAACCGTGGACATCCATGACATTCCACTCGCACAGCTGTTCGCTCAACCTTGAGACGAAGATGAGGGCCAGGAGGCGCCATCTTGGATTGCAGACTGGCTCCGAAACAGTGGAAACTCGGTTCCGGAACCTGAGTATTTGTGATCCGCAGTATCGTTAAGCCAGTATTGGGGCGCGGCACGAAGTGCGTGACCTCTCCGTCGAGATTGATTTTCACCCGCAAGGAAGGGCTTGGGAGACCCAACCGTGGATCTACTTGCTGTGCTTCCGCTAGCTTCGTGAAGAAGGCCGGCATCTCGACCCGAATTCTCTCTGGTACGACCGGCCCAGTCTCGTACGTAGTGCCGCCGGTAGCGTCCCTGCGAATGCTCTCAGGAATCGTACTGGCCTGCCTTGGCCGGTAATCTCGCAGGGGTAGTTCGAGTGGTGCGTTGAGTATGCGATACGTAGGTGGTGGGAACTTGGCAGCCTCGACCGGCATCAAATACAGCACTGACGCGGCGCCAAGAACGACTCCAGCACCCAGAATGTGCAGCTTCATTATTCACCTCCGACTAGGTCTTCTACTCTGAGCGAAGTTAGTCGTCAAGTGACATTCTTCTATCTTCTATATTATTTCGGTGGTCTCTTGGTCGGGGTGTAAGAGCTTCTGGCCGCTGTGGTTAGGTCTCCAGGCCGCGCGGAAGCGATCAAGAGCGACCGGTCTTCACGCAGCTCCTCGGAGACCGGAGGCCTCTGGCTTTCTCGTGGGCCCGCTCGCGCTCTTCTTCCCGGTCCGCGCGGGGTCCGGTGGAAGCGCGTGGGGTGATAGAAGCGGCCGCACGAGGGACAGTGGCGGAGCCGCGGCTCTCGAGGCCGCTCCCAGGGCGAACGCGGAGCGGTTTCGGCGCGCGAAGGCAGCACGATGGTCGTGGTCTCCATACATTCATCGTACGAACGAACGTTGGGTATCGCCGCTCTTCTTGTCGGGTTTCCCCTTGGAGTCCGCTCATTTTTCGAGCCAGTAGAGCGCGAGGAGGACCAAGTTCACGACGAGTAGAGCGAGCATTGAGCGTAGCAAGCGTGTCGAACCAAGGGTATTCGCTAGCACCACAGAGAATACAAGGACGAGAAACGGGTGGGCGAGTAGAAAAACGGGAATGAGAAGGGGGTCGTACCACGGTCTGTCGATGACCCACTCGATAGGGAGGAGCAGCAGGGGAATGAACGCCGCAGTCCGACCGAGGGATTTGACGAAACGGACGAGGTTTCTATGAGAGGCTACGTTCTCCACCCTCTGAGGGTAACCACTCTGGGGCCGACATGTCTAGGGGACGGTTCACGGCCTGGTAAAGGTCCTTTCAAGATACGGGAGCAGGGCCTCCCGCAAAGTCTGGCCGGTATGAAGCCCCTGATGCCGATCATTGGTGGTTGCCCGAAGGAGAATCTGCTCTTGAGGAACGTTGGCTGGAAGGTATTGGGCGCTATAGCGGGAAACCCATTCATCGTCTTCCTCGCCCCACTGAGGACGGCATCCTTCCGGCTCCGCACAGTCGTAGTCCTGGCTTGATCCCACGAGTATGAAGCGGGCACCCTGAGTGCGGAAGACCTCCTGCTCGAAAACAGTCTCGATGTACGCTGCACTCAACTGCTCGAAGGCGGTCCACGGTAGAGGAAAAAGGCACTCGCAGAACCCTGGAATGCCTGGACGGAACTTCGCCACTCCCGCGTTAGGCGTCCCGAACATAAGAACCCTGTCTACCTGGCCATGCCCTGGAAGGGCTCCCCAGTCATGTAGGTACGCGCGCGTCACGAGTCCGCCCATACTGTGGGCGACGACGTCGATGGGTACGTCAGGTTCCATGTGCCGCGCCAGAACGCGCCGTGCGAAGTTGACGGCATCCGCTAGGATTGCCGCGTTTGAGCGATGCCCTCTAAGGACGTGGTCCGGAATGCTCGGTCCACCCGGAACCGGATGAAACTCGCCCATGGTGTAAGTGAGACTCGTCGCGACATATGCTCTGTGTACCAAGCGCTCCTGCCGCCATTTTTCCGCAGGGTCCAGCCTGAGCAGGTTCTTCGCCTCACCCCAGGTTTCCTCCGGGTCGCCAAGTATCCCGTGCACGAGGATGACTGGCTGGGGGATCCAGATCGTCATTCTGTCATTCAGTCCATCGAGGAGAAGGATTTGGTCGCCGCCTGGGTTCTCCGTGGGGTCCTGCGCCTGGTTCCAGTAGCGGTAGTTCACGATGGGCGGGCAGAAGTTCGCACCGAAGTCCACAGTAGTCTTGATGGTGTAAAACCCAGGGGGAGCGCCGGGAGGAAGTGCAACCGAGTAGATTCCGTTCACGTCGGTCCTCGTGCACGCCACCTGCTGGCCGCCTTGGCACACGGCCACGTCGGCACCTTTCACGACGAAGACCCGGGTGCTGTTCACCGTTCGAACGAGGACACTGCCCTCCACGCGCACGGTGCCGCCGCCAGGCGGGCAGGGAAGAAACACGAGCCAAAGGTGCGTGCTCGACACATCTGTGCCGCAGATGTCCCGGAGCCGCACGAAGATCGTGTAGCGCCCCGGCTTGGGGAAGTATGAGGTCACGTCGAGCACGTCGGGGCATGGACCGAAACAGAAGCACCCGTGCGAGAAGTCGTGTGTGAACTGGGACGGGTACGGGCTCGGCGGGGTGATGTCGAGGAAGAGCTCGTCGTCAACGGCGGCCGGCGCCGTGCCGTTCGGAGAGCCGGAGATCACCACGGAAGCCCAGGTGGCCGGTGCATCTACCTGGACGCTGGTCGTAAAGAAGATCTCCCCTTTGGGGTTCGCTGGACGCTGAGGGTATTCCGGCGCAAGGAGGAACGAGGTGGGCTGCGGCTGGGCGGCGAGTGGAGCCGCAAGGAGCATGACGGCGCAGATGGCGAGGGGCGAACGACACATCGATCCTCCACTCTGAACGGGTCCGAGGGCGGAGCCCGGGAACGCGGACTCTCAAGCTACCGCGCGGCCCCCCGACAGGGGAAAGGGAATCCGGGACCGGAGCGTTGTTGTTTTTTTCGCGCCGGCAGGAATCGGCCGAGCCGGGGACATGGTGGGGGAAGATTAGAGAATTAGAGGGAAGATCGTAGGCGTGCCGCCTTGGCCGGGCTAAGCACGTCCCCCGGCTCGGGCCGGGGACGAGTATCGCGCGCGTCTGCGTACGGTCAAGGGCAGTGGTCGGCTTCCTTGAAGGCGCGCCAGGTCGCGAGGTCGCGGAGGCAGGCACATTCCGCGTAGCCGCGGCGGAGGAAGGAGAGGAGCGCCGGCACCTCGGGCCGGAAGACGACGAGCGTCTGCGCGGCGCCGGAGGGGTAGGCCTGCGAGATCGCGATCGCGGGCTCGCCCGTGACCTGGTCGAAGGTGAACTCAAAGCTGAGCGGGCCCGCCATCGTGCGGAGCACGGCTCCTTGAAGTGAGCGTTTCATGAGAGAGATTCGGGGAAATGGTGTGGCGACCTTTTCTCGAGCCCTCGGTCCCGCGGGTCGTCCGTTTCCCCGGAGTTCCCGCGGGACGCCTCGGAGCAGGGGACTGCCCAAGGGGCCGCAAGCTCGTCCTCTTGATTGCGCCGCGCGCCTCCTCCGTGTGCGCGAAGGAGGAGAACGGCGGGGCACGGGGGCCCGGAGCGGACGGGCGGGAGGGCTCGGCTTTCAGTGTAGAACAGCCGCGGCCGCGAAGTCATTCACGCCGGCGGATCACGCCCGGAAGCTCGCCGGTCCGGCGTTTCACGGTCCAGAGGTGCGCGTCGCCGGGGCCCGAGACGCGCCGGCCGCAGTGCCGGCAGAAAAGCGCCGGCTGCTCTTCGCGCCGGACCTGGGCCTTGAACTCCGCGCAGACGTCGCAATAGGGCGGCTCGCCTCGGTATCCCTTTCCGCAGCGCGCGCAGGAGCGCATGTGGTCAGAGGAGGCCGACGACCTCCTGCCCGCGCGGCGTTCGGTAGAGGGGTCCGAGCACGGTCTCCGGGTTCACCTCGGCGAGGTGCGCGAAGAACATCCCTCCCCAGTCCGTCCCGATCTCGGCCGCGGCCGCCCGGAGGCTCTCGCGATAGCTCACGCTCTTCGCGTAGGTCACGACGCGGTAGAGCTGGGTCACCGGGTTCGGGTCGCGCTCTGGCTCGGGGAAGAGCGAGCCCGGGCTCGTGCGCGAAGCCGCGGCGAGGAGTTTGAAGAGCGTCACATAGCGGGCATAGCGGGCCTTCATCCCGGTCGGGCCGGTCGAGCGTTCGACCTCGATGAAGTTGTGGAGCCGCCGGCGGCGACCGCCCTCCTCGGTCTCGATGACCACGTAGCCGTCGGGCTCAAGCCGGGGTCCGCGGCCGGGGAGCTCGAAGCGGAGTTCGGCCGTGCGGCGGGGGTAGCGGACCCACAGCACGGAGAGGCCGCGCCGCTCGCACGCGGTCAAGAGCGCGGCGTGCACCTGCGCGTTCGCGAGTTCGTGGTCGATCGGACCCCAGGAGCCCGCGGTCGCGCTCTTCGTCATGCGCGTGCGGACGTCTTCTGGCGCGGCGCGGCCCTCATCGAGGAGGCGCCTGGCGCCGCGGTAGGTTAGGCAGAAGACGGCGGGCGCATTCCGCACGCTGCGGGCCGCCTGCGGGGTCACGAGGAACCCGTCGCTTGCGAGGGACCGGAGCTCGCGGGTCATGTAGTCATTCGGGCCGCTCGGCCGGCGCGCAGCAGTCTCCGCCGCGGCCGCGCGGCGGCGAATCTCCGTGCCGCGGGCCTGTGCCTCGGGGTCGGGCGGGAAGAGCACGCGGAGAAGCTCGGCCGTGAGGTAACGGTGGTCGAGGACCGCCGCGAGGATGTCGAGGCGCCGCGCCTCGCGGCGCTCGCGAGGCGTGAGTTGCTCCACTCTCGGAGCGAGGATGGTTCCGCCCTCCATGTTCTGACCCTACGAAACGGGAAGGGGCACGGTCAAGCCCGAGGTTTGGGCGTGCGATGCGTCGGCCGCCGCGGCGGCTCGGTCTTGGGGAGACGAACGATAGGCGCAGAGGATACGCACGGGACCGTGGAGGCCGGCGGAAGCGCCGCAGGAGCGGCCAGCGGGGGAAGGAGCGCGCGCATGGCTTCGGCTCGGCGCTCCGGTGCGATCTCCTCCGGTGCGTACCAACGGCCGCGGACGCGCAGGCAGAAGCCAGTCGGCGTGTAGTAGTGAAACTCTGCTTGCTGCTGGAGGAAGTGCGCCTGGCCGGCGAGATGCCGAGCGGCGTCCGGAGCAAGGGGTTCGAGCGTCTGGTTCTCGGTCGTGCCAGCGCGAACGGCGATGCTCGGCGTCACGCCCCTCGTTACCGTCAGAGCCGCCGTGAGTCCGCCGCCCTCTCGCTTCGTCGTCCCATCCTGTTCGTTCCCTCCCCGCGAAGCGACTTCGGTCGCCAGGGCAATCTCGGAGCGGTTCGCGGTCCGGGACTCGTTCTCGGTCAAGACCGCGGCCCCCGTCGCCGGATCGTAGCTCGCGCCGGAGCCGGCCACGTCGCCGGCGCCAACAACCGTCCCGCTGACGGCACCCTTGGCGTTGTTCCAGTTCTTCCCGCTCGTATGGATCTTGTCGTTTCCCCATGTCTTATTCGCACCGAGCTGCACGCCGACCTGGAGCGGATACGAAAGGCCGTAGTCCATTCCGTCCGTGCGCCCGCGCATCGTGCTCGCTCGAGCCATGGCCGGGTCGGTCACCCGCCGCGGGTCGTAGTACCCGCGAGAGAGGAGCGCGCGCTGGCCGTGCTCCTCGGCCTCCGCTGGATCGCTCACGCGAAAAACGAATTTCGTGTGGCAGTTGTTCTGCACCGCGTCCATGAGGCGGCGGCTGCCGTACGCGAGTTCGAGTTGCGTCGCGTAGTGATGGGAAAGGACCGCGCTGAACCCGGCACCGGCTCCCTGCGAAATCGCGTCGCACAGGTGGTCGCTCACGAAGTCCTGCGCCTCGTCGAGGAAGGCCACCACCGGGACCCTCTCGGAACGCGGCCGGGCGAACGCCG
>Ga0187892_10004727_pt1 | contig 22450 bp, 23 predicted proteins | sample MA1701073metaG_FD_139345 | JGI IMG/M metagenome (GOLD analysis project Ga0187892, IMG submission 139345) | Bio-ooze microbial communities from a basaltic lava cave in the Kipuka Kanohina Cave System on the Island of Hawaii, USA - MA170107-3 metaG ... | reverse complement strand
GATGGAGCGCGAACATTCTTGTTCGCCCCTGCACTGCGACGGTCCCCCGTCGCTGGCCTTTCTTGCTGTCGGCTTCCCAGCGCCAAAACCCTCCGCTCGACCCGCAGAGGGCGTTCTCTGCGTTCCGTGCGAGCCCCGCGAGCAAATCCCGTCCGGAAACGGAGTTTCACGCAGAGCCCGCAGGGAACGCAGGGAGCTGGGCGTTCGTTACGCGCGTGGTGTATGGCAAGGCGCCTAGTGCAGCGATGCGGAGCATCGCAGTGCAGGGGCCGACAAGAATGTCGGCGCTCCTTTGCGGCGCTCCTTTGCGGCGATCCTTAGCGGCGCTCCTTTGCGGCGCTTCCTAGCGGCGATCCTTTGCGGCGCTCTCTCACGGCTCTCCGAGCGCTCATTCCGGCTTCCGCTCCCAGATGTACTCTCGGCCGTCCTCGCCCGAAAGCGTGATCCGGTTGCCGGGACCAGACACTTCGTATCTTCTCTCCTCGTTCCACCCGCGAAGGAACTTCGTGTTCTCGCGCGCGCCGACAAAAACGGCTGTCCGACGCATCCACAGCGCTTCGCCATCGAGCCGGAAAGCGCCCCGAACCAAGAGCGGTGGATCGGAGGGGCACTGGGCCTCGAAGGAGCCATCCTTGAAGAGCCAGATCCGGCAGGCTTCCCCGGAAGTTTCGGGCAACGGCCCGTACCAAGCGCCCTCCATGGTCCGCCGAAAGCACGCTCCTACGGCGAGCACCGCGGCGCACGCGATCAGGACCCTCAGGTACAAGGAGGGCATGGCGGTGACCATACCCGTCGCCCACGATTTCGTCTGTCCGTGGTGCTGGATCGGCCTATCCCAGATCAAGCGGCTGAAGGCTGAGTTCGGGGTCGAGTTCGAATGGAGGGCGTACGAGCTGTTCCCGGAAGGCGCGCCGATTCCGCCGCCCAGGCCAAGCCCGGACTACCCGCCGGATCGCCCCGAAACGCCGAACCGCATGGCGCTCGCCTACGCGGCGGAGGGAATGGTCCGCCCGCCCCACACACCGCCGAATGCTCCGAGCCACAACGCGCACGAGGCGGCGGAGTTCGCTAAGTCGCTCGGGGTCGGCGAGGAGATGATCGAGCGCATCTACCTCGCCTACTGGATGGAGGGCCGAGACGCGAACGACTCGAAGGTGCTGGAAGACCTCGCGCGGGGGCTGATCGAAGACGTCGGCGGCCTGCGCGACGCGATCCGAGAGCGGCGGTTCCGAGAACGCATCGTCCCCTTTCCCGAGGCGGCGCACGCGAGCGGCGTTTACAACGTGCCCACGTTCTGGATCGGCGGCGAGCGATACGCGGAGCAGCCGTATTCGGTTCTTCGCAAGGCTGTCGCGGGCGTTGCATCTACTGGACCTGAAAGTGTCGCTTACCCCAGCCTCGAGTTTCCGCCCGCGCCTCCGGAACGGCCTTACGTTTTTTGCAACATGGTCGCGACCATCGACGGAAAGACGGTGACCGGCTTGCGCGAGGAGGGCGTGATGGACCTCGGTTCGCCCACGGACCATGCGACCATGAGGCGAATCGAGCTCGCGGCGCAAGCCGTGCTGATCGGCGCGGGCACGCTTCGCGCCTCGCGGGGTCTCTGGTTTCCGAGGCAGCTGTTCCGGATTGTGGCGACGCGGTCGAGAAACCTCGATTACGGCAGCAGGTTCTTCACGGATGCGCCCGAGAAGGCTATCGTGCTGTGTCCTTCGGACGTCCGGCTCGATGGTCCGTCGGGCGTGCGGGCCGTCGCCGTCGGCAGCCCCGGCGTGGATTTCGCCGAGGCGCTACGCCGATTGCGAAGCGAGTTCGGCATTTCCCGGCTCCTTTGCGAAGGGGGCAGCGAGCTGAACGCCGAGCTTCTGGCAGCGGACCTCGTGGACGAGCTCTTTCTGACGATCGCGCCGAAGGTCAAGCTCGGACGCGACACCCCAACCTATGCCGGTGGATCGCCGTTGCCTCGCGAGGAGGTGCGCAAATTCGATCTGATCGACGAGCGCCGGATGGGCGACGAGGTATTTCTCCGGTACCGTCGGGTTCGCTAGTCGTGAAGCCGGAGCCGTCGAGCGCGTAGAATTCGACGTGCCCGCCTCGACCAAGCCCGCAGAGCGTCCCGCGCACTTGAAGCCTCTCGCGCCGACCACGTATTTGTGGCGCAACTTCGGCAAGTCCGCTCCCCTCACGAGCGTGATCGTCTTGGCGGTGCTCCTCGTAGCGGGCATCGTGTCGCTCATGGATTCGATCCCGCTTTCGATTCGGACCATTTACAGTTACTCCCGCCATATGCTCGGGGTCAGCCCCAGGGGCGATCCCGCGATGCTGCCGAAGCTGCGCGCGGAGATCGAAGAGGGCTCGCCCGTTCCGCTCGATCGCGTTGTAGTCTGCCGGGCGAGCGGAGCGATCGTGAACAGCATCGTCGGAAAGTGGCCGTTCGTAGTGCTGGGCCTTTCGGCGGAGGACATGCGGTTCTATTTGGACCGGCTGGGAACGTCGAATCTCGTCGGAAGGCTCCCGGAGCCGGGCAAGCCGGAGGCGGTCATCAGCGCGCCCGTCGCGAAAAACCTGAAGTTAAGAGTGGGCGACGCGCTGCTCTCTCCGAACGAAAGGGAGCGCTATTCCCCGTTCGAGGTGAAGGTCGTCGGAATCGCGCTAACTTCGGAGTGGGCGATGTTGGGCGACATCGAGTACCAGAAGTCGAACCACTTTCCTCCGATCGACTACTTGCTCGTGTTCGCGAAGTCGCGCAGGGACCAGGAGGCGCTCGATCGCTGGGCGGAGGCGAAGTTCAAGGGCGAGCGGGCGCAGCTCTTCGCCTACCACCTGCTGGAGAAGGACACGAACGAGATGTTCGACACGCTCTATAAGATTCTGAACCTGGTGATCGGCGTGCTCGTGCTGGTGATCACGGTGATGATGGGGATGCTGATGAACATCTACCAGTCGCAGCGGTTGGTCGAGTTCGGCTTGCTTCAAGCGATCGGCTACACGCGCGCGCAGCTTTTGGGCCGAATGCTTCGCGAGACAGCGCTCGTGATCGCCGGCGGGTGGGCTTTGGGGGTCGCGAGCGCCTACGGCCTCCTTTTGGCAGCGAGGGCGGCGTACATGGAGCCGAACGCGTACGCGCTCGACCCTTTGGACCGCGTGGCGTACCTTTACACGGTTCCGATCCCCGTCGCGGTACTTGCGGCCGCTACGCTCACGGTGGTCCTTCGATTCCGGCGTTTCGATCCCGTGGCGGTGGTCGAACGGAGGATCGTATGATTCGAACAGAAGCCGCCTCCCTCGTGTACCTGGACCATGGGCGCGAGGTATTCGCTTGCCGAGACGTGAGCCTGGAGATTCGAGCCGGCGAGTTCGTAGGGATTCTCGGGCCTTCCGGATCGGGAAAATCTTCCCTCCTGTACCTTCTGAGCGGGCTGAAGACGCCTACGGCAGGTACCGTGCGCTACGAAGGAAAAGACTTATCCGAGCTGACGGACGACGCGCGGAGTCGGCTTCGGCTGTCGGAATTCGGCTTCGTATTCCAGCACCCCTATCTATTGGGGTACCTGACCGCGCTGGAGAACGTGCTGGTCGCGGCGCCCTACGACGGAAGGGCGCGCGCGGCCATGGAGCTTCTGGAGGGATTGGACCTCGGCGAAAAGATCCACCGACTTCCGCACGAGCTGAGCGCTGGAGAGCGGCAGCGCGTGTGCGTAGCGCGCGCGCTTCTGGGAGAACCTAGAATCGTGTTCGCGGACGAGCCGACCGCAGCCCTGGACCACCAGGCGGGAGAGCAGGTCGTCGAGCTGCTGAACGCGCACAGGGGTGAGGGCTCCCTGGTGATGGTGACGCACGATCCGACGATGCTCGCGGACGCTGGCCGCGTGCTTCGGATCGCGGAGGGAAGGGTCCACGAGTGAACAGGAACCCGCGCAGCCTCGAATCACCCGAGCATCTATAATTCACCGATGCCGGACATCTCCGAGATCTGGGGCGATGCGCTGCCCAAGGTCAAGCAAGGCGTGACGGGAATGGGCGTTTGGGCCGCGTTAAACGCTTGCAAGCCCGTCGCGCTGGAAGACGGCGTGTTCGTGCTCGGCATGCCCTACGAGGAGTCCGAGCTGACCGGCCACCTTCGGATCCCCATGACCGCTCGGCTCATCGAGGAGACCGTCTCCAAAATCGTCGGCACGGAAGTCAGCGTTCGCGTAATCGAGGGCACGTCCGACGAAGAGTGGGAGCGCGCCAAGAAGCGCGACCAAGAGGCGCTCCGGCTGCAAGCGAAAGCGATGGAAAAGGAGCGCTCTCAGCTTGAGGCGCGCTCGAGCTGGGAAGGCGTGTATGAGCAGCTCGGCAGGCGCTTCGCGGCGCTCTCCAACAAGTCGCTTCCGCAGACCCGCGCCAAGTTTTTAAAAGATGCAGTCGCGATGCTCGCCGACGTGCGGAAGTCGAGCGGCGGCTCAGACGAATACGGGGAGCGCAACTTCGCTCGGTGTATAGAAAGGGTTTCCCAGTTCACCGAGGTGCCGAGCGGGATCATCGCGCACATGGTGCTCGAGGCATCCGGCGAGAAGTGAAGCCGGAGCCTGTCCCGCAAGTACAAAGCGAATCGACTGCGATCGTGCTCGGTTCCGGAACGAGCAACGGGGTGCCCATGCTCGGAGTCGAGTACTCCAACGAATTCCTCACGAATTCCAAGAACCATCGAACGCGTCCAAGCCTGCTCCTTTGCGGCCCAACCGGAAACGTGCTCGTCGATTGCGCCCCGGAGATGCGGCTGCAGCTTCTGCGGGAAGGGGTTCGGCGGATCGAGGCGGTGATCGTCACGCATACGCACGCGGATCACATCATGGGGATGGACGACTTGCGTTCGTTTTGCCTCGTGCATCGCATGCAGATGCCGGTTTACGCGTTTCCGAGGTACCAGGAGGACATCCGGCGGATCTTCGGCTACGCGTTCGAGAGCCATCCGGAGGGCATCCAAGTGCCGAGGTTCGATCTGCGGGACCTCCCACCGGAACTGGAGCTGGCCGGGCTCCGTATCGAGGCCTTCACCGTGTGGCATGGGCCGCTTCCCGTGGCCGGTCTTAGGATCAACGACTTCGCGTACCTCACGGACGTAAACCGAATTCCGGAGGAAGCGGCTCGAGCGCTCTCGGGGCTCGACACGCTGATCCTGGACGCGGTTCGCTATGAGCCGCATCCCACTCATTTTCACTTCGACGAGGCCGTCCGGGTCGCGCAGGAATTGAGTGCGCGGCAAACCTACTTCACGCACCTAAGCGGGGATTACGACCACGACCGGGTGAACGAATCGCTGCCGAGCGGGATCGAGCTGGCATTCGACGGCCTTCGCGTGTCTCTTTAGGTTTGCAGACCGAAAAAGCTGAGAGCTCGCGGCAAGATCGCCCTAACGCGCGCAATCGAAAAAGCCAGTATTCGTAGTACGCGAGCCGCGTTCACGGAGGACTTGAGGCGTTGTCGATGCCGAAGGCAGTAGGGGGGATCGCAGCGATGGTCGCATTAGCGGCCGGAATCCTTTACAAGGTCGAGCCCGTCACAACGGTCATCCGCGCCGGCCTCGCATTTCTGCTAGGGTGGGCGGCGACGCACGTGTGGTACGTATTTTTTACGGTGCGCGTGCACCGTGGCCACACGGATGCCGGCCAGAGTCAAACAAGGTCCTTCGATACGGACCACAGCGTGAAAGAGGAAGTCGCGAGACCAGAACAAGCGTAGGGGTGAAGGCGTGCCGCTATCTACGGATCAATTAAAGCGAGCCTGGGTCGATTTCAAGGTTTATAAGAAGCCGGAAGCGCGCGTCGAGCTCATCAACCACTATTCGTACCTCGTGAAGATCACTTCCGGGCGACTGGTGACCAGCTTGCCTGGCGGGCTGGATCGAGAGGATCTCATCGGCGCGGGTGTGATCGGGCTGATCAAGAGCGTCGATCAGTTCGACCCCACTAGAGACGTAAAGTTCGAGACCTACGCGATCGCGCTGATTCGCGGGGCGATCCTGGAGATGCTTCGCGACGAGGACTGGGTTCCCAGGTCGATTCGGGAAAAGCTCAAAGCTCTGGACCGCGCGACGACCGCCCTGGAGACGACTCTCGGAAGGCCCGCTACGGAAGCGGAGATCGCCGAGCATATGGGCTTGACCGCGATCGAGGTCGGCGAGCTGCTGGTTCGGATGGGCCGCACCAACGTTTACAGTCTCGACGACATCCTGACGACCAGCGACGGCGACGACCATATCCACTTCGTGGAGCTCATCGTCGATGAAGCCGCGAATACCGGCGGCGAGATCGAAGGCAGGGAGATTCGGCGGTTGCTGGCCATGGGCGTCGACAAGCTTCCAGACCGAGAGCGCCTGGTCGTTGCGCTTTACTACTTCGAAGGCCTTACGTTCAAAGAGATCGGCAAGGTGCTGGGCGTCAGCGAATCGCGCGTGTACCAGCTTCATACGCAGGCGATGAACCGCCTTCGCCACTTCATGAGTCAGGAGGGCGGAGTTCCCGCCCGGTGAGGGCATGGCAGAAGTCCCTCGCGTTCACCGCGTCGAACCTCCACAGCCACTCGGCGGGCAGGCGCCCCGAGTGTCCGAATCCGGCGATCGCCACGGCTCGCGGAAGCCCCCTGAGCGGGAGCCGCAAGAGGACACGTTAGAGCTACACGAAATCGAGGCGGAGGAAGATCCGCCGCCAGCCGCAGAGCCTCCTTTCGATCCGGAAGCGCCCACTCTCGACATTCGCGCGTAGCCTCCTGGCACGAAACTTGCCCCAGCCGCGTTGATACGCTTGTGGCGGGTTCGGGCGAATTCGCGCAGGTATCCTAGATGCCATTAGCCTAAGTGAGGTTTGCGGTTTGAAAAAGGTTTTTGCAGTCTGTTCATGTGTCGCTCTGGGTGTTCTGATCGCCGGCTGCGGCAATCGCGGCGGCGGAGTGGTCGCCACGGTCAACGGCGAAGCGATCACGATGGACGAGTTCGTTGGCTACCTCAAGACGAAAGAGCGCGTAAGGGTGGTCACGAATCAGGGGATGGCGGAGGCTCGCGTGGCAGAGACTCTCGCCTACCAGGCGATGGAAGACATGATCATGCGGAGGATCGTCGCGCAGCTTGCCAGGGACGAGAAAGTCTTTCCGACCGACGCGGAGACCATCAACGAGATCGAATTCCGAAAGAAGCTTTCGCCGAACTTCGTTCAGCTCATGAACGCTCAAGGGATGAACTGGGAGCGGATAAAGGAGCAGCTTCGGATCGAATTGGCGACGGAGCGGCTTCTGTCCAAGGGCATCACGATCACCGACGACCAGCTCGACAAGTTCATAGCGGACAACAAGTTGGATCGCGAACCCGCGACCGCCGACCTCATCTGGGTGTTCGTGAAGACGCCTGCTCTAAGGGCTCAGGTGGACTCGGACCTGAAATCCGGCACGAGCTTCTCCACCGTCGCGGCCCGCTACACCGAGGCACCGAGATCAAAAGAACAGAACTGCCGATACCCGACGAGGGTGCTGGCGCAGCTTCCGGACGTCATCCGGCCCACGGTTCAAAAGACGTCCGAGGGCCAGTCCACAGATTGGGTTCCCGGGGATGGCGGCTGGGCCAAGTTCTTCGTCGAAAAGAAGGCTCCGGAGCGCAAGCTCACCTTGGACGCCGCAAAGCGCGAGTTCTATCGGCGGGAGATGGCCAAGGCGCAGGGCGCGCGCGCGAAGGATCTCGACAAGCGAATCACCGACAAGCTCTTCGAGAGCGACGTGTCTGTTGGCCCGAAGGAGCTTGCCGACCTGTGGAAGATCGCAATGGAGAGGGCGCGCAAGGACCGCAAAGTCGATATCCCTGCCGCTACGGGAGCGCCGGCGGCCGACGATTCCTCACCCTAGCGAGGGTTCGCAATTCGCCGCGATGAAGCGCGCTTCCGGCAGAAGGGCGCTAAGCCTTTAGAGCGGCGACGAACGAATCTAGGGCACGCCGAAGATTCAGACAGTCGTCCGAAGTGAATTCGCCGGTCTTTTGGAACGGCTCCAAACCGGCCTCCAAGCCGGCGAATTCCGGACCATCCCAACTGCCGAGCACGTCGTTCGAGCTGTCCAGCTTGACGAGAACGATCCTCAGACGGGCTGAGGCGCCGTCCGCATCGCCTACCCACCGGATTCCTCGCTCGATAAGGTCCGCCGTGGACGTGTAAACGCCGGTCGCTCGCCAACCGATCTTCGGCGTCTCCTGTTCGGTTACCCAGTACAGCCTGCGAAACATCATCGTTTGCGTGCTTCCTCCCTATGCGGCCGCCGCGCGGCCCCTATTCTTCAGTAGGCTACAGGCAGGTGAAAAGTTCCCCCAAAGGGAAAAGCCGCCCGTCCGCTTCGAGCCGCCGGACCTCGATCAGAGCCATCCGTATGCGATAGACGCGCGCAGGTTCCCGGATGAATCGAATCGGTTCGTATCTAATGCCTATCTCGCATCTTCCTCATCCCGCGCGACCCTAGGCGGCCTTCTTCATTCGGGGCTTCTTCTTAGGCGCTTGTTTCGCGCCCGCCGACTCGAGCAGCTTGGCAGCGGTTCGGCCGTTTTGCGGGTAGCTCGCGTAGCCGATGTCGATCGACACCGTGCCCGCCGCGTGAAATCGAGTGTTCATCCACCTTTCGATCCTTCCGAGCACCCTCTTGAGCACAACTTCGCCGTTCGCGCCCGTCGCCGGCAACAGCAGGCCGAAACCTCCCTCGCCGTACCGGGCAACCACGTCCAGCCTGCGGACCTGCCCCCTCAAGAACTCCGCCGCATCCAACAGGAAGTCGTCCACGCTTCGCTGGCCGTAGAACGACCGCAGCGTCTCCAGACCATCGACTTTCACGAGCACGAGCGCCAGCACAGCCGAGGTGCCCGAAGCGCGATGCAGCTCCTCTTCGAGCCTGGCCCGGAAGTAAGTCTCCGTATACACGCCGGTCGTGGCGTCGAGAACGTCGTATTCGATCGCCTCGGCCTGCCTCTGCAGGAGGCGGTCCTTCTCCTCCTCGGAGGCCAGGATCTTTCTCAGCTTTCCGAGCGACTGACGCAAGATGTGGGAAACGTAGTTGCACGAGATGCCGAGCTTGGCCGCGATCTCCGTTTGGTTCATCGAGTCGAAATGAAAGTGAATCAAGACCTGTCTCTCCAGGTCTCGCAGCTGCTTCATCGCATTCTCCAGAAGCAGCCGATCCTCGACGCCGATCTGTTCCGGACAGAAATCCGCCGCGTCGAGACGCTCCACTTCGGAGTCGCCTTCCTCATCGATAGGCATTGCGTCCAGCGAGGCCACGCGCAGCATTTCCGCCGTCTGAAACACTTCGCGCACGGCGGTTTCGTTCACTCCCAGCTCTTCGGCGATCTCCTCCGCGGAGGGCTCCCGTCCCAGCTTGTGTTGAAGCGCGCGCGCAGCCCGATTCACCCTGTGTCGCAGCTCCTGCAGCCAAGCAGGGTGCCGAATTGTCTGCGACCGGTCTCGAAGGTAGTGCTTGATCTCGCCCGCAACCAGGTAAGTGGCGTAGGTATTGAATCGAACGCCGGCCCTGGGATCGAACTTCGTCAGGGCGTTGAGCAGCCCGATGTAGCCCACTTGCAACAGGTCTTCCTGCTGTTCGATGCCCGCGAACCGCCGCGCCACTCTCTCGACCAGCGGCGCGTAGTGAATCAGGATCAGATCCTTCAGATCCGCGCGCGGGTCCTCGAGATATCGCTGCACCAGGATCTCGGGGTCCTCAAAGTATCCAGCCGCTTCCGCCATTTATCACTCCATTGCTCCCTTTTCGTCCCGATCGGATCGGGACCGGCCGCCTGCCGAATCCTTGGCTGAGCGGCCAGAGGGCTTCGGGCATCTGCCCTGCGCCCTCACTGAATGCTGTTGACCAGCTTGAATATCGGTGTCATGACCGAGATCGCGATGAAACCGACGATCACGCCCATGAAGATGATCAGCATCGGCTCGATCATCGAGGTCAGGCCCTTGACCGTCGCCTCGACCTCGGTGTCATAGAAATCGCCGACCTTGACGAGCATCTCGGACAGCCGTCCGGATTCCTCGCCTACGTCGATCATGGTGCTAACCATGTTGGGAAAGAGGCCGGACGCCGTCAAAGGCTCCGACAGCTTCTGGCCCTCCCGAATGCCGAGACGAGCGTTCTCCACTGCGGCCGCCAGCACCGCGTTGTCCATGGTCTCGCCCGTGATCTCGAGGCTGCGCATCATGGGAACGCCGCTGTTGATGAGCACGCCGAACGTTCGCGAGAAGCGCCCGATGCTCATCTTCAGCAGAAGCTCTCCGACGATCGGCAGCCGCAGTTTGAGGCTGTCAATGTGAAACCTGCCGTTGGGCGTACGAGCATAGACCTTGTAGCTAATGAACGCGGCTATCACCACCAGAACGATGACCCACCAGCTCTTATTCATGAAATCGCCAATTGCAAAGAGCGCCGCGGTAATCGGCGGCAGCTCCACGTCCATGCCCGTGAAAATCTCCTTGAACTTCGGCAGAACGAAGCTGAACAGGGCAAAAAGCATTACCATCGAGAAGATGAGCACGAGAACCGGATACATCATCGAGCTCTTGATCTTCGCCCTTACTTCCGCTTCGTACTCCAGGAAGCCGGCGAGCCGGTCCAGAATCTGATCGAGGATGCCTCCGACTTCGGCCGCGCGGACCATGTTGATGTATAGCTTGCTGAAGCAGTGCGGGTGCTTCGCCAGGGACTCGTTGAGCGCCATGCCGCCCTTGACGTCCGCCGACACGGCTTCCAGCGCCGTCCGAAGCACTGGGTCCTTGGCTTGTCCTGATAGGATGTCCAAGCACCTCAAGATCGGTATGCCCGCGTCGATCATCGTAGCGAACTGACGAGAGAAAACGACGAGGCTCTTGGCCTTGGGCTTTCCGCGTCCGATCCTGGCTTTCGCCGCGGATCGAAGCATTCGAATGTCCGTGATATGCAGCCCCTGGTCCCGGAGCTTGGCCAGCACCATTTGCTCGTTATCTGCTTCCGTCGTCGAGCGGATGTGGCGGCCTGTGGCGTCAATCGCCGTGTAAGCGAAAATCGGCATCCTTTCCCTTCCGGAGAGCCGTCCGCCCATTCCGTGGGCTGCGCTCTACAACTCGTATTCTCGGCAAGTCGCCCGCGAAGGTCCTAGAGGTTTTTCGAGGTTTCTGACGATGGCCGGCGGATTACAGGGCCCGTTTGCATTGGGACGGCTGCGTTCCAACCCGTCGAGCGACGCGCTGGGAGCTCACGCGGCCTGGTAATAAACGCCGTCCAACGCGCCCCACATGGCGGCGCAGAGCACCGCGCACGCCGTCTTCGCGCGCGCGAACTCTCCGTCGGAGAGAGCCTCAATGTAGGTCTTCAAGAGGACCGCCTCCGCGATGTCCTTGGCATGCACCTTGAAGTACTCGCGCCCGGCTTCGCTGATGCTATAGTGCCGCGTCAGTCCGTCGAGCTTGCTTTGCGCGGTTTCCGGCTGCTGAGCCTCGAACGCGTACAGGGCGCCGACCGCCTCGGGCTTCGATTTGAAGGAGTTTCGCGCGGCGGAAACGAGCGTGTCGATGCTGGGGTTGGGCTCGTAGCGACCCGCGGCAATCTCGAGCTGGAAGCGCGACCAGAGCCGTTCGTGCTCGCGTTCGATCTCGCCGTACTTGGGCTCGCCGATCCGATCCCACCCTTCGTCCACCGTGTCGATGAACCTTGCGTACTCGGCGGCATATTCGCGAAGCCGCTCTACGGGCAGCGTGCCTTCCCGCCACTCCACGTAGAACGGGTGCGTGCTGAGGTCGAACTGACTGATGATAGCGTCCAATTGCGCGATGCGATCCATTCGGCTTTCCTGCGTCTCCCGGTGGCGAAGAATACCCGCCGCGAGCCTTGGTTGTGATAGAGGACAAGCGATTCGAATGCGTTTGCCAAAACCCGCGCGCGGACGGCGGATTCTGTCGTAATATAGAAACGCTTGTCTACAGGAATTGGGGTGTCGGGGAGGTCCGCGGGAGAGCGAATGGAAGCGGCTCTGGCTGCGCTGAAACAGGCGTTCGGCGCGCAGAGCAAGCTTCGATCGGGCCAATGGTCCGCGATCGAGCCGCTCCTTCAAGGAGGCTGCCGCCAACTCGTGGTGCAGCGAACGGGATGGGGCAAGAGCGTTGTTTACTTCCTGGCGACACGGCTGATTCGGGACGCGGGAAGGGGCCCCACTCTGATCGTCAGCCCCCTCTTGGCCCTGATGCGCAACCAGATCGAGATGGCGGAGCGCTTCGGGCTGCGTGCGGCGTCCATCAACAGCACGAACGTCGGAGATTGGCCCTCCCTCGAATCGAAGGCGCTCGAAGGACAGGTCGACGTGCTTCTCGTTTCCCCTGAAAGGCTCGCGAACAGGGGCTTTCGCGAGAGGGTGTTGCCGGCTTTCTTGGGCACGGCCGGATTGCTCGTAATCGACGAAGCGCACTGTATCAGCGATTGGGGGCACGACTTTCGGCCCGATTACCGGCGAATCTTGGGCCTGGTCGGAGCGCTGAACCCGGAAGCATCGGTGCTGGCCACGACCGCGACCGCGAACATCCGGGTGATCCAGGACCTGCGCGACCACTTCGGGCCCGATCTCCGAATCCAGCGCGGACCTTTGGAGCGGGAGAGCCTGCGTCTAAGCGCGTTCCTGCTCGACGATCATGCCGAGCGACTCGCCTGGTTGGCGAAGTATTTGCCGCGGTTTCCGGGAACCGGGATCGTGTACACGCTCACGGTCAGCGATGCCGAGCAGGTGGCGAAATGGCTGCAAAAGCACGGGATCGACGCGCGCGCCTACCACTCTGAAGTCCCGGACCTGTCGCGCAGAGAGTTGGAACACGCGTTCTCCGAGAACCGCCTCAAGGCGCTCGTGGCTACCACGGCTCTCGGAATGGGCTACGACAAGGTGGACGTCGCGTTCGTGGTCCACTACCAGATGCCGGGCTCCGCGATCGCCTACTACCAGCAAGTGGGCCGCGCCGGCCGATCGCTTAGCTCGGCTTATGGCGTGTTGCTTGCGGGCGAAGAGGACGAAGAGGTCACGGAGCACTTCATCGACAGCGCCTTCCCTGCTCGGTGGGTGTTCGAAACGCTGCTGACGGGGATCCGCTCCGGCACCAGATCGCTTTCCGAGTGCCTGAGCTCCGTCCCGGTTCCTCCCCCGGTCATCCGGCACGCCTTGGAAGTCCTCGAAGCCGAGGACATTGTGGAGCAGACTTCGGAAGGCTTCGCGGCGACGGGAAAGCGCGACGCGCTGGACTGGGATCGGATCGAGGGCGTCCGCGAACAGCGCCGGCAGGAGCTTCGCCAGATGCGCGAATACGTGCGGCACGATGGATGCCGGATGGAGTTCCTGGAACGGGCGCTGAGCGACCCCCAGGCGGGCAAGTGCGGCAGGTGCGACAATTGCAAGCCGCACGCCCCCATAGCCCTACCCGAAGAATTGGTCGAAGAGGCGAGGGCGTTTCTTCGCAGCAGCGCGTACGCGATAAAGCCTCACACGCGACTGCCGAAGGGCTTCGACCTGGGGCGGGCGAGAACTCTGCGCAAAGAGGAGCTGCTGCTCGAAGGCGTCGCCCTCAGTTCGTACAACGATCCGGGCTGGGGAAGGATGGTGCGCGACGGAAAGTACGAGTCATTGCAGTTCTCCGCGGAGCTCGTGCAAGCGTCGGCGGACGCGGTTCGCAAGACGGGCTTTAAGCCCGAATGGCTGACGTGGGTTCCGAGCTCGAAGCATGGAACGGTCGTCGAGAGCTTCGCGCGCCGCCTGGCGGAAGCGCTCGGCGTGGAGGCGGTCGAAGCCGTGCGAAGGGTCGAGAGCCGCCGGCCGCAGAAGACCATGGGCACGTCCACGGCCCAGTTCCTCAACGCATGGGGGGCGTTCGAGGCCACGGATGTCCGAGACGGTCCGTGTCTGCTCGTCGACGATGTCGTAGATTCCGGATGGACACTCACGGTTATCGGATTGGAGCTCTACGGCGCGGGCAGCGGGCCGATCATGCCGTTCGCTCTCGCGACTGCGAAGCCCAGGAAGGTGGCCTTTTGAGGACGCACCTCGTCGCCGCGCTAGCATCGCACTTGGTTTCCGGTTTGGAGCCGCTCGAGGCGTCCCGCTGGCGGGCCGTTCGCGATGCGCTGGCCTGCGCGCCCGAGGACGCTTCGCCGGACTGGCTGAGGGAGAACCTCGAGCCATCCGATTTCGAAGCCGTTTCGGACCGGCTCGACAGGTTAGACGACTACGTCGAAGCGCTTTCCCTTTGGGAGTCACGGGGAGTCCAAGCGCTGACGGAGTTCGACGGGGCCTATCCGCGCGCTTGGCGCGAGCGTCTCGGAGGCAAGGCTTCGTCCCTCGTGTTCGTTTCAGGCGAAGAGGCCGTTTTGAACTGTGAGAGCGTGGGGATCGTGGGTTCGCGCCACGTCGACGAGTTAGGAAGTAGCTTCGCAGAGAGCGCCGCGCGGTCCGCCGCCGAGAGCGGCCTGGCAGTGGTCTCGGGCGGCGCGAAAGGAGTGGATTCCCTGGCGATGCGCGCTGCCTTTCAGGCGGGGGGCACGGTGCTTGGAGTGCTGGCGGACTCGCTCGGCAAGGCCCCGAACGATCGCGAAGTCGAAGCGATGCTCGAATCGGGGAGGCTCGCCCTGGTTTCGCCGAACTCGCCGGACGCGCCGTTCACGGTCGGAAACGCGATGGGCCGGAACAAGCTGATCTACGCGCATTCCCAAGGCACGCTCGTGGTTTCCTCTTCGCTCGAGGAGGGGGGAACTTGGGCCGGCGCGGTCGAGGCGCTGAAACTGGGGCTCGGGCCGGTGCTCGTCCGAATGGACGACGATGCGCCCGAGGGGAACCGCGCGCTGGCCTCGCGGGGCGCGATCGCGGTCGAGCGTCCGGACGGGTTTTGGCTCGCGAGCGAGGGCCGATCGGCCACGCAGCCGGGCCTCTTCGCTTAGGAGAATCGGTCACCAACTATGGGCGCGGCGAAAGGAGGCTGCGCCGCTCCCGTCGAACCGCCAACGAGGGGAACTCCATGACCTCTCTAATCGCAATTCTGACGATCTGTTCGAGCGCGCATCCCGCCGAGCCGAAAGGCGCCGACGACTACCGGCCGACCGGCCCGAAGGTCCGCTTCACGATGAGCGGCGGACACTCTTTCGTGGTCACGACGGACCCGAAGAATTCGCCCAAGACCGTCGCGCACATCTTGGCGCTGGTCCGGAAGGGCTTTTACGACGGCCAGCGGGTGCACCGGGTCGAGCACTGGGTCACGCAGTGGGGCGCTCCGGCGAGCAGGACGGAGCCGATGGACCTTCCCGATCCCGTGACCGGGCAACCTAGGCTCAATCCGAAGGTCGGCGAAGGCGGCTCAGGCAAGGACATCCCCGTCTTCGAGATGTGCGACGTGGACTTTCACCGCGGCGTCGTGGGGATCGCGTCCGCGGGGCTGCAGCGCCCGGGCGACTCGCAGCTCTTCGTGTTGAAGAAGGACACTTTTCGGCTCTACCGATCCTACGCCGTTGTGGGCAAAGTCACGGAGGGCATGGACGTTGTCGGGCGAATCGAGCGGGGAGACCGTATCAAGCGCGCGCGTATAATTCGATAGCGGGGAGGGGTTTCAAGTGCCGGGCGAATCGCCGACGCTGACGTTTGCCGGGGCCACGAAGTGGCTGTGCATCATCGCGTCGCTTCCTTTTCTGCTGAAGGCGTGGCAGGGAATCGTCGGGCGAGAGATCACGACCGGCTACTGGGGCTTCGGCGCCGCGGACGCCCTGCTGCTCACCGGTCGCGAGGCTCAGCGCTACGGGTTGTTCAGCCTGCTATGGGGCTCGATCGCGCTGGTTGCGGCGTGGGGGGTTTGGTTTTTCTGGCAGCGCAACGAGGACTGACGCGCAGCCGCTCGATCCGAACCGAACAGTTTCCCTGTCAGCCGTTCAGCGCGGTGACCGCTCGCGCCGCGTCCGCCACCTTCAGCACGCAGAGCGCGTCGCCCGAGCCGGATGCGCTCGCGTAAGCGTAGTCGACGTCGATTCCTGCGTCCGCCACGCGCCGTAGAATATCGGCCATCGCTCCCGGACGGTTGGCGGCCTCCACGACCGCGACCTCGCCCATTTCGCACGAGAACCCGCCCGCTTGGAGCGCCGAGGACGCCTTCTGCGCGTCGTCCGGAATGAGCAAAAAGTGCGCCTCCTCTCCGTACCCGTATCCGCAAACGGCGGTCAGGTTGACCCCTGCTCTCGCCACGCACTCGGCGACCTTTGCTCCCGCGCCGATCTCGTTCTTCACCTTCACCGTGCACTCGGATGCCACTCTCGCACGCGCCATGACTGCCTCCTCAATACGCCTCGTACTATGGAGCTTTAGTCGCGATTATTGCAACCGGCGCGCTTATGGGCGCGCGAGCGCCAGCTCCAGGAACACCCGCATCCCGATCGGGATCGCTTCGTCGTTGAAGTCGAACTCCGGCGTGTGGACGCTCGGATAGGAGTCCTTTCCCGGAGGGATGAGCCCGAGCTGGAAGAAGCACGCCGGGCACTCGGAGCCGTAAAAGCTGAAGTCCTCTCCTCCCATCGTGGGCTTGCCCTGATCGCTGACCGCCTCCTCGCCGAGCGCCTTCGAGGCGCAATCCAGGAACCGCGCGACCGCCTCGGGCGCGTTGCTCGTCACGGGGTAGCCCTCGATCCAGACGACGTCCGCCTCCGCTCCGAACGCCTCCGCGACTCCGCGCGCGGTCTCCTTGACGCGGCGCTCGGCGAGCTTGCGCGTCTCGGGAGTCAGCGTGCGCACGGTTCCCTTCAGCGTCGCCGTGTGCGGGATGATGTTCACCGCCGTGCCTGCCTCGATCTGGCCGACCGTGACCACGATCGAGTCGAACGGGTCCACATTGCGAGAGGCGATGGCCTGCAGCGCGGTGACCAGGTGCGCCGCGACCGGAATCGGATCGGTTCCGAGGTGCGGAGCGGCGGCGTGTCCGCCCTGGCCGCGGATGGTGACCTCGAAGGTGTTCGTCGCGGCCATCATCGGACCGACGCGCGAGGCGACGTTGCCCAGTTCGAGCGTGGTCCAGCCGTGCAGCCCGAAGATCATGTCGGCCTTCTTTCCAATCGCCCTGCCCGAGAGCGCGCCGTCCTCGACCATTCGCTTTCCGCCGGCGCCGCCCTCTTCCGCGGGCTGAAACAGGAGGAGCACGTTGTTCGGACGATTTTTCCTTTCGGTCAGCGCTTTCGCAACCCCGAGGAGGATCGACGTGTGGCCGTCGTGCCCGCACGCGTGCATGACGCCGGGGTTGGTGCTGGAATAGGGCTTGCCCGTGGCCTCGGTGATGGGGAGCGCGTCCATGTCGGCTCGGAGGGCGATGGTCGGTGGGGAAGCGTGAATCGTGGCTCGTGGCTCGTGGCTCGTGGAGATAGGGGCGCTCTCGGTTGCGGGAAGCCATCCGAGGACGCCGGTGCCTCCGGCGAGCCCTGCGGCGAACTCGATGCCCGCGGCTTTCAGCTCGCGCTGGACGACCTGGCTGGTCCGCTCCTCTTGGTAGCCCAGCTCGGGGTGCGCGTGCAGGTCGTGGCGGATGGCGACGATCTCTTGGAGGCGGGAGTCCGATGTCTCTGCTACGACGGCCATGTCTGGGAATGTACCCAGGCCGCGGGCGCCTCTTATCGCTGCGTTGTCTGTTGTTGACGTTCGAGCTCGATGGACCTCACGAGCATGCCTTCGAGCTCGTCCCAGGTCATGCACCTTCTTGGGCTAAGCAAGATGCGCTGGATTCCGATCGCCTCCAGCTGCGGCCGATACCTTCTGATTCCGGCAAGCGCAGATTCCGTTGTGATGCCCTTAAGCGCTTTGCCCTCGCTGTCGAAGCGGGACGCGATGGAAAGCATGGGATAGAGAATCGTCGTCGCGGGTCCCCAATCCGCCTGGTTGGCGATCGCGACGATGCTCCAGGGGTTTCCGTCTCGGTCGGCAAACCAGATAGCAGCGGTCGCCTGAAGCTCGTTGGAAGTCTGCTTCGCCTGCTCGGACCGAAGAAAGCGTGAAGAGCCTACTCGTGGACCGACAAGAATCTCCCATGCGCTTCTGAGCTTCGCCGCGTCCAGTCCAGAGCACTGTCTCTCCTGCGGACTGGTCGCTTGAAGCAACGCATCCCCGTCTCCGTGCCGGATGGCATTCGCAAACTCCACCGCGGCGGCGCGCAACGGGTTGGGCCTTAGCAAATACCATCCGCTGAGCAATACTGCAATCAGCAAGAAGAGGAAGCCGCCGCGCCGGATCCAAGGACGCGCAGGATTCTGCTTCATAGTCTCAATTCATTCGCGGAAACCGAATCTATTACGCTGGTCTGCGCCTTTATGGCGGATCCTGAGGAGGTTCGGAGTCAATGCACTGCTTTCCGATGCCGGTTGTAACACACGGTGGATTAGCTTGCACGCGGTAACAATCCCAGGCATAGGGATTTGGTGCTGGCGGCGACTGCCGGAAGCACTCCTGCCCAAAGGAATTGTAGCACACGCGGCGCCAATAATAGCAGTTGCAGCATATTTCTGCGGGCGGCACGCCTTGTACATTACAACTGGAGTACGGTCCAATAAGACTCACAATAGTGCATCCACTCGGGCATGCCACATCTTCACAGTTATCCTCCTCCCAACTCCATGAGCATGCTGCGAATGATCCAACTATGCCCATCATCCCAGCTGCCGACATGGCGAGCCAGATTCTGAAGTTGCGTGCTGTATGTTTTATCATGTCTCTACACCTCAATCGTGCCACCAAAACCGACTCAGCGGATAGCCAAACCGAGTGCGCACAATTACACCGCCATCGATACGAAGGCCGACCATGGTCCAGGATTCCCAAGTGATTGAACGTGGAAACTTGTGCTGGTGATTGCTGTCTAAAATGACAATGGATGCAGAGCCAGCAAACGTGACGTATCTGGCCCACTCCTGTTGTCCCGGAGAATCGAATGGTTCTGGCCAGGATCGCGTGTAAACGTTTCCATCAGGACGATTCCCTCGGCACTTGAATCGCAGCTGGCCGGACCTATTGATGATCAGCGGACCCATATCCGGAGGCAACCCCATTTCCGGCGATGTGCCCTGATCCGCGCCGTTCTCCGCTTCTCTATACAAGGCAAGCGCCACGCCGATCTGTCTGAGGTTGGAAATGCAAGCCGACCGATTCGCGGATCTGCGCACCCCGACAAATGCCGGGTACGAGATCGCGGCCGCGATCATGAGAATGCTGATTACAACCAAGATTTCCGTAAGGGTGAAGCCGCGCTTCATTGCCGCTCTCCTTCCAACCAGCTCGTCGGCCAAGCCTCCGTCAGCTTCCAGATGGAGACCAGCTTTCCGGCCGATACGATGTAAAAGCGCAGGGCCGTTTGGGCTCCGAGGCGTTCCACGAGATCTCCCTTCGGGTCGGCGAGGATTCGGACCTTTGGATGGGCCTGTGGAAACAGCTTCAGCAACTGGCTCCGACTGGCTAAGTGAAAAAGTACGATTTGAGGATAAGGGGCTCGCTCGACGCGCTTGGGTTCCACGCCGTTCAGCGTGCAGCCGAAGCAGGTCCCGGCAAACACAAGGAGCGTTCGTTCGTCGCGCTTCAGCGAATTCCCGTGAATGTCCTCGATCGGAAGAGGCACCGCGGCGCCAATCGGGGCATCCCTTGCCGTTGAGTCCACGGAGCTTGCAGCAAGAATGGAGTCTCGCAGATTCGTCCCGAAGCTAAACGTGGCGGCAAGGACCGCCAATCCCAATAACCACGGCGCGAGCCACGAACCTTGAGTTCTGGGTTCGCTTTTACTCGTTCCCGTTGCGTGAGACGATTTGCGCCTCAATGCGATCGACTCCCGGCCCTGCCAGCCTGCTTACTTTGCCGTTTCGACTACGCGCTATTGGGTTGGTCGAAGGCCTACAGCCTAACGACCTGATTGTAACACAAAAAAAAGAGTGCCAAGATAGACGGACGTCTACGCGTTCCGACCTAGGAGCAAGGCGTGGGAACTAAGACTGAGGCACTCTTGCCCAGACCGCTTAACCAAACTTACAGAAGACAATAGGCATGCCCGCATGGGCTGCTCGCGCATATGGGCCCATGCGGGCCCTGTTGTCAAAGCTTCGTAGCGATCCGAAGCCGGTTTATCGCCCTCTCCAGCGCCGCGACCGCCTGGTCGGTGGTCATGTCCGACTCCTCGCCGCGCAGCGCCGCGCGGGCGCGCTCCGCGGAGCGCTCGGCGCGCCGCACGTCGATCTCCTCCGCGCGCTCGGCCGTGTCCGCGAGAACGGTGGCCTTGCCTTCGGAAGCCTCGAAGAACCCGCCGCTGACCGCCACGAACCGACGCTGGCCGTTCGCGTCCTCGTACTCCAAGAGCCCCGTCTTCAGGCCCGCGACGAACGGCACGTGCCCCGCGAGCACGCCGAAGTACCCCTCGCTGCCGGGGGCGATCACGGACACGGCCGGCTCCTCGACTACGGAGCGGTCCGGAGCGACGATGGAGAGGTGGAAGGGCTTCATGGTTCAGGTGCGTTCGGGTTGGTTCGGATGCGTTCGGGTTGGTTCGGGTTGGTTCGGGTGCGTTCGGGTTGGTTCGGGTGCGTTCGGGTTGGTTCGGGTGCGTTCGGGTTGGTTTGGGTTTGTTCAGATAGGTTCAAATCTGACTGGCTTGTCATTCGCTCTCTGACTCCGCAGAGCTTCCGTAAGCAGCGATTGCCTCCCGGACTAATTCCGGCCGAAGCTTCTCGATCAGATTCGTGAGCTTCGAGCCCGTCGTGGCGATGAGTGATTCAAGCTCTTCCGGCATCCTTGCGATCTCAACGTCTTCCGCGAGAATCGCAAGCGTCTCCAGTTCGTTGAGCGATCCTTTCGCGATTCGAAGAAACCGAATGTAATCGGGGCTTCGCTTGCGCCCGTAGCCTTCAGAGATGTTCGCCGGCACTGAGACCGCCGCACGACGAATCTGTGCTTTAAGGCCGAATTGCTCTTCTTGAGGAAAACCTTCCGTCCATTGGTAGACACGGCGAACGATTTCACGCCCCAACTGCCAGACTTCCAACTCCTTGAACCCCGCCACTTCTATTTAGACCTTACCGTCTCGCTTCACAACCATCCGAACCATTCGAGCCGAACGCGCACAAATCCGAACTAATCCAAACGAATACGAACCAATCCGAGCCAATCCGAACCAACCCGAACGCACCCGAACGAATCCGAACCAAACCGAACGCACCCTACCCCACCGCCTTCAGCTTCGCGGACTTCTCCATCACGTCCTCGAGGCCGCCGCAGTAGAGGAAGGCTTGCTCCGGCACGTCGTCCAGCTTGCCGTCCACCAGCTCCTTGAACGAGCGCACAGTCTCGTCGCGGCGGACGTATTTGCCGGGGGTGCCGGTGAACTGCTCCGCCACGAAGTTCGGCTGGCTGAGGAAGCGCTCGATCTTCCGCGCGCGGGCGACGACCAGCTTGTCGTCGTCGGACAGCTCGTCGATGCCGAGGATCGCGATGATGTCCTGCAGCTCCTTGTAGCGCTGGAGGGTCTGCTGCACCTGGCGGGCGACCTGGTAGTGCTCGTCGCCCACGACCTCGGGGGAGAGGTTCTTGGAGGTCGAGGCCAGCGGGTCCACGGCCGGATAAAGGCCCTTGGCCGCGATCTGGCGCTCCAGATAGACGTAAGCGTCTAGGTGGCTGAAGGTGGTCGCCGGGGCGGGGTCGGTCGGGTCGTCGGCGGGCACGTAGATCGCCTGCACCGAGGTGACCGAACCCTTTGTAGTCGAGGTGATTCGCTCCTGAAGGAAGCCCATCTCCGTCGCGAGGGTCGGCTGGTAGCCCACCGCGCTCGGCATTCGCCCGAGAAGCGCGGAGACCTCCGAGCCCGCTTGCACGAAGCGGAAGATGTTGTCGATGAAGATCAGCACGTCGCTGCCCATCTCGTCGCGGAAGTATTCGGCCATGGTGAGCGCGGAGAGGCCGACGCGCAGCCTCGCGCCGGGGGGCTCGTTCATTTGGCCGAAGACCATCGCGGTCTTGTCGATGACCGCCTTCTCCACGCCGTCGACATCCTTGAACTTGGCGTGCTTCATCTCCAGCCAGAGGTCGTTGCCCTCTCGGGTGCGCTCGCCCACTCCCGCGAAGACGGAGACGCCGGAGGCCTCGACCGCGATGTTGCGGATCAGTTCCTGAATGAGAACCGTCTTGCCCAGGCCCGCGCCGCCGAAGAGGCCGATCTTGCCGCCTTTGTTGAAGGGGCAGAGCAGGTCGACGACCTTGAGGCCGGTTTCGAGGAGCTCCAGCTTCACGTTCTGGTCACGCAGGCTGGGGGGCGTTTTGTGGATCGGATCGCGTCGGATGTCGCTGGGCACGGGCGGGCCGCCGTCGATCGGGTCGCCGCGCAGGTCGAAGACGCGTCCGAGGGTCTGCTCGCCGACGGGGACGGTGATGGGTCCGCCCCGGTCTGCGGCG
>Ga0187892_10004726_pt1 | contig 22450 bp, 20 predicted proteins | sample MA1701073metaG_FD_139345 | JGI IMG/M metagenome (GOLD analysis project Ga0187892, IMG submission 139345) | Bio-ooze microbial communities from a basaltic lava cave in the Kipuka Kanohina Cave System on the Island of Hawaii, USA - MA170107-3 metaG ... | reverse complement strand
CGATCAAGCGGTAGTGGTCAACGTGAAAGACAAAGGGCTAGTCGTGCTCACTGGCTGTGGACATGCGGGAGCGATTAACACCATCCGCCAGGCGCAGGAACTCACCGGCGTGCAAAAAGTCCATGCAGTGATTGGCGGCTTTCATTTGTCTGGTCCGCTTTTTGAGCCGATTATTGCTCCCACAGTAGCAGCGTTGAAAGAAATGAATCCCGCTTTGGTCGTTCCTGCTCACTGTACGGGCTGGAAGGCCGTCCATGCGATTGCCCGCGAGTTGCCACAGGCGTTTGTGCAGAATAGTGTGGGGACGCGGTTTGTGCTGTGAAGAAACTGAGGGGACAGGTTACAGGGAACAGGGGACAGTGAAAACTAAGACGTTGAACTGAAAGCTGAATACTGAAAACTGACCGTGAAGGAGGGATTATGGAAGACACTCTCAAAGTAAAAATCCAACCACTAACTGCTGAATTGTTTCGTCCGTACGGAGAGGTGTTAAAACCTAAGCAACTCATCTATCCGGAGACTGAAGAGGGGAAAGTCGCGATGGAAATGTTGACGGTGAAGTACCGTCCCAACGCCAAAAAGATGGATCAGTTAGCAATCCATTTTTCCTACAATCAAACCTTTCTTCCAGTGCAAGGGTCGCTGGTCCTGGTGGTAGCACCACCACCACGCAATCGTGAAGCTGGTCCTTCCCACTATGAGCTTGATTACGAGAAGATTGCGGCCTTTATGGTAGACCCAGGGCAGGCCGCCTTTATCTACAAAGGCACCTGGCACAACGCGCTCACGTTGGGCAGTGAGTGTACCTTCATCAATGTAACCAGAAAGAATAAGGGAGAAGGGACAAGTCCGGAGGAGGAGCTGCAAGGCAAAATTGAACGGATCAGCACCATCCGCCCCTATGTTGAATACGTGGACCTGAAGAAGCGAGATAATCGGGTCATTGAGCTGGAAGTCTAAAAAGCTTTCAGCAATCAGCAGTCAGCTTTCAGCTAAAAGAGGTTACAGGTCACGGGTGACAGGTTACAGAAAGGTCCTTGCCTTTTTCTCTTTTGTTCTTCTTTCCTGTTCCCTGTCCGGCTGACCGCTGAGAGCTGATAGCTGAGCGCTTTCTATAAGAGGTAGCCTCTATGTCATACAAAATTATCGATGCTGATGCCCACATGTGCGAGTTGCCCAATTTATGGGTCGAGCGAATTGATCGTCAGTTTCGTGAGCGGGCGCCGCGGGTGGTGAAAGACCCGAACGGAAAGAAGGGGTCCTTCTTTATCTGTGAGAAACTTCCTCCCATGCGAGTCTCTGGAGCGTTTGCCGCGGGCCAAACGTTTGACAAGAAGTTCATGGAATCCGGCATTGAGGACGCGCTACCAGGCGGATGGAACCCTGCCGAGCGTATCAAAGATATGGAGCGAGACGGTGTGGAAGCTGCCGTGCTCTATACCACGTTTGGGTTTGTGCTTTTCCAAATCGAGGACGCCGCTCTGCAAGAAGCCTGCTTTCACGTGTACAATGACTGGTTAGCCGAGTTTTGCAGCTACGCTCCCCAGAAGCTCGCCGGCTTAGCACTCATCCCGCTCTTTGATGTAGAGCGGGGCAGGCGAGAGCTCGAGCGCTGCCAGAAGATGGGACTGCGAGGCGCGTTGATTTGGGCCTCGCCGCCGGAAGATCAGCCCTATAGCTTGCCGAAGTACGATCCCTTCTGGGCGACTGCGCAAGACCTGAACATGCCGCTGTCGTTGCATCTGGCGACCGGTCGTCGCAAAGAGAGTCGGATTGACGAAAGCAATATGGCAGAATTTTGGGTGAATATGGTCGCCCGGCCCCATGAGATTCAACACTCCCTGCTCATGCTGATTTTTTCCGGGATATTGGAGCGGTTTCCCCGTCTCAAGTTTGTGTCAGCAGAGAACGACGTGGCGTGGGTTCCGCATCTTCTTGAACGAGCGGATAAGTACTTCCGCCGCCTTAAACAAGGTTACAACGTCAATTTCTCGCTCAAGCCGAGCGAATACTTCAAGCGCCAGATGTATGCGACGTTTATAGACGATCCACTGGGACTTAAAACCTACCATCACTTGGGCAGTGCCGATAACATCATGTGGTCAACCGACTATCCGCACCAGGCCTCGACCTTCCCGCGTACCCAGGAAGTGTTCGAGCGCATGTTCCAAGACGTGCCGGAGGAAGATAAACGTAAGATCGTGCGCGACAACGCTGCGAAGCTGTATGGGTTTGCTGCCTAAAGAACAGGGTGTGAGACAGGTTCCCTCTCCCAGCGGGGAGAGGGAGCTTGAGGCAGAGCGTGAGGAAAATCCGTTCTACAGCGAAGTAGGACGCATGCTATGTGCCCAAATCCACGGATAAGGAGCTAATAAAATCAAGTACTTACACAATGCCTATTTTCACGGCCTTTCCAGCCCTTGTCAACGCTGGCTCCAGAGATGGCCCACAGAACATTCTGATAGGCGTCTCTACGTTCCTTTTCACCTGAAGGGTGAGCAGACAGGGGTGGAGAGAAGCTGATTTCAACGGATTTCATTGCATTTCTAACCTTTTATCCGTGGATTCAGGCTATGTGCTAAAGGCTGAAAAGGGAAACGGGGAGAGAGCAAAAGGCGAAGCAGGCTTCAAGTATGGTGGTTACCAACTGAGCACGTGCTCGCCTCTTTGGTGGACCTGCCAATAGCTCACCCCACTGTGGCGAACGCGCACGATTTTGCCCATACGCTGAGATTGTGTACGAAGCTCTGGGTGGCGGAGGAGGCGACGAATGTAGGTAGCAGTTTCATCAACTTCAACGTCAAGGTAAACCAAACAATAGCCACGGTGAAGTAGCGCTGGACGATAAAAACCATGATCACGGGTGAAAAACGTTGGCTGCCTGAGAGTATGAAGCAGGGGAACAATTTCCTCACCATCTCCCATCCCAAGACGGCCAACGTCTCCACCGATGTGCCGGAAATGTACTCGCCACGTACGCAGACGTTCTCTCTCTGGCGCAATAATGTTCTCATCTACCACATTCATGCGGCTCGTCGTCGTTTTTCTACCCGATTGACGAGCGACTCGCGAGCTATCTCGATTGCTTCAGCAATAGCTTCCCGGCTCAGGTGGTCGTCATAGGCGGCTGATATACGATTCCATTCCCAGCCTTTGCTGAGTAAGGACAGCACATCTGCGACCAAAATGCGTGTCCCCTTAAACGTCAACTGACCGTGACAAATCTTTGGGTCGGCAACGATGTATTGTCCGAATTCTGTGCGTTTGCGTACTTTCATAGCGCGTTCCCATCGTGTTTCTTGCTGCTCACTCTGACATACCTCTTATCCGGAGACAACATGGCGGCACCGTGGCCTGGGTGGAACACAACGGAACTCAAGAACAGGTGCGGCGCTATGGGATTAAATCCCCCTCACCCTGACCCTCTCCCAGCCGGGAGAGGGAACCTGAAGCCGGGTATGAAGATTGAAGTGAGAGCGAGACAGGTCGCTTTGCTGCAAGCTTCCCTTACCCAGCAGTGCGCCCTTACCTGACTCGGTGCAATAACTCCTCTCCTTTTACATACCGTCGCAAATTCTCCAACCACAACTCAGCCACGCGCGGGAGGTAGAGAGGGGATGCCCAGGCATTGTGCGGTGTAATAAAAAGGTTCGGGACATCCCACAGATCGTCCTCTGTCGGCCACGGTTCTTTTGGTAACACATCAAGACACGCCTGCCGGATTTGCCCGCGTTGCAATGCTTCTCGTAAGGCCTGAAGGTCAACGATCGCTCCGCGAGCGACATTAATTAACGTTGCCGTCTGCTTCATGAGGGCGAGTTCATTCTTGCCAATCAACCCGTTGGTTTCCTGAGTGAGCGGCACCGCGAGGACAACGAAGTCCGCTGCCGACAAGAAGTAGGGAAGATCGGCTAAGGTCCCCTGCCGATCAACATGGGGAACTGGAGTCGCCGACTGGCGAAGGCCGAGCACCTGCATGCCAAAAGCTTTGGCGAAATTGGCGAGGTGTTGTCCAATCGCTCCCAGTCCGACGATGAGCAGGGTCTTGTTACTCAGAGACTCCAAACCGAGCAACTTCCACTGACGCGTTCGTTGCTGCTCACGAAAGGTGTCGAATCGTTTGGCTGACCACAGCACCTGGCCGAAAGCGAATTCGGCTACCTCACGGGCATTGGTGCCGGGGCTGTGGGTCACGGTCACTCCATGCGCTCGCATCGTGTCGTAGAAGCGACCATCGGTCCCCGCATCTTCCGTGTGCGCCCAGCGGACGGCGGGAATACGTAGAGCGGTATCAACAAAATGACTGGTGTACGACTCACCGGCCAACACAAGCAGTTCACAGGCTTCCGGAGACTTTATCGCTGAGCCGTCAGCGTTGATAAACACCCACTCCAGGTGCGGAACAATAGCGTCCACGCGGTCGGCGACACATTCAAAGAAACTTCGTCCAGCGGCAACTTGCATAGCCCCTCCTTTCTTTCTGGCGTATAGCTGATGATTGATGCTCAGCGCCAGAGGCAGACTGCAAGGAGCGAACGGAATATGCTATAGGCTGACCGATTACTTCCCAAGAATGGATCGACAAGTTCCGCAAGAAAAGGAGAAAACCCAATGAGTTCGATATTGCCAAACCCTGAGGCGCTTCAGGCTTTCCTGGCCAGCCCTGACGAAGGATCTGTTGTCATGCTGAACCTCCTCAAGTTCAAACCAGACGGCGGAGCGGAAGCGTATGGTCGCTACGCCGAGGCCGTACAAAAATTGGTTGAGAAGCGTGGCGGGCGGATTGTGTATGCCGGACGTGCACAAGAACTGCTGGTCGGAGAAGAAACCTGGGATTCAATCGTTCTGGTTGAGTATCCGTCCCGCAAGGTGTTTCTTGACATGATTACGAGTACTGAATATCAAGCGGTTCACGGTCACCGCGAAGCCGGACTTGAACGGACTGTCCTCTACGCGACCAAGCCGGGTGGACTGTTCGGCAATAAGTAAAGAAAGGGTAGGTATGAAGCACTCGCTAGTGGAGTGGGTAATAGGAAGTTTCCTGACCTTTTGTGCTCTCTCGGGCTGTGACTACACCGATCCAGGAACGCCGGTCGCCACGCGAGTACCTGCGGCAATTGTCAAAGCCCGCGACGAAAGCCAACAAATCGCGGCGAAAAAACTTGCGGTAAACGTTGAGGAATCAGCCAAGCAGATTCTCTTTGGCGACCTCCACGTCCACACCACCTTTTCGCTCGATGCCTTTTTGATTAGCCTGCCGATGTTTGGCAACCCCGGTGCGCACCCGCCAGCAGATGCTTGTGATTTTGCACGCTTTTGTTCCGATCTCGATTTCTTCAGCTTTAACGATCACGCCGAAGGGCTACTCCCGGATCACTGGCGAGAGATCAAAGAAACGACGCGGACCTGCAATGCGCTGGCTGGGCCACTAGAAAACCCGGACCTTGTGGTCTTCCCTGGGTGGGAATGGACCCAGATGACTGATGAACCCGCGAATTATTATGGACATAAAAATGTGGTCTTTCGCGATACAGAAGAAGATCGTCTTCCCGCGCGACCGATCAGTAGCCGTGAGCCAGACCAACCGCTGCTCCTGGGCGCGGCCACGCCACGAGCGTTGCTGTGGGGTGCGTTGTTCGATCCGTTGCATGCGGCGTCATTTTTACGCTTCCGTTCGTATCTGTTGGATTTGCAAGAGACGCAATCGTGCCCTCCCGGAGTCGATACCCGCAAGCTTCCCCTCGATTGTCTTGAAGGAGCACCTGATCCTGCCTCCCTGTTCGAGAAGCTGGGACAGTGGGGATTCGACACGTTGGTTATTCCGCATGGCACGTCGTGGGGTTTCATGGTACCGCCCCTGGCAAAGTGGGATACGCAACTCAACCGTCGTCAGCACGATCCCGACAAACAGATGTTGATTGAGGTGTATTCCGGCCACGGCAACTCCGAAGAATATCGTGAGTGGCGTCCACACACGATTGTTGATGGAAAAGCGGTGTGCCCGGCCCCGACGAAGGACTATGTTCCCTGCTGTTGGCGAGCCGGAGAGATTACCCGCACCCGGTGTGCCGATCCTGCTTCGCCAACCTGTGAAACGCAGGTGCAAGACGCGCAGCAAAAATATATGGCCGCCGGGGTCTATGGACATAAAACGATTCCTGACGCGATAGCGGAAGACTGGTTGGATTGCGGACAATGCCGGGATTGCTTTGCCCCGGACTTCTCCACGCGCCCCATGGCAACCGTGCAATATGCGCTGGCAATCAGTAATTTTGACGATCCCGCCAATGTCCTGCGCTATCGCTTCGGCTTTCTCTCGTCGAGTGATAATCACCGCGCACAGCCAGGAACTGGATATCGAGAGAAACGGAAAGGTTACACCGAGGCTCAAGGGCGAGCTGCTCCGCAGGGAAAAATCGCTAAAGCCTTGGCCGCTCCTCCGCCAACACAAGGATTGGGTGCCTGGGAAGCCGAGCGTCAAGGAAGTTTCTTCTACACTGGCGGACTCGTCGCTGTACACAGTAGTGGTAGAAACCGTCAAGCCATTTGGGAGGCTCTGAAACGCCGAGAAGCGTATGGCACGTCCGGCCCCCGTATCCTCCTGTGGACGGATTTGCTGAATGCCCCAGGAGGCAAACGGCTGCCGATGGGAGCCGAGGTCCGCCTGCAAGACAACCCACGCTTTGAGGTGCGCGCGGTCGGAGCCTTAAAACAAAAGCCAGGGTGTTCGCCGCAGACGCTGACTTCTGCATCACCAGAAGTGATTAGCCATATCTGTTTGGGGGAATGTTATAACCCAATTGATGAGCGGCACCTCGTGACTCGCATTGAAGTCGTTCGTATTCGTCCCCAAGCCACACCAGAAGAACCGCTCTCACAGTTGATCGACGATCCGTGGAAAACGCTCCCCTGTCCAGGAACCCCGGATGGATGTGTCGTCACTTTCGAGGACCCCGACTTTGCCACGGAGAGACGGGACACACTCTATTATGTCCGTGCGATTCAGGAAAAAACTCCAATGGTAAATGGCGCGAACCTGCGATGTGAATACGATGCGCAAGGAAACTGTGTAAAGACGCGGCCCTGCTACGCCGATTACCGCACCTCTTTTGCCGATGACTGCCTTGCTGAAGGAGAAGAGCGAGCGTGGTCTTCACCGATCTTTGTTGATTATGCAAAATGACATGTGGGCTCGGCGGCTCCTCATCGCCGCTATGATCAGTGGGCTTGTCTTGGCGACCATCGGACTCCTGCGCTCCGGTGAGTCCACGAACCCTTCACAGATTTCTGACCCGCCGGTTGGCACCATTGCGCTCGTCAACGGCTACCCTATCGCGACGGAATTGTATGCGCGGGTCCTTGGTGGGTTTGCGGCAGAGCGGAAAGATTACGATCTTGATCTTGCTGATCGGAAGCGGGTGCTTGACCGTATGATTGACGAAGAACTGCTGTTGCAACGTGGCCTCGAATTGGGACTTGCCCGTACGGACAAGACGATCCGTCATCAGATTGTGATGGCGATAATGAAAAGCCTAACAGCAGAGATTGCAGACGTAACGCCGGGTGAACAAGAACTTCAGCAGTTTTACGCAGAACATCTTGCGCTGTTTACCCGCCCTGGTCGCTTTGCCGTTGCCCAGGTGTTCTTGCGAGTACCTGCGGTGACGGAAGATGAGCGGGTGCATCTCCGGGCGACGGAAGCAAGCCAGCGATTACGAATGGGAGAGCCGTTTGCGGTTGTCGCCCAGCAACTCGGTGACGAGCCGGTGATCCGTCTTCCGAGTGATCCGTTACCGGTAGAAAAAATCCAAGAGTATCTAGGACCAACCGTGACCCAAGCATTGATGCGGCTGGAGCCGGGACAGGTGAGTGATCCCGTCCGCTCCGGCGTTGGGTATCATGTCTTACTGCTTTCCGAGCGACAGGTAGATGCGGTTCCGCCTTTTGAAACTGTCCGAGAACAGGTGTTGACCCAATACCGCCGCATGGCCGGAGAGCAAGCGGTCGCAACCTACATTGCGAATCTGAGAAAGCACGCAAACATTCGGCTGAGCGAAGACTGGGGAGTGACCGCTGAAAAGCGAGTACCACGGGTGGAGGATTGACTCGTCCCCGAAAATTCCCTCTCCCGGATGGGAGAGGGCTAGGGTGAGGGTGATCAGGAAACCCAACTTCTGTGAGGTGATCTCCGAGGGAATGCGCGATCGTGCCGACAATGAAAGTGCACTTGTCACTACTTGTCCTTTTCTTCATCCCACAGTCTGTCTTCGCCCATACAAGGAGTACCTCTTACTCGACGTGGGAGATTAACGGGAATCAAGTTCGTGTTACCGTTCGTGTCCCGTGGGTTGAGGTGCAGCGGTCTTTTCCACTCTTTGCTGCTTCTTCCAGTCAGATCCTTCTTGAGAATGAACTCGAGAATGCATTGCGCACCTACCTCCTCACGAACTTTTCGCTTCTCAGTGGAGAACAACCCTGTACGCCGGTGTCCGCGGATTTCGTTGTGGTCCGCTCCAGTGATCCGACCCGGATTACGCGAGAGTGGCTATTGAACTGTCCTGACATTCGCTCTCTGCGTTTGCGTAACGATGCCTTTTTTGACGTGTCCCCTGCGCACCTACACTTTGCCCGCGTACGCATCGACGGGGCGACGCCGACTGAGAAAGTTTTCTCGCTTACTGAACGAGAGTGGAAGCTAGCTGATCTTGAAGCGGATCGCGAGGTCAGCGGCAGCCGATTTATTGATTATCTGTGGCTTGGCGTCACGCATATTCTGAGCGGTCTCGATCACTTGTTGTTTCTTTTGGCTCTGCTCGTGATGGGGGGATCGGGGTGGCAGATCGCGCGACTCGTGACGGGATTTACCGTCGCCCACAGCATCACCTTAGCCTTAGGGGTACTCAATGTTATGCGTCCAGCGAGCGCGGCCATTGAGGCTCTGATTGGTTTGTCTATTGCGCTGGTAGCCATCGAGAATTTTTGGCTCACGACGAATGAAAAAACCCGCGGCCAGATCTTTCGCATCTTGGTGATGATTGGATGTGGAACAATCATCGCGGCAATGGTGGGTTTCTTACAGATTCCCCCGCTTGTCCTTCTGGGCCTGGGCCTCTTTTCTCTCTCCTATCTTTTATTATTACGTCAGGTGGATACTGCCTCTGACCTCCGCTGGTTCATTGCGTTTGTTTTCGGCCTCGTGCACGGATTCGGCTTTGCTGGTGCGATTGCCGAGATGGTATTACCAGCGAACCGCGTTGCTGCCGCGCTATTCGGATTTAATCTTGGAGTCGAATTAGGACAGCTTGGGGTCGTCCTCCTCGTATGGCCAGTCCTTTCTTTCCTTACTCACTCGATACCTGCGGAGAGGGGAACTCTCGTGATACAGGCCAGTTCAGCTGTCATTTTGGCTATCGGCATATTCTGGTTTCTGACGCGAGCAGGAGCCTATCAGTAACTCGTCAGCAGGATGACGTGCACCATTTGACTGTGACGCGTTGCAAGGGTACATCGAAGAAAAGAGGCTCTTAGCTTTTCGCTGTTAGCTTTTAGTCCAAAAGGAGGCACCTTATGACCACATCAACCAGTGAATTCGTCGGGCAACTGAAGAGCTATATGCAGGAGCAGGAAAAGGCTCCGCTCTACGGCAAAAGTTTCTTTGAGGGAGTGATGGCAGGAACTATGGACCGGGAGTCCCTCAAAAAATGGGCGATTCAGCATCATTATCGGACCGGTCAACATATCCGCGCCTTTGGCGGTATTTTTCTGAACACCGGGCTCAGTCCGCTGGATCAAAAGATCCGCCGTCACATTGTTGAAAACTTGATTGATGAAGAAACGGTCATGGGCCGTGGCGATGATGCCCACTGGCTGTTATCCCGTCGTCTGGCTGAAGCCTTCGGTGCCACACCGGAAGAACTGGCGCATCCGAAGGTTGCGAAGGAAGCCGTTGATTACGTCGATTGGACCATTGAACTTGGGCGACGAGAGTACGGGTTAGTAACCTTGGCGGCCATGTCGATTGGCGGAGAGAGTCGGCGCGAAAATTCGATGGAACGATTGGTGCAAGCGCTAAGTGAAAAGTATGGGCTGAGTCGGAGCCAGCTCGAATTTTTCTACGCGCACATGGGTGAGGCTGAAGCGCATGGCGATCCGGTGTATGAACTCGTTCGGCAATATGCCACCACTCCAGAGCGACAAGAGAAAATTCGCGTGGCATTAAAAACCTGGTGTGAAAAATTCCGCGCGGCGCAAGAAGGGATTTTTAAGGTGGCAATGGGAGTGGAGGAGGGGGTCGAAGCGTCTTTGTAGACTGAATCTATGCCCGAAACCTCAGTGCTACCGCCCCGCATTCGCCGTCGCTTCAAGCTCTGGCTGCTTAAAGGGTACAGCAAAAAGATCGAAGGCCCCCACACCACCGAGAGTAAACATCAATGCGCTTGGTGGAAAGTCATGTGCCTAACCGGTGTCGATTACTTCTCGACACTGGGTTACCAACCGAGCATTGCATTCCTTGCCGCCGGAGCCCTGTCTCCGATTGCGACCTGTGTTCTGGTGCTGCTCACGTTGTTAGGTGCGCTGCCGATCTATCGCCGAGTTGCGGCAGAGAGCCCGCACGGTGAAGGGTCGATCGCAATGCTTGAGAACCTTCTCCCAGGATGGCGAGCAAAACTGTTTGTGCTCTGCCTCCTCGGTTTTGCCGCGACCGACTTTATCATTACGATTACCCTGTCAGCGGCTGATGCCACGGCACATATACTGGAAAACCCTTTCGTTCCGGCTTCACTACATCACCCTGTTGGCCTGACTCTGGTGTTAGTGGCAATTTTAGGTGGTGTCTTCCTTAGGGGTTTTACGGAAGCGATTGGGATCGCGGTTGTTCTTGTAGCGACGTACCTTTTTCTTAACTTGCTCGTCATCAGCGTTGGTTGTTATGTGCTTTTCACCGAGCCGCGGATGATGATCGACTGGCAGACCGCGCTATTCCAGGGGCACGGGAATCCCCTCATGATGATCGGCGTCGCTCTGCTGGTGTTTCCAAAACTTGCGTTAGGGTTATCGGGGTTTGAAACCGGGGTGGTGGTGATGCCACTCGTGCGTGGTGAAGGAGAGTCACCAGAAGTTCGCCTCGCTGGGCGCATTGCTAACACCAGGAAACTGCTCTTGGCGGCGGCAGTCATTATGAGCGTGTTCCTGATTGCGAGTAGTCTTGTGACGACCGTACTCATTCCTCCGGCGGAGTTTGAGAAAGGCGGAGACGCGAACGGGCGTGCGCTGGCCTATCTTGCGCATAAATACTTAGGCGTGTGGTTTGGGACAGCCTACGACCTCAGTACCATCTTGATCTTGTGGTTTGCTGGAGCGTCGGCTATGGCGGGTCTCCTCAATATCGTGCCGCGATATTTGCCACGGTATGGCATGGCCCCGGAATGGGCGCGGGCGACCCGGCCGTTGGTCATCGTGTTCACGGCCGTTGCGTTTCTGGTGACGATCATCTTTGAGGCTGATGTCGATGCCCAAGGGGGAGCCTATGCGACCGGCGTGCTCGTGCTCATGAGTTCTGCCGCCATTGCTGTAACGCTCTCCGTATGGCGAACAGGATGGCGGCAGTGGACATTTCTCTTGATTGTGCTCGTGTTTGTCTACACAACCGTTACGAATGTTATTGAGCGACCTGAAGGGATTCACATTGCCTCATTCTTCATCAGTGCGATTGTCCTGACCTCTCTCTTGTCGCGGGTCCTCCGTGCCACGGAATTGCGAGTGAAGAAAATTGAGATTGATGATACGGCACAAGCGTTTATCCGTGCGGTGAACAAGGGTCCCATTCGTGTGATTGCTAATCAACTCGATGCCGGCGATGCAACTGAATACTGCCTCAAGGAAGCTGAGCAGCGCTACGACAATCACATCCCCGCGGAAGATCCGGTGATCTTTTTTGAGGTCTATGTCGATGATGCGTCAGAGTTTGCCGACACCTTGATGATAAAAGGGGTAGACATCGGTGGGTATCGTGTACTCCGTGCGTATAGTACCGCTGTTCCCAACGCCATTGCGGCTTTCTTGTTGCATCTGCGGAATACCACTGGCAAGATTCCACATATCTATTTTGGTTGGACGGAGGGGAATCCCATCACCTATCTGCTCAAGTATTTGGTGTTTGGTGAGGGCTACACGGCCCCAGTCACGCGCGAGATTCTACGTCAAGCAGAGCCCGACCCTACCCAACGCCCGGCGGTACATGTAGGATAAAAAGATAGAGAACTGAGACAGAGATAGAGAACTGCGACAAAGACCGGAGTGAGGGCGTGAGAGTACGAAGAAAGGGAACCCCTGTGTAGGGTCAAGATTATGAGTCGCTCCGCCTGGTTCTACATTGCGCAGGAGAGTGAATTCGCCATAGTCGGTGACTTCAAGGTGCTGAAGTTGGCGCAACAGTCTGTCATTGTCGTCCGCGCTGAAGATGGCCAGATACGAGTGTTCCTGAATGTTTGTCGCCACCGTCACGTGCCAGTCTGTCACCAAACACAAGGCAACACTCGTACTTTCATCTGCGCCTTTCATGGGTGGGTCTACAACACGAAAGGGGCCTTCATTGGTTTGCGCGGCCCTGATAACTCTCTCCGTGGCTTCTCGGAACGAAGAGGGCTCTTATCCGTATCCCGTGTCGAAATTTGCCGTGGCCGTATTTACGCCAGCCTTGAAGCGGAGGGAGAAAGTCTGCGTGAATACCTGGGAAGAATGAGGACTGAGTGACTGAAAAGAACTTTGGACCTTGGACTTAAAACTCGAAACCTGAAACTCGAAACTCGAAACCTGGAGACACGTATGGACTATGGAATCGTTCTGCCGCACTTTGGTTCGTTCGCACGAGAAGACGCGACGGCGCGTGTTATGGTCGCAGCTGAGGCCGCGGAATCGTTGGGTTTTAGTACAGTTTGGGTAGTTGATCACGTCGTGTTTCCGGAGAAGCTCGAAGGATACGCCTTTAATCCGCTCGACCCATTTCTTGAACCAATGACTGTGCTAGGTGCGCTAGCCCTCAAGACGAGGCGGGTCAAACTCGGGACTGCGGTGCTCGTCCTTCCCTATCGTCATCCACTTTATACCGCGAAAGCGTTGGCTACAGTTGATGTTCTATCTGGCGGACGGCTGGTTGTTGGTGTCGGCGCAGGCTGGCTCGAAGGGGAGTTCAACGCTTTTGGTGTTCCGATTACTGAACGTGGCAGTCGGACCAATGAGACCATCGATATTCTCAAAGCCCTGTGGACCGAAGAGACGCCGAGTTATGCGGGAAAGCACTTCCAGTTCAATAACATTAAAGCTCTCCCACAACCTGTCCAGAAACCGCGCCCACCGATTCTCGTTGGCGGAATGACGAAAGGTGCACTCCAACGTGTGGCGCGACGCGGGGACGGCTGGATTGCGATGGGCAAAGGGCCGGACGATATCAAGGCACCTCTCGACACGCTACGTGAACTTACGGTAAAAGCTGGTCGTAGTCCGGAAAATTTGCAAATCAATATGTTGCCGCTCACAGCGTCGAGCCTGGAGCAGGTGGTCAAAGACATTCCAGGGTATCATGAACTTGGTGTCCAGCATGTCTATTTGTCCTTCCGCATGTGGACGGCAGATTTTTCACAACTCATGGAACTGATGGAGCGATTTGCGCGCGAAGTGGGGATGAAAAGCTAAAGCATAAGGTGTAAAGAGTAAAGCGTAGAGCGCAAAGCATGAAACGTAAAACGTAAAGAGAGGAGGGAGGCTCTTAGCCATTAGCTGTTAGCTATTAGCCAGACAGGAAAACTCCTGGAAAAGAGGCAAAAGCTAAGAGCTAAGAGCTAGAAGCTAATAGCCAGCCAACTGAAAGGAGACAGACAATGATCCACCCCGAACGTATTGCCCATGTGGTGATTAAAGTCCGTGATCTAGAAAAGTCGAAACAGTTCTACACCGAGACGCTGGGCATGCAGGTCATGAAGCACGTCCCGGAGATCAAGGCAGTCTTTCTCTCGTTTAATGGTCGTGACCATCATGAAGTCGCACTCTTTGAGGTTGGTCAGCAGGCTGAAGGTCCCAAGATGAATCAAGTCGGGCTGCTGCATTTCGCTTTTCGTATGCGTAACGAAGAGGACCTCCGTGCCGCCTATAAAGAATTAAAAGAAAAGAACGTGCGTGTGACCTTCACGGTGAATCACGGGGTGAGCAAGAGCGTGTACTTCCACGACCCTGATGGGAACGAACTCGAAGTCTACGCTGACAACGATATCCCGGAATTGATCGGGACCATGCCAAATGCCTATCTCGGTGCAGACAAGCTCGATTTCGCGCCAACCGATCCCAGCCTGCAAGAAATGCTGGCGTCGATGCGACACTGACGACAGGGAAAGAACCGGCGAATCGGGGAAACGGAGAATCGGAGAATTCGGAAAGGCGTAAAACGTAAACGTGGCCCCCCTTTGCTCGTTACGCTTTACGTTTTACGATCTGTCTCAATGCGTTGTCCTACGTGCCAACACGATAACCCCGACGGCGCGAAGTTTTGCAACGAATGTGCGGCTCCGCTGCCACGTCTTTGTCCGTCGTGCGAAAACGAAAATCCTCCTGGGGCAAAGTTTTGTAATGAGTGTGCGACGTCGCTTGCGGGGAAGTCCAGAGTTCAGAGTCCAGAGTCTCAGAGTCAGAAAAAGCAAAAGCCTGTCCTGAGCCCTTCGACTACGCTCAGGGTAAACTCTGTCGAAGGGGCAAAAGTTCCTCCTCGGTTTTTGGATCCTCGGTCCTCAGTCCTCAGTCCTTTTCTCACTCAAGCTCTTACCCTTCGTGCCCAGCTCTTAGTTTCTAGTTCCTTTGCTGATGGGGAGCGCAAAACGATCACCGCGCTATTTGCTGACCTCAAGGGATCGACGGCCCTGATTGAAGATCTCGACCCCGAAGATGCCCAGCGTATTATTGACCCTGCGCTCCAACTCATGATGGATGCCGTACACCAGTACGATGGGTATGTCGCCCAGCCGCTCGGTGATGGTATCTTTGCACTCTTTGGTGCACCCATTGCCCATGAAGATCACCCACAGCGGGCCCTCCATGCTGCACTCAGGATGCAAGAGGAGATGCGTCATTATGCCGAGCAATTACGCCGTCAGGGCGGGGTACCGATACAACTGCGGGTGGGCATCAACACCGGGGAAGTAGTTGCTCGCTCGGTGCGCAAGGATGACCTGCATGCTGATTATGTACCGATCGGCCATGCGATCAATCTGGCGGCCCGTATGGAGACTCTTGCTACCCCAGGGTCGATTGTCGTGAGCGAACAGACGCACCGTCTCACGGAAGGCTACTTTCAGTTCAAAGCGCTGGGACCAACGCAGATCAAAGGGGTCAGTGGGCCGCTCAATATCTACGAAGTACTAGGTGTCGGACTGCTCCGCACGAGACTCCAAGTCGCTGCCAAACGAGGACTCGTGCGGTTTGTCGGCCGCCAGAGTGAACTAGAGCAGATGCGCCGGACTCTGGAACTGACCATAGCTGGACACGGACAGATCGTGGGGGTGATGGGTGAACCTGGAGTCGGGAAGTCACGGCTGTTTCATGAATTTGTCGGGCTCTACGGACATACGCCTCTTCTCGTACTTCGGACGTTTGCGGTCTCGTACGGGAAGGCGTTCCCGTATTTGCCGTTGATTGACCTGTTGAAGAACTACTTCCAAATCGTGCCCTCTGATGATGAACGCAAACGCCGGGAGAAGGTTGCCGGCAAAGTGTTGATGCTAGATCGGACGCTTGAGGACACGTTGCCGTATCTGTTTACACTCATCAGCATGGCTGAACCGGAATCGACCATCACGCAGATGGATGCACCGATTCGCAAGCGGCGGACGATTGAGGCGATTAAGCGCATTTTGGTCCGGGAGAGCCTCAATCAGCCACTGGTGATTATTGTCGAGGACCTGCACTGGCTTGATGCCGAAACGCAAGCCTTTCTTCTTCTCCTCGGCGAAAGTGTGGCGACCGCGAAAATCCTGCTGCTGACCAACTACCGGCCGGAGTATCGACCGGAGTGGGGAAATAAGTCGTTCTTTTCCCAGATACGGCTGGATTCGTTGCGACAGCAAGAGGCGGAAGAGATGCTGGGTGTGCTGTTGACTGAGAGAGTAGGAGTGCTTCGCGAAGAGCCTCTCCAGGACCTCAAGCGTTTCATCCTCGAAAAGACTGACGGCAATCCCTTTTTCATGGAAGAAATTGTCCAGGCATTGCACGAGCAAGGTCTATTGGTACGTAGCGGTGGAGATGATGCAGTGAGCAACGCCCCTACTGGACTCCGTCTTCCCGCTACAGTTCAGGGGATTCTCGCTTCCCGCATTGACCATCTGCAACCAGCAGAGAAGGAGTTACTCCAGACTCTTGCGGTCATCGGGAGAGAGTTTTCCTTCAGTCTGCTGGCACAGGTGGTGAACCGTTCCCAAGATGAACTCCACCATCTCCTTGCTCGGCTGCAAACCGCGGAATTTATCTACGAACAGCCAGTGTTTCCTGACATCGAGTACTCCTTTAAGCATGTGCTCACCCAAGAAGTGGCCTACAACTCGCTGCTCATCGAACGGCGAAAAGTCATCCACGAACAGGTAGCGCGGGCGATCGAAGGTCTGTATCACGAAAAGTTAGAAGACCAGTATAGTGAATTAGCCCATCATTACAGTCGCAGTGGCAATACACAAAAAGCGGTGAAATATCTTCGTCTCGCCGGGCAGCAAGCGGTCCAGCGGTCGGCATATGCTGAGGCGATCAGTCATCTGACTTCTGCTCTGGAGTTGCTCAGAACTTTGCCGGACACCCCGGAATGCAGCCAGCAGGAACTCGACGTGCAGCTTACCTTAGCTGCTTCTCTCCAGGTGACGAAAGGACCTTCCTCTCCTGAAGTCGAACATGCTTACACACGGGCACGCGAGCTGCTTCAGCAAAAGGGAGAAGCCTCGCAGCTCTTTTCCGTCCTCCGCGGCTTATGGGTGTTGCAGCACGTGCGAGCAAATTTAGCAGCGGCGCGTGAGCTGGGAGAACAGCTTCGTGCTATCGCCGAACAGGCCCAAGATGCGGCACTCTTATTGGAGGCTCACCGATCTCTCGGCAGCACCTTGCTGTGGCAGGGAGAATTTCCCCTCGCCCGCGCCCATTTGGAACAGGCGATGACCTGCTACGATCCACAACTCCACCATTCCCTGACGTTGCGGTACGGGGGGGCAGACCCTGGAGTAGCCTGTCTTTGTGAGGTCGCTCGTGTCCTGTGGTTCTTGGGCTATCCAGACCAGGCCTTGCAGCGCAGCCAGGAAGCCTTGACACTTGCACAAACCCTTTCTGATCCATTCAGCCTTGGCTATGCACTCGTCTTTGCCGCGGGGCTTCATCAACTCCGCCGCGAAGGGAGGGCAACCCAGCAACGGGCAGAAGAAGGGATCGCTCTGGCGAGGGAGCGTGGATTTGCTTCGTTGTTATCGGCAGGGACGATTCGGCGGGGGTGGGCAATAGCGGAACAAGGGCAAGCAGAAGAAGGCCTGCTCCAAATGCAGCAAGGGCTGACTGCCAGGCAGACGGCAGGAGCAGAGCTTGCACAACCATATTTTCTCGCTTTGCAGGCTGAGATCTACGGGAAACTTGGAAAGACAGAACAGGCCATGACTTTTCTCTCTGATGCCCTGGCTGCTATGTCCGTGAGTGAGGAGCATCGCCTAGAGGCGGAGCTGTATCGGCTCAAGGGACAATTAGTCTTAGAGTCCAGAGTCCAGAGTCCAGAGTCTGAAAACCCTAGCCCCCAACACCCAGCACCTAGCACCCAGGTGGCGGGGGAACAGGAGGCGGAGGGGTGTTTTCTCAAAGCCATCGAGATCGCGCAAAAACAGCAAGCAAAATCGCTAGAACTCCGCGCTACAGTTAGCCTCGCCCGATTGTGGCAGAATCAGGGCAAGCACCAGGCAGCACGCAACACGTTATCCGAGATCTACAATTGGTTCACGGAAGGGTTTGACACCAAGGATTTGCAAGAGGCGGAGGCATTGCTCGAAGAATTGAGTCATTGAGTGATTAAGTCATCGGGTGATTGAGCGATTGAGTTATTGAAGAATTGAGTATGTGAATGGGATAGTCTTGTCTTCAATGGTCCGATGACTCGATGAACAAATGATTCAATCTCGGAGATTTACCAGAGGCGAAGGGGCTGATTGAGGAATAGGCTATTGAGAGCTTGACCTCGTACCGAGTTCTTAACGTAGCTGGATGATGGTGAGCAACCTGTGATACAAGCGGGGGCATGGCAGAAATGATTCCACATACTATTACAGAAGCAGACATTCTGGCGCATGTAATTGCGCCTGACCAGCCAGGTTTACCGCCAGAGTCGGCGCGGGCGATCCTCGCATTGCAATTCGACCAGACCGCCCTCGCGCGCATGAATGACCTTGCTGAGAAAAACCGTGCTGGCACCTTAACTGAAGCTGAGCGCATAGAAATGGAGAAATATCTGCGTGTTGGCCAGTTTCTGAATTTGCTGCAAGCCAAAGCGAGAGTGTCTTTGCATGGGCTCTCCTCCTCGTGATGCATGGATGAAACGCTGCGACAACTTGTCTGGCAAAGAGCGGGAAATGCGTGTGAATACTGTCACATTCCTCAACAGTTTGATGTCCTACCGTTTCAGATTGATCATATTATTGCAGAGAAACACCATGGGCCGACGGTTGAAGATAATCTGGCTCTGAGTTGCTATGCCGATAACGCGTACAAGGGTCCGAATATCGCTGGCATTGATTCGCTAACTGGACAGCTTACTCGGCTATTTCATCCTCGCCAGGACGAGTGGGGCGCTCATTTCGAGTGGAATGGTCCGGTGGTGCTTGGTCGCACGGCGATCGACAGGACCACCATTGATGTACTCAAAATCAACCTCCTCGAACGCGTAGAACACCGGCAGTTGCTCGTCACTGGCGGTATTTTGCTGTAGTTTCGTAGCCCGGATGAAATCCGGGAGCCAACTTTCCCCCAATACATCCCGGATTCCACGGAGCCTGTCCTGAACCGGGTCGAAGGATGCCATCCAGGCTACAGTGCTTCCTGCCGCCACTCGTCAAGCGTCGGGTCGAGTCCCAACGCCACCTTGCCAATGTACTCGAAGGCTTCATTGGGTGACAGTGGCTGCATGAACGACCCCGCGCGCACATCACGGTACAACCGCGACAGTGGGTTCTTGCTCATATAGCCTGCTCCACCGGACGCCGTCATGGCGCGATCGACCACCTCAATCGCCTTCCGGGTCACCAGCCACTTCGTACATTGAAAGTCCTTGAACATGACGTGCAATACCTCCATCGGTGTTGCCATGATGCGATAGGACTCAAACAGGCGATCCATCGCATTCCCCGTGCGCTCAATCATCGCCCGACATGCCGCCAGATCGATCTCACTCTCAGCAATCGTGCGCTGAATCGCGGGCCGCCCGGTCAGCGTCTGCTTTCCCGGCGCTTTCTTCTTGGTCTTGACTGTCTCGCAAATGAGCGCGTGGGCCGCCTCCGCGATCCCCAGAAACCCCGCGACGAGTCCGAAGTTGCCGATCATCATGATGGCGATGTACGGTTCGTGCCACCCCCCATAAGGTGCCAGTGGAGTCACCAGTGGTGGTGGGACAATACAGTTCTTAAAGGCGATACTGTGGCTCCCGGACGCACGCATGCCGAGAGCATCCCAATCGTTCTGGATCTGCATGCCGGGAGTGCCGACCGGGACCTGCGCGATGCCCCAGTAGGCAGGCTTTCCTTCCGCCTCGACCACTTTCACGGGAGAGACAATCTGGGTTGCCCTCGGACTGCCAGTCCCAAATATCTTGAGTCCGTTGATTGCCCACCCTTCCGGTACCCGGCGCGCTTCCGTCTGGGGATGCACGGGGTCCGCGCCCGGCTCACTGTTCGCACCCGTGAGGACAAGCTGCCGGCTAGCAATGGCTCGTAAGGCCCTTTCCAGCGGAGCCGCGCCGGGGGCATCTTCTCTTGCTTTGGCCGCTTGCCACATCCGACGCAGGAAGAAGCCTCCAGCGAGGTGCATGTTGACCGTAATTGCGGTCGAGGCATCGCCACGTGCTAGGCGGCTCGTGCCCAACGCATAGTCATAGACAGATTCTACGCCGAGCCCGCCCAACTCGCGCGGCACGGTGGCTGCGAGGTAGCCACTCTGCTGGAGCGCGGTGAAGTGTTCCTTCGGAAAAGTATTGGTCCGATCAAACTGCTCGGCGTGTGCGGCAAACTCTTCGGCATGCTGCTCAGCCAGCGCGACGAACGCCATGCCTGCCTCAGTGCGAGGCTTCAACTCGAAATCCATATTTCCTCCTTTGGCGACTCGGTTTGCAATTTCCCGTAGGTTTTTGAAGACAGTTGTGGTATGTCCCCACTCATGCGCAAGACAATAACGCAGCGAAAGGGGTGAAATCACGAGGAAGTTACGAGATTACTACGAGATTACTGCGAGCTTTCTCGGAGACAGGGAGAGTGGAAATGGAGCACCCCCAGCCCTTGACCTTTGATCGCTATCGGCTTGATCTGCCGAACGAACAGCTCTGGCAGGGGAATCAGGTCATTCCGTTGCCTAGCAAAGCCTTGGCGGTGCTGCGCTATCTGGTGGAACATGCCGGGCAGGTGGTGACCAAAGCCGAGTTGTTCGATGCACTGTGGCCAGGGACGGTAGTGAGTGATGGGGCGCTGACGTTCTGTATCGTGGAGATTCGTAAGGCCCTGGGCGATAACGCTAAGACACCACGGTTTATCGAGACCGTGCATCGGAGGGGGTATCGGTTCCTCCCTACCGTCACCATCCCTCCAGCTGTCAATTCTCAGTCGTCAGTTGTCAGTTCAGACACGGTGAAAAAAACGCCTCAACCGCTGGGAACTGGCAACCGGCGACTGACCACTCGTCTTGTCGGTCGAGAAACGGATCTCACACAAATTCACAACTGGTTATCTAAAGCTCTGCACGGCGAGCGCCAAATGGTCTTTGTGACGGGCGAGCCGGGGATTGGCAAGACCACCCTGGTAGAAGCGTTTCTGGCTCGTCTTGCCGACGAACACGAGCTTTGGTTGGGGCGGGGGCAGTGCATTGAACAGTATGGCCCGGGCGAGCCGTATATGCCGATCCTGGAAGCCTTGGGGCGATTGTGCCGGCAGCCCGCGGGAGATCGTCTTATTGAGTTGCTCCATCAGCATGCCCCGACGTGGTTGGTACAGCTGCCCGCGTTACTGACTACCCCAGCTCTCGACGCACTCCAGCGCAAGACGCAAGGGGCCACACGCGAGCGTATGCTGCGGGAGTTGGGGGAAGCGGTAGAGGTGCTGACCGCCGAACGTCCGCTGGTGTTGGTACTCGAAGACTTGCACTGGAGCGATGCCTCGACGCTAGAGTTACTTGCCTTGCTCGCGCGGCGACGCGAGCCGGCGCGGTTACTGGTGATCGGTACGTATCGCCCGGTGGATGTGATCGGGCAGGAGCATCCCTTGCGTGCGGTGAAGCAAGAACTGCAACTGCACGGATTGTGTACAGAACTGCCGCTGAGGTTGTTGAGTGAAACCCAGGTGGCAGAATATCTGGAGCAACAGGTTGGCGTAGGGGTGCATGGCCATGCGCCTCTACAAACCCTGGCGAAGATGATTTACCGTCGCACGGATGGCAACCCTCTGTTCATGGTCACCACCGTAGATGACCTCATCGGACAGCAAATACTTATCCAACGTGAGGGACAATGGATTTTGCCCGACGATCCGACCGCCATTGAGCCCAGAGTCCCGGACACCCTGCATCAGCTGATGGAGCGGCAAATCGAACGGCTGAGCGCTGAGGAGCGGCGCGCGTTGGAAGTTGCCAGTGTGGCAGGAATCGAATTCTCGGCGGCTTCGGTCGCGGCAGCCCTCGCCACGGAGGTCGAAGCGGTGGAGGAGTGGTGTGGGAGATTAGCGCACCAAGGGCGTTTTGTACGGGCAAGTGGTACAACCGAATGGCCTGACGGGACCGTCGCGACCCGCTATAGTTTCCTGCACGCCTTATATTAAGAAGTGCTGTACACGCGTCTCCCAGCGGGGCGACGACGGAGGCTGCATCAGCGGATTGGCGAGCAAGAAGAGCAAGCCTACGGTGAACGAGCGCGAGAGATTGCCACTGAACTCGCCGTGCATTTTGAGCAGGGCCAAGACTATCACAGGGCGGTGCAGTATCTGCATCAAGCGGGCGAGAATGCGGTTCGGCGCTCGGCCAACGTGGAAGCGCTCACGCATCTGACGACCGCTTTAGCACTCCTCAACACGTTGCCCGACACCCGCGAGCGCGCTCGACAAGAACTCACGCTGCAGCTTACGTTGGCCGTGCCGTTACAGGCCGCCAGGGGTCTTGCCTCACCGGAAGTCAAGGCCGTCTATACCCGCGCGCGGGAGCTATG